>WNGB01007846.1_pt1 | contig 15265 bp, 11 predicted proteins | sample 5400681 | NCBI WGS metagenome assembly WNGB01 (sample SAMN13153367, study PRJNA577476) | soil metagenome | isolation source: 115 cm soil or saprolite under grassland replicate 2 | place: USA:California | collected 2016-06-15
CGGCAAGCTCCTCCCGGGGCTCACCGGCGCCGTCCGGAAGCTCGAATTCGTGGAGGGGAGCCAGATCAACGCCGCGATCGCCATCCTGATCTGGCTGATGGTCTACCCGATGATGCTCAAGATCGACTTCACGAGCATCGCCGGCGTGCGGAGAAAGCCGAAGGGCCTCTTCGTCACGCTCTTCGTGAACTGGCTCGTCAAGCCGTTCTCGATGGCCTTCCTCGGCTGGATTTTCTTTAAGCACGTCTTCTCCGGACTCATCCCTCCGGCCGTTGCCGACCAATACATCGCCGGGACGATCATCCTCGCGGCGGCCCCCTGCACGGCGATGGTCTTTGTCTGGTCCTACCTGACCGACGGCGACCCGGCCTACACGCTCGTCCAGGTCTCGGTCAACGACCTGATCATGCTCGTCGCCTTCGCTCCGATCGTGACGTTGCTCGTGAGCGGCGCCAGCAACCTGACTGTACCGGTCAAGGTGCTCGTCGCCAGCGTCATCACCTTCATCCTCATTCCTCTCGTGCTCGGAAGCGTCAGCAGGGCGCTCCTAGTCCGGGCCAGGGGGATCGAGTGGTTCGAGACGCGCTACCTGGCGTTCTTCCACCCCATCACGGTCCTGGCGCTCCTCGCGACGCTCGTCCTGATCTTCGCGTTTCAGGCCGACAACCTCCTCGGCAACTGGCTCCACGTCGTCCTGATCGCGGTCCCGCTCGTCATCCAGGTCTACTTCAACTCCGGCCTCGCCTACGGCCTCATGAAGATCCTGAAAGTGCCCCACTCCATCGCGGCGCCGGGAGCGCTCATCGGCGCCAGCAACTTCTTCGAGCTGGCGGTCGCGACCGCCATCGCCCTGTACGGCCCCGGCTCCGGCGCGGCGCTCGCGACGGTCGTCGGTGTGCTCGTGGAGGTTCCGGTGATGCTGTCGGTCTGCCGGATGTGTGTCGCGACGCGGCACTGGTTTGACGGCGTGAGCGCGCCCGTCCCGGCCATCGAACCCGCCCAACCGTGAAGAAGGCTCCTTCTTTTCCAAGAAAAAGGAAGTAAGATATCCGTGAAAGGGGAATAGCGGTGCTGGCCAAGAAGACCGTCAAAAACCAGCTCACCCTGCCGAAGAAGATCGTCGAGAAGTTCCCGGCCACCGAGTACTTCGATGTTCGGGTGGAGAACGACTCCATCGTCTTGAGACCAGTGAGGCCCGGAGGCGTCGAGGAGGTGCGGGAAAAGCTGGCGCGACTCGGGATCAAAGAGTCGGACATCCGCGAAGCGATCGCTTGGGCCAGAAGGCCGAAACGTTGAGGGTTGTCCTCGACACGAATGTCGTTCTGTCGGCGATCCTGTTCTCACGCGGACGTCTGACATGGCTCCGGCAGCTCTGGCGGGAGGGCGGCTTCTTGCCACTGAGCAGCCGCGAGACCGTCGCCGAGTTGGTCCGCGTCCTCGCCTATCCGAAATTCAGCCTGACCAGCGAGGATATCGAGACTCTTCTGAGTGCTTATCTCCCGTATTCCGAGCTCGTCGCGGCGCAGGAGCAACGCTCTCCGCGCCTTCCCCGTTGCACGGACGAGGCGGATCAGATGTTCCTCGTGCTCGCCGCCGTCGGCAAGGCAGAAGTCCTCGTCACGGGTGATAGGGCGCTCCTGGACCTCGCCGGCCGCACGCGCTTCGCAATCGAGACGCCCGCTCGCTTCAAAGCCCGCTTCTCATGACGCTACGTCCTTCGCCGCTGCAGAAGACTCTTTCGTGACCCGAAGACGAGTCTATGCAGTCTTCTCTCGGCCGGCGACAGCGTAGAAGAACGGGATCGCGGCGAGCTCGAGGGCGGAGGCCACGACGACCAGCGCGGGGAGCGAGGCATCGTACAGAAGGCCCAGCAGGGCGCTTCCCAGGAACCAGGCGACGCCGAAGCCGGCGGTGAAGATGCCGTAGGCAGAGGCGCGGCGCGCCGGACCGACCATCGTGGCGACGACCGCGGCGATCACCGACTCGTGGACTCCGAACCCGATGCCCCACACGGCGACACCGGCGAGGCTCACCCATCGGCCGCCCAGAAAAGAGAGAGGCGCGTAGGCCGCTGAAAAAATGGTCAGGGGCACGAGCACGATGGTCCCGTGACGATCGAAGAGCTTGCCGAAGAGGAGCGAGCCGGCTCCGCCCACGCCCATGGCGATCGCGTAGAAAACGGGGATCGATCCCCCGGAGACCACCGAGGATTTCTGGAAGTGGTAGGCAATCAGAGGGAAGTCGGCGAAGCCGGCGCCCACGAGCGCCGCGCCGGCCAGATAGAGCCAGAACGCGCGCGGAAACTTTCCTGTCGAGGCCGAACTCTTCTCAGGCTCCAGGTCCTCGGGTCGCGGATAGAGCAGGCGTGCGGCGGTGAGAAGCAGCAGAGTCACCGCCGCGGGAATCGCCAGGGCGAGGAACGCCAGGCGATAATCGTGGCGCAGGAGGAGGATTCCCGCCATGGCGAGCGGGCCGATTAGAGCGCCGAACTGGTCGAGAGCCTCGTGAAGACCGAATGCCCAGCCATAACCTCCCATTTGCTTCCCGGCGTGAGAGAGCATCACATCGCGGGGCGGGTTGCGGGTCGCCTTGCCGATCCGCTCGACAACCAGCAGGCCGGCCGCGGCCGGCCAGGAGCGAGCCAGGGCGAGCAGCGGCACGGCGGTCATCTGAACGATGTAGCCGACGATCGTGATGGGCCAGAACTGGCGCGTCTTGTCTGCCAGCCGTCCCGAGACCAATCGCAGCCCGTATCCAAGAAGCTCTCCGAAGCCGCTGGCGATACCCACCGCCGCGCCCGTCGCGCCCAGAAGTGCGAGGTACGGGCCCGCAATGGCCCGCGCGCCTTCGTAGGTGAAGTCCGCGAAGAAGCTCATCGCGCCCACGAGGAGCACGAAACGCAGCGCTTGCCGGCCTTTCCGTTTCACTGCGATGACTCTGGTGAGGACCGGTGATCGAGCTCCTCGCTTCGATCGCTCGAGTTCGATCAGCCCACCCTGGATCTCCGTGCGAGGAGCACGTCCAGAGAGAGTCGGCCGCCTCCGGTGATGACCAGGAACAACGATCCGAGCCACATGGAAAAGTCCACTCGGGCCTCGTGCGCCATGCTCCAGAAGCCGTACCGCGGGAGCTTCGGCAGGGAGAAGGGGCCGAAGCCGTGGCCGAGAAGGATCGGCACTTTCGTCGAGATGATGGCGACGGAAATGTCAATCAGCAGCACCGCCGCCGCCGCCCGGGTCAAGAGACCCACGATCAGAAGGGCGCCGCAGATTGTTTCCGCCGCTCCGACGAACGGCGCCGAAACGTCCGGCCAGGGAATCCCGATCTTCGCGAACCGGCCCACGCCCAGCTCGCCCGGGAAGAGGAACTTTTGAATGCCTTCCGTGAGGAATACTGCGCCGACAAGCAACCGGATCAGGATGACCGCGCGCGGCGCCGAGGTGCGGAGAAGGCGGCTCACGGTTTCGGAGTGAACTGAGCGAGGTCGTAGATACCGAGCTTCTTCTCGATGCCGGCGACGCGGTCCACCATCTTCTCGAAGCCGTCCGCGCCGAAGAGCTCGTGCTCCTTGTCTTCGAACTGCTCGCCCAGGACGTCGTATTCATTGCCGCTGACGATCTTGCGGAAGGCGGGGAAGAGAACTGTGTCCTCCCGAGCCTCGTGCGGGCTGTACATGCGGATGAAGCTCCGTAGCGAATCCGCCAGGAGCTTCTGGTCGCTCGGATTGCGGATCGCCTGGAGGGTCGAGAGACGCAGCGTCGCGTCCGTCAGCCGCCGGCCCGCGCGGTGCTGCGCCAGTAACACCTCGACCAGGTCCACCAGGGTGTTGGCCTTGCGGAAGCGCGGAAAGAGAAAATCCTCCTCGAGCTTCTCGTGGTAGTCCTCGATGAATGACCGGATGATTCTGGCCGAGTCCGCCAGCGCCTCGGGGGGCAGCTCTTCCCGGGCACCCAGCCGGCGCAGGGACTCTCCGTAGACGAGCAGCACGCGCTTCAACACCCCGTGCTCCCGCATCAGGTCCTCGGCGGGCGAGACTTCCTCCTCGGCCTTACCGGTCTTGCCGGCCGGACCCTTCTTCTGTTTCTCCGGCTTACTCATGCGACCCGGCCCGCCGCCCGCCAACCCGACCGCGCCCAGCGCGACGGTTGCCTGGAGGAAGCGCCGGCGGCTCTGTTCCCCTTCCATTTCTTGATCCTCCCATCCGCTATGAAGTTCCTCACAACCAGAAGAATCTCGCCATTGCAATTCTCGTGCGTTGCGCTCCACTGAGGGCGTGGTGCTCGTGGGTGTCAGACGTTCTGAAGGGCGATCTCGAACGTGGCGGCGTAACCCTGACTGTCCCGAACGGGAGCAAGCACGAGCTGCGACCCGTCTCGAGCGAAGATCCCGTCCCCGGAGTTGCGCTGGCTCCGCTGCCCTTTTGTCGCGTATGGCGGCCGGGCGTGAACCTGGTCCGTCAACGCATCGTCGAAGTAGAGCTGAGAAGTAAACTCGAACCCCGGGGTCGAAGACGGCCCGGATCGGATCTTGAAGTGAATGTGAACCGTCCGCCCGTGATACCAGCCCGGGTAAACCGTCTTGAACCGCGCGACGCCGCGAGCGTCGGTGACCTGGTATCCGCGGAGAAACTTCTTCCCGACGGTATTGAAGCCCGGATCCTCCACGTCCGAGTAAACGCCCAGATGGTCGCAATGCCAGACATCGACGAGTAAACCCTGGAGCGGCGCGCAGGCATCAGCCGAAAACCGCGAGACCTTGAAGGTCAGGCCGAGCGGCGCTCCCGGCTTGACGGATCCGTCCGAAGGATTGGACCGAATGTCGGACCGGTTCAAGGACTCGTCGACGAAATACGGTCCTTCTGTTTGCTGCGGCCGCACGACGCAGCCGGGCGAACTCCGTGTGCTCGCCATCGTCGCGGGCCACCCGGCCAGCATCAGGACTCCGGGCGCTCCCAGCAGGCCGAGCATCTCCCTGCGCGTCAGGACATGACCCAGCTGGACATCGTCGGTTGCCATTCGGCTGATCTCCGTTTAGCTCCTCACCCGCTCACTCTAAGATTGCTATCCGAGTAATGCCACAAGACTTGCCATCCCCTCGGCTCTTTCTGTCATTGCTTAGAAAGTCCTGTCATTCTGAGGAGCGAAGCGACGAAGAATCTGCTCCGGCCGAATCTGCGGATCGCACCCGAGCAGATCCTTCGTCGCTTCACTTCTCAGAGCTTGCCCTGAGCAGGAGAATACCGCTCGGAGCGACGGGAGCAGATCCTTCGCTTCGCTCAGGATGACAGGGAAAGAAAGCGAAGGGATGACAGCAAGCAGTTACCCGGACATTCTCCCAACGCTTCCTGAGGGAGACGGGGCGACGGCCTCCGGGCTTCCTTCGATTTCGGCAAGGTCAGCGGCGATCCCCGCGAGGTCTCCCGAGCCGGCTCCTTCGGCGGCACGGCGGGCATGGGCTCTCAGCGGCTCCGCCTGGGCTGCGAACTGAGAAGCGAGCCCGGCGAGCGCGGCCGTCAGCCAGCGGCGGAGCTGGCTGCTGAAGGAGGCGTAGGCGCCGTCGAGAGGCTCTTCGAGCTGCGCGAGAAGCCGGCGCCTGACCCGGGTTTCCGAGAGTGACACAAGACGCGAGAGCCACGCGGCCGGGCGGATGTCGGCCCGATCCACTTCCGGCGGAACGGCGATCGTGGGCTGTGTGATGAGCTCGATCCCGAGCTCTTCGGGCTTCACAGGGATCGAAAGTCTTCGTGCCATCTCGGCGAGAGCGTCGCGCAAGCGCCCGCGAGTCGCCAGCAGGTCTTCCTGGATCTTCGCGCGGACGCTCGCCACCGTGTCGGTGATCGCCTGCCGGACCGTGGCGTTGGCAGAAGACGGCTCTTCGCCCGCCGACATGCGCCGGGCAATTTCGCGCGCCGCCAGCTCGAGAGTCGGGCGGGCCAGGTCTTTCGTCTCTGAAAGGAAGCCTTCGCATCGCCGGGTCGTCTCTTGGATGGAGCCCTCGGCCTCGAGCGCCAGCCGCTCGACTTCCGCCCGCTCCTGCGAAGCGCCTGCCGCCGCCGTCTCCGGCCGCTCGCGGAGCAGTGTGTTGAGCGACGCCGTGACACCCTCGCGCAGGGCGGCGAGCTTACGCCGGCCGGAAGCCTCGGCCAACTCGGCGGCGCGCTCGCAGAGAGGCGCGATCTCGCTCGCGAACCACGCGTGCGCGAGAGGAGCGCCTGTTCCGACGACGCTGACGGCGTGAACGGGCAGGTCGAGCCCCAGGTTCTTCGCGATCTGCCCCTTCACGTAGTCGAGCATGCGAGTCCGGTCCGCTTGCGAGAGCAGGTCGCTCTTGCTCAAAACGACCATGCCCGGGATGCCCGACTCGTACAGCAGCCGCAGGATGTCCAGGTCCTCGCGCGCCGGCGAGGTTGCCGCGTCGAGCAAGAGAACGCCGAGGTCGCAGCGCGGCAGATACGCGTATGACTCGCGCGCTCCCGCCCGCGCGAGCGAGCCGATTCCCGGCGTGTCCACGAAGACGACGCCGCTGCGCAACCGCGGCGACGGGAGCCTGACCAGAGCGCGCACGACGCGCTTGCTGTTCTCCGGATTCTGTGTCTCGGAGATGAACTCGGCCAGCCGCTCGATTGAGATCTCTTCGTCGGGAGCGTCGGCGAAGCGGATCCGGGCGCCCGGCGAGTCTCCCCGCGTGATCCGCGTCGGGACCGCGGTGACCGGTGTGACGCCGACGGGAAGGGCATCAAAGCCGAGGACCGAGTTCAAGAGCGAAGACTTGCCGGAGCTGACTTTCCCGAAGAGGGCGATCTCGAACGTCTTGGACTCCAGCCGTTCGAGGAGCGACTGCAGCGCGCCGTGATACTCGATTAAGCCCCGCTCGCGGATGATCCGCTCGAGCTTGCGCAGAAGATCGAGATCTCCGGGCGCCGCTTCGAGACGTTCGAGGCGCGCGGCAAGGTCCTTCCCGAGTCCCGCTGTCAAATACGTGTCCAGCCGGCGGATGCTCCTTTCCAGGTCCGCGTTCAACCGCTCGATCAGCGTGGAGGCCTCTTCGTCGAGCGGGCCGTAACCCTTGAGCCGCGACGGAGCGATCTCCTGCACCGTGATCTGCGCGAAGGCGAGCGCGGTCTGGATCGCCCAGGACGCGGCGGTCCCGGGTGGCCTCACGCTCGTCGCGAGCGCCTTCAACGCGTCGGTCATGCGGGCGCGGATTCCCGCGACGTAGTCTCCGATGACCTGCTGCTGTGTGGGCGTCAGATCGTTGAAGATGCGTGAGAACGGGGACGCCGCGCTTGCCTGGGCGTTCTCGACATCCTCGAGCAATTTGTCGATAGTGCGGAACGCGGCGAGGATGGCCCGGCGGTGGTTTTCGTTCAGCGTCACGTTCGAGAGTGCATTTCGGACGGTTCCGTTACTCGGTCTGCGCGGCCTCCGGCTGCAAAGCCTCGACCTGCCGGCGCAAGTCGTCGAGGCGAGCGATCTCCGCGGCAACCGCCTCGGCTCCGGCGGAACGCCGCGCGCGCGCACTGTCCAGGGCACTGACGGCGGATTCGAGGCCTTCCCGCAGGCGCTCCCGGATCTCCGATTCCAGGCGGCGGCGGCTTTCGCGGACCCGTTCGTCCAGGTCGTTGACGACGCGGGTGCTGTTGTGCTCGAGGAGCTGACGCAGATAGTCGGCCGCGTCGCGCCCGATGGCCGCGGGCCCGCCGATGGAGAGGCCGGCGCGGGGAGCCAGCTCGAACAACTCGATGAAGAAGAAGCGTCTCTGCGTCCGGAACCCGGTGTCGGTCTCGAGATCGCGGGGCGGCGCGGAGCGGAACATCTCGTCCGAAGACGCCAGGCGTTGGAAGAAGTCGTTTGCCAGCTCGACGAAACGCCCCATCGCCTTCCGGTACATCTCCTCCGCGAGAGGCTCGACCTCGGGCAGCCAGGCTTCGAGTGCCTCGTGGGCAATCTCTCTGGCGAAAGAAGGGGCGCGCCGGCGCAGGGCCGAGCCGCTCTTCGCAAACCGGGCAATGGCTCCGACGAGCTTTTCCTTTGTCATTGGAAGAGCGCGGGCGAGGAACTCGTCCCGAGCCTTTCCGAATTCCACGGAGAGACGCTCCTGCTCGGCGGTGAAGAGGTAGCCCAGATCGCCCATGGCCTGCTCGGCGTGCGCCACGGACTTGCGCAGGGCTTCGATCCGGCGCTCCGACTCCTCGATGGGGAGCAGGAGCGCCTGCCGCCGCTCCTCGATCTCTTTGACGACCCGGGCGCTCAGTCTCCGGATCCCGCGGCTCTTCGCCTCCTCGACCATGTCCGCGCCCGCTTCGTGGGCAAGCCGGCGCAGGCTCTCGTGAAGCGCCGGAAGATCGCGCGTGGGCTTGCCGGAAGTCAGCGACTCGGTCGCGCTGACTTCGAGGATGGACCCGGGAGAGTGGCCGAGCTTTCTCGCCAGAAGCTGCTCGGCGAAGAGCCGGGCTTCCCGGCGTTCCTCGGGCGTCAGCCTGTCCGATTTGTTCAGGACGAAGAGGAAGCGGCGAACGGTCTTCGACACTTCACCGACGAGCGCCAGTTCTTCTCCCGAGATCGGCGGGTCCGCTCCGAGGACGACCAGCGCCGCGTCGATGTGCGGGATGAAGGAATGCGTCGCGGCCGTATTGGCTTCGAAGACCGATCCCAGGCCCGGCGTGTCCACCAGGCAAAGACCGGACGACAGCAGCGAATGGGGGAGGAAAACTTCGGCGGCCAGGACGCCTTTTCGGTTTTCCGGGTTCTGCGCCTCCGAGACGTAGCCGGCGAGATCCGACGGATCGATCTCCTGCCAGTGGCCCGACTCGAACCGCACGCGGGCGGCGCGCGCCGCGCCGTGACGGATCACCGTCACGACAGACGTGACGGGCACGACGCCGGCGGGCAGGACAGACTCCCCGACGAGCGCGTTGATGAGCGTTGACTTGCCGCGCTTGAATTGCCCGACGCATGCCACATAGAAGAGGCCCTCTTCGACCCGCGCGGCGAGCAGGCTCGCCTCCGAAGCGACCGTGAGCGCTCCCGCTCTCGTGGCCAGGAACGAGAGAGCCTCCAGGGGCGACGGCGTCTTTGCTTGCGGCGCCTCTTCCCTTTCCCCGGATCGGACTTCGCTTTCCATAAAAAACTCCTACGACGCTTCTGTCGTAGGAGTCATTGGCCTTCCCTGGAGAAGGCGTTTCCGGCGGACTCCACCGCCTCTTGTCACGATGACTCTAACACCTCGCGAAACTTCCCGAATGATGTCGGGCTAGACTCCGGCAGGTCGATGGGGCTCTCCTACTGCGACATCGCTCCGGGACATCCGTGGCACGGGCCGTACCACGAGAAGGAGTATGGCTTTCCGATCCGCCGTGACGCGGCTCTCTTCGAGCGCCTGGCGCTCGAGATCAACCAGGCGGGACTCTCATGGCTGACGATCCTGAAGAAGCGCAAGGCTTTCCGGCTCGCCTTCGATGAGTTCAGTCCCGAGGCTGTGGCGCGTTACGGAAGGAGGGACCGCGCTCGGCTTCTTGCCGACGCCGGGATCATCCGCAACAGGCTGAAGATCGACGCCGTCATCGAGAACGCGCGCCGCATCCTGTTACTGCGCGAGAGTCACGGCTCCTTCGCGCGATGGCTGGACGCCCACCATCCCCGGGAACGCGAAGAGTGGCGCAGGCTCTTCCGCGAGACCTTCGTCTTCACCGGCGGCGAGATCGTCGGCGAGTTCCTGATCTCGACGGGTTACCTGCCCGGCGCCCACCGCCCTGGCTGCCCGATTTACACGCGGGTCGAGAGCCGGAACCCGCCGTGGATGAGAGTCATAAGGACGTAGTCTGGGTTCAAAAAATGAGACAGCGAGGATGTGCTGCGGCTGCAGAAAGTGTCAATGTGCTACAAGCAAGTGACTGTTTTTCAATCGATTGGGAAGGGAACGGGTTTTGCAGTCACCGGAGAGTGAAAGGAGGGCTGACCATGCAGAAATCAACGAGCTCAACCGGCAGCGCCTGGCAGCCCGAGGCAACGCAGCGCGACGAGAACGACCTCACCCAGCCCCTCCGGATCATCTCCTCGCGCCAACCGCATCCGGGTATTCCGCCCAAACCCCGGGGCTCCTGGTTCAAGAAGGCCGAGCAGCCCGGCGTTCGACGGACCCCGGACTTCACCGAGATCGGGGACCCCGCCACGTAGTCGCGCGTCGAATTAGCCCCTCACCCCCGCCCTCTCCCGCCGGGAGAGGGAGTTCCCGTTGTAGCCTTGCGCAAGTGAGGATTCTTTGGGCGCCGGGCTGGACATGCGTCTTCGCGCTGTTCGCGGCGGCGGTTTCTCCGGCGTTCGCGCAACCCGCGACTATCGAGCGTCCCGGCCTCGAGCGCGGCGCGACGCTCCTTCCCAACGGGTGGAGGATCGCGCCGGCCGGCCGCCACATGCAGGTCGGCGATCTGCCGCTCGCAATGGTCGAGTCTCCCGACGGCCGCTACCTCGTCGTTGCCAACAATGGATTCGTCAGGCCGAACCTCGTCTGTGTGGACCTCGATCACCAGTACGTCTCGTCGCGGCTCCCGCTCGAAAACGCCTGGCTCGGTCTCGTCTGGGACCCATCGGGGGACCGTCTCTATTGTTCGGGCGCGGCGGCGCGCACGGTCCAGGAGATCCTCTTCGAGAAGGGAAAGCTCAAGGCGGGCAAGGTGATCCCGCTCGGAAAACCGGACAAGGAAAAGGAGATCCTGACCGGAGGGCTGGCCCTTTCGGCCGACGGGAAGAGCCTCTATGCCGTGGAATTCTTCGGCAACCTCCTCCATGCCGTAGACCTTGCCTCCGGGCAGGTAACAAAGACCGTCTCGCTGCCGGCCGAGCCATACACTTGCCTGGCTTCCGCGGACGGAAAGAGTCTCTTCGTCTCGCTCTGGGGAGGCGCGAAGGTCCTGATCTTCGATGCCGGGACTCTCGCCGCCGCCGGCGAGATCGCCGTGGGGGAGCACGCCAACGCGATGGCTCTCTCCAAAGACGGAACGCGCCTCTTCGTGGCCTGCGCTAATACCAACGCCGTCTGGGTCGCCGACCTCACTTCCCGCAAGGCTCGCGAGCAGATCTCGATCGCGCTCTACCCTAAGGCTCCCGCGGGCTCGACTCCCAACGGGCTCGGGCTCTCACCGGACGGGCGTACCCTTCTCGTCGCCAACGCCGACAACAACGACGTCGCGGTCGTGGATGTGAGCGATCCGGAAGCGAGCCGTGTCAAAGGGTTCATCCCGGCGGGCTGGTATCCGACCGCGGCTCAGTTCTCCTCGGACGGCAAGAACATCTTCATCCTCTCGGGCAAGGGCCTGACTTCGCTCGCCAACCCGCGGGGGCCGCAGCCGGCGATTCCCGCGGCGCAAGGTCAGAGCACCCGGGACATGCTCCAGGGCTCTCTCTCGATCGTTCCCCTGCCGGACTCCCGAGCTCTTGCCGCTCACACGAAGAAAGTCTACGCGGTCACGCCGTACAGCGACACGGTGCGCCTGCGGCCGGCGCGCGCTCCCGCGGCCTCTCCGATTCCCCGCGCGGTCGGCGGCGCTTCTCCCATCGAGCACGTCTTCTACATCATCCGGGAGAACCGCACCTACGACCAGATTCTGGGAGACATGCCGGAAGGAAACGGCGACCCGAACCTCTGCCTCTTCGGCGAGGACATCACGCCCAACGCGCACGCGCTCGCGCGCGAGTTTGTCTTGCTCGACAACTTCTACGTCAACGCAGAGGTGAGCTACGACGGCCATGCCTACTCGACCGGCGCCGGCGCGACCGACGTTGTCCAGAAGATCTGGCCTATGAACTACGCGGGGCGGGGCGGGCCCTATCTCTCAGAAGGCGGGGGCGCCATGCGCAACGCCTACGGCAATGTCGCCGCGCCCTCTCAGGGTTACATCTGGGATGCCTGCCGCCGGGCCGGGGTCTCCGTGCGCAGTTACGGCGAGTTCGTGCTCGATCCCAATCCCGCCAGGGCAAGAGGAGCCGACCTGGAGGCCGGTGATTTCCGGGCAGGAGCCGGCCCTTTCGAAGCCTCGGTACCGGGACTGGAAGGCCGCATCCATCCCTTCTACCCTCCCTTCGACCTTTCGATCCCCGACGGCCGGCGCGTGGACGTCTGGCTGAAGGAGTTCCACGACTTCGAGGAGAACGGCAAGCTGCCGGCGCTTTCGATTCTGCGCTTGGGCGGTGACCACACCGCCTATGCGCGGCCCGGCTTCCCGACTCCGCGCGCCATGATCGCCGAGAACGACCTGGCGCTCGGGCGGATCGTGGAAGCGATCTCGGCCAGCCGCTACTGGAAGGACTCCGCCATCTTCGTGCTCGAGGACGACGCGCAGAACGGCCCGGACCACGTGGACGCGCACCGCTCGGTGGCGCTCGTGGCAAGCCCCTACGCTCGGCGCCACGCCGTGGACTCGAAGCTCTCCACGACCTGCGGAATGCTGCGTACGATCGAGTTGATCCTGGGACTGCCCCCGATGAGCCAGTGCGATGCGGCCGCCGCTCCGATGTACGGCGCCTTCCGGAGCAAGCCGGACCGGACGCCTTACCGGCGGCGCGAGGCGCGTGTGCCCGTGGACGAGATGAACGACCCCGCGGCGCCCCAGGCGGCGGCGTCGCTTCTCCTGAACCTCGACGAGGCCGACAGAGTCCCGGACATCGCTGGCAACGAGATCCTCTGGAGAGCCGTGCGCGGCGAAGACTGTCCTATGCCTCCGCCGGTGCGCGCGGCGTTTGTCCGCCCCCTCCCTCGGGCCGGCGACGGAGACTGATAAGTAGTCGGCCATCGCAGCGTGGGGCGGAGACAGACAAGCCCGGCTACTCTTGATATCTTTTCCCCGCCTCTCAAACAAACTCCTCCGGAGGATCCTGATGAGAATCCGCGCATCTCTCCTCTTCCTGTTGGCGGCGTTCGCCACTAGCATCGCCGCGCTCGCCGCGGCTCCCGACATTCACGACACGCGGCTGCTGGCCGAGCCGGCGGTCAGCGCGACGCAGATCGCCTTCATCTATGCGGGAGATCTCTGGACCTGCGGCATCGACGGCAGGGACGTCAAGCGCCTGACCTCGGACGTCGGCATCGAGTCCCGGCCGGCCTTCTCCCCGGACGGGAAATGGATCGCCTTCTCGGCCCAGTATGAAGGAAATACCGACGTCTACGTCGTCCCCGCCGAAGGCGGCGTGCCCCAGCGCCTGACCTGGCATCCCGGCGCCGACGAGGTCCAGGGCTTCACGGCGGACGGCCGATCCGTCCTCTTCACTTCGCCGCGCAACGTCTTCACGGGCCGCTACACGCAGCTCTTCACTGTGCCGGTCGAAGGCGGTCCGGAAGCGCCGCTTCCCATCCCACACGCCGACAGCGCGGTCTATTCGCCGGACGGCAAACGCATCGCCTACAACCCGCTTTCCCCGCGCTTCCTCCAGTGGAAGCGCTACCGGGGCGGCGCGGTCTCGCGGATCTTCATCTACGACGTCGCGACACACGCGATCGAAAAGGTCCCCCAGCCCTCCTCGCGCGCCAACGACGCGGATCCGGTGTGGATGGGCGACACGATCTACTTCCGCTCGGACCGCGACGGCGAGTTCAACCTCTACGCCTACGACACGAAATCTAAGGCGATCAAGCGCCTGACCAGTCACGAGGATTTCCCCGTCCTCCATGCCTCGGCCGGCGGCGGCCAGGTCGCCTACGAGCAGGCGGGCTACCTCCATTTGCTCGATCCCGCGACCGGCGCCGCGAAGAAGCTCACGATCGGCGTCGCCGCAGACCTAACCGAGACCCGCCCCCGGTTCGTGAAGGGGGTCAAGTACGTCCGCAACGCTTCGCTCTCTCCCACGGGCGTGCGCGCCGCGGTCGAGTTCCGCGGCGAGATCGTCACGGTCCCGGCCGAGAAGGGGGACGTCCGCAACCTGACCAACACGACCGGCGCGCACGAGCGCTCTCCGGCCTGGTCGCCGGACGGCCGGTGGATCGCCTGCTTCTCCGACGAATCAGGCGAGTACCAGCTCCAGATCCGCTCGCAGGACGGCAAGGGGGAATTCCGCAAGTGGAAGCTCCCCGGCGCAGGCTTCTACGAGTTCCCCGCCTGGTCTCCCGACAGCAAGAAGATCGCCTACGTGGACAACGCCCGGGCCCTCTTCTGGATCGACGTTGCGACAGGTGTCTCGAAGAAGGTCGGCGCCGACTACTTCTACGGCCCGCAGAAGACCCTCATCCCGACATGGTCCGCGGACTCGAAGTGGATCGCTTACACGCTCAACAACCAGGCCTACATCCAGAGGGTCTGGGTCTATTCGCTCGAGAAGGACCATGCCTTTCCCATCACCGACGGCCTCTCCGACGCCTCCGAGCCGGTGTTCGACAGGAGCGGCAAATACCTCTTCTTCTTCGCTTCGACCGATTCCGGCCCGGTCCGCAACTGGTTCTCGCTCGAGAACCAGGACCTGCACGTCACTCGTTCGATCTATCTCGCCGTGCTTCGAAGGGATCTTCCCTCACCGCTCGTGAAGGAGAGCGACGAGGAGAAGGCGGTCGCGCCGGAATCGGGCAAGCCGCCGACTCCGAAGGCGGGCGTCGAGGAGGAGGGGAAGGACGCGAAGAAGGAGAACGCGGGGAAGTCGGACGCCAAGTCCGACGAGAAGCCCAAGCCTGCGGCGCCCGCCGCGTCCGTCACGATCGACTTCGATGGCATCGGGTACCGCGTCCTCGACCTGCCGATCCCCGCAGCGGATCTCTCGGCTCTCCACGCGGGCGCCGCCGGGCAGATCTTCTTCCTGCGCAACGCCGACGGGAAGAAGGCGCTCCAACGCTTCGACTTGAAAGACCGCAAGACCGACACGCTCCTCCCGGACGTCACGGACTTCGAGGTCTCCGCCGACACCAAGAAGCTCCTCTATTTCGTCAAGGAGAACTGGTTCATCGTCTCCGCGAGCGCCAAGAAGATCGAGCCGGTGGACGGGAAAGACGGCAAGCTCAAGATGGACGCGATCGAGGTCAAGATCGACCCGCGAGCGGAGTGGGGGGAGATCTTCGAGGACGCCTGGCGGATCAACCGCGATTACTTCTACGACCCGCACATGCACGGCGTGGACTGGAAGGCGGCGCGCGAGAAGTACGCGCCCTTTCTCCCGCATGCGGCCGTGCGCGGCGACGTCAACCGAATCATCCAGTGGATGTGCAGCGAGCTCTCCGTCGGCCATCACCGCGGTGGCGGCGGCGACACTCTGGCCGAGGTCAAGACGGTGCCGGGGGGACTTCTGGGCGC
>WNGB01007852.1_pt1 | contig 15262 bp, 20 predicted proteins | sample 5400681 | NCBI WGS metagenome assembly WNGB01 (sample SAMN13153367, study PRJNA577476) | soil metagenome | isolation source: 115 cm soil or saprolite under grassland replicate 2 | place: USA:California | collected 2016-06-15
AGGCGCGCTATCACCTGCAGCGCGCCATCGAGATGAACCCCACGGCGGTGGAGAGCCATCGCATTCTGGGACTCACCCTGGCGCATCAGGGCCAGTTGGCGGAGGCGGAGCGCGTCCTGCGCGACGCCCTGACACTCCCGGTGGCGGGGGCGTACACCGCCGCGGACCTGGGCTGGGTGTTGGCGGCCGCCGGAAGGCGCGCCGAGACCGAAGCGCTGCTGCGCGAGCTCGAAGCGAAGGCGCACCAGGAGTACGTCTCGCCGGTGCCGTTCGCGATGCTGCATCTAGCGCTGGGCGACCGGCAGCGCGCGCTGGACTGGGCTGAGCGCGCCCACGCGGAGCGGCGCGGGTGGCTCGCCTACCTGGCTGTGAATCCGATCCTCGATCCGCTCCGGGAAGAGCCGCGGTTTCGGGCACTGCTCGACACGATGCGGCTCGTGCCGGTGTGAAACCGGCTGGGGCCAGGGAGGTATAAGGGGCGCATGAGAAACGTGATTGCACTCGGCGCGCTCGTGCTGGGCGCGTGTGGAACGGAGCAGCGCTCCGGTCAGCGGGCGCCGGATTCCGGAGCGGCCGCGCCTCGGACGGCGGATACCGCGGTTGCCGCCGCTGCCCAAGCTCCCGCCCCGGACCTGCGGCCCCTCATCGGCGCGCGGTCCGGCAGCCGCGGAGAGCTGCCGCCGGGGCTCGCGTTCATGGCGGGGTGGATGATTCTGCCCGGCGTGACCGACCAGATCGAGTTCCGCATCATCGACGGGTCCTACCAAGGGCAGCGCGTCCTGCTGCTGGAGCACGTGTACGAGCGCGATGCAACGGGTCATCTGACCTGGGAGGTGGCGGACGCGATGCCGCTGCCGGCCGTTCCGGCGGGTTACACTTTGGTGCGCGGCACGTGCAGCGCGGATGGCAGCATCGCCGCCATCGCCCGCGCCGATGTCCGCCGCGGAGCGACCTATCGGGTGGTGACGCGCGCCTGGCGCGCCGACGTCAAACGGCGGCGCTTCCAGGAGATCGCTCCGACCGGCTTGCGGTGCGTCAACAAGCCGCTCGGCGCCACATGACGCTCCTCCGCCTCTAGTGTCGAGGCCCGCCGCTGCGGTGGGATTCCGCGTCAAGTCGGGCTGGGCGACGGCTGTGCTGCTCGGCGGCCCCCGGACCACGCCCCAGGTGCTCGACCGGCGCATTGCCGAGCTGTCGGATCCCGACGACCCCGAGACACGGCAGCCGTTCCATGCGGGCCTGGGCCGCCACGAGGCGCGGGCCGCGCGCGAGGTGACCCGGCTGGCGCGCGCGGTGCAGCGCTACGCGCGGCGCTCGCTGGCCCGCCTGCTCCTGGAGTATCGCGCAGCCGGCCACCACTTGCATGGCGTCGGGATCGTGGTGGGGAGCACGATCGATCCCGCAGCCATCGGTAACGAGCACATCCGGGCGCACGCCGAGGAAGGTCGGCTGTTCCGCAGCGTCGTCGAGGCCGCCGCCCGGACGGCGAAGGTGCGTGCGCGGGTTATCGTGGAGAAGGAGCTGTACGCTTACGCGGCCAAGACCCTCGGGATTCCGCGGCCGCGGCTCACGGCGCGCGTGGAGGCGCTGGGGGAGACGGTCGACGGTGCCTGGCGCGCTGAGGAGAAGGCGGCGACGCTGGCAGCGTGGCTGGGTTTACCGTGAGCCCTGTCGAGGGCGATGCGTCGGCGCCACAGGGCGCCGGCGTTGCGCCCTTGAATCTCGCGCGCGCGGCCGGCAGGTTTTCCAGCAAGGCCCTCTCGCGGAGATCCTATGCGTGCGTCGCTCGTCGGTCTCGCGGCTGCCGCGCTTTGTGTCGGAAGCGCCGCAGCGCAGACGCTTGAAGTCACATCGTACACGCTCCACAACTACTCGCCGGGCAAACAGTTTGAAGTGACTCGCCTCGTTTCGGGGCCAAGCGGTGTCGCGACTGTAGGGTACCTGGGTTATCAGCAGTCAACGACGGGTGTCGGGGCACGATTGACGCTGTGGCCGGTGCGGCGGCTCGGTCTCGAACTCAGTCTTGCAACGCGCTCGGGACTGCGCTCCGTGCTCGAGCGGATTCCGAACGACCCCACGTGGTATGGTCAGGGGTGGCAGTCGACGGTGAACGAGACGGGCTTGCGGGTCGCGGTTCGGGCACTCAACCGGCCCGGCGGCCGTCTGCAATTCGCCGCGGGCGTCACACGCCTCACGTTTGGCGGTCTCGCCTACTACGCGGCAGTGGATTCGACACCTCTGGTGCGACGCACCGTGACCGGCGGGGCATTCGGGGCGAGCTGGATCACCCGGATTAAGGGGCGGATGATGGCCAGTGTGGGCCTCGACGACATCGTGTATCACGTGATGCCGACGACCAGGCCCGGCGACACCGTGCGAAGGTGGACGCAGCACGATATTGCGCTGTCGACCGCCTTCGTTTTTCGAGTTCACTGAGCGGAGCTGAGCGCGGGTTCAGCCCTTCAACGCCGGCGCGCCCGCGAGGAACTTCTCGACCGCCTCGTTGCCGATCGTGGGCCGCAGGTACTCCAGCACGATCCGGCCGAGGCGCGGGACGTCGTCCTTGCGGAAGCCGGCCGCGGCAAGCCCCGCCATCAGCGCGGCGGGGCCGATCATCACCACCATCTCTCCCGTCCGCGCACCGCTCATGAGGGAGCGGCCCATGTAGCTCTCGGCGTTGGGGAGCGCCGCCTTGGCCTTTTCGAACGTGGCCGCGTCGCCCGACATACGCAGCGCCATCAGGATGGCGCCGATGCCCTTCTCGGCCTGGCCCTCTTCGACCTCGAGGTTGGCGACGATCTGCTGCACCAAATCCATGGGCGAAAAGAATAACACAGGACGGAGTGAGGAGGGAAGCAGGAACTGCAAGAACTAGACGCACAGACGCTCCGCGGTGCGTCTGCGCGTCTAGTCGTTAACGTTCCTGCTTACTGTCCGACTGTGAAATCGATTCTCTTCAGGACGTTCCCTGCCGCGTCCCGGACCTCGACGTGCCATGCCCCCGTCGCATCCGCGGGGATCGTCTTGCGGCTCCACGTGCGCCATGGCGATCCGCCGACCATGAGCGGCACGTTGCCGACCTCGGTGTCGCCGTGGAACCACACATGGCTGAGCGTCTGACCCTCGCCGCCGGTCACGCGCATCCACAGCACCAGCTGGCCGACCTCGGGGGGGAACGCGATTCCCGTGTCCTGGGGCACCCGGTCCATCACGTTCCGGGCGAGCACCGCTTCGACCGTTGCCGTGCTCGGGGCGGCCGCGGGCGCGGCGGGCGCCATCCGCGTGGTGTCCTGCGCAGCCAGAGCGCCTGAGCCCGCGACGGTCAGGGCGAGCGCCAGGGTAAGCGTCTTTGTCATTACGGTTCTCCTGGTTGGGAGTCCGCCCGTTGTACGGCCCGGCGACTCCGAAGTTCCAACCAGGCGCCCAGCCAGGCCGCCACGAGACACCCGAGGGCCGTCCCCGCACTCTGGAACCCCAGCTGGTACTGGAGCTGGATCCAATGGCACTTGGGTGCGAACACCGGCCCGACCAGGCGGCCGCAGGTGTTTTGGGAGAACGCAAACCCCCAGCTGGCCGCGAGGCCGAAGACCAGAGGCAGCAGGGCGATGAACAAATGCCGGAACGCGACTTTCATGGAGAACCCATCACGTAGAGGAAGACGAAGTTGTAGATGCCCGTCAACAACGCGAGGCACCACACCAGGACGACATAGGGCCCCGTGTGTCGGTGCAGGGGGCGGAGCCGCGGCAGCGCGCGGCTCGATAGCTGCCACGCGATCCCCGCGAGTGTCGACACCGCGAACGCCAGATGGATCTTGAAGATCGGCAGCGCCATCAGAGCGGGACGCCGCGGGCCCGGCTCCATGAGCAGGCTGAAGCTCGCGAACACCAGGAGCTCCACGGCGACCCACGACAGCATCAGCCGGCGATGTAACGGGATCTGACGCCGGCCGACCCGTGTCGCGCCATAGATGACGAGCGGCGGTCCGACGATCGCCCACCCCAGGGCGACCTGCGCTTGCCACGGCGCACTCACCGCGCCCGCTCGATGCGCCACCGATCAATCACCCGTCCCTCCTCGATCACGACGTATTCATCGAAATGGGCCATCGTCAAACACGAGTGATTGGGGACGATCTCTACCCGGTCGCCGACCCTGAACCGCCCGTCGAGCGCGTCCGGCCCGGCGCTCCGGATGATCCCGTGCTCCTGCGACACGGACGCCACGGTCAGGTCGGGGTGCCCCCGCACCTCGCCCATGGTCGGCGGCAGGTCGAGGTGCGTGGGACCGACATCCTTGGAGAGCGCGAGGGCGCCCGCGTCCACCACGAAATGCGCGGCGCCCGGTTGATACGAGACGACGGTCGCCAGCACGGTGACGCCCACGTCGTCCCGGCCGCAGCAGCCGATCAGCACCATCGTGCGATCGTAGAAGATGTAGTTCCCGGGCCGCGCCTCGGTGACTCCCGTCAGGTCGCGCACCGCCGCCATCGCGGGCGTGGAGCCGACGCTCACACCGCGCACCGGCACGCCGCCCCTGCGAAGCAGGTCGGCAAACCAGACCATCACCTGCCGCTCCTGCTCCGCGACCTCCGCGGCCTCCGCTTGATTGCGCGTGCGATAGGCGTGCCCCGAATGGCTGAGGATCCCGTCGAAGACGAGCCCCTGCTCCCGCGCCAGCTCCCGCGCCACCTCGAGGGCGTACTGTGAGGCGGGATCGACCCCGGCGCGGTGGTAGCCGCAGTCCACCTTGAGCCAGACGTGGAGCCCCGTCCGAGCCAACGCCTTGGCGGTGCTCAAGTCGTCCACCACTACGCGCAGCGTGACGCGCTCCGCGATGCGGCGTACGTGAGGGATGTGGGTCGGGTCGAGCGGGAAGGCCCAGGTGAGGTCGGTGAACCCGGCGCGCGCAAACGCCTCAGCCTCGGCCAGGGTGGAGACGGTGATCCCCGCGGCACCGTGCGCAAGCTGGCGCCGCCCCAACTCGACGCACTTGTGGGTCTTGATGTGGGGCCGCAACGCCACGCCGAGCCGCCGGGCCCGCTCGGCCATGTGCGCCAGGTTCCGCTCCACCACGCCGAGGTCGAGCAGCAGAGCGGGCGTTTCTACGTCGATCCGTGGAGCAGCGCTAGCCATCAATCCGGCGGCCGGTCACCTCGACCTTGCGGATGTGCTCGATCCGGCCCGACCCACCGACGAACGCGGAGGCGACCCAGCTCGTCAGCCCCACGACAATCGCGCCTAACGTCGCGGAGACGAGCCCTGCGAGTTGGAACCCCGGCACGAGCCACGCGACCACGGCGAGCGAGATGCCGTTGACGACGAAGATGAACAGTCCGAGGGTGAGCACGGTCAGCGGAAGGGTGAGAATGAGGATCACCGGCCGGATCACGGCGTTCACGATCCCCAGGAGCAGCGCGGAGACGAGCAACGCCCGCCACCCCGTGATGTCCATCCCGGGCACGATGGTCGCGGCGGCCCAGAGGCCGAGGGCCGTGATAATGAGTCGGAAGAAGAAGCCTCTCATGGTGTTCTCCGGCGGAGCAGCTCGACGAGCACGGCGACGGTAGCGCCGAGCGACACGAGAAACAGCAGCGGCCGTATCGCTTGGAGCTGCGCGGGCGACATGAAGGTCGGATAGTTGGGCAGGGCCGCCAGCCGCGGGAGGAGCAGGACCAGGTAGACGGAGTCGATCAGGACGATCGCCAGGGCGCTGGCGCCGACCAGGCCGAGCAGCCGGGTGGGGAAGCGCTTCGCCGCGGCGAGCGCGCCCCACGTCAGCGCGGCGGCCAGGACGACGGCGGAGCCGACGACGAGCCAGTCGTGCAACACGACGCCGGCGACGACCACCCAGGTGAGCCCGCCGAGCACGCAGCCCCCCACGCCGCCGAGGAAGCCCCAACGCGATCCGGTGCCGTCCGTCATGGCTGGGAAGATAATCGCCCGGCCACGAATTGGGCGGTCACGCCCGGCCGCACCTGTACGCCGAGCCGCGCGTCGAACAGCACCGATCCGCGCAACGAATCGCGCCCCCACCACGCCAACGACACGCCGGCGAACGGCCCCAGGTCGGCGGGCCAGCCGTGCACGATCGCCTGCTCGGGCTGCCCGAACCAGCGCACGGCGAGCGTCTCGGCGCGGGGTGCTCGGAACACGAGTTGGCCACGGAACAGGCAGTCGTTGCCGGCGCGCACCGTCGCCGTGTCGAGCACCACATCCCCGAGGCGGAAGCGATCGCTCATCGGCGGGGAATCGGGGAGGGTCAGGGTGTCGCCCCGCGCCACGACCCAGTGGCCGGCGTAGGGGCGCGAGAAGCGCTGCAGCCGCTGGAATTGGTAGCCCGAGCAGGGGTCCGAGGGACCGCAGGCGGCGACGGCCAGCGCCAGGGCCGCGAGTCCGCCGCGCCTCACCGCGGCATCGTGTCGGTCGCGACGGCGTTCGCCTGCCGGATCCGGGCGCTGGTGGAGTCGGCGGCGGTCATCGCGTTCCCTACCGCCCGAGCCCCCGGGATCTTCGACTTCGCGAGGATGCTGTCCTTCTGGCGCTCGGTGAGCGTGTCCCGGTTGACGGCCTGCTGAGAGCCACCGCCGTCCGACCCGCAGGCCGTCGCGAAGCAGAGAAGGGCGATCCATGTGATCGGTTTCATGTGTTGGCTCCGGTGGTAGCTCTGGCAACTTCGCCACGCCGGCGTACACTTGCAACTCGACCCTCTGACCGGGACCGTTTCATGCACCGCTCCTTGCTCGTCGCCGTAGCGCTCGGCGCCGCCGCCTGCCGCCAGCCCTCCCTCGCCGACCGCCTGGCGCACGGCAGCTGGGTAGATCTCACCTATCCGTTCGATTCCACCACGATCTACTGGCCCACCGCGCAGCCGTTCCGGCTCGAGATCGTCTCGGCCCAACGGACCGCGGCGGGCTATTACTACGCGGCCAATAACTTCGCGGCGGCGGAGCACGGCGGCACGCATCTCGACGCCCCCGTGCATTTCGCCGAGGGGCGGCACGCCACGGACCAGATCCCGCTCGCTCAGTTGATCGGACCGGCGGTGGTGATCGACGTGGCGCGCCAGGCGGACTCGAGCGCGGACTACCGCGTCACCGCCGGCGACCTGGCGGCGTGGGAAGGGGCGCACGGGCCGATGCCGCCGGGAGCCATCGTCCTGGTCCGCACCGGTTGGGGAAGCCGCTGGCCCGACCGAGCCCGCTACCTCGGCACGACCAAGACGGGTCTCGCGGCCGTGCCGGAGCTGCACTTCCCCGGGCTGCACCCGGACGCCGCGCGCGTGCTCGTGGAACGACGCGTGACCGCGGTGGGGATCGACACGCCGAGCATCGACTACGGCCAGTCCACGACCTTCGAGGTGCACCAGATCCTGCTGGGCGCGAACATCCCGGGATTCGAGAACGTGGCGCACCTCGACCGGGTGCCTGTGACGGGCAGTTTCGTGATCGCCCTGCCGATGTTGATTCGCGGTGGGAGCGGCGGGCCGCTCCGGATTGTGGCGCTGCTGCCCTAGGCCGGCAACCCCCTGCGCAGCAGCTCTTCCATCACGTCCCCGAAGCGGTCCACCTCCGCCAGCGTCGTGTAGACGTTGGGCGTGATCCGGAGACAGTTGAACTCGGGGTGCCCGATCGGGGTGACGATGATCCGGTGCCGGTCGTACAGATGGCCCGCGAGCTTGCCCACGTCGAGCTGGGCCGGCGTGAACGAGGCCAGGCCGCACGACTGCGCCGGATCGTACGGGGTGAGGAGCTTGACGCCCGGCACCCGCTCCAGCCGCTTCGCCCACCGGTCCCGCAGGTAGCGCAGCCGCGCCGCCTTGCGCTCCGGGCCGATGCCGTCGTAAAAGTCGAGCGCTTCGGCGATCGCGTTGTGGTTCGCCGCCGGATGGGTGCCGATCTCCTCGAACTTACGGATGTTCGCGTTCTGCTCGGGCGCGGCCGCCATCATCGGCCAGATCTTCTCGATCTTGGCGCGCCGCACGTAGAGGAATCCCGTCCCGATCGGCGCGGTGAGCCACTTGTGCAGGCTGGTACCGTAGTAATCGCAGTCCAGTTCGTCGCGCGTGAAAGGGAAGTGCGCGTACGCGTGCGCCCCGTCCACGATCACCTCGATGCCCCGCGCCCGGCCCAGCTGGCAGATCTTCTTCACCGGGAAGATCTGCCCCGTGAGGTTCGTGATGTGGCAGATGTGGATGACCTTGGTCCGCGGCGTGATCGCCTGGGCGATCCGCGCGTAGAGGTCGTCCTGGGACGGGGGCGGCACGGGGAAGGTGATCTGCTTCAGGACGATCCCATCGCGCCGCTCGCGCTGCTTCCACGTCGTGATCATCCGGGGATAGTCCTGCGTGGTCGTCAGCACTTCGTCGCCGCGCTCCAGCGGCATCCCCAGCTGCACGATCTCGAGCGCCTCGCTGGCGTTCCGCGTGATGGCCATCTCCTCGGGGTCGCACCCGAAGCTCACCGCCAGACGGCGGCGCACGCCCTCGATCTCCGGCTCGATCCACCCCCACATCGTGATGGATGGCGCCTGGTTCGAGACCGCGAGGTAGCGCAGCAGCGCGGCCTGCACGACCCGCGGACTCGGGGCCACGCCCCCGTTGTTGAGGTTGATCAACCCGCGGTCGACGTCGAAGGCCTGTTGGATCTCCCGCCAGAAATCCTCGTCTCGGGCGACGTCTTCGGGGCGACGACCCTCGACCGCATGGGTCGCATCGACCACGCGCGCCAGCGCGTGGTTCTTGAGGGCGGGCACTGCCGCCGTGGCGGCGATGAGGGAGCGGAGAAAACCGCGACGCGTGGTCATCAGGGTCCTCGCAACGACTGGCGGATCAGGAAGCCGTAGACGCACAGGTTCACGACCAGGACGATGGTGCCCAGCACCACCTGCACCTGCGGCGTCAGGCCCCCCGGATAGATCACCGGCATGATGTAGTGCTCGATGAAGCCGCCATGATACCCCTGCTCGCCGGCCCGGGCGCGCAGGTGGTTCTCGAGCGGCGTGAGAGGGCACACCCAATGGCGGTACTCGATCAGGATGCCCCAAGCAGCGCACGGCAGGTGCACCGCCGCCACCCAGCGCCACCGCCACACCAGGAACGCGCCGAGGAACACGAACGCGATGAACAGCCCGTGCAGCGCCACGAGGACGTTGGCGAGCAGGCGGTAGAGCACCCCTAGGTAATACGGCAAAACCCCCCGCCCGGCCAGGGCCGGACGGGGGGTTTTCGTGGAGCTCGTGCTAGACGCCCAGGACGCCCAGGGGCGGTCCAAACAAGCCGTTGAAGATCTCCTGGATCTTGCCGACGGCGTCGCCGATCGCCTGAAGCGCTTCCTCCTCGTCGGCGTTCAGCCCGTCAGCATCCGCGCCCTCACAGGTGAGGTTGTAGCTGTCTGCGCTGGCCGCGACGGTGCACGTGGCCATCCTGCCGCCATCCACCTTCACGGTGATGGTGCCATTGGCAGTCTGCGCCACGTCATCGAGGGTCAAGTTGCCGTCCAGGGTAACGACCTCCGTGCCGTGCTGGAACCGGAAGGAGATCCGCAGAGTGACCGTCGTCTGTGTGAACGTGACGGTTTCCACGAGGCGGACATGCAGGTCACGCGAGTTCACGTCGAGGGTGAGGTCCTGAGTGACCGTCGCGCTGCTGGCACTGCCGGCGGCCGTGATGACCCCGTTGAACCGCAGGGTATCGGGTGCGCCGGCCCCGTTCGTGATGTAACCCGTCGTGCTGATGCGCGCCGAGCTCGGCGACGTGCTCTCGAGGGTCACTCGGTAGTCGACGTAAGTCGGTGTGCCGCTCACACCCTCTACTGTGACGTGAAGCCTGGCGAGCGTCGCAGTGCTCTCGTCGTCCAGATTGACGTACCCCACTTCGACGAGCGGCTCGACCGGCATATGGGTGAGCGGGTCAACTGCATACAAGATGAACCGGACACCGGCAACCGGCGCGCCCGCTCGCGCAGTCGGTTCGTAGACGTCGGTCGTGACGTTCCACTCGAACGTCTTACCGTCGACCTCCGGCGGGAAGAGATCCCCCGCGGCGGTCGTGGTAAGTGTCGGCACCAGCGCGCGCACCATGCGCGCGCTCTCCAGTCCCTTGGCGTAGGGCCGTAGCGCGGACGAGCGCGTCAGCGGGTTCGACGCGGCGGCCAGGGCCTGCAGCGTCGCCAGCTGCGCCGGGGCGACCGGCGTGATCTCGCCCGAGAGATCCGAGAAACTGGTGAGCACGGAAGCGTCGAACAGCGTATCGAGGGCCGCCATCTGGGCGGTCGTCGCCCGCGGATCCGCGAGCGACTTCGGGGCCACCGAGTCCTTACACGCTGCCGTCACGAGGCCGAGCGCCAGCCCGGCACGAAGGAGCAACCGCATACTGCCTCCGTCTGGAGAGAGAGGAAAAGCGGCCTACAAGGTGCTGCCGCGGTGCCGCGGCCGATGTGACCGGCCGCACGCGCCTCGGGGTTAGGCGATCACCCCTCCGCCGAGCACGCGGTCGTCCGCATCGTACAGGACGCCCGACTGCCCGGGTGTGATCGCCCGAACCGGCTCCGCGAGCCGCAACGTGATGCGGCCGGTGCCCATCGCATCAACCGTGCCGGGGACGGCACGGGCCCGATAGCGGCACTGCACCCACACGGGGTCACCCGGGCCGACGGGCGCGGGATCCGCCAGCCAGTTGACCTCCTCCAGGGACACCGTGTGTCCGAACAGCTCCTCGCTTCGACCCACCACCACCTCGCGGGTGTCGGGTCGGATCGCGACGACGTACAACGCCTCGCGGAACCCGCCCGGCAGCCCCTTCCGCTGCCCGACGGTGTAGCGCGCGAACCCCTCGTGCTCCCCGATCACCTCGCCCGTCGTGGTGACGAGCGGGCCGGGCGCGAGCGCGGGGGTTCCGGCGGGCAAGCGGCGCTCCAGCACGGCGACGTAATCGTCGTCCGGCACGAAGCAGATTTCGACCGATTCTTGCTTGTCTGCCGTCAGCAAACCCAGGGTGCGTGCGATATGTCTCGTGTGAGGCTTCGTGAGCGCGCCGACGGGCGTCAGCATCCGGCGCACGACGGCTCGATCGATGCCCCAGAGAAAGTACGATTGATCCTTCTGCGGGTCGCGCCCCCGGTACAGCGCCCCGTCGCGGGCGATGGCGTAATGCCCGGTCGCGACGTAGGCGCAGTCGAGTGCGTCGGCGTGATACAGGAAGTCCCGGAACTTGGTGAACGAGTTGCAGCGCACGCACGGGATCGGCGTCCGGCCCCGCGCATACTCGGCGACGAAGTTGGCGATCACGTCCTGCCCGAAGCGGTCTTCGAGGCTCACGACGTAGTGGGGGATGCCCAGCTTGTGCGCCACCAGCTTCGCGTCCGTGATGGAATCGAGCGAGCAGCAGGGGCGGTCGGGCACGCTGTCGCCGTAGCAGAACAGCTTCATCGTCGCGCCGATCACCTCGTAGCCCTGCTCGACCAGGAGCGCCGCCGCGACGGAGCTGTCCACTCCGCCGGACATGGCGACCAGCACCCGCGCCTTCATCTATGGAGAACGGCCGACAACGACCGCACCTTCTCGACGATCCTCGGAAGCGCACCGATCACCGCGTCCACGTCGTCCGCCGTGTTGTCCTTCCCGAACGAGAACCGCAGCGCGGCGACCCCGAGCTCGCGCGGGACGCCCATCGCGGTCAGGACGTGCGACGGCTCGACGGCACCGGTGCTGCACGCCGAGCCGGACGAGCAGGCGATGCCCGCCAGATCGAGGTGCATGAGCAGGGCTTCGCTGTCGGTGCCGGGGATGGAGACGTTGGAGACATGCGGGGCGCGCTCCCCCTGCCAGCAGTGGATCACGGCGTCGGGCACGATCGCGAGCACCCGGCGCTCGAGGTCGTCGCGCAGCGCAGCGAGCCGGGGCGCCAGCGCCGCCTGCTCGCGCGCGGCGAGCTCCGCCGCCTTCCCGAGACCCACGATCCCCGGCACGTTCTCCGTGCCCGGACGGATCCCGAACTGCTGCCCGCCGCCGTGGATGATCGCCTCCACCGCCTGGCGGTCGCGCACGAGGAGCGCCCCAACGCCCTTGGGCGCGCCGATCTTGTGGCCGGAAATCGTGAGGAGGGTGCAGGGGACGTCGCGCAGCGACACGGGGATCTTCCCGAACGCCTGCACGGCGTCGGAATGGAACAGGACGCCCGCGTCGCGACATCGCTGGGCGATGCGCGCCACCGGCTGGATCGTTCCCACCTCGTTGTTCACCCACATCACGCTCACGAGCGCGACGCCCTGTGCGAGCGCGGCGGCCAGCCCGTCCTCATCCACGGCGCCGGAAGCCGTGACGGGTAGGATGACCTCGTCGCCCCCCAGGTGCTGCACCGCGTGTGCGGCGGCGAGCGCCGCCTTGTGCTCCGTCGCCGACACGGCGACGCGGAACGGCCCCCCGCGATCGCGGGCGGCGAGCGCCGCTCCGATGATTGCCAGGTTGTCGGCCTCCGTGCCGCCCGACGTGAAGATGACCTGGTTCGGCTCCCCGCCGGCCGCCTCGGCGACCTGCCGCTTGGCCTCCTCGATGCCCGCCCGCGCCGCTCGGCCGAACCGGTGTGCCGAGGAGGGATTCCCGAAGACGTCGTTCCCCAGATAGGGGAGCATGGCCTCCAGCACCTCCGGCCGCACCGGTGTGGTCGCCGCGTTGTCGAGGTACACCACGCGCTTCGTCATGACGGGAGAATCTATTGGCTAGAGGGACTGGACGCCAAGCTGCAGCACGTCGCCGACCTCCACCGTCTCGTTCGTGAAGAACGGCTCGCCGTACGGTCGGCGGATCAACGCGCCGTAGTGCGCCGACTGGACGCGGATCAGCTCGTACAGGTCCTGCCCCGTGGGGTGGATCTCGCCCGCCGCCTTGGCACCGTCGAACTGCGAGGCGTAGCAGCGGATCGCCTGCATCTTGGCGTCGAACGTGTCCGAGATGTCCACCACGAACGACGGCTTCACGGGGTCTTCGCGATAGGCGAGGGCGTACAAGATCTTGAAAGGCCGGTGCGGCTCACCCGAGGCGCCGTACTTGGCGAGCCCGGCGAGATAGCACGCATCGCGCCCCAGCTCCGACGCTACGCGGTGGTCGGGGTGCCGCCCCACGGGGTAGGGCAGGATCACGACTCTCGGCTTCGTTCGACGTATCAGCTCGACGACTCTTTCTCTCGACGCTTCATCGTTGTGCAAGTGCGCATCGCGTAGGGCGGCGTTGAGGCGCACGCCGACGCCCAACGCCTGCGCTGCCCGCTCCGCTTCTGCCGCGCGCGTCGCGGCGTCGCCGCGCGTGCCGCTCTCCCCCTGCGTCAGGTCGAGGATCCCCACTCGGTGACCCGCCCGCGCGGCCTTGGCGAGCGTGCCGCCGCAGGTCAGCTCGGCGTCGTCGCGGTGGGCAGCGAGGGCGAGCAGATCGACGTGATCACTCATAACGCAGTGCCTCCACCGGATCGAGCTTCGCCGCCCGGGCGGCCGGCGCAATGCCGAATACCAAGCCGACCAGGATCGATGCGGCCGTTGCGATCATCGCGGGGACCACGGGCACCGTCGTGTTGAACGCGAGCAGGCGCTTGAGCACCTCTCCCACGCCCACCCCGAGCAAGATCCCGATGATGCCCCCGAGCAGGGTCAGCGTGGCCGCTTCGACCAGGAATTGCCACAGGATGGCCTGGCGCGTCGCGCCGAGCGCTTTGCGCAGGCCAATCTCGCGCGTGCGGCTCGTGACCGACACCATCATGATCGCCATCACCCCGATGCCCCCTACCATCAACGCGATACTGGACAACACCAGCATCACGAAGAAGAAGGCGAACGTCAGGCTGTCGAAGATACCCAGGACCTGGTCCGACGTGAGCAGGTCGAAGGTGTTGGGATCGCCCGCGCGCAGTCCCCGCGTGCGCCGCAGAGTCACCGTGGCAGCATCCATCGCCCGGCTGACGCTGACCTCCGCTTTCGGCTTCACGAGAATGATGAGGCCATTCCACTCGTCGATGAAGAAGCTGCGGCGGGCGGTCTCGAACGGCATGATCGCGGCGATTTCCGGCGTCCCCGGCACCTCGAAGATGTTCGTGGGGCGTTGCCACACGCCAAAAATCTTGAACGGATGGCCCCCGATGCGCACGATGCGGCCCAGCGGGTTGACGGCGCCGAACAACCGGTCGATGGTCCGCTGTTCGACGATGACGACCGGATCCCCGCCGCGCAGCTCGGCCGCGGTGAACGAGCGCCCTGCCACGATGCCGCCACCGAGGATCTCCATGAACCGGTCGTCGGCGCCGAACACGCCGAGAATGCGCGTGCGATTGCCGCCATACTCGAACCGCTCGAAGACCTGCGTCCAGATCGCCGCATAATGGATCTCGGGGAGGCGGGCGATGGCCTCGGCGTCCTGCGGCATCAGCTTCGGCCGGATACGCACCTCGCGCGGCACGGCGTCGGGATTCACGCCGGTCGTGGAAAAGAAGCGGAGGACGCGGAACGTCGTCGGGCCGACGACCTCGAGCGTATTGACGATCTGCTCGCGGAATCCCGCGACGATCGACGCCATCGCCATCACCGTCGCGATGCCGATCACCACGCCGAGCACGGTCAAGGCCGAGCGGAGCTTGTTGGCGCGGAGCTGCTCGAGGGCGATGCGCCAGCCCTCGCGAACCGTGTCGAGGCGCATTTATTCCTGGCGGAGTGCTTCGATCGGATCGAGGCGCGACGCGCGGTGGGCTGGATACACGCCGAACGCCACGCCGACGACGATACCGAGCAGTAGCGCCAGGGCGATGGACCATGCCGTGACGCGCGCCGGGAGCGGAGACAGGATCTGCACAAGTCCGGACAGTCCGGCGCCGGCGGCCAGGCCCGCGAGTCCGCCGAGGACCGACAGCGTCAGGGCCTCGGCGAAGAACTGGCGCCGGATGTCGCGGCGGGCGGCCCCCAACGCCTTGCGAATCCCGATCTCGCGCGTGCGCTCGGTAACGCTCATCAGCATGATGTTCATGATGACGATCCCGCCGACGACGATGCCGATGACCACGACGGCCGGCACGACCGTAAAAATCACGCGTGTGAGCTTGCCCCAGAATGCGATCAGGCCTTCACCGGTATCGATAGTAAAATCGTTATCCGCCCCCGGGCGCAGCCGGTGCGCGATGCGCATCGCTTCTTCGGCGCGCAGCATGGCCGGGGCGACCCCGTCCGCCGTCGGCATCTTCACGGAGATCACCATCGTCTGGCGGCGGCCGTACATCGACTCGAAGGTCG
>WNGB01010884.1_pt1 | contig 15261 bp, 13 predicted proteins | sample 5400681 | NCBI WGS metagenome assembly WNGB01 (sample SAMN13153367, study PRJNA577476) | soil metagenome | isolation source: 115 cm soil or saprolite under grassland replicate 2 | place: USA:California | collected 2016-06-15
CGGTCAATTTAAAAAACGCAGAGTTCATTCTGGACAAGAATCCGATTGAAGAAAACTGCGCGTGCGAAGCCTGTCGTGAATATTCGCGCGGTTACATCCGGCATCTCATCAAGGCGGAAGAAATTCTCGGGCTTCGCCTGATCACACTGCATAACTTGCATTTTTATTTGAATCTAATGAATCAAGCTCGCGCTGAAATAGAAAAGGGAACATTCGATCAGTTTCGTAAAGCGTTTGTCGTGGAATACAAAACGCGAGATGCCGTGGCGGTCGAATGAGGTAGGGGCGGCGCTTTGCTCCGTTCCCCGAAAGCTTTGGAGACAGAGCGGCGTCCCTACCATTAACCTACTCTTTATTGGCTGCCTTCCGCGCTGCCTGAAGATCCACAACGAACCGCTCATATTCGCGTTGCCGCGATTCCTCGTCCGGTTGTCGAAGAAGAGACGATGGATGCACAGTGGCGAGCGCTCTGGGAGCAAGCTTCGATGACAACACCTTGCCGCGCTCGCGAGTAACACGGAATGATGGACCAAAAACCGTCTGCGCGGCTGTCGCACCAAGACACACCAGCAACTTTGGCTTAACAAGGCGCAGCTCCGCTTCAAGCCACGGACGGCACGCTGCGATCTCGCGCGAATTTGGTTTCTGATGAATCCGGCGTTTCCCACGAGCCTCCCACTTGAAATGCTTCACCGCGTTCGTGACGTAAACTTCCTTGCGATCAATTCCCGCCTCTTCCAACGCCTGGTCCATGATTTTCCCAGCAGGCCCAACGAACGGTTTACCCTCCTGATCTTCGTAATCGCCCGGCTGTTCGCCGACCAGCATGATCGCCGCGTCTTTCGGCCCTTCGCCAAAAACGGTTTGTGTGGCCCGCTTATAGAGATGACATGCTGTGCACTCGCTCGCCGCGCGGCGCACCTCGGCCAAGCTTGATGTGTCCGGCGGTTGGGCCGGGCGCGCGTATTCTTCAGTGCCCGTCGCCATCTTCGACTATGAATCGCAACTGCATTACAATTTGTATCTGTTTGACCAAATGATTCTGGAAACGCCCCGATTAATTCTGCGGTCGTTCCAAGACGAAGATATCGGGCGGCTTGCGGAACTCATGGCAAACCGCGATTTCATGCGTTTTTCGCTCGGCCCATACACGCGCGAGCAAACGCAGAGCGTGCTGCAGAAATTTCTTTCCTGGAACCAGGCTGGTTTGCCTTCGCAGTTCGCGGTTATTTTTCGCGGAAACAACGAGCCGATCGGCTATTGCGGTTTTCTTCATTGGCATCTGGACGGGGCAGACGAAGTCGAGATCGGTTATCGACTTCATCCTGACTATTGGAATCGCGGGCTTGCGAGCGAGGCAGCCCAAGCTGTTCGCGATCACGCGTTCCGAGACCTGAACCTACCGAAGGTCATCTCACTAATCCACCCCGACAACATCGCCTCGCGCCGCGTGGCCGAGAAAAACGGAATGAAGATCGAACGAGAAACAGTCTTTCGCGGATTCCCAACGCAAGTTTTTGCGATCACCCGGGAGCAGTGGCTTGTGGAGCGTGGCGCTGGATGAACTCACGCGCGAGTGCTCGATAGGCTTCCGCGGCCGCTCCGCTCGGAGCGTACTCCAGAATCGATTTTCCGAAGCTCGGCGCTTCGCTCAAGCGAACACTCCGCGGAATGACAGTTTGGTAAACGCGCTCGCCGAAGTGCTGGCGCACCTCGGCCACAACCTGCTCACTAAGATTTGTCCGGCCGTCGTACATGGTCATGACAATGCCGCCCAGTTCAAGGCGCTTGTTTGCGCCTGAATCGCGCACCCGCTCGATCAGTCGGACAATTTTTACCAGTCCTTCCAGTGCGAAATACTCGCACTGTATTGGGGTCAATAGTTCGTCGGCGGCGGCGAGCGCGTTGGTCATCAGGATTCCAAGCGATGGCGGACAATCGAGCAGAACAAAATCAAACGTCTCATCTGCGTGCAACGGCTTGAGCGTTTCCGCCAGCCGCGTGAGATGATTCGGCATTCGCGCGATCTCGACCTCGGCACCGGCAAGATCGAGATCGGAAGGCACAATGAACAGGGCTTCGCGCTCGGTTGGAAAGATTCTTTCGGTAATGGAGGCGCCGCCAAGTAATGGCTCATAAAGACTGGTTTGCTCCACTGCTTGTAACCCAAACGAACTGGTAGCGTTCGCTTGTGGATCAAGATCGATAATTAAAATGCGATGACCTGTCTCAGCCAGCGCCGCGCCGAGATTCACGGCTGTGGTCGTTTTGCCCACCCCGCCTTTTTGATTAGCGATAGCGACGATCTTCATAAATCAGAGTAGTCAAGCCCGGCTGCACATCGCTTGCAGTCTTCCAAGCTTGCCAGATGATGTTGCCAGTCGCTGCAAACGGAAACTAAATTTTTCGGATTTCGGATTTGGAATTTCGGCAGTAGCGTTTGAACGTCCAAGTCGTGAAAGCTCCCTCTGTATCAATCGAACCTGCACCGGCCGCGAAACCGCAGGAGCGCAAGGAACCCATTGTCGTACGAAGCCAGGATCTGCGCGGCGTCGTCACGTTGACGCTAAACCGGCCGCACGCGTTTAATGCCTTATCTGAGGCGATGCTGGCAGCGCTGCAGCATGAATTCGACGCGATAGCCGAAGACAAGTCTGTGCGGGCGGTTGTTGTCGCGGCCGAGGGCAAGGCGTTCTGTGCCGGTCATGATCTGAAAGAGATGCGCGCTAAGCCATCGCTTGAGTACTACGAGCGGCTCTTCAGTCAGTGTTCTGAGATGATGCTGGGCATCCAGCGGTTGCCCGTGCCGGTAATCGCTCGTGTTCAGGGCGTCGCGACCGCGGCAGGCTGCCAGTTGGTGGCAATGTGCGATCTCGCGGTGGCAGCAAGCACCGCAAAGTTCGCCGTCAGCGGCGTCAACCTGGGCCTTTTTTGCTCCGCGCCAGGCGTGGCGCTCTCGCGAAACATTTTGCGCAAGGCAGCCTTCGAGATGCTCGTAACAGGTGAATTTATCAGCGCTGAAGAAGCAAAAGTACGCGGATTAATTAACCGCGTCGCGGAACCGGAACAGCTCGACGCGGAAGTTGAAAAACTTGTGGCGGCGATCATTACAAAACCGCGTGTGGCTGTGGCGATGGGGAAGGAATTCTTTTACCGACAAATTGAACTGGGAATTGCCTCGGCCTATGAAGCGGCTGCGCAGACCATGGCCTGCAACATGATGGATGAAGCTGCGCTCGAAGGCGTTCAGGCATTCATCGACAAGCGCCCGGCGAGTTGGCCAAAGCATACGAAGTCACCGTGACCGTTTCGATTTAACGATTCAACGGTTCAACGATTTAACAATTCAACGCCCCGTGTCTTTCACTCTTCAAGAACTGGCGAGCATGTCCAGTGGCGAATTGGTTGGCGATCCAAAGCTGAAAATTACTGGCGCCGCATCACTGGCCGAAGCAACGAGCGGAGAGATTAGTTTCTTCGGCAATCGAAAATATATCGGCCTTCTGCGCAAGACGCGGGCATCAGCCGTTTTCGTTCCGCCCGATTTCGGTGAACCGCTCGCCGCCGCCCAGGTTCGCGTCTCAGATCCTACCAAGGCGTTTGAACAGGTAATGCTCAAATTTGCACCGAAACCAATCACTTTTGCGCCGGGAATTCATCCGAGCGCAATTGTCGGCTCAAACGTTCGCCTCGGAGAACGTGTATCAATCCAGCCTCATGCGGTTATCGAAGACGGTTCCGAAATCGGCGACGACACAATTATTGGCGCCGGAAGTTACGTCGGGCATGAAGCAATAGTCGGGTCCGCGTGCTTGATTTATCCGCTGGTGACCATTCGCGAACGAAGCCGGATTGGTTCACGGGTAATCATTCACAGCGGCGCAGTAATTGGGGCGGATGGCTTTGGCTTTGAAATGGTCGATGGCCGGCAGCAAAAGATTCAGCAGTCGGGGGTCGTGCAGATCGACGATGACGTCGAGATCGGCGCCAACACGACCATCGACCGCGCCCGGTTTGGCCGGACCTGGATTCAGCAAGGCGTCAAGATCGATAATCTCGTGCAGGTCGCGCACAACGTTGTGATCGGCAAGTATACCGTTATCGCAGCGCAGACCGGAATTGCCGGCAGTGTCCGGATCGGTCAGCGTGTCCTAATTGGCGGTCAAGCTGGTATCATTGGGCATATCGAGATTGGCGATAACACCGCCATCGGTGCGCAAAGTGGCATCTCCAAGAACATCAGCGGCGGGGCATGGTGGGCGTCGCCCGCCGTTCCGCTTGCCGAAGCGCAGCGGCAGATTGCCTGGGTCCACCGGCTCGGGAAACTCGTCGCGCGAGTGAAAGAGATCGAGAAGAAATTAGGACTCTAGGGCCGTCGAGCACCGAGAAGAAGCAAACGTAACGCTTCAGGAGAAATCCAATCTGCGCCGCACGCCTCCACGGTTTCTCTTTCCATGGAGTCGGAGGTAGCTACCATTAGCTCGAACCGTTTTGCGTATTTGCTCGCGAGTCGCTCGACGATCGCATCGGCTGTCTGCCCCGTGCGGGAATAAAAAACTTGCACGTCAGCCGAGTCTGAAATCGCCTCGATCTTTCTTCCTTTTCCATCAAAGACGACTACCACGTGCACACCGGTCCAATCTTGATAATCTCGCAGCCGTTTGATCAGCGCTTCACGGGCCAGCGAGGACCGCCGCGCGTGGAGCTTCCTCAATTCAGGCCACGCAAAAATGACGCTGTGCCCATCGACGATCAGATAACGGGCGTGCTGCGGCATGCCTACGTTCCGTCCATGAGATCACCAAACCTGGTCGTCAAACAGCAACGAATCGAATTTACTCTTTCGCGTCGGGTTCCTTCTTTGCCCGCTGCTTGCCTGATGCCGGTTTCGCAGCGCTGGCTGCCTTTTTGCGGTCTAGATACGCTCTACGTCGCTTGCGTTTGTCTCGTACACGGTGCTGTTGTCCCACGGGGATGTCTATCGGTTGAAACGATGAGAAACGCAATCGGATTGAAGTCGATTGTTTCCTTCTCCAGAGTTTGAGTCGAAATCAGGATTGCGTTTCTGCGTGATTCGTTTAAAAAAGCACCACTCTCAATGACGCATCGGGAATCGGCGGCATTCTCCTCCACGCCGAAAAGCGTGGCTGGCCTTGCCATTTTACTGCTCATATTGGCAGCTTTTTTTGGGTTCTTAAACGCTCAAAAAATGAAAGCGCTTCGCGTAACTGTGGCGACGGTACAGGCTGCGCGCGACGCAGCCGAACGCCGCGTACACGAGAGGCTGAATACCTCGGCCGGTGGCGCCGTAGAAGAACAGGGCAAAGTCGCAGAAGCAGAAGATAGAGCCGTAAAAGCCAAGGCAGAGCTCGCTCAAACACAGAAAGAGAAGGCTGATCTACAGGCCAAATTAGACGAGAAACAGAAAGAGATCGCTTCTTCGCAGATGCGCGGGCAAGAAGCGGAAAAAAATCCGAATGCTTCGACGGCTGACAGCTCCGCCGCGACAGACTCAGCCGCGGATTTGCAGCCGCAACTCGATGATCTCCGTAAACAACTGGATAGCGCAGAAAAAGAAAAAGCTTTCCTTTCCGAAAAACTCCAGGACGTGCAGGAGCGCGCAGATCAGCCGAAGCAAGAAAAAAAACGGCGGGAAGCCGTCCGCGAGACTGGCCCACGCCGAACAGGTTTGCGCGGGACCGTCCTCGCAGTCAATCAGGCGTATAACTTCGTGGTATTGAATCTCGGTACTCGCCACGGAGTAGAGTCGAATGCCGAGATGCTTGTTCTGCGAGACGGGGCTTTAATTGGAAAAATTCGCATTTCTTCAGTTGAACCGGCGACCGCCATCGGCGATATCATCACCAACAGTTTGGCGCGCGGCGCTCAAATGCAACCTGGAGACAACGTCATTTATGCTGGCACAAGTCCGTAACCTTCAAACAATAGTCGTCCCTGTTCTGCTGTGTGCATTCGTGGTAGCCATGACCTCATGCGCGACACAGAAGGAAACTGCCCTGGTTCAAGACCCTAACAACCATCACGACTCGCTGATCCCGTGGAACAAGCAAGAATCGTGGGAAACTCAAGGACAGTTCGCGGGGATGACCGATAGGCGGTAGCTGCGCTGACTTGTGCTTAATTGCGTTTTCGGTGGAACGCGTTGTCCTCAACGCGTTGGCAAAGGAATGCGGCTTTGCCGCCTGACATTTTCGCCTGAGGCGGGCCGATCCAGCTGGAATTCAAATCCAGAGACCGGCTGGGATCACTGCGTTTTTGGGTACCACTACAATGCCATCGCGGATGAAGTAATTGTCTGCATCCAAATTTGACGGTTTGCCTTCCGGCGTAATCACAACCCCGTCGGCGATGCGGGCGTTCTTGTCGATGATGGCGCGATCGATCACGCAATTGCGTCCAATGCCGATGGGCGGCTGTGACGAATCGGTTTCTCCTAATTCAAAATAATCCGCGCCCATGACGATGCTGTTCCGGATAGTCGCGCCGCTTTGGATAACGCTTCGTATTCCCACGACGCACCGTTCCAGGTGCGCATCCGAGATGATGCATCCATCCGAAATAATCGCCTGCCGCAGGGTGGCGCCGTTGATTTTGCTTCCCGGCAAAAAACGCGGATGCGTGTAGATCGGAGACTCGGGCTCAAAAAAGCTGTACTCGGGCACTACATCGGTGAGATCCAGATTCGCTTCGTAGAAAGCGCGGATTGTTCCGATGTCTTCCCAATAACCCTCAAAGATAAACGCGCTGACATGTCGGTCTTTGATCGATAGCGGGATAATATGTTTCCCGAAATCGAACAGATCGTTCTGCAGAGATTGTATCAGCACCTTGCGATTGAAGACGTAAATTCCCATCGAGGCTTGGAACAATTCTTCATCTTCATTGGAACCGATGGCGCCCAGTAGCTCCCGGCTCATTTTCATTTTCTGTAAGATTGCTTCATCGGTCGGTTTCTCGACGAAGCGCGTAATCCGGCGGTCAACGGCACTCTGCATGATGCCAAACTCAGAAACGTAACGCCGCGGGACAGGTTTGGTGGCCAATGTAATGTCTGCGCCGATTTCAATGTGCTGTTGAAGAATTTCGCGAAAATCCATTCGATAAAGCTGGTCGCCGCTTAGCACCAGGTAATAATCAAACGGACGCTCGAGGAAATAGCGCATGTTTTGCCGTACAGCATCAGCAGTTCCCTGATACCACTGCGAACCGGCCGGCGTTTGTTGAGCGGCGAGAATGTCCACAAAGCTGCGCGAGAAATTGTCGAATTTGTAACTGGCTTGAATATGCCGATGCAGCGACATGGTGTTGAACTGGGTCAGTACATAGATCGAGCGCAGCCCGGAGTTCAGACAATTGCTGATCGGGATATCGACGATGCGATATTTGCCCCCGAGCGGCACAGCCGGTTTGGCGCGGTCCTTCGTTAACGGGAACAAACGTGTACCGGCGCCACCGCCCATGACGATGGCGAGCGTTCGCTGGGTCGCATCTGGCGACAATGCTCCGAACGCCCGCGGATTTTTCGGAAGCGAATCGCTCTGCGGCTGGTGTTGCATTGGTGACCAATCAATCGTGAACGGTTTTGGGGTCAATAACCTCGCGACCATCTTATAAATGACGAATGACGAATGACGAAGCCCGAAAGAATGACGAAATCCGAATGACAAAGAATGTTGATATGCTCCTCCGTCACTTTCGTCATTCGAGCTTCTTTCGTCATTTGTCATTCGGGCTTCGTCATTGCTTCCTGCTACGGATCGAACGCTGCTCGATTCAACGAATCTTGCGAGCACGGATGCCCGCCATTACACTCGCAACATGTGTGGGATTGTCGGATACGTTGGGCGCGCTGAAGCAGCGCCCATTTTACTGGATGGACTGCGTCGTCTTGAATATCGGGGCTACGACTCAGCCGGTATCGCTGTTGTAGACGGTGGCCGTCTGGAAACGCGCAAATGTGCGGGTCGCATCGCGGTGCTCGCACAACTAATGAGGAAGGAACCGGTCTCCGGTTCGCTTGGCGTCAGTCACACACGCTGGGCCACGCACGGCAAAGTTACCGACCAAAACGCACATCCGCACTTCGACGCCAGCGGCACGCTGGCACTCGTCCACAACGGAGTAATTGAAAATTATCAGACGCTTAAAGATGAGCTAATCCGGGGTGGCGATACGAACTTTCGCTCCGAAACCGATACCGAAGTGCTCGCGCATTTAATTGGGAAGCTCTACGACGAATCATGCGCCAGCACCGTGGATGTCCCGGAGAAAAAAGAGCGATTGCTTGCCGCTGTTCGCGCTGCGCTGCGACAGGTGATCGGCACATACGGTATCGCTCTGGTCCATGCCGATATACCTGATTTCATGATCGGCGCGCGCCGAGGTAGCCCGCTCGTGCTCGGAGTAGGCAATGGCGAAAACTTCCTCGCCAGTGACGTGAGCGCAATCGTCGCCTATACCCGCGACGCCGTTTATTTAAACGACTTCGATGTGGTTGCGGCGGGGCGAGACAAGTTCGAGATCACCTCGCTCGCAGGAGACAGCAGCGAGCATGCAGTCAGCAAAGTCGAATTTACCGCCGAAGACATCGGGAAAGGTGATTATCCGCATTACATGCTCAAAGAAATCTTTGAGCAACCAAACACGGTGCGCGACGCGATGCGCGGCCGTCTCAACCCCGAGGAATGCACCGCAAAGCTGGGTGGCTTGAATATGACGCCTCCCGAGCTTCGCGACGTCGGCCGTATCGTTCTTATGGGCTGTGGCACGGCGCTTCACGCCGGAAGGGTCGGCGAATATTTGATCGAGCGACTCGCCGGCATTCCAACTGAAGTCGAATACGCGAGTGAGTTCCGCCATCGAAACACACCCATGACTCCTGAGACACTTGTCTTCGCGATCAGCCAGAGCGGCGAAACCGCGGATACACTCGGTGCATTGCGGGAAAGCCGGCGGAAAGGTTTTCGTACCCTGGGAATTTGTAACAATGTCGCGAGCACGATCGCGCGCGAGAGCGACGGAGGCGTTTATATGCACGCCGGGCCAGAAATTGGCGTCGCGGCGACGAAATCGTTTACGTCGCAACTTGTGATTCTTACGCTCCTCGGATTGCTCTTTGGCCGGATGCGAAATCTTTCCGCGACGGATGGGAGCCGCGTGATTGAAGCGCTCGAAGCGTTGCCTGGCCAGATCGAAGCGGTTCTGGGTCTCAGCGAACAGATCAAAGCGATTGCCAAAAGATATGCCAATGCAAACGGCATGCTTTTCTTTGGCCGGCAATTCAATTTCCCCGTAGCGCTCGAAGGGGCGCTCAAGATGAAGGAGATCACGTACCTGTTCGCGGAAGGGCATCCTAGCGCTGAGCTAAAGCATGGCGTTATCGCGCTGATCCGTCCGGATCTGCCCTCCGTGTTTATCGCGCCCGATGATTCCGTTTTCTCCAAAAACCTGAACAACATAGAACAGGTGAAAGCCCGCAAGGGGCCCGTCATCGCGGTGACCAGCGGAAAGGGTCCGAAGCACCTCAAGGAAATTGCCAACGAAATCATCGAGCTACCGGAAGCGCCCGAGTACGTGATGCCCATTCTCGCCGTCGTCCCGCTTCAACTTCTCGCCTATCACCTCGCAGTTGAGCTCGGCCGAGATGTCGATAAACCACGGAACCTCGCCAAAAGTGTAACCGTGGAATGATATTGTGCTCGTAGGGACAGCGCGGCGACCATATCGATTTCCGCCACTGGAAATTTAGCGGTTTTGCAGTAAACTGCGCGCCCAAGCATCCCTTCCTCCGGTGCAACACAACGAAGAGTACGTGCTCAAAGCCCTCGAGGAGGGCGGACTCATCACACGCCAGCAGATCGACGGCGCGCGATCACTTCTAAACGGCGAGCCCGGCGTAGTCGATATCTTGATCAATGACGGGGTTGTCTCCGACGTGGACATCTCGCGCACGCTCGCAGCGCAAGCGCAGATGGATTGGATCGATATCTCTTCCATGGTGATTCCGCCGCAAATCATCAATCAAATCCGGGGCGAAGACGCGCGCCGTTTCAAGGTGATTCCGGTCGCTTTCGGCGAGACTGGCTTGGTGGTGGCGGTTGGCAATCCACTCGACATCGATACGATCGATAGCCTCAGTTTTCTTCTGCAGCGCGAGCTGGAACTGGTGTGCACCAGTCCCCAGAAAATTCGTGAAGCATTGATCAAATACTACGGGACCGCCGACGAAGCAGCCGATGTCTTGCAGAAAAAAATTGGTGAAGACATCGATCTCGGATTGGAAATTGGCGATGGCGCGGAAGGGACCGCAATCGATGAAGCCGATGCACCGATCATACGGCTGGTCTCCATGCTGCTGATCGAGGCACACCGCGCGGGCGCAAGCGATATTCATCTCGAACCGCTGGACAAAAAATTTCGTGTCCGATTTCGGGTCGACGGCGTTCTGCAGGAAATGCAAGCGCCACCGAAACGTTTGCAATCCGCAATCATCAGCCGGCTCAAGATCATGACCGGTTCGATGAGCATCGCAGAAAAGCGCCTGCCACAGGACGGTCGCATCCAGGTAAAAATCAAAAAGAAGCCAATCGATCTTCGCGTCTCGACGATTCCCACCAATCACGGTGAGAGCGTAGTGATGCGGCTGCTGGACAAATCCAGTCTAAAACTCGGCTTGCCCGAGCTTGGATTTTTTTCGGACGATCAGGAAACGTTCGAACGCCTGATCAAACTGCCGGACGGCATTTTACTCGTTACCGGCCCTACTGGCTCAGGAAAAACGACCAGCCTCTACGCCTGTCTCAATTACATCAACAAACCAGACCGCAAAATCATCACAGTGGAAGAGCCGGTCGAGTATCAGATGACGGGCATCAATCAGGTCCAGGTGAATACCGAGATTGGGATGACTTTTCCGGCAGCCTTGCGTTCCATTCTGCGCCAGGCGCCGAACATCATCATGATTGGTGAAATTCGAGACCTCGAGACAGCGAGCATTGCTACGAACGCGAGTCTCACTGGTCACCTTGTCTTCAGTACGCTGCACACGAACGACGCGCCTTCTGCAGTAGCGCGCTTAGTCGATCTCGGTGTTCAGCCGTTTCTTGTGGCTTCCTCCGTGCGAGCGATCATGGCGCAAAGGCTTCTCCGCCGATTATGTGCACACTGCAAACAACCAGGGGAACTTAGCGAGACCGAATTGCGCGCATTGCAAATCGAGCCCGGGCAGTTGTCCGAGGCGCAAGTCATGAAGCCGATAGGATGCGACCAATGTCGTCAAAGCGGCTACAAGGGTCGAATGGGCATCTTCGAAATCTTTGAGATCGACGACGACGTGCGCCACATGATCAACAAACGCAGCCCGACTTTGTTGTTGCGCCAACGAGCGCGCGAGCTCGGCATGCGCACACTCCGCGAGGACGGCGTCCGCAAGGTGCTTGCAGGCCTCACCTCTGCGGAAGAAGTAATCTCCATTACGGTGGGAGACGTGAGCTGATGAAGGAAAAACAGCTTACCGAATTTTTTGTGGAGCACGGCGTGCTCCAACCTTCGCAGGCAGAAGACGTCCTGGACGAAGTAGAACTGAATGGCAAGACGGTCCCCCAGGCGATGATCGATGGCGGCTTCATCGACGAGCATGGTTTTTATCAGACCATTGCAAACGGGCTCGGCACCGACTTGATCGATCTAAACGAACGCGACATTCGACCGGAGATTTTGCGCTTGATTCCCGGTGGGCTGGCTCGGTTACACGGCGCTGTTCCGGTGGAGATGAGCGGAACCACACTGCGAGTGGCGCTCGTTGATCCGTTCGATCTTCACGTCGCGGAAGACCTTCGCTTCGCGCTCGGTAAAGACATCCATGTCGTCGTTTCGCCGTCGGATCAAATCGAAGACCTGATCAAGCAGCATTATGGCAGCGATACGACGAGCATGGAGGACGTTCTCAAGCAGCTCGGCGAAGCTGGCGAGGCGCTTCAATTGCGCGAAGGAGACGGCGACGCGGCAGTGGAAGCCGAAGCAAACGCAACTCCCATCATTCGCTTTGTCGATCTGATTCTCTACCAGGCAATCCAGGACCGCGCGAGCGATATACACTTCGAGCCATTCGAAAATGAATTCAAAATCCGTTATCGCGTTGACGGCGCGCTCTACGAAATGTCACCGCCGCCGCGTCATCTTGCTCTGCCTGTGATCTCGCGCGTGAAAGTGATGGCAAACATGAACATCGCAGAAAGACGGTTGCCCCAGGACGGCCGCATTCAGAAACATATCGCCGGACGCAACGTCGATCTTCGAGTTTCAACTTTGCCAACTCAATTCGGTGAAAGCCTCGTGCTGCGGGTCCTTGACCGCAGCATTGTAAATCTCGACCTCGAAGTGCTCGGGATGCCCGATTACATTTACAATTTTCTGCTGGAGGTGATCGAGCATCCGAATGGCATCTTCATTGCCACCGGACCGACCGGCTCTGGAAAGACAACCACGCTTTACTCCTGCCTGCGTAAAATCAATAACCTAGAAGGGATCGTGCAAGTGCCGGTGAACGAAGCCATCGGCCTGACCTTCGCGCGTGTTTTGCGCGCGTTTCTACGCCAGGACCCAGATCGCATTATGGTGGGCGAGACACGCGACCTTGAGACCGCGCAGATTGCCATTCAGGCGTCTCTGACCGGGCACCTTGTTTTCACTACGCTTCATACAAACGACGCTCCCGGGGCCATCACGCGCTTAATCGACATGGGTGTGGAACCCTTTCTGATTTCCTCCACGCTGGAAGCAGTTCTCGGTCAGCGTTTATTGCGCAGCATCTGCCGCCAGTGCCGTACCACTTACAAGCCAAGCGAGACCTTACTGATGGAGCTAAGGATCTCGCGGCAAGACATCGGCGAAAAACAATTCTTTTACGGCAAAGGCTGTAATGCCTGTAACAACACTGGCTACAAAGGACGAAAAGGAATCTACGAGCTTCTAAGAATCACTGATCCGATTCGTGAACTGATCAATGAACGTGCGCCAACCGTTACCTTGAAGCAAAAAGCTGTGGAGCTTGGAATGATAACACTACGCCAGGACGGCTTACGCAGTATGTTCGCCGGCGACACTACCGTCGAGGAAGTGCTGAGATATACGTGAGGAAATGACGAAAGGCGTGGGTGATTCGTTGAATCGGTACACCGTTACGTCGGATTTGCGGTTTGACGATTTAACGATTCGACGTTTTACACATGACGAAGCCATTCGACATTCCGATTTTGTCATTTGTGGGTTCATCAAATCCCGGGTCTCGACACAGCATCCCGAGCTAACTAAAATCGCTCGCCATGCCGCGCTTTAATTACGTAGCTCTGGACTCCCGCGGACAGGAAGCGACCGGGTTAGTTGAAGCCGCGTCAACCAATGATGCAATCGGCCGATTGCGTCAGGCTGGGTACTTCCCTACGAGCGTCTATGAGGAGGCCGTCGCCCGTACTGAGGACAAGGCAGCTCGTCGTCGGACGGCGAAAATGGCACGGATGACGAAGCCACGCGCGAAGGCCAGCATTACTCTTCTCCAACGTACGAAAGTTAAGGCAAAGATCCTGATGATTTTCACCCGTCAATTGGCGACACTGATTGATTCCGGATTGCCATTGTTACGAAGCCTCACCGTTCTGGCGAAACAGGAACGCGACAAGGTAATGAAAAAGACCATTAACAAAATTGCTGACTCCGTTCAAGGCGGTAACACATTTTCGGACGCGCTGGCGCTACATCCGCGAATCTTTAACAATTTGTACGTTAACATGGTCAGAGCTGGTGAGGTCGGCGGCGTGCTCGAGACGGTGCTCAACCGGCTTTCGGAATTTCAGGAGAAAGCCAACAAGATTAAGAACAAGGTCGTGTCGGCGATGGTTTACCCGATCATTGTGATGACGATGGCCGTGGGCATCATGGGTTTCCTCCTTGTCTTCATTGTGCCGAAATTCGAAGCGATTTTTCACGACATGCTTGGCGATAAGCCGCTACCAGCGGTCACAACGTTTGTTATCGGAACGAGTAACCTCTTAAAGGATCATGGTCTTATTGTCGTCGGGGCGGTGATCGCCGTCGTTATGGCTTACAAATTCGTCGGCCGCACGCGCGGCGGGCGATTCGTGATTGACAGTTTCAAACTGCGCATGCCTCTGTTCGGCGATTTGAATCGCAAAACGGCAATCTCGCGGTTTGCGCGCACACTTGGAACGCTGGTCACGAGCGGTGTGCCGATTTTGCAGGCATTAAATATCACTCGAGAAACCGCCGGCAACGCTTCAATTGCCGCTGCGATCTCACAGGTGCACGACAGCGTGAAGGAAGGCGAATCGATCGTTCAACCGCTGGAAGCCAGTCGCGCGTTTCCGCCCATGGTAGTCAGCATGATCGATGTGGGCGAAGAAACCGGTAAACTTCCAGACATGCTCTTGAAGATTGCCGATGTGTATGACGACGAAGTCGATAACTCGGTCGCAGCGCTCACGTCGATGCTCGAGCCCATTATGATCGTGTTTCTGGCGCTGATTGTCGGCACGATCGTGCTAGCTCTCTTTACGCCGCTTATCAGCATCATCACCGGCTTGCAGCAGCAGACGTGACGCGCCTGCGGGAATGACGAAAAATCAGAATGACGAATATTGGAGAGGCGCTCGCCGCGGTAAGCGTCGCTATTCCGTGGCATTCACTCTGATTGAGTTAATAGTCGTTGTCACCGTTATTGTTATTCTGGTTGGATTAGTTCTAAGCACAGTTGGCTACGCGCAAAAGAAAGCCGCACGTTCCCGCGCCGAAACAGAGATTGCTGCCATCTCCGCAGCCTGTGAAAGCTACAAGGCAGATAATGGAGTTTATCCGTTCGATGCCAACACCAATTCGCTTACTGCAACGAACACAGATTCTTCAACGTATTCGGCAGCGAGTCTTTCACTTTATAAATTCATCAGCGGTGATTCAGATGCAGACCGCGTGGCTGATCAGAAGAGCTATTTCACTTTTAAACCGAACATGCTTGCTCCTCCTGGTGGAACTGGGAACGTTACCGCAATTCTTGACCCGTTCGGAAATAGCTACGGCTACTCAACTTCGAAAAATCCGGTCGCGAATCCTAATGCTGCTACAGCGCCAGGGTACAACCCCACTTTCGATCTCTGGAGCACTGCTAACTCGACTGATCCAAATCAGTGGATCAAAAACTGGTAGGGCGCGACCGCCGGGCGCGCCGCTCAC
>WNGB01007854.1_pt1 | contig 15259 bp, 11 predicted proteins | sample 5400681 | NCBI WGS metagenome assembly WNGB01 (sample SAMN13153367, study PRJNA577476) | soil metagenome | isolation source: 115 cm soil or saprolite under grassland replicate 2 | place: USA:California | collected 2016-06-15
CGACCGGGCGCTGGCCGCGGACCCGGGGTACTCGCTGGCCCAGTTGCTGCGCGACATCATGGACGCCGGGGTGCCGCCCTCGGCCGCGCGCGTCCCGATGACGCCCGAGCAGGTCGCAGCCAGCTACGACCTGGCGGACTCCGGCGCCCTGGAGCGGACGGCTGGCCGGGTGAGGCCGGGCCGCGGGCGCAAGGTCCCCCGCAAGCAGCCATCCCGGTAGGCGGCGGGCGGGTGGGTGGGTGGGGTGGGTGGGTGGCCAGGGCGCGGGAAGGAGGCGGGACCTGGGCGGGGGTTCAGCGCGGACCCTACCGCGGGGTAAACTTCGTCCGCCGTTCGCCGGAGTCGGCCGGGAACTTGCCCACATGAGCCCGCTGCGTTCGCCCTCGCTATCGAGGCCGGGCCGGCCCTGAGCGAGGAGAGGCAGAGTGACTGACTCTAGCGGTAGCGGAACCTGGTCGCAGAGTAATCATCGTGGCACCGTGGACGTTGATCCCGTCAGCGTGAGGGGGCAGCGGGCGGGATCCGGGCCCGCCCCCGCCCGCCCCCTGCCCGCCGGGCTGAAGCAGGCGCACGAGGCCGCGGTGGCCAGCCTCCAGCAGGCCTACACGGCGGTGCCACCCGGGACGAAGGTGAGGCTGGCCAAGCGCACCTCCAACCTGTTCCGGTTCCGCGATCAGCCGGCCGGCTCCCGGGTCACCCAGCTGGACGTCTCCGCGTTCAGCCGGGTGCTGCACGTGGACCCGGAGTCCCGCACCGCCGTGGTGGGCGGCATGACCACCTATGAGGACCTGGCGGACGCGACGCTGCGGCACGGACTGATGCCGTTCGTGGTGCCCCAGCTGAAGACGATCACCCTGGGGGGCGCGGTCACCGGCCTGGGCATCGAGTCCACCTCGCTGCGCCTCGGCATGCCGCACGAGTCCGTCCTGGCCATGGAGATCCTGACCGGCGACGGCCAGGTGGTGACGGCCACCGCGGACAACGAGCACGCGGACCTGTTCCGCGGGTTCCCCAACTCCTACGGGACTCTGGGCTACGCCCTGTCGCTGACGATCGAGCTGGAGCCGGTGGCGCCGTTCGTGCACCTGCGGCACTTCCGCTTCCACGACCCCGAGACCTGCATGGAGGCGATCGCGAAGATCGGGGCCGAGGGCAGTTACGAGGGGCACCGGGCCGACTTCGTGGACGGCACCATGTTCAGCCTGGACGAGCTCTACCTCACGGTGGGGGCGTTCAGCGAGGTGGCCCCCTGGACCAGCGACTACGCCGGCCACCAGATCTTCTACCAGTCGCTGCGCGGGCCGCGGGAGGACTTCCTCACCATCCGCGACTACCTGTGGCGCTGGGATACCGACTGGTTCTGGTGCTCCCGGCCGTTCGGGGTGCAGAACGCGGCGATCCGCCGGCTGTGGCCGCGCCGCTACCGGAGGTCCGATGTGTACCGATCGCTGGTTGCCTTCGACCGGCGGCACGGCCTGTCCGGCAAGCTGGCCCAGCGCCGGGGGCAGCCGCCGCGGGAGGACGTCATCCAGGACGTCGAGATCCCGGTCGGCCGCGGCGCCGAGTTCCTCCGGTTCTTCGCCGCCGATGTCGGCATGAGCCCGGTCTGGCTGTGCCCGCTCCGGCTGCGCAGCGATCAGGCCTGGCCGCTCTACCCGCTGGCCCCGGGGGAGGTGTACGTGAACTTCGGCTTCTGGGGAACGGTCCCGCTCCCGCAGGGCCGGGCGGACGGCTACCACAACCGGCTGGTGGAAGACGAGGTGGCGGCGCTCGGCGGGCACAAGGGCCTGTACTCGACGTCGTTCTACACCGAGGAACAGTTCTGGGCGAGCTACAACGGGCCCGCGTACGCCGCGCTCAAGCAGCGGTACGACGGCGGGGGCCGGCTGGCCGGCCTGTACGAGAAGTGCGTCCGGGGCCAGTAGGCCCGCACCGGGAGCCGGACGCGGCAAGCAGCACTCAGTGAAGCCGGACGCGGCATGGTAGGGCACGCAGCAGGAGGGATGGCAGGGATGGCGCTAGCGGAGGTATTCGAGAAGGTGGCGGGCCCCGACGCCCCCGTGGAGTTCCGTGCCTACGACGGGAGCCGGGCGGGCACCGAGGACGCCCCGGTGCGGATCACCGTGCGGTCCCCGGTGGCGGTGTCCTACCTGGCCCAGGCGCCGGGCGCGCTCGGCCTGGCCCGGGCGTACGTGTCCGGGCACCTCGACGTCGAGGGCGACATGTACGACGCGCTGTCCCGGATGGTCCAGGCCCAGCAGGTGCACATGGACCTGCCCGAGCGGCTCAGGCTGCTGCAGGACCTCGGCGGCCCCGGGCTGCTGCTGCCCCGGATTCCGCCCCCGCCGCAGGAGGTCAGGGTGAACCGCCGCTGGCTCGCGGGGCGGCTGCATTCCAAGAAGCGCGACGCCACGGCCATCTCGCACCACTATGACGTGTCCAACACGTTCTACGAGTGGGTGCTCGGCCCGTCGATGGCGTACACCTGCGCTTGTTACCCGCGGGCCGATGCGACCCTGGAAGAGGCGCAGGCCTACAAGCACGACCTGGTGGCCAGGAAGCTGGGCCTGCGCCCCGGGATGCGGCTGCTCGACGTGGGCTGCGGCTGGGGCGGCATGGTCCGCCACGCCGCCCGCGAGTACGGCGTCAAGGCGCTCGGCATGACCCTGTCCGCGCAGCAGGCGGCCTGGGCGCAGCAGGCCATCGAGAAGGAGGGCCTGGGCGGGCTGGCTGAGGTCCGCCACCTCGACTACCGGGACGTGCCTGAAGGGGAGTTCGACGCGGTCAGCTCGATCGGGCTGACCGAGCACATCGGCCGGGCCCAGCTGCCGGCGTACTTCTCTTTCCTGTACGGCAAGCTGCGGCCCGAGGGACGGCTGCTGAACCACTGCATCACCCGGCCGGACAACCAGCGCCCGGGCCGGGTGGTCGGCGGTTTCATCAACCGTTACGTGTTCCCCGACGGCGAGCTGGAAGGACCGGGCTACCTCCTCTCCCTCGTCCACGACGCCGGGTTCGAGGTGCGGCACGAGGAGAACCTGCGCGAGCACTACGCGATGACCCTGGCCGGCTGGTGCGCCAACCTCGACGCGCACTGGGACGAGGCGGTGGCCGAGGTCGGCGAGGGTACCGCCCGGGTGTGGCGGCTGTACATGGCCGGCTCGCGGCTCGGGTTCGAGCGCAACGTCGTCCAGCTGCACCAGATACTCGGCGTCCGGCTGGGCAGCGGCGGCCAGGCGGGCATGCCGCTGCGGCCCGACTGGGAGCCGCTGGCCCAGGTGTCCGCGGCCGGCTAGGGCCGCCAGGAGGGGGAGGGGTTCCGGTGACAGCCCTCCGGCGGCCGGGGCGGGTCCGGTGACCGGGCGGGTCCGGTGACCGGGCGGGTCCGGTGAACAGGCGGGTCCGGTGAACAGGCGGGTCCGGTGAACAGGCGGGTCCGGGGGTCGGCCACGCCCGGATAGCGGACAATGGCCGCATGGAAACAGCGCAGCCCGGGCACGGCGGCCCGGTCCGTGACATCGTCCTGCTCGGCTCGACCGGCTCCATCGGGACCCAGGCCGCGGACATCGTCCGGCGCAATCCCGGCCGGTTCCGGCTGGCCGGGCTGGCCGCGGGCGGAGGCAATCCCGCCCTGCTCGCGTCCCAGGCCCTGGAGTTCGGGGCCGAGGTGGTCGCCGTGGCCCGGGAGGACGCCGCGGGCGAGGTGCGCGAGGCGCTGCGCGCCCAGGCCTCCGGAACCCGCCACACCCGGCCGCTGCCCAAGGTCCTGGCCGGCCCGGACGCGGTGGCGGAGGCCGCCACGTGGCCCTGTGACGTGGTGCTCAACGCGGTCACCGGCTCCGTCGGCCTGGCCGCCACGCTGGCCGCCCTGGACGCCGGCCGGACGCTGGCGCTGGCCAACAAGGAGTCCCTGATCGTCGGCGGCCCGCTGGTCGCGGGCAAGGCGGCCCCCGGCCAGATCGTCCCGGTCGATTCCGAGCACTCGGCCATCGCGCAATGCCTGCGGGGCGGCCGCGCCAGCGAGGTAGGCCGCCTGGTGCTGACCGCGAGCGGCGGCCCCTTCCTCGGCCGGGGCCGGGACGAGCTCGAGCAGGTGACCCCCGCCCAGGCCCTGGCCCACCCGAACTGGGACATGGGGCCGGTCGTCACGATCAACTCGGCGACGCTGGTCAACAAGGGCCTGGAGCTGATCGAGGCGCACCTGCTGTTCGGCATCGGGTTCGACCGGATCGAGGTGGTCGTGCACCCGCAGTCGGTGATCCACTCCATGGTCGAGTTCACCGACGGCGCGACGATCGCCCAGGCCAGCCCGCCGGACATGCGGATCCCGATCGCGCTGGGCCTGGCCTGGCCGGACCGGGTCCCGGACGCGGGGCCGGCTCTCGACTGGAGCCGCACGCACACCTGGTCCTTCCAGCCACTGGACCACGAGGCCTTCCCGGCTGTGGGGCTGGCCCGCGAGGCCGGCCGGACCGGCGGCACCGCCCCGGCCGTCTACAACGCGGCCAACGAGATCTGCGTGGAGGCATTCCGGTCGGGCCGGATCGCGTTCCCCCGAATCGTCGACACGGTGGCGAAGGTAGTCTCTGAGCATGAGAGCGCGGCCCGGGACGCGGTGACCCTCGAGGACGTGCTCGCCGCGGATCGCTGGGCGCGGATCCGCGCGCTGGAACTGACAGCGGGAGGACGAGGCGGCGTGCGCGAGGCCCACAGCGGGACCCGCGGAGAGGGGGAGTCGGCCGGATGACCCTGCTCGGCTGGATCATCTTCATCTTCGCCCTGCTCTTCTCGATCATGCTGCACGAGGCGGGGCACTTCGCCACGGCGAAGAAATTCCGGATGAAAGTCACCCAGTTCTTCGTGGGTTTCGGCCAGACCGTGTGGTCCCGCGTGCGGGGAGAGACCGAGTACGGCGTCAAGGCCATCCCGGCAGGCGGTTTCGTCAAGATCGTCGGCATGACCGCACTCGAGGACGTGGATCCCGAGGACGAAGCGCGGTCCTTCCGCAGGCAGCCTGCCTGGCAGCGGATGATCGTGCTGGCCGCCGGGTCCTTCATGCACTTCGCGCTGGCCTTCGTGCTGTTGTTCATCCTGGCCGTGGGGATCGGCCTGTCCAACACCAACTCCTCCACGGTCGGGGCCATCGACCCCTGCGTGCCCACCAGCATCACCGCCACCAGCTGCGCCAAATCCGATCCCGCGTCCCCCGCGGTCAAGGCGGGGCTCCGCACCGGTGACAAGATCATCGCGCTTGGCGGCACGCGCGTGCACACCTGGAACCAGCTGGGCGCCGCGATCCGCGCGCAGAAGCCGGGCACCCCGGTCACGGTCGTCGTGCTCCGGAACGGCCACCGCCTGACCCTGCATCCGTCGCTGGCCGTGGTCAGCGGGCGCAAGGGTTCCTACCTCGGCATATCCCCGGCGGTGCTGTACGCGACGGTCAACCCGATCCGTGCGGTCACCTACGCGGGCTCGGAATTCGGCCAGATCGTGGTCGGGTCGGTGCAGGCCCTCGGCAGCATCCCGAAGGCCATTCCCGAGCTGTTCGCGAAGAACCGGAGCAGTACCGCGGGCGGCAACGTGACCAGCGTGGTCGGCGCGGGGGAGTACACGGGGCAGGCGTTCGCGGCCAACGTCGGCTGGCAGACTAAGGTCTCGATCGTGCTGTTCATCGTCATCTCGCTGAACATCTTCGTCGGCCTGTTCAACCTGCTGCCGCTGCTCCCGCTGGACGGCGGCCACCTGGCCGTGGTCATCTACGAGCAGATCCGGTCCTGGATCGCCCGGCTCCGGCGCCGGCCAGACCCGGGACTGGTGGACATGCGCAAGCTTCTCCCGCTCAGTGTCGGGGTATTCGCCCTGCTGGTCGGGTTCGGCCTGCTGCTGATCATGGCGGACCTCGTGAACCCGGTCCACATACCCCAGTGAGGGTGATGCGGACCGGCGGGCCGCCCCGGGATGTTTGAGCCCGGGACGGTGGTTGGTGCAAGTGGTGCGGACGTGACGAACGCAGATATCTGGATAACGCGACCCTTCGGCTAAGACACCCTTTGATCAGGACACAGTGAGGGATAAAGGATCATGAGTATTGATCTAGGCATGCCACAGCCCGCGGCCGAGCCCCTCGCGCCGCGGCGGAAGTCGCGCCAGATCATGGTGGGCAAGGGGAAGCACGCGGTCCCGGTGGGCGGCGGCGCGCCCGTGTCGGTGCAGTCGATGACGACCACGGTGACCGCGGACGTGAACGCCACGCTGCAGCAGATCGCCGAGCTGACCGCGTCGGGCTGCCAGATCGTCCGGGTCGCGGTGCCCTCGCAGGACGATGCCGACGCGCTGCCGGAAATTGCCCGTAAGTCGCAGATCCCGGTGATCGCGGACATTCACTTCCAGCCCAAGTATGTGTTCGCCGCCATCGACGCGGGCTGCGGCGCGGTCCGGGTCAATCCCGGCAACATCAAGGCGTTCGACGACAAGGTCGCGGAGATCGCCCGCGCGGCGTCCGCGGCCGGGACCCCGATCAGGATCGGCGTGAACGCGGGCTCGCTCGACAAGCGCCTGCTGGCCAAGCACGGCCGGGCCACCGCCGCGGCCCTGGTGGAGTCGGCACTGTGGGAGTGCTCCCTGTTCGAGGAGCACGGCTTCACCGACATCAAGATCTCCGTGAAGCACCACGACCCGGTCGTGATGATCGCGGCCTACCGGCAGCTGGCCCAGGCCTGTGACTATCCGCTGCACCTCGGGGTGACCGAGGCCGGCCCGGCCTTCCAGGGCACGGTCAAGTCCGCCGCCGCGTTCGGCGCCCTGCTGGCCGAGGGGATCGGCGACACGATCCGGGTCTCGCTGTCCGCGCCCCCGGTCGAGGAGGTCAAGGTGGGCACGGCGATCCTCGAGTCGCTCGGCCTGCGGGACCGCGGCCTGGAGATCGTGTCCTGCCCGTCCTGCGGCCGGGCCCAGGTCGACGTGTACACGCTGGCGGACCAGGTCACCGCGGGACTCGAGGGCCTCGAGGTGCCGCTGCGCGTGGCGGTGATGGGCTGCGTCGTCAACGGCCCCGGCGAGGCCCGCGAAGCGGACCTGGGTGTTGCCTCCGGCAACGGCAAGGGGCAGATCTTCGTCAAGGGCGAGGTCATCAAGACCGTGCCGGAGTCGCAGATCGTGGAGACCCTCATCGAGGAGGCCATGAAGCTGGCCGAGGCCATGCCGGGCGACCTGCCCCCCGCCGCGCCCGAGGTCAGCGTTTCCTGACCGCGGCAGCGCCGCCGGATAGCCGCCGGCGGGCTCCTCTAGCCGACCGGGCCATCGGGTCTAGCCGACCTGGCCGTCGGGCTCGCCGTCGGCCAGGACCAGCTCGCCCACCCGCTCGCGGAGCAGGGCCCGGGCCTCCTCGTGAAGCCGGCCGTCGGTGATGAACGTGTCCACCTCGTCCAGCCCGGCGAACGAGCTCAGCCCGACGATGCCCCATTTTGTGTGATCCGCGACGACCGTGACCCGCCGGGCCGCCTGCACGAAGGCCCGGTTGGTCTCCGCTTCCGCGAGGTTCGGCGTGGTAAGGCCCGCGACCGGGTCGATACCGTGACAGCCCAGGAAAAGCAGGTCCACGTGCAGGGAGCGGATCGCGATGTCCGCGATCGGGCCGACCAGCGCGTCCGAGGGAGTGCGGACCCCCCCGGTGAGCACCACCTGGGGGGTGGCACCGAACTGGCCGGCGGCCCGCGGCGCCCCGAAGATGCTCGCCACCCGGACCGAATTGGTCACGATCGTCAGCTCCGGCACGTCCAGCAGCTGCTGGGCCAGGGCGAAGGTGGTGGTCCCCGCGGACAGCGCGATCGCGATGCCGGGCGTGACCAGCTCCGCGGCGGCCCGGGCGATGGCCTCCTTCTGCGGCTGTTCCAGCACCGACTTGGCCTCGAAGCCGGGCTCATGGCTGCTCGGCGAGCCAGGCAGCACCGCACCGCCATGCACCTTCTCGATCAGCCCGGCCTGGGCCAGGGCCTCCAGGTCGCGGCGGATGGTCATGTCCGACACGCCGAGGCGCTGCGTCAGATCGCTGACCCGTGCGCTTCCGGCTCGCCGGATGTCTTCCAGGATCAGCGACTGTCGGTGTCTGGCCAGCATCCTGGACCTTCCTTACCCCCTGGGGCGGGATCGATGGCGGGCGCGGCCGACCTGTGATGACGCCGGAACCGGATCTTTATATCTTGTGCGTTGACGAGCGACTCTGTGTGTTTTAGCTTAAGGCTCCAACAAGGGGCACACCGTTCTCGATCTTGAACCGGAATGAGAGCGCTAACCTGGGGGGCGCAGCCAGCCGCCGCCTGGGCGCCCTGAGTATGGCTGAGCACCGGAGCTCTGCGGCCGCCCAGCCTCGGAATGTGACAACGGATTCGAGGACAGGCGATGCAGCGAGTGCGGTCAGCGTCTGCTGCTGGCCGCGTTCCCCGGCACGGCCCGGGCGGCGGCGGCGATCCCGGCGCTCAGCGTGGGCAGATGCAGCCTTGCCGCCCCAGCGGTGCTTGCGGGATGACCCGTGATGGCGCAGCATGGGCGGCCCGGCCCGGGGGCCGGGTCCCTCCCGAGTTTTCTGGCGCGCCGCGCCGTGGCGTCACGCCGAGTACCGAGGTAATTCTCCTGGAGGTAGATAGATGAAGATCGACCCCAAGGTCGACGAGGCTGTCGAGACCTTGAACATGACGGACGGCCCGACCCGCCGCCGGCTGCTCAGCGGCGCCGGGCTGGTCAGTGCCTCAGCGGCCGCGGCGGGGCTCTTGGCCGCCTGCTCGTCGAGCGCCCCGGCCTCGGCCGCCAAGGGAGCGGCCGGCAACTTCCCGAAGACGCCCGCGTGGCAGTTCTGGTACGTGAACCACGTCACCACGAACCCGTTCTTTGTGCCCACCCAGTACGGTTTCCAGGACGCGGCCGCGCTGCTCGGCCTGCCCACTCCCAAGTGGGGCGGCTCGCAGAACTCGCTGGCCTCGGAGATGGTCAGCTACTTCAACACCGCGATCTCCGCCAAGGCGGCCGGGATCGCCTACGCCGGGATTGACGCCACCTCGTTCACCACCCCGGTGGCGAATGCGATGAAGGCGGGCGTCCCGGTGCTCAGCTACAACGCCGACGGCCTGGTCAAGAAGGGCGTCCCGGACATCGGCACCAACCGGCTGGCGTATGTCGGGCAGGCGCTGTACATCTCCGGCCAGCAGCTGGGCCAGCAGATCAAGCAGCTGATCCCCGGCGGTGGTGACATCGCCATCTTCATCGCCACGCCCGGGTCCGGCAACATCCAGCCCCGCTACGACGGCGCGGTCTCGGTGCTCGGCAGCTCTTACACCGTGCACGAGGTGGCCACCGGGGCGGCGACCGGCGCTGAACTGTCGGCAGAAAAGGCGTTCCTGACCGGGCACAAGACGATCAAGGGCGCGTTCGCGGTGGACGCGGGCTCGACCGAGCTGCTCGGCCAGGCGCTGGGGTCGACCGGGCTGTCGAGCATCCCGAACGGCGGATTCGACACCACCCCGACCACGCTGTCCAACATCCAGGCCGGCAAGACCAACTTCACCATCTACCAGGACCCCTACCTGCAGGGCTTCCTGCCGACCATGTTCTTCTACCTGTACAACCTGTCCGGCGGCACGATCACTCCGTCCGACACCGACACCGGCCTGACGTTCATCACCAAGTCCAACGCCAAGCCGTTCACCGCGAGCAGCCGGTTCCAGGGCTCGACCGCGGCGCAGAAGTACATCCCGCGCCCGTCCGGCGCGATCAGCAACCCGCTTGCCACCACCAGCACCTGATATCCGGATATCCGGGGTACTGGCAGGCATGACCGGCGGCGGGGCAGACTGGCAACTAACTGCCAGCCTGTCCTGCCGCCGGTTGACGTGGTGAGCTGAGGGAAACTGGAGTCGACATGAGCGAGATCACCGAGCGCAGCGCGCAGACCGTATCGCCGCCCGGGGGGCCGCCCGCGCGAGGCGTGCCGAGCCCGCTCCGCAGCGTGCTCGGCCTGCTGGCCCGGCAGCGCGAGGCGACGGTCTTCGTGGTGGCCGTGGTGCTGCTGCTCTACTTCGGCATCAGGTACAACTCCACGTTCGTCAGCCAGACGAACCTGGCCAACCTGCTGTCGGAGACCGCGGCGCCGATCATCATCATCGCGATCGGCGAGGTGTTCCTGCTGATCTGCGGCGAGATCGACCTGTCGGCCGGCTTCGTCTTCACGTTCGCGCCGTTCCTGATGCACTACCTGATCGACTTCTACGGTGTGCCCGTCGTGGCGGCGATCATCATCTCGGTGCTGTTCGGGGTGGTGGTGGGCTGGGTCAACGGCTTCCTCACGGTCACCATGGGCCTGCCCTCGTTCATCACCACGCTGGGCACCGGCTTCATCCTGCTCGGCCTGACGCTGACCACTTCGCACGCCTACCCGGCCACCATTCCCGCCGGCTCGGTGGGCATCGGGCGCTGGATCGGCGCGGCGCCGTGGTCGCAGTTCATCTGGGCGCTGGCGCTGACGGCGATCTTCTACATCGTGCTGACCCGGACCAGGTGGGGCCTGCACACGATCGCGACCGGCGGGAACCAGCTGGGTGCCCGCGAGTCCGGCATCAAGACCGGCCGGATCAAGTACGGCAACTTCATGCTCACGTCAACCCTGGGCGCACTGGTCGGCCTGCAGGTGGCCTTCTACGTCAACACGATCGATCCGAGCGCCGGCGGATACCAGCCGATGTTCTACGCGGTGACCGCGGCGGTCATCGGCGGCACGGCGATGCTCGGGGGGCAGGGTACTATCCTCGGCGCGTTCCTCGGCGGGATCGTGCTCGCCACCCTCATTAACGGCCTCAACGTCGCCGGGATCAGCGCCAACCCGCTGGACATCGTGTTCGGGCTGGCCATCCTGCTGTCCATGATCGCCAACGTCCGGCTCGCGCGGCTGCGGGCGGCAGGGAGGAACTGATGACGACAGAACCAGTCCCGGACGCAGCAGCGGCAAGCGCGACGGGCGACGGCAGTGTTGATGTGCTCCGGGTCGAGCACATCAACAAGCGGTTCGGCGCGGTGACCGCGCTCCACGACGTGAACCTGCACCTGGGCCAGGGCGAGGTACTCGGCCTGCTGGGTGACAACGGCGCCGGCAAGTCCACGCTGATCAAGATCATGTGTGGCTTCCAGCCCCCGACCTCGGGCCGGATCATCCTGGAGGGCCAGGAGATCACGCTGAAGTCGGTGGACCAGGCCCGCTCGCTCGGCATCGACACCGTGTACCAGGACCTGGCGCTGATCAACGAGCTCACCGTCTACCACAACATGTTCCTCAACCGGGAGCGGACCCGCTGGTCGCTGCTGTCCAACCGGAGCATGCGGCGCACCGCCCAGGAACAGCTCGACCGGATCGGGGTGAACATCCCCTCCGTCGACTCGGAGGTGGCCAAGCTGTCCGGTGGCCAGCGCCAGGCCATCGCGGTGGCCCGGGCGGTGACCTCGAACGCCAAGGTGCTGCTGCTGGACGAGCCACTGGCCGCCATGGGCGCCAAGGAAGGGGCCATGATCCTGGAACTGGTCAAGGACCTGAAGCGCCAGGGCCAGGTCTCGATCATCATGATCATGCACAACTACGGCCAGGCTCTCGAGGTCTGCGACCGGATCAACCTGCTCCAGCACGGTGAGATCACCTTCGACAAGCTGGCCAAGGACACCTCGGTCCAGGAACTGAACGACATCGTCATCGAGGAGTACCGGCGGGCTCTCGCGGCCCAGCAGCAGCGGTCCGCCTGACCCGCGTGCCCCGCTCGCCGCGGCCTGGCCGTGCCGGCCTCACCACGGCGGTCAGGCCCGGCCAGGCTGGCCTGGGCGGGCCGGCATATCGGGCAAGATGACTGTCATGCCAACGCGCCGCCGGATGAACCGGACCCGCCGGATCACAGTGCCGCGACCCGTCCGCCGGGCCGCGCTGAGGACCGCGGCCCTGGCGGGCGCGGTCCTCCTCACCGTCGCGGGCTGCACATCGGGCCGGGCCACGACGGGTTCGTCTCCGGCGGCATCGGCCGCCGGTTCCCCCGGTACCGCAGCGCCGGCGCTGCACTGGCATTCCTGCTCCGCCGGCGGCACGGGCCTGCAGTGCGCCAGCCTCAGGGTGCCCCTCGACTACGCCCGGCCGGGTGGCCGCACCATCACCCTCGCGCTGTCCCGGGTGGCGGCGACCGCGCCAGCCAGCCAGCAGCAGGGCGACCTCCTGGTCAACCCGGGCGGACCCGGCGGCAGCGGTCTCGGCCTCGCGGCGTCCGTCGCGGACGGGCTCAGCCCGGGGGTCGCCGCCGACTACAACATCATCGGCTTCGACCCGCGCGGGGTGGGGTCCAGCGTGCCCGGCCTGTCCTGCAATCCCTCCTTCTTCTCCGGGGTACGCCCGGACTACATCCCGTCCGGGGCCGCGGCGGAGCGGACTCTGATCAGCCGGGCCAGGAGCTACGCGGCGGACTGCGAGAAGCGTTACGGCTGGCTGCTGCCCTACATGACGTCGCAGGACGCTGCCCGGGACATGGACTCGATCCGGGCCGCGCTCGGCGTCCCGAAGATCAGTTACTTCGGCTACTCCTACGGGACATACCTGGGCCAGGTGTACGCCACACTGTTCCCGCACCACCTGCGCCGCATGGTCCTGGACAGCACGGTGGATCCCACCGGGGCGTGGTACGCCGACAACATCGCCCAGGACTATGCGTTCGAGGGCCGGATGGAGGCGTTCTTCGCCTGGGTGGCGGCGCACAACGTCACCTACGGGCTGGGTAGGACCCGGAACGCAGTGGATCAGGCCTGGCACCGGGCCCGGGCGCGGCTCCAGGCCCACCCCGTGAACGGCCGGATCGGCGCCGACGATTTCGACGACACGTTCCTGGTGGGCGGCTACAGCAACGCACTGTGGCCGGGCCTGGCCGCGGCGCTGGCCGCCTACCTGCACAACGGCGTCACCAGCCAGCTGGTCAGCCAGTACCGGCAGGAGGGCGTGCAGAACGAGAACGAATTCGCCGTCTACAACGCGGTGGAGTGCAGTGACGTCAACTGGCCGCGAAGCTGGGCCAGGTGGAATTCCGACACCCGCCGGGTGTACCGGACCGCGCCGTTCCAGGCCTGGGACAACGCCTGGTTCAACGCCGCCTGCGCGTTCTGGCCGGTACACGGGCCCGCCCACCCGCTGCAGATCAAGGGAGCCGGGCTGCCGGGGATCCTGATGCTCCAGGGCAGCCTGGACGCGGCCACCCCGTACGCGGGCGCGCAGGCCGCGCACCGGCTGCTGCCCAGCGCCAGGATGGTGGTCGTCGAAGGCGGCGGGAACCACGGCCAGTCCCTCGCCCAGCCACCCAACACCTGCGTCGACGGCTACCTGAACCGTTACCTGGCCAGCGGCGCGCTGCCTACCCGCCCGGGCCTGGTCAACGCCACCTGCCCGGCCCTGCCGCCGCCCCCGCCGAGCAGCTGACCGGCCTTGGCGGGCATTCCTGATGGCGGACCGATACTCTGGGAGGGTGCTGCGCACCAAGGCGTCGCGGTCTTCATCGCTGCGCCTGCTCAATGACCGCGATCGCGATGACGTGCTTGAGTTGTGCGATCGCGACCCGGTGGTGAACGTCTTCGTCAGCTCCCGGGTCCATGAGGCAGGTCTGGATCCGGTCCGGCTCGGCGGGCAGATGTGGGGTTTCGCGCCGGGCGGCAAGCTGACCTCGGCGTGTTACGCCGGAGCCAACCTGGTCCCGGTCGGGGCGACCCCGGCCGCCGCGACCGCGTTCGCCGGGCGGGCCCGGCTTCAGGGTCGGCGCTGCTCGTCCATCGTCGGCCCGGCGGAAGCCGTCGGGCAGATGTGGGAGCTGCTGCGCCCCTACTGGGGGCAGCCCCGGGAGATCCGGGAAGCGCAGCCGGTCATGGCGATCTCCGGGCCGCCGAGGGTGGCCCCGGATCCGCACCTGCGCCGGGTCCGGCCCACCGAGCTCGACGTGCTGCTGCCGGCCTCGGTGGCCATGTTCACCGAGGAAGTGGGGGTATCGCCGCTCGGTCCGGATGGCGGGGCGGCCTACCGGGCCCGGGTGGCCGAGCTGATCGCGCTCGGCCGGGCGTTCGCCCGGATCGAGGACGGCCGGGTGATGTTCAAGGCCGAGATCGGGGCCGTCACCCCGCACGCGTGCCAGGTCCAGGGGGTGTGGGTGCGCCCGGAGCTGCGAGGCCAGGGTCTCGCCGTGGCCGGGATGGCCGCGGTGGTGCAGGAGGCGCTGCGGACCATAGCGCCTGTCGTGTCGCTCTACGTCAACGACTTCAACGCACCAGCCCGCGCCGTCTACCGCAAAGTCGGCTTCACCGAACTCGCCACCCTGACCTCGATCCTCTTCTGACCGCCGGAGGCGGGGCGCCAGGGGGCAGTCGCCGAGGCGTGTCCGGAAGGCGGGTTTGGCGGGTGCAGCTTCCTGAGCCAGCAGAGCGGCGTGCCAAAGGCGTGTCCTGCTCAGCCACCGCTGATTTGCCGGCGAGGCGGGGCGCGCCGCAGGCGTGTTCCCGCCGAGCCCGGCGAATGGTGGGGGGTCCAGGGGGGTCATCCCCCCGGACAAATAGAGAGAGCCCGGGAGGGGACGGGCCTGCCGCAACGGGCAGCCCGTCCCCCCGGTCCCCCTGTCGCCGTCTCGCCGTACCCGAACATCCCCTCCCGGCGAGATCTGCAACGTACGCTAGTCCGCGTACTTCGCACTAAGTTCGCAAAGAGCAGACAGAGCCGTGACGTGACTGAGCCACAGCAAGCCGCCGGCCGTGAAGCCGCCGGGCGTTACCTGCGCGAATTACTGCTGCGCCCGGGCCGGTACCGCCAACTCTGGGAATCTCACGCACAGCGATCACGACCCGGGGCCATCAATCACCTCGCCGTGGCGGACGTGCTCGTGCAGTACCTGTGGCAGTCCCCCCGCGCGGCCGGGCACTCCGATGTGCTGCCGCATCAGCTCAAGGACACCGTGGGCCGGGCGCTGTCCGGCCGGCTGCTGAGCCGATCGACGCTGGAGCTGTTCGTGGCCGCGTTCGGCCTTTCGAGCCAGGAGGAGGAACGGCTCTGGCGGCTCTGGCGGGGAACCGGCCGGATCACCGTCCTGGCCGGGCCGCGGGCGATGCGCTCCGGCGCGGCCGCCGAGGTGGCCGGGGTGCTGGGGCCACGCCGGCACCAGACGGTCTCGCTGCACGACCACGTCTACATCGGCGCCGACCGCAAGCCCGCCCGGACCCGGAC
>WNGB01009480.1_pt1 | contig 15259 bp, 13 predicted proteins | sample 5400681 | NCBI WGS metagenome assembly WNGB01 (sample SAMN13153367, study PRJNA577476) | soil metagenome | isolation source: 115 cm soil or saprolite under grassland replicate 2 | place: USA:California | collected 2016-06-15
GTATTCGAGCCAGCCTCTGATCTGTGCCTCGCCGACGTACACATCCGGCGGAATCTTCACTTCGGCCTGCTCTTCGAACATGGCCATCGCTGCCTCGACGTCACCCCGGTTGAGGGCCGACTCGAACTGGACGGCGACCAGCGTGATCTCGTTGGCAACATCTGGAGCGCGGACCTGCTCCTGCGACCCAGTCGCGGTCGAGGTCGGCGCACTGACCCGCGGGGTGGCAACCACTGTCGCGAAGACCGCCGTCGCAGCCGGCAGGGCCGTCGTCGGCAGGGGTGTTGCCAGACTGAGCACAGGCGAAGTCGCAGTGACGTGAACGGTGGGCGCAGGCTCGACCGACTCCGTCGGCACCGGCTCGATTGACCGAGGCGCGCCACAGGCAGCGACAAGCACGCCCATGACGACGATGTCCCCTGGGTAGCGCAACCAGCCCGGCAAGGTATGTCTCAAAGCGTGCCTGGTCGCACTAGACTACGGCCCGCGGCTGCCCGTCACCAGTCGGGAATCGGGGTCGCAAGCGGAGTCGACAGCGTTCTGCCGAGTCGTTGAAGGTGGGGTGGAGCGCAGCTACACTGACGATCACTGTTGCCGGGCCACGCGTCGCTGAGGCTGCGTGCCGCCGAGAGCCGCGGCAGAAGCAGGAGGTCACTGATGGGCGGACAGCGTCATCCTGAGCCAGGTGGACAGGGGTTTCTGGAGCAGCCGATCTCGCGGCGACATCTGCTGAAGGGGCTCGCAGCGACCATAGCCGTGGGGGCGGTCCTACCGCTGGCCTCCGCTTGCGGGCCAGTGTCACAGGCCCCGACGACGGCGCCAACCCAGCCGGCGGCCGCGGGCAAGCCCGTGGGCACCGCTGCGCCCGGCGCCCAGCCAGTCGCTCAGCAAGCCGGCGAGCTGAAAAAGGGCGGCTCGCTCAAGGTGGCTATTCTCGGCGAGCCGCCGGCCCTCGACATCATGTTCACGACGGCTACGGTCACCCGCAACACCGCCTGGCACATGTTCGAGACGCTGTACGCGCCCAACTCGAAGATGGAGCCTCAGCCATTTCTGGCCGAGAAGGGCGATGTGTCCAGTGATGCCAAGACGTGGACCTTCGCTCTGCGCAAGGGCATCCAATTCCACAACGGCAAGGAGATGAAGGCCGCCGATGTGGTGGCCTCACTGAAGCGGTGGGGCACCATGGGCGCCCGCGGCCAGGTCATCGCCAAGCGGCTCGAGACCATCACCGCCAAAGACGACTACACCGTGGTCATGACCTTCAAAGAGCCGACGGGCGCGACGCTGCTGAGCTTCCTCGCCGAGGGCAGCTCTTTCGTCATGCCGGCCGAGATTGCCGAGAAGTTCCCCAAGGACAAGCTCTCCGAGTACATCGGTACGGGCCCGTTCGAATTCGTGGACCATCAGCCCGACCGCTTCGTAAAGCTGAAGCGCTTCGAGAAGTATCAACCGCTCGACAAACCTGCAGACTTTGCAGCCGGCAAGCGTGTCCCGTACGTCGACGAGATCTCATTCATTCCGGTGCCCGAGGGGACCGTCCGCGCCGATGGTGTGAGCACGGGCGAGTACCACTTCGCCGACGATCTCAATCCGGACCAGGTCGACAGCGTCAAGGGCCAGTCGAATGTCACTCCGGTCATCGTCATGCCGTACTACTGGCTGGTCTATCACTTCAACAAGAGCCGCTGGCCAAGGCCGGTGTCGGTCCGCAAGAGTTCTGGCGGCTCGGCCCGGACATTTCAGCCAAGGAAGTCGCCTGGCACAACTCCGAGGCCGGCGCGGACGTCTACAACAAACCCGATCCGGACAAAGCCAAGACCCTGCTGAAGGATGCCGGCTACGACGGCACGCCGATCCGCTGGATGTCGACGAAGGAGTACTTCTACAACTACAACTCGTCCCTACCCGCGAAACAGCAGCTCGAAGCGAACGGCTTCAAAATCGATCTCCAGGTAATGGACTGGGCGACGTTGGTCAAGCGGCGCTCGGACCCGAAGGAGTACGACGTCTTCGTGACGGGACATGAGTCATTCAATCACCCGATCCTGCAGCCGTACCTCGCGTCAAGCTGGCCAGGCTTCTGGGAAAACTCCGAGCGCGACCAGATCGTCTCGGCGATGTTCGCCGAGCCGGACCCGGCGAAGGTGGTCGATCAGGTCAAGAAGCTGCAGGAGCTGCAGTGGCGGGAAGTGCCGTGCATCAAGGTGTGCGAATACGGCAAGCTGCAATCCGCAAGCAAGAAGCTCCAGGGCTACGACCTGAAGACGGACGCTTTCTTCTGGAACGTCGCACTGACCTGAGGCCGGCTCGTCGTCCTGCATTCTCGCTGCTACATCTGAATGGCGCGCTACCTGATCCAGCGCGTGCTGGCGTCCATTCCCGTCATGGTGATGGTTGCCACAGCGGTCTTCTTGCTGCTCTTCCTGACGCCGGGTGATCCAGCGGCGGTCATTCTCGGGCCAGACGCCACGCCGGAGCGGGTCGCCGAGCTGCGGACGCGGCTGGGGCTCGACCAGCCCGTCTACGTGCAACTCGGAAACTGGTATATGCGCCTGTTGCGGGGCGATCTCGGACAGTCGATTTTCGAGAACCGCCCGGTAATCGAGGCGATCATGAGCCGCGCCGAGCCGACCCTGCTACTGACATCGCTGGCGACGTTGGTCGCGGTCACGCTCGGCCTGACCATGGGCCTGCTCGCGGCCCTCTGGCACGGGCGCTGGCAGGATACAAGCGCGATGCTGATCGCCATAGGCGGCGTGTCGATGCCCACCTTCTGGCTGGGCCTCAACCTGATCTTCGTGTTCGGCGTCCTGCTCGCCTGGCTGCCGGTGGCCGGTTACCAGCCGTTGAGCAGCGGGCTCTGGGAGAGCCTGCGCTACCTGATCTTGCCGTCCGTGACACTCGGGCTCTTCCAGGCGGCACTGTTGGCGCGGCTGACGCGCTCGATGATGCTCGAGACGCTCGGCGACGACTATGTGCGAACGGCGCGGGCAAAGGGCCTGGCCGAGCACGCCGTAGTCATGCGCCACGCCTTCCGCAACGCGGCGATTCCGCTGCTGACCGTTATCGGGCTGATCTTCGCTGCGCTCATGGGCGGGGCGGTGATCACCGAACAGGTCTTCAACATCCCGGGCGTGGGCCGGATGCTCATCCAGGCGGTGGCTCGCCGCGACTACCCGGTGGTCCAGGGCGTCGTGATGATCGTTGCTGGTCTGTACGTGCTGATCAACCTGCTGGTCGACCTGCTGTACGGCTATCTCGACCCGCGCCTGCGGGTCAAGGGCGGCTAGGCGTTCGCTCGCATGGCCGACGCCATTGCGCTCCACAGCCCGCTACCGGTCCGGCGTCAGCTCGCGCAGCGGCGCGTCGTGCCCTTCTTCCGCCACCGCGGCGCGGTCGCGGGGGCAACAATCGTCGGCCTCATCCTGTTGGTGGCTCTGGCCGCGCCGATCCTGGCGCGGCACGACCCGCTCTTTCTCGATGCCGACGTCAGGCTCCAGGCGCCAAACGCAGCCTTCCCACTCGGGACCGACAACCAGGGACGCGACACCTACAGCCGCGTCGTGTTCGGCGCCCGGCTGTCACTCCTGGTCGGGGTTGGCGTGTCGGTCCTGACGCTGTTGATCGGCACGACGGTCGGCTTGCTGGCCGGGTTCTATCGCCGCTTCGACAGTGTGGTCATGCGGGTCATGGATGGGTTGATGGCCTTCCCAGGCGTGATTCTGGCGATCGCGATCATGGCCGCGATCGGCCCGCGGGTCGAAAATGTCATTTTTTCGCTCACCGTGGTGTACACGCCGCGCCTGGCGCGGGTGATGCGGAGCGCCGTGCTCCAGCTACGCGAGCTGCAGTACGTCGAGGCAGCCCAGGCAATCGGCGTCGGCGCGCCGCGACTGCTCATGCGCCACATCCTGCCCAACTGCATGGCGATTCTGATCGTCCAATCGACCTTCATATTCGCCGACGCGGTTCTGGGCGAAGCGAGCCTCAGTTTCCTTGGCGCCGGCACCCCGCCCGAGATCCCAAGCTGGGGCAACATGCTGGGCGATGCCCGCCAGTACCTCGCCCGCGCGCCCTGGACCATGCTGGCCCCCGGCGCCGCCCTGATGCTCGCCGTGCTCGGCCTGAACCTGCTCGGCGACGGCGTCCGCGATCTGCTCGATCCGCGCCTCCGCAGACTCTAGCTTGCGCCGCCGTCAAACCGCGTCGCGCCACAGACATGTCGGGCCTTGCGCACGGTCACCTCGGCGACGCCCCTGTTGCGGGGGGTCGCCGCGGGAAGGAGCGCGCAGCGAGCCTGCGAGCGGAGCAGTGACTGGCGGCGGGGGGCCGCAGGCTCCCCGACCCGAACACGGATACCGCTGATACCCTGGCTCGGCCCATGACTCTCCCCAGCGGTGAGGGCGCGCTGCGCGGCATTCGCGTCGTCGAAACCGGCCAGCTCATCGCCGGGCCGTTCTGCGGCCACCTGTTCGCCGATCACGGCGCCGAGGTCATCAAGGTCGAGGCGCCTGGCAGCGGAGACCCGATGCGCACGTGGGCGTATATGGAGGCGATCTTGCCCGAGTACCAAAAGCTCGGCCAGTTGCGTCAGCCAACCACGCGTACCGAGGCGAGCGTCGGCGCATGACGCAGCCGCCGCTCGAGGGCGTGCGTGTCCTGGACGTCGCCACACTCTTCGCCGCGCCACTGGCCGCAACCTTTCTGGGCGACTTCGGCGCCGACGTGATCAAGGTCGAGCACCCGAAAGGTGATCCAATCCGTGGTCACGGCCACGCGAAGAACGGCGCCGGCCTGTGGGCCAAGATGGTCAACCGCAACAAACGCATGTTGACCTTGAACCTCTCGGACGCCGCTGGCCAACAACTGCTCAAACAACTTGCTTGCACAGCTGACGTCCTCATCGAAAACTTCCGGCCGGGCACGCTGGAACGCTGGAACCTGGGCCCCGAAGAGCTGCTGGCCAACAATCCCAAGCTCATCGTGTTGCGTACGACGGCCTTCGGCCAGTTCGGGCCGTACGCCCGTCGACCTGGTTTCGGCACGATCGCCGAAAGCCTGTCCGGCTTCGCCGCGATCACCGGTCAACCCGAGGGTCCACCCACGCTGCCACCCTTCGGCCTCGCCGACGGCATCGCCGGTCTGGCCGGCGCAATGGCGATCTTGATGGCCCTCTACGCACGGGACAAACACGACGCCGGTCAGGTCATCGATCTGGCGATCATCGAGCCAATCCTGACCATCCTCGGCGCGCAGGTCTCGGTGTACGACCAGCTGGGCATCGTTCAGCAACGCACAGGCAACCGATCCGCCAACAATGCCCCGCGCAACACGTACCGCACACGTGACGACAAGTGGGTGGCGATTTCGACCAGTGCCCAGTCGATTGCCGAACGGGTGATGCGCCTGGTCGGCCACCCCGAAGTCATCGACCAGCCCTGGTTCGCCACGGGTACAGAGCGCGCGGAACACGCCGATGAGCTCGACGCCTACGTCGCCAGCTGGATCGCCGAGCGCGACCAATCTGAGGTAATCGACGCGTTCGAAGCCGCCGAGGCGGCGATTGCCCCAATCTACGATGCCGCCGACATCGCGCGCGACCCTCAATACGCGGCGCTCGACAGCATCATCAGCGTGCCCGACGAAGAGCTCGGGCCGCTGAAGATGCAGAACGTCCTCTTCCGCATGCTCGGCACGCCGGGCAAAGTGCGCTGGTCGGGCCGACGCCTCGGCCAGGACACGCAGGCCATCCTGGGCGAGCTCGGCCTGGCCAAGGAGCACGTCGCGGACCTGCGTACCCGAGGCGTCGTCTAGCCATGGCCCTCGCCTGGCTCGACACGCTGCGCAGCGCCGTGTCTACGACCTCGCGCCCGCGTCGACACCTAGGTCGACCCCATCGACGACCTACGCAACGCGGCCAGCGTCACCCCGTTGCTAGAGCTGACCGCCCGTTCGTGATGGCCTGGCCGATGTAGCCTAGCTCGGCCGACAGTCGCTCGGCGCGGCGTTTGCCGGGGCCACGTTGCACCCAGCGGAGGCCGGCCGGATTGGGGGCTCGTGACGGGGCCCCCGCCTGCATATGCCCCGGAAGGCACCCTCCGGGCCGGCCGCGTGAGCGCGGCTAGCCCGGCACGTCTGCCGCTGGTTGCCGCTGGCGGGCCTGGATGGTCTGGACGACCTGGTCGATCTGATCGGCGCTGTCGAGCACGTTGAACGTCGTGTGGTAGCTCCGTGATTCACCCGCTCCGAGCCAGATCATCGACCCGTCCGCGCGTGCCGCGGCCTCACCGCCGACATCATGCGTCGATGGCTCGAGCCCGACCGCATACGCGCCTTCGCGCAGGTGCAGCCATTCGAAAAAGTACGGAAATTCCCCGGCCGACCATTCGACCTGGACCGCCAGGCCGAGGCGTTCGTTGACCACGGTGGCGCATACGCGACCATCGTCGTCGGCGACCAGGTCATGCGCATAAACCTGCTCGACGAACCCCGAGCGTGGTGTCGGAAACCGCTGATAGGACACGCGCTGTTCACGCACGCTGTCAGTCGACCACCGGGTCCGAGCGATGGGCGCCACCAGCCGGGCGCCGTCGTCGACGAGCGGCCAGCCCAGATTGATGTGGTAGAGCAGCATGTGCGGCGTTGCATCGAAGCCGCAATTGGTGACGATGTCGATAAGACGAATGAGATTGCCGCCCAGGTCCGCCTCGATGCGCCGCCGCAAGCGCAGGTGCTCGCCGAAAATTGCCGCCTGCCGAACCTCGCCCTCCGCCCACAACGTGCACGCGTTCTCAGTCCGCCATTCCTCGCCGTAACCGAGCAGGTGCGCGGGTATGTTGGCGACGCGCCCATGAAGACCGTTCCAGACGGACGTGCGAAACGGATAGCGATACTGGCTCGCGTCGACCTCGGCGGTGAACAGGGTGTGGTCGAGGCCCGCCGTGACTACCAGGCCGGAGAAGGATCGCAGCCACGCGAGGCCATCCTCATCGCGGTACTCGTGCAACGCGGGATGCCGAAAGCCGGTTGCGGAGCGCCAGCCAAAAGACCGACCACCGTGCTCGGCCGGACCGATGTCCATGGCGCGATCGACCAGGACATCGAAGGCCAGGCCAGTCCCTGTGCGGAACTCAAGCGCGCGTACGCCGCGTTCGACCCCGTTATCGAGCACTACACTGCGCACGCCGCCAAGTGCGCTCACGTCGCCGGCCAACCGGGCCAGCGTCGGTCGGTCGAGGTCTCGGCCGTGAACTTTCATGTCATCACCCAACCACCGTCCATGCCCTGGTCTCCCACTCGGGCGTGGTGCACCAGATTGTAGGCACCTTCGCGTCAGGACCAAGGGCGGGTACGCTTACGCACCGGGAGGGCGGTAGTGAGCGCGGCCTACGTCGTTCGGCGCGTATTGTTGTTCTTCGTCGTGGTCTGGGCGGCGACGACGCTGATCTTCTTCCTGCCCAAGATGGCGCCCGGGCGCAATCCCGTTGTCGAGCGCATCGGCATGATGATGGCGACCGGCGGCGTGAACACCGGGAATATTCAGGCCATGGTCGAGGCCTACGAAAGCAAGTTCGGGCTCGACAAGCCGCTCTGGCAGCAGTACGTCACGTATCTGGCCGACCTGGCCCGCCTCGACTTCGGGTACTCGCTGATGCTGTATCCGACCAAGGTGATCGACGTCATCCGTATTTCCATGCCGTGGACCATCGGGCTGCTCACCGTCTCCACCGTCATCGCGTTCAGCCTGGGGACGCTGCTCGGTGGTTTGCTGGCCTGGCCGCGCGCACCACAGGCCATCCAGTACCTGCTGCCACCGCTGTTCATGTTCTCGGTGATCCCGTACTACCTGTTCGGACTCATCCTGGTGTACATCCTGGCCTTCCAGGTCCGCATCTTTCCGATGAGCGGCAACTCGCAGTACGGAGCCGTAGTCTCGATCTCGCCGGCCTTCCTCTGGGATGTCGTGTACCACTCGATTTTGCCAGCGTTGTCGATCATCCTTGCATCGCTGGGATTTTGGGCGCTGGGGATGCGAGCGATGATGGTCGGCATCGCCGGTGAGGACTACATGCTCTTCGCCGACGCCAAAGGCTTGAAGAGCAAGCGCATCTTCTTGGGCTACGCGATGCGCAATGCACTTCTGCCGCAGACGACGACCTTGGCATTGTCATTGGGCACAATCCTGTCGGGGGCTCTGCTCGTCGAAGTCGTCTTCAACTATGCGGGAATGGGCGCAGTATTGTTCAGAGCCGTCAGCGCCTTCGATTACTTCACCATCTACGGCGTTGTCTTCTTCATCATTGTCGGCGTCGCATTCACCACACTCGTGTTGGATCTTGTCTATCCGCTCCTCGATCCACGCATTCGTTACAGCAAAGGCTGATGAAAAAGTTTGGACGCTTTCTATGGCAAAACCCGAGGATCACCGTCGGGCTCGCACTCATCAGCTGCATGTTGCTGTTCTGGCTCGTCGGTGTTCTGACGATCGGTACCTCCAAGGCCGTCCCGATCTCTGGGCCGCCTGATCAACCGCCTTCAGCTCGCTATTTGCTGGGCACCGACAGTGCCGGTCGGCAGCTTCTACCGGTCCTGATCGCGGGCATTCCACTCACCCTCGAGATCGGTTTGCTCGCCGGTGGGGTCGGACTGCTGATCGGTGCGCTGCTCGGGTTCAGCGCAGGCTATTTCGGCGGACCGGTCGACAGCATCATTCGCACCGCCGCTGACGTCATCCTGCCCATTCCAGCGCTGGCTGTGCTGGTCGTCATCGCCTCGACTATCCACACCTTGCTGAGCGTGGAGATCATGGCGCTCGTCATCGCCTCATTGGCGTGGATGTACCCGACGCGGACGATCCGCGCCCAGGTCATGTCGCTGCGCAACCGAGCTTTTGTCGAAGTCGGTCGCTTCTCGGGCGAGACACATGTGGACATCATCTTTCGCGAGCTGATGCCCAACCTGCTGCCATATCTGGCCGCCAGTTTCGTGGGTGCCGTCGGAGCCGGGATCCTGGCCGGCATTGGCCTCGAAGCGCTTGGCCTGGGGCCACAGGACAAGCCGACCCTGGGCATGACCATTTTCTGGGCCATCTATTACGGGGCGACATTGCGCGGGATGTGGTGGTGGTGGGGGCCGCCGATTGTGGTCTTGATCCTGGTATTCATGTCGCTGTTTCTGATTGCGCAGGGGCTCGACCGCTACGCAAACCCGCGCTTGCGGCGCACGGCCTGACACGTCACCGTGGTCGCGCTGCTCGAGGCTCGGCACGTTACCAAGGTTTTCGGCGGTGGGCTGCTGCACAAGAAAAACGTCACGATCGCCCTGTTCGAGTTCACGCTCGGGGTAGAGGTCGAGCCGCCCTCGATCACCGCGATCGTCGGCGAGAGTGGCAGCGGCAAAACCACGCTCGCGCGGACATTGCTCGGATTGGCCGCACCAACGCGCGGCGAAGTCCGTTACCGCGGGACCGACCTGCAGCACTTATCACGCGAGCAGCGGCATGCGTTCCTGCGCGAGGTGCAGGTGATCTTCCAGGATCCCTACGAGGTCTACAACCCGTTCTACAAGATCGACCACGTGCTCGAGACGCCGATCAGGAAGCTCGGCCTGGCCTCGTCCCGACCGGCTGCCAGAGCGTTGATCGAAGAAGCGCTCCAGGGTGTGGGTCTGCGACCTGACGAGACCCTTGGACGCTACCCGCACCAGCTAAGTGGCGGTCAACGGCAGCGGGTCATGGTCGCGCGGGCGGTGCTCATGCGGCCGCGGCTGATCATTGCCGACGAGCCCGTATCGATGGTCGACGCGTCGCTGCGGGCGACGATCCTGGAAAGCCTGCAGGAGCTCAAGCGGCGATTTGGCATCTCGTTGATCTACATCACGCATGATCTGACGACCGCCTATCAGATCAGCGATCACATCGTCGTGTTGTATCGCGGCTCGGCCGTCGAGGCGGGCGACGTCGAGCGCGTGGTGAAGTATCCGCAACACCCGTATACGCAGCTACTGGTCGGTTCGATTCCGCTGCCCGACCCGCACCACCCGTGGCAGCGCGACGTGGTCGTGGCCGACCCATCCGAGGTGGCGGCGGTTGCCGGCACGGGCTGCCGCTTCGCGGACCGCTGCCCTTATGTGATGGATGTCTGCACCTCGGCCCATCCACCGCTATTTCAAACCGAGCCACGGCGCGTGGCGGCCTGCTATCGGTATGACCACGCGCCGGCCCTGCGCAGCGAAAACCTGGGCGAGGTGCTGGTCACGCCCAAGCGCGCGCCCGAACCCAGCACGCCGACGAGCTAACGTCCGCGATTCCCGTTCACTCTCCAGCGGCAACGCGTACCCAACCGGCTTCCTCCAATAGCTGCCCCGCCAGGGCTGACGCGTGCGCAGCGACCTTCTGCGCCACAGTCGCCCGCCACCTTCTTTCTTTCCCGGATGGCTGCCCCGCCAGGGGCGACGCGGGGGGCAGCTTCTGCCCTACGCGTCGCCCCGCCAGGGGGGTCTAGGCCTGCGTCGGTTTGAGATTCAGGAAGATGTGCAAGCCCGTCCTGTGCCAGAAGCCCTCATGGATGTATGGGTGGTCACCCTCTGGCCAGTTGGTCCAGTAGGTGGAGTTCATCGGCAGGGCAATAACCGTCTGAATGAGTGGGATGTCAGGCAGCTCAGGCAGCCAGTTCTGCATCGCCTGCTGCCACAGCGGCATCACGCCAGGGTCATCCTCCGGCAGCCGACCCATCTGGTCCACGAGGTCGCTAAACGCGGAGTTGGACCATCGGTACATGTTGGTGAAGAAGATGGGCGTGGGCGTGGGTTTGACGTAGCGCGCGTTATACAGATCGAGCGTCTTGTACGGGTCCTTCATCGCACCGCCGTGGCCCCACAAGAACGCGGCGGCGTCGCCCGTCGTAATGCGGCTGACGAAATCAGCGGGTAGCAGGAACGAAGCGTCGAAGCCACCGCGCTTGAGCTGCTGGGTCACGATTGGTGCAATGGGCGTCGCCGAGGGGTGCTGCGGGAATGTGACGATCTGGAACGAGATGCGCTGGCCCGAGCCGTCCACCCACAGGCCCTCGCCGTCCTTGCTGTAGCCCTTGCGGCTCATGATCGCCTCGCTCTGGGCCGGGTCGTACTTCAAGGTTGGGTAGGTCTGCAGCTGGTCGGCCACGCCATCCATGTACTTCTGCAGGCCCGGGTACGGTGGGAATGGCAGCGCCGCGGTCTGGCTGAAGCCCTGGAAGGCAAACGCCACAATCTCGTCGCGGTCAATGGCGTAGCTCATCGCCCAGCGAATATCGGGATCGTCGAACGGCCTGATCTCGGTGTTGAAGCCCAGGCCGATCGGCCACCAGTCCATGAACCCATACGGCGGCCGGTCGTAGTGGGTGATGACCTTCGAGTTCTGCCCCTGCACCAGCTTCAGGTTGGCGGGCGTGAATGAGAACGCCATGTCGATCTGGTTGGCGATCATCATCTGGGCCATGGTGATCTCGTTCATACCTGGCAGGAACACCAGGCGCGACACCTGCGGCAGCGGGCGGAAACCGGTCTTCGCGGCCCACCAGTCGGGCCGCACGTCCCAGATCCGCTGTTGCACGTCCTCCGACACGAGCTTGTACGGTCCGGTGCCGATTGGCCAGCCCTTCGACGGATCGAAGTTCGTGAAGCTGCTCGGATCCTGGCCTTCCCAGATGTGCTGAGGAACAATGGGAATGCCGACGTCGGCTCGGAACGTCAAATAGTCCCAGTGAAAGCGCGGCGCGGGCTGCGTGAGATTGATCTGTAGTGTACGGTCGTCGACCGCTTGCGCCGTTGAGACCAGGCGGCCAATGTCGGAGGCCGCGGCATTCAGATCGGGGTTCCGCTGCAGCAGCCCGAGCGTGAACACCACGTCGCGGGACGTAAACGGCTGGCCATCGCTCCACTCGGCGCCGGCGCGAATTGTGACGTTCAGTTGCGTGTAATCGGCGTTGTACGAGTAGCCTTCGGCGAGCCAGGGGATGAAGTCGTCCCCGAGCATGTTGTAGTAGAACAGACCCTCCGTCGCTGCCTGCGTCCAGCCGCTGCGCGAGATACCTGGCTGGAACGAGTTGAAGTTGCCCAGGTCGGTGAAGCCGCCAAAATGCTCGCCACCGAGGCCGGCCATGATGAGCGTGCGGTTGCGCGGTACTTCCGGAACCTGCTGCGCTCGAACAGCGCGCGCTTGCCCGGCCGCCGCCGCCGCGGGCACCGCCGCCGCGCTGATGGCAAGCAGCGATCCCGTAAAGCCCACTGCGCTCGTAACGAGAAAGCGTCGTCGACTGATCAGGTGACCAGAGTCCATTCCATCTACTCCTCGCCCTTTTCGGGGTGCGCGCCTCCCGTGATCCCGGCGGCCAGTGTAGATCAACGCCTGGTGACGCGCACCGGGCCGGTGTTAGCGCAGTCCGTAGTGGCTATCGATATCGGCCTGATAGCTGGCGATCCGGCCGCCGAGCACCTCGTTCACGCTGACCGGCTGCCCGAGTGCCGCCGACTCGCAGATGGCGTACGCGGCAGCCAGGTCCAACAGGCCCTCCCTGCCGCTCGCCTCGGGGTCCCGCCGGCTGTTGATGGCGTTGAGAAAGTCCAGGAACCCCAGCGCGAACGTGTCCCTGAGCCCGTGCGGGAAGTACCGGTCGACCGTCTGCTGGTCAGCCTCGGCGGCGAAGAGCTCGGCGGCCGATTGGCTCGATCCGCCATCCAGCGTGAGGGTTCCGCCCTTGAGGCAGCCGCGAGTGCCATAGATGACCAGGCCGTCCGGCATGGGCGTGGGCGCACCGTGACCGGCCCACGAGAACGTGAGCTGGCCGACCGCGCCTGAGGCGAAGGTGATGGTGGCAAAGAACGCGTCGTCGACCTCGCACTGCGTGCCCTGGACGTTCTTGTCTACGTAGCGGACGGGCTCGAACGTGCGCGTGACGCCATAGATCGAGTCGACGTCGCCGGCGAGGTAGCGCAGCTCGTGCAGCAAGTGAACGCCGATATCCAGCGAGGCGCCGGCGCCGCCCTCGAGTTTGCGGTGGCGCCATGGCGTCTCGGCGACGACGCGATCTGGTGACCACTCCGCTGTGCCGACACTCCAGTGCGCGATCATCTGCACGTCGCCCAGATAGCCGTGGTCGATGATCCAACGCGCGATGCGCGCGCTCGGCGCGTAGCGCAGGTTTTCGGTGACACCTAACGACACGCCCTGGCGCTCGGCCTCCTCGACCATCCCCCGGCCTGCGGCGACGCTGATCGCCAGTGGCTTCTGGACCAGGCAGTGTTTGCCAGCACGAATACCTGCGAGAGCCGCCGTATGGTGCACGGGCAGCGAGGCGGTGATGTCGAGCGCGTCAACGGTCTCCGACGCCAGCAGTTCGTCCAGCGAGTCGTAGACTCGCACGTCGTCGATGTCCTGGAAATCGGAAATGAACACGTCGGCAACCGACAGCGGATCGGCCGGCTGGTTGCTCACCGGCGGCCGCGGCACCGGCCCACGACCGCGCTCTATGTACGACTCTGCATCGCGCCGCGTTCGCGAAGTGAGCGCGGTTATCCGGAAGTCGTTTACCCCCGCCTGGCGGAGCAGCGCATACCCGCGCAGATGCGCAGGCAGGATGCGCCCGGCGCCGACGATGCCAATCCGCACAGGTTCGGACACGCGCCCCCCTCAGGCCTGATGCAGTTGCCAGCATCGTATCCGGCCCTCACCCAGTTGCCATGGGAAAACGCCGTCATCGCCCCCCACTGGCGGCTGCGCGGGGGGCGTGTTGCGGCCCGCGCCACCGCCAGTATACTTAGCCCTGGCAACGTTTCCGCAATCGTTTGCGGTACTCACATTGGGATCGGGGTAAGACGGGCGAGCGCATGGCAATGGGCATCACGCTGCGTGACGTAGCTGAACGATCGCAGGTATCGATCAGCACCGCGTCACGCGCGCTGAACGGCAGGAGCGACGTCAGCAAAGACGTGCGCGCCCGCGTTCTGGCGACGGCGCGCGCGCTCAACTACACCGCCAACCAGCATGCGCGCGCACTGAAGGGGGTCACCAGCAAGATCCTCGGGGTGGTCTTACACGATGCCCGAGCGATCATCTTCAACGGCGCGCTGCTGCGCGGCATCTACGATGCGGCGACCCCGCACGGCTTCAGCGTGATCGTCTGCGATGGCGGCGGTTCGGCCGAAGCAGAACAGCAGGCGATCCAATTACTGCTCGAAAAGCGCGTCGATGGCGTGCTCGTCAACTCGGCGACAGGTGGCGCGGCCCCGTTGCTCATGCTGGCGGCCGCGAACACGCCGTTCGTGGTACTGAATCGACGCGTTGAGGACGGCGAGGGCATCGACGCCGATTACGTGATCGTCGACGCCGAGCGCGGCAGCTATCTCGCAACGCGTCACCTCCTCCAGGCCGGCCACACGCGCATCATCTACCAGGTACTCGCCGAGAATGTGCCCAGCCTCGAGCGGCTACCTGGCTACCGCCGCGCTCTCGCCGAGTTCGAGGTGCCATTCGAAGCCGAGCTGATCGTCCACAGCAACAGCCTGGCCAGCACACGCGAGGGCGTGATGGACGCCATGACGCGCGTGCAGCCACGCCCAACCGCCGTGATCGCCTTCAACGACGAGCATGCCGTGCCCATCCTCAAGGCGCTGCACGACGTTGGTCTCCGCGTGCCCGAAGATGTCGCCGTGGTCGGTCAGAACAACCTGAATTTTGCTGAATTCTTGGTGCCGCCACTAACGTCGGTGGCGCACGCCGTCCAGCAGGTAGGTCGCCAGGGCACTGAAATTCTGCTGCGCAAGCTGAGCTGGCCAGACGAGGAGCCGTGGACGCCACAGCGGGTCGTGCTCGAGCCAGCGCTCATCGTGCGCGAATCGTCGCGCCGCCCGACACATCCTTGACACCACCGCGGGCATGTGCGATTCTACGCTGGCAACGTTTGCGGTAACGTTTCCAGTGACTGATCATCGTGCCCACGGAGGCCCCTCTCCCTTTGTCTACCTGTCCGCGCCCATGCTGACCGAGGCGCCAGTCGCCGCGACCACATCCAAGCCACTGACCGATCGGCCCTGGTGGCACGCCCCTTCGGGATGTTCCAGACCAATCTGCGCGAGGTCGACGCCGGCCTCGATGTCGACCTCACGCTCGACTTCATCCAGGCGCACGGCGCCGATGTCTGGCTCGTCAACGCCGGCGGCATTCTGTCCTTCTACCCAACCGATCTGCCCTTCCAAACGCGCAACCCCTACCTGGCCGAAC
>WNGB01016641.1_pt1 | contig 15257 bp, 16 predicted proteins | sample 5400681 | NCBI WGS metagenome assembly WNGB01 (sample SAMN13153367, study PRJNA577476) | soil metagenome | isolation source: 115 cm soil or saprolite under grassland replicate 2 | place: USA:California | collected 2016-06-15
CTGCCACCGAGCTATGCCACCGTGCTGGCAGCCCATCGCATGATCATGAAGGTGGAAGCGGCGGCATTCCATGCTGACATATTCAGGACGCAGCGCGAGCAGTATGGCCCCAGACTGCGAGAAACTATTGAGATGGGCCTGGTCATCCCCAGTGTGGATTATCTCCGTGCGCAGCGCTTACGGCGCCTGTTTCAGCAAGAAGTACCCCAGATGTTCACAGATGTGGATATCCTGGTCACCCCCTCCGCCCCAGCTCCGGCACCACGCGACCTGCACACGACGGGCGACGCACGCTTTCAGTCACCGTGGAGTCACGCTGGTGTCCCAACGATTACGCTGCCCAGCGGCCTGAGTCAGACTGGTATGCCGTTGGGCATCCAACTGATCGCTCCAGCTCTGGCGGAAGAGCGCCTATTGCGCGCGGCGCGCTGGTGTGAGGTAGCCTTGCACGTCACCTTGGCGCCACCTCTTTAGGGCTACCAGACGCGCCTTCCTGGGACATGAGAAACGCGCGTAAGCAGTCTATGTCAGTCACCACCCCCACCAGGGTGCCATGGTCCACCACCGGCAGGCAGCCAATCTTCTGCTGCAAGAGGAGACGAGTTGCCTGTACCATATCAATGTCGGGGCCTATCCAGATGACGTCCTTGGTCATGCAGGTCTTAATCGGGGTCGTTTCCATGCGATAGGCGATCTCCCCACGTGTCAGTGTGGTCGCTGGAGAGGGTGAGGCTTCTCGTACATCACGGTGCGTAATCATCCCGACCAGGTGTTTCCCCGATACCACGGGCACATGACGGATGTTGTTGTCGCGCATCAACCGCTGCACTTCGGCGAGCGACGTCTCAGGCGTGGCGGTGATGAGCTGTGTTTGCATCATGGTGTCTGCGCGCATCAACCTCTCCTCCTTGCCTCATGCTGTTCGACATAGGCCCGCAGCAGATCCGTCACGGTAATGATTCCTTCCAGCCTGTTATGGTCACGTACGACAGGGAGACAACCAAACTTTTTCTGGAGGAAAATCTGCCCAGCCTCTAGCAAAGACGTAGTGCCACGCACGGTTACTACGTCTTTGGTCATGACCTCCTGCACGCGCAGCTTGTCCAGTAGGTAGGTCAACTCATGCTCGGCCATATATGGTGCATCGGAGGCTCCGACGCGGCGGATATCGCGGTCCGTGATGATCCCAAGGAGGATCTGCTGGTCCGTGACGACGGGAAGGTGACGAATTCGTGCTCCGCGCATCGTCATTATCTGGTAAGCTGTACTCAGCAGCGTGTCTGGAGTCACCGTTGTCAAAGGGAGAGCCGAGCATGATCAACATCAACGTCATTCTTGTAGCTATTGATTTTTCAGATCTTTCTCCAACGGTCATAGATTATGCGTATAGTCTGGCTATGGCATGGAAAGCTCAGTTATATGTGGTTCACGTGGTCCACGACCTGTCGTACTTTACAGGTATTTACCACACGGACACACCGCTTCCCGAACTGCAGCAACACCTCGAAGCGGAAGCGCACGAGCGCCTTGAGGCTCTCTGCCAGAGCCAGATTGGAACCCAGATGCCCTATGAGACTGTGGTAGTGACAGGGCGTCCAGTGGTTGAAATCCACCAGCTCGTACGGCAATACGCCGTCGATTGTCTGGTGCTTGGTGCGCACAGCACCGATAAGCCTGAGCACCAGCTCTTTGGCAGTACGGCAGAACGTCTATTGCAGCATACTGCCTGCCCGATCTTTATGGTGCCGCCACGTCAGGCATCAGAATTTATTTCCCATGGCTGAAGGTAGCGGTTCTCACATGTCTCCTTGCACTATCAGGCAGTCCCTGGTATACCAGACCTCCTGTACATCCGCTCCCAGCTAGGAGAGGGCAGGGTAGTTGAGCCGTTATGAAACCTACTCCCACGAGGAGACATCCACATGTACATTACCGCCGTTACACCCTTTCTTGTCGATCCAGGGATAGGGAAGAACTGGCTTTTTGTCAAAGTCGACACCAGTGATGGCATCAGTGGCTGGGGCGAGTGTTACACTCAGGCGGACCGTGATCAGAGCATTGTGGCGCATGTGCGCCAGCTGGGACGCTACCTGGTCGAACGTTCTCCTTTGCACATCAAGCATTTTACCTACATGGCGTACAACGATTTTGCTGGCAAGCGTGGGGCAATGGATTTGTATAGTGCTGTCAGTGGTATTGAGCAGGCTCTCTGGGACATTGCTGGCAAACGTTGCGGCATGCCAGTTTACAATCTCCTCGGGGGTCCTTGTCGCGATAAGATCCGCGTCTATGCCAATGGGTGGTACAGCGGTGCCAAAACCCCAGAAGCCTACGCGGCGAAAGCCAAGCAGGTCGTGGCGCGCGGGTTTACAGCCCTCAAATTCGACCCGTTCCCTGGTCCCTGGCGCACCCATATCTCACGCCAGGCCGAAGAGCACGCAGTGGAGACGGTCGGCGCTGTCCGTGAGGCCGTGGGGCCGGACATTGACCTGTTAATTGAAGTGCACCGCCGTCTCGCCCCCATGCATGCGATCCGTGTCGCGCGTCGGCTTGAGCCGTTTCAGCCTTTTTGGTACGAAGAACCCGTCTCAGCCCGCAACCTCGAGGCCCTGGCGGAGTGCCGCCGGGAGATTCGCTTACCCATTGTGACTGGCGAGGAGCTCTACACTAAAGCAGAATTTCGCCCCGTTTTTGAAAAACAGGCAGCGGACATCATCAATCCTGATGTGTGCAACTGTGGCGAGATACTCGAACTGAAAGAAATTGCGGCGATGGCCGAGCCCTATTATGTTACCGTCTCGCCGCACAACTACAACAGCACCACCATTGGTCTGGCAGCCACGCTCCAAGCCGCAGCGATGATGCCCAACTTTCTCATTACCGAATACTTCGTCAATTTTGAGGCGCGCGGCCAGGAGGTCACAACCGTGCCTTTCCGTGTCGACAATGGCTATATTGCACTGCCCACGGCTCCTGGCCTGGGTATCGAGTTGCGACAAGAGGTGCTCGAACGGTATCCCTATCGGGAATTTCCACTGCGTGGGCTCCCCACCTATCACGATGAAGGTGCCTCATAGGAACACCAGGCATGGACGGTATGGGACTGGTACGCGAGATTCAACAGAAAACCCATGGCCATAAAGGGCAGGCAACTGCTTTGCTGGGTATCCAGCCCCACACCCTGACACGCATGATGCGACGGGACGGCATGCCAGGGTCTTGCTCAATGGGGCCCGCCTCCTGACGAGCCCCACGCCACCATCTTTAGACTTCGTCAAATAGACACGAATCCAAAAACTGATGGATACGTTGCTCACACGTCTCGGGATACAGGAGCCAGGCCGTGGCCGCAATACTGCTCAGCAAGGAATTCCCGTCCTGTGGAGTGAAGCAGAAGCCGGTGATTTCATGCCCATCCCGCACCGTCAACGTCGGTACGGACACCACTGTCTCGTTGAGAATCCGTCCAAAAAACCCATGATCCCGGCCAAAAGAAAAAATGGGACTTGCCATGGTTTTTTCCGTCAAGGCCACATATTTGTTCACCTTAAGTTTTTCAATCACTTCATCCAACGTCACCGGTCGCTTGACCTTGAGGTTGAACCAGATACTATGCATGTACTGCGTGTTCAGCTTAATCACCGAGGAAAAGAGATTCAGATCCAACCCCCGCGTGTTGAACAGACGCCAGGCATCCTGCGCATGATGCGTCCCGAACCTGGGATCGTTGTGTTTCCCAGCTTCCGGCGCCGCAATAAAACTCTTTTCCTGACTGATATCACTGGAGCGCCGCATGCAGACAAAGCGGCCTTCGACCAGATTGTCGGAGGCTTCGTCATGGAGTGCGAGAGTTTCAGTGAGTACAGCGAGGTTATGGGTGTTACAACTGACGATTTGGATGAAACGATCTTCACCTGGTATGAGCGCTTCATCGTTGATCCCACGCGCATACGGTTTCCCAAATCCAGTCTCACTGCCCTGGGCGAGAAAACCCTGGGTTACAGGCATATGTTGGAACCAGTCAACTTTATGCTGATTAGCCACGCCGTCCGGGGTGCAATCAATGACTACGGAGGCTTGATCTAGAGCTTGCTGGACCTCGTAGGTGGGCTGCATACCAAGCTTTTCGAAGTCACTCATTCTCTCCGCGGCCACGACAAGTTTCGCACCGCGCCGGATGAGATTTTTGACTTTGGCGCGATCGCTCAGCAGAGGGCGATTCTTGTGGAAGGTAATCTCGTCGATTTCGAGCTGTGTGCGAAGATTTAACAAAAGCCCAATGAGCGGTTCGCCAATCGTCCCTGTACCAATGATATGCACAACGCGTTTAGCAGCCATAGTGTTTCCTCTCTCATGCTATACATCGCAGGACAGTTATTCCATGCCGTTAGGGTGGACGCCTTATGCTTGACGCTAACATCTCCCTTTTGATGAGGATAGCTGTGCTCTCCACCACACTTTGGCGAAGCGTTGGCGACGAAAATGACTGGGCTCTCCTTCACACTTTGCATGGCACCCTATGACACCTCCCTGCACTCTTTACCCGTGCATGGGGTGGTGAGACACGAAGGCCCAAGCATAAAACAGCTCTTACAGGACAAAGCGGGAATAGCAATGCATTCCTTCTTCTAAGAAGAGAAGCATTCTGGCCACACTGTAAGGTTTGAAACCTTGGCAGAGCATCGAACAGCCTATATGAAACTTCACGGGAGAGCTATGCCATTGTAGCATCTGAAACTCCTGTTGGGTAGCTGAAAAACGGCCAGCATGCATAATCTATGCTGCCAGACCCGCGTAGCGGCTTTACAAACGTCCGACTGAGGGTGGAAATAGAGTGTTCCCTTTCCCTTTGGGCTCTCTGTAGTGTACACTGCTGTGCATACGGAACCTCCTCTCCTCAGGGCTGATCACTCGTCCAGAGATCAGTTGGCGAGGGGAAAACTTTCTTGTACACTGAGCAGGTTGCGAGCCGGAGAAGTCGGAAGCGAGGGACCACCACTGCACACGCTGTTGAGGCTCTGCCATGGGACGCCGGCATGGAGGTTATAGATGAACAGCAACCAGACGAAGCGTAATCGTAAAAGTATTGGCCCAGGACTGCCTTTTTCCTTCTGGTATGTTCTGGTGGCGATCGGTTTTTTACTCGTGATCCAAAATGTCTTGTTTGCCCGACCGTTTGAGCAACTCCCCTATAGTGACTTCAAGGCGTCCGTGCGTCAGGATCGCATCGAGGATGTGCAAATTAGCGCGCACACCATTCGTGGTACCTTGCGGCCCAGTACGGGTGAGAAGTCGCCTCCCCTCCGTTTTATGACGGTACGCGTTGATGACCCCGACCTCGTTCAGGAGTTGGAAGCTCATAACGTCAAATATACGGGCCAGTATGATAGTGAAGTGGTCAAAACGTTGCTCTCATGGATTGTTCCACTCGTCTTCCTGTTTATTTTGTGGGGGTTCCTGTCGCGCCGCCTCGGCCCTGGCCAGGGGGTGATGAATTTTGGTAAAAGTCGGGCCAGGATCTATGCGGAGCGCGAAACAGGGGTGACGTTTGCTGATGTGGCCGGTGTCGACGAAGCCAAGGAAGAACTCCAAGAGATTATCGATTTTCTGCGTTACCCACAGAAGTATGCCGCCCTCGGGGGACGCATTCCCAAAGGGGTGCTGCTGGTCGGACCGCCTGGCACCGGGAAAACCCTCCTGGCGCGCGCCGTGGCAGGGGAGGCATCGGTCCCGTTCTTCAGTCTGAGTGGATCTGACTTTGTGGAAATGTTTGTGGGCGTGGGGGCGGCACGGGTGCGCGACCTGTTTAAGCAGGCGCAGGAAAAAGCGCCCTGTATCGTGTTCATTGATGAGCTGGACGCAGTGGGGAAAGCCCGCGGGATCAATCCCATCCAGCAAAATGACGAGCGTGAACAGACGCTCAACCAGTTATTGGCAGAGATGGACGGCTTTGATCCACGCAAGAGCGTGATCATCCTCGGTGCCACGAACCGTCCTGAAATCCTTGACCCAGCATTGCTCCGCGCCGGCCGTTTTGACCGTCAGGTGGTCGTTGGCCGGCCTGATCTGCAGGGCCGTCTGCACATTCTCAAACTTCATTCTAAAAAAGTTCGTCTGGGCACAGATGCCGATTTGCAGATCATTGCGGCGCGTACGCCTGGTATGGTGGGGTCTGATTTGGCCAATGTGATCAATGAAGCCGCCCTCCTCGCCGCGCGTTACGGCAAGGACTCGGTCACGATGGACGAGCTTGACAAGGCCATCGACCGTGTTATGGCGGGCCCTGAAAAGAAGAGCCGGGTCATGGCGCCTGAAGAGAAACGACGTGTGGCCTATCATGAATCAGGACATGCTCTCGTGGCGGAATCACTGCCGACGGCTGACCCGGTGCGGAAGGTAACCATTATACCCCATGGTGTGGCCGCTTTGGGCTATACGCAGCAACTCCCCACCCAGGACCGTTACCTGTACACCAAAGAGGAACTCCTTGATCGCATTACCGTCATGCTGGGTGGACGCGCCGCGGAGGAGGTGGTCTTTCATGATGTCTCTACCGGCGCCCAGGACGACCTGCAGCGCGTCAGCGAAATGGTCCGTCGGATGATCACAGAACTGGGGATGAGCGAACATCTGGGTCCCTATGCAGTGGAACAGGCCCGGCAGCCAATGTTTTTGGATAGCGGCTACCAGAGTTCGAAGCACTACAGTGAAGACACGGCCCGCCGCATCGATAATGAGGCGCAAACGATGGTGGAACGTATGTACCAGCGGGCTCGCCAAATCCTCGAAACCCATCGCGATAAGCTCGAGGCGCTAGCGCAGTATCTGTTGGAACATGAAGTCATCGACCAGGCATCGCTCGCCATGCTGCTCGGCGATTTGCGCTCTGGACCGCAGCCACAACTGATTGGCTGAGAGCCATTCGCTCCCCATCTTGGCCAGGGGGGAAGGCGCTGGCATGCCATGCCGGCGTCAACACCCCTCCCAAGCGCCGTCTTCAGGCTCCGTGACCATGCAGAAACGGGTTCTCCTCTGGCGCATCTGCGGGCTTACAATCTCCCGGCGTCGGTTCGCCAAGATATTTTTCGCGTAGTTCGTACCACAGCCGCAACCGTTCCCACTGCGGTTCTCTAAGAATTTTTTGCGTGTCGGAGAGGAAAGGGTTCGGCAGAAACACGGTCGTCATCTGCTCGCCAAATCCATTCCACATCTGCAAGCCCCAGCTCTGTCCGCTAGCACAGCCGCGCCCGCGCTCTTCAAAGAAAGCGATCTCAGCGACAGGGCGCTTGCGCCGCAGCTCGTCTGACGACGTGCCTTGGTGCGGCCCAATGCAGAGATGAAAATGCCAGGGGCCGAGATCAACGGTCAGGTAACCGTCGAGGTAACTCAGCTTTGGTGCTTGCTCAAAGCGCACCTCAAAGACAGCACCCTGGATGCACGGCCCAATGACAATGCGCTGCCAATTGTGCTGAAACAGGTCTTTGACCAGTGTTTGCATCGTCTCTTCCGTAGGCTCAAAGTAACTCAGCACTCTCTGCGTGCCGTCGAGTTGTTCAAGGGTCTCTCGCTTCAGCAGTTTGGTTTGGGGGACTGTAGTCATAAGGATGCTCCTTTGTGTATAGCCGCCCACCCGTGGATAGGAGGCGGCTAGAGCACGGCAGCACGGAGTGCAGCACAGCGGGCCGCACCGTACAGCGCTGTCTTGTCATTCAAGATCACGCGGATAGGCATTGCTGCAAGGACTGGTTGCAACCGGCCTTTAGCGCAAAATGCCTGCATGAAGGTCGTCTCCTTCAACTTGTCGACAATTTTCGGTGCGATCCCACCGCCTACGAATACCCCACCAGTCGCCATCACTTTCAGCGCGAGATTTCCGGCCTCCGCCCCATAGAGCATGACAAAGAGGTCGAGTGCCTGCGTGCAAAGGTTACACGTACCGGCTAGGGCAGCGCGTGAGATCGCTGCCGAGGGGTCCCCTTGGTGCAACTCTTCCGTGAGCCAGGCCGGTTCAACACCACGCTGGGTATCGCGCAGGAAGGTATAAACATTGTGTAACCCCGGTCCGGAGAGGACACGCTCCCAGCTCACGTGCGCAAACTGTTGCCGGAGATACTGCAGGAGTTCCACCTGCAGGGCATCATCTGGCGCAAAACTGGCGTGGCCGCCCTCTGAGGCAAACGGCCAATGCTGCTTACCGTCCCAATAGAGGCCGGCTTCTCCCAAACCTGTCCCAGCGGCGATCACTGCAGCGTTGCCCTCGGCCTCTGGCGTGCCCTCATTCAGTATGGCAAAATCTTCCGGGGCAAGGGCAGCCACACCGTAAGCATTGGCTTCGAGATCGTTAATGAGCCACACCGTTGCCAGTCCAAGTTGTTGGGCCAGTTGCTGCGCATCCACCACCCACGCCAGGTTGATAGCCTCACTGCGACCACGCTGTACCGGCCCAGCAATACCAAAACAGGCGTGTGTCACACGCAAGTCATGAGCCGAGATGAACGTGCGGACAATGTCATTGAGACTGGCATGCGCACGACTTGGAAACGTCTCTTCAACAAGGGGTGTCAGATGCCCCTGGGTCGCCTCGAAACTCGCTAGTCGTGCGTTCGTACCACCAATGTCGCCTGCCAAAATCATGTCCAGATCCTTCTCGTTCGCATACCCTTACCCTGCCTGACAATGGGTTAGACATGCGCTGTTTCGCACCTGCTCTAGGCAATCATGACGGCTCCACCATCAACATTATACGCCTGTCCGGTAATGTTGTCGGCGTCAGCGGAAGCCAGAAAAACGGCCATAGCAGCGATATCTTCAGGTTGATTACGCCGCCCTGTTGGGAGGGTAGCGACACGCCGCTGGATTTCTTCCTCCACAGGAACCTGATTCCGTTCAGCTCGTGCGTGCATCGCCATCATGGACATGTCGGTGACGGTGGTGCCAGGACAGACAGCATTGACGTTAATGTGATGCGGTCCGAAGGCCACGGCAGCACTTTTCGTCATGGAAATCACTCCAGCCTTACTGACCCCATAATGCAGGAAATACGGCTCAGGTTGTTTGCCAGAAATCGAAGCCGTATTGACAATCTTCCCACCGCTCCCCTGCTGGATCATCTGGCGTGCTACCGCTTGCATGACAAAGAACGCCCCTTTGAGATTGACGTTGCACACAAAATCCCAATCCGCCTCGGTGATGTCCAACACGTCCTGGATGCGCAGCACGCCAGCATTGTTCATCAAAATATTGATGCACCCCAGCACCCCGACGCTGCGTTGGACCATCCGTTCAATGTCAGCCCGGCGTGTGACATCCACCTGGAGGGCGAGGCTTTGGCATCCCAGCGCAGTGACCTGTGTGGCCGTTTCTGCCGCTAGATGCGTATCAATGTCGGCCACTACGACATGCGCCCCCTCTTGCGCCAACCGCACGGCCATGGCGCGTCCGATGCCTCGCCCAGCTCCCGTGACGAGCGCCACTTTCTTGTCGAGTCGTGCCACGCGCTTGCCTCCTTCGCTTCGCTAGTACAGTCTACACACAGGTTGGAGAGAGTTTTTCTGCAGTGGCAGTGTTGTAACAAAAACTCCACCCGCTTGCAATGACTTGCCGCTCAGGCTTGCGTCAGGCCAGATCGATGGCGTATGCTGGTCCCAGAAGGGAAAGAGCATGAACGAGCCCGTCGTGTACGTCAACGGACGTCTAGTACCAGCCAGTCAGGCCACCGTCTCGGTGTTTGATCGTGGCTTTCGTATGGGAGATGCGGTTTTCGATACCGCCCGCACATTCCGGCATCGCCCCTATAAGCTGCGGGAGCATATCGAGCGTCTGTATCGCTCGTTGAACTACATCCGTGTCGACCCAGGGATGACGATCGAGGCCATGGAGGCGCACACTCTCCAGGTGGTCGAACATAATGTGTCGTTCCTCCAACCGCACGACGATGTCTGGATCACCCAGGTCATATCACGCGGGCCATTACGCAGCACGGGGGTGCCAACCGTGGTGATTCTGACCGAGCCCCTGCCTTTTGCCAGCTTTGCCCGCTACCACAAGCTGGGAGTGTCGCTGATCACCCCGAGTATTCGCCATGCGCCCCCACAGAGCGTCGAACCACGCGCCAAGACCGTGAGCCGGATGAATCTGGTGCTGGCCGAACTCGAAGCACAACAGCGTGACTCGGAGGCATGGGCCTTGCTCTTGGATCTCGACGGCAACGTCACCGAATACACTTCGGGAAATTTTTTCATGGTGCGGCGCGGGAGCCTCATCACTCCCTTTGAACGGAACGCGCTCGGGGGGATTTCACGGGAGGTGGTGATCGAACTGGCTGAGGAATTGAGCATCCCGTGTCGCGAAGCGGATATAACTCCCTATGACGTCTACAACGCCGACGAGGCGTTCATTACCAGCACGAGCAAATGTATCCTGCCTGTGGGGCGCCTCAATGGTATCCGTATTGGTCAGCAGATACCTGGTCCCCTGACCAAACGCCTGTTGGATACCTGGAGTGCGCGTGTGGAGATGGATATTGTGGAGCAAGCCCTGCACCACTTGTCCCCTGAGGAACGTCAGGTGTTAGAGACCCAGGTAGGGTAGTAGAGGCCGCTCTAGGCGGCCTCAGCCAGTTCGCGGGCGTTGCGCTTCATCCGGCTGAGCAGTGCGGTCAAGCCACGTAAGCGCAGCGGTGAGAGCACCTTGTGCAGGCCAAGTTGCTGGTAGAGATCATTCGGTGTGGCGATAATGGCCGCAGGTGTGGCACCGTTCAGGCCTTCGTGTAGGATACCTGCAAAACCTCGTACTGTGGGGGCTTCACGCGGTACGTCAAGGTAGTAGTGCACCTTACCATCGCGCAACTTCGCCAGCAAAAAGACCGGACTCTGGCACTCGTGTACCTGCTCCATCGTGTCACGGGCACTGTGCAGTTCCTCCGGCAGATCAGGCAGGTTCATGGCATATTCCAGGAGCATGTCGAGACGCTCTTCGTGCGAGGCATCGCGAAAGGTCTCGATAATTTCCTGGAGAGCCTCGGTATAGGCGTGATCCGTCATCGTCTTCTCTCCGCCTAGAAAATGCCAAGCTGGTCCTTGGCTTCTTCGGACAGCATATCTGGACTCCATGGTGGCGTCCACACGACCCGGATGTCCACGTCTTCTATCCCTTCCATCTCTTTGAGCTTGTCGTCGACCTGATTCAGGATATGCGGACCGGCAGGACAGGCGGGACTGGTCAAAGTCATGATCAGATCAATCTTTTTCCCTTCGATCTCCACCCCGTAAATGAGCCCCATATCAACAATATTGATCCCCACTTCAGGGTCATACACTTGCTTCAACACCTCATACACCGCTTCTTGACCAGGCATCCCAGAATCCTCCTCGTTCTTCCTGGCGCCATACTAACAGCCGACTACAGGTCCACTTCCACGAGGATATCGTTGCCCTCAATCTTGATGGGATAGGACTCCACAGGCTCAACGGCTGGCATGGTGAGTGCCTTGCCGGTGCATACATCAAACCGCGCGCCGTGGCGTGGGCAGGCAATGGAAGTTCCCGTAAACCTGCCGCCTGACAGGGGAGCCCCGTCATGCGTACACACATCCTCGATGGCGTAATACTGTCCACCCACATTAAAGAGGAGCACCGCGATACCATCGAGGTCGATCGGCTTCTTTTGTCCCGGTGCTAATTCTCCAACCTGAGCAACTTTGACCCATTCTGCCATGGCTTCTCGGTCCTTCTCCCGCTCCACTTATAGAATGACCCAACAGCCAGGAGTGTGCACTCCTGGCTGTCCACGTATCCTGGTGCTTACGCCATCTTCTCAATCGGGACACCCACCAGATTCCCCCATTCCGTCCACGAGCCGTCGTAATTGCGGACGTGAGGATACCCTAATAAGTATGTTAGTACAAACCAGGTATGGCTTGAGCGTTCACCAATACGGCAGTATACCACAACATCGTCCTGCGGTTTAAGCCCGGCCCGCCCCTCGTACAGGGCTTTGAGTTCCTCCGCACTCTTAAACGTCCCATTCGGTGCCACCGCTTGGCCCCAGGGGACACTCGCCGCCCCCGGAATGTGACCACCGCGTAGGGCACCCTCTTGAGGATAGTCTGGCATGTGCAAGAGTTCACCGCTGTATTCCCCTGGCGACCGGACATCGATCAGGGGTTTCGGGGTCTTGATATGGTCCATGACTTCCTGCCGGAAGGCACGGATGGAGAGATCAGGATCGCTGGCCGTATACGTCACGGGAGGATAATTGGGACGTTCCTGCGTCAGAGGACGCCCTTCATCGATCCACTTTTGCCGCCCACCGTTCATAATGCGGCAATCCTGATGACCGTACATCTTGAAGACCCAGAGCGCATAGCAGGCCCACCAGTTATTCCTGTCACCGTAGAACACAACGGTGTGATTGTTCCCAATGCCCTTGCTGCCCACGAGTTTGGCGAAGGCCTCCTTATCGACATAGTCGCGCACCACCTGGTGCTGCAATTCGCTATGCCAGTCCACTTTCACGGCACCAGGGACATGCCCAACCTCGTACAGGAGCACGTCCTCATCAGACTCCACAATGCGTACAGTAGGATCGTTTGCGTGCTCGGCGACCCAGTCAGTACTGACCAGCACTTCGGGATGCACGTACTCTGCCATATTGTATCGCTCCTCTCTTGCCCTCAGATCCGGTTCTCAATAGCCAGACGGATTTTCTCTTGCACACCTTCCACCGGGAACTCCGTGATGACCGTCTCAAAGAACCCCTGCACGATCATCCGTTGTGCCTCCTGCCGAGATAAGCCGCGACTCATTAAATAAAATACCTGCTCGTCGTCTACCATCCCAGTAGTCGAGCCGTGCTTACAGCGCACGTCGTCCGCCTCAATCTCCAGGATGGGCAGCGCATCGGCGCGCGCTTTATCACTGAGCAATAAGCTATGCGTGGATTGGTATGCACTGGTCTGCTGGGCCGCCGGCCGCAAGTGCACCACCCCCCGCAACACTGTACGCGCCCGGTCCAGCAAGGCACTTCTGAAGAGTAAATCACTCTCGGTGTGCGGTGCAAGATGGTCCTGCCGTGTCTGATAATCCAGATGCTGGCGGCCATCGGCGAAGACCAGGCCATAGAGGTGTGCCACACTGCCCGGTTCCCTGAGTAACACACTTTGTGCTGTCCAGTGCAGCCGACTTCCCAAGGCCGCCACGGCCCAGCGCAACTGACTGTCCGTGGCAAGCACGGCGCGTTGATGGCTCACACCCCACAGACGACGGCTCCAGTTCTGCACCTGGAGATAGGTGACCTGAGCTCCAGCCTTGAGATAGAGTTCCACGATGCCGTTGTGCAGCCCTGGCAGATCAGCACTGCCAGAGACTTCTTCCTGCACAAAGGTCACCTGGCTCTGTTGGTCAGCGATGAGCAAGATATGCGATTGCTCCATACCTGACGCCGTCATATGCGCCGTGAGGGCTTGCAGCGGCAGCTGCACAGCGACCCTAGGGGGCACATAGAGAAACGTCCCACCGTTCCACAGCGCTCCATGCAATGCCGTGAACTTACTGGTCGCCACCGGAACAGCCTCTGTCATAAAGTGAGTTTTCACGAGTTCAGCATGGTGCTGCACCGCCGTATCCAGCGCGCAGAAAATCACCCCCTGACTTTGCAGGGTGTCGTCCAATGTCTGCCAGAGTGCCGAACCATCCTGATGCACCACCAGACCACCCACAGGCGTCTCCGGCAACGTCATGTGTTCCACGAAGAATGCGGGCAGTGCCTCACCGTGCTGGACTGCTGGCACCTGGGGTGGCAGCGGCAGATAATGCTCCAGTTCAAGACCGCGTAAGTCCGTGCGCCGCCACTCTTCCTCTGTCCCCAGCGGCAGCGCCAGCTCCTGGCTCGTCTGCCAGGCAGCAAGGCGCCGGTCACGCATCCACGTGGGTTCGTGTTTGGAGGCGCTGAGGGCTTCGACTGCCTCAGCGCTCAGTGTCTGTACCCCTGTACTGACTGCCACAATGCCTCCTCATACGCCCCCAGCCTTAGCCGACCGAACCTTCCATCTGTAGTTCGATCAGACGATTCATTTCTACCGCATATTCCATGGGCAGCTCTTTGACGAGGGGTTCGATGAAGCCATTGACGATCATCGTTGACGCCTCCGTCTCCGACAGCCCGCGGCTCATCAGGTAGAATAGCTGTTCATCCTGAATCCGACTCACCGTCGCCTCATGGGCAATGCTCACCTCTGCCTCATCGACCTCCATCACCGGATAGGTGTCAGAGCGCGACTCCTTATCGAGGATGAGCGCATCGCACACGACCTTGGAGCGCGCTCCCTTGGCACCGTTGGTGACTTTCACGAGACCACGATAGGTGCTCCGCCCACCGTCTTTGCTAATGGACTTCGAGGTAATAATCGATGATGTATGGGGGGCGCCATGCACCACTTTGCCCCCAGCGTCTTGATGCTGACCGTGCCCAGCAAACGCAATGGAGAGGATCTCGCCGTGTGCCCCCTCACCGCGCAAGTACACGGACGGATATTTCATGGTCAGTTTGCTGCCCAGATTACCATCTACCCATTCCATCGTGGCTTCTTTGTATGCCACCGCCCGCTTGGTGACCAGATTGTAGACGTTGTCAGCCCAGTTCTGGATAGTGGTATAGCGTACACGTGAGCCAGGCTTACAGATGATCTCCACCACAGCGCTGTGGAGCGACTCACTGGAATAGGTTGGAGCGGTGCACCCTTCGACGTAGTGCACCTGTGCACCCTCATCGACGATGATGAGCGTACGCTCGAACTGCCCCATATTTTCGCTATTGATGCGGAAATAGGCCTGCAGTGGCACATCTACCGTCACCCCAGGGGGAACATAAATAAAGCTGCCACCACTCCAGACCGCCGTATTCAGGGCGGCAAATTTATTGTCCTCCGGCGGAATCACCGTGCCGAAATACTCCTGCATGAGGTCGGGATATTCCCGCAGCGCCTGGTCGGGCGACACAAAGATCACTCCTAGCCGTTCCAGATCTTCTTTCAAACTGTGGTACACCACTTCTGAGTCGTATTGTGCCCCTACCCCTGCCAGGAATTTGCGCTCGGCCTCCGGAATCCCCAGGCGGTCAAAGGTTTTCTTGATGTTCTCAGGCACGTCTTCCCAGGTACGACCCTCGCCCTGCGTCGGCTTCACGTAGTAGTAGATATCGTCAAAATCCAGCGCTGCAACATCACCACCCCAGGTCGGCAGTGGCTTTTGGAAGAAAAT
>WNGB01007858.1_pt1 | contig 15256 bp, 11 predicted proteins | sample 5400681 | NCBI WGS metagenome assembly WNGB01 (sample SAMN13153367, study PRJNA577476) | soil metagenome | isolation source: 115 cm soil or saprolite under grassland replicate 2 | place: USA:California | collected 2016-06-15
CCCGGCTCCAGTCCACCCCCGACTCGGGCGTCAGGCGGGCCAGCTCGGCGTGGATCGCGTCGGCGATGGTGCCACCGGTCAGCGCGATGGCGGGGACCCGGCCCTCGCCCTGCAGCACCACGAGGCGGTCGAGCAGCTCGGTGGCCACCGCGGTGGCCAGCTCCGCGGCGGTGGGCGAGATGCGCAGCATCGGTGGGCCGGGCTGGTCGGTCACTTCGTCATCCTCACGAGCTTGCGGACTGTCTTGGCGTAGACGTCGTCCTCGTCGAGCCGGCGCAGCTCCTCGCCCAGGCACTCGGCGACCGACCGGCGCTTGAGCGCGACCGGACGATCCGGCTGGCCGGGCGTGGAGAAGGTCGCCAGCCTGCCGTCCTTCCGGGTGATCGAGATCGGCCCCGACCTGGTCTCCAGCACCACCTCGGTGATGCCCGGTCCGTTCGAGACCGAGCGGGCCACGTCGACGCGCAGCCGAGAGGCCAGCCAGGCGGCCAGCAGGTCGGCGGAGGGGGACACCTGCTCGGCGGTCACCGAGGCCGCGCGCACCTTCTCCTGCTGCTGGTCGAGGGCGGTGGCCAGGAGTGCCCGCCACGGCGTGATCCGGGTCCAGGCAAGGTCGGTCGAGCCGGCGGCGTACTCACGGCAGAGCGCGAGCAGCGCCGTCGACCCGCGCCCCTCGGCGGCGTCGGTGATGCGCCGCTGGGCGAGTCGCCCCAACGGGTCGGTCCCGGGATGTTCCGGCGGCGGGCCGGCCCACCAGACGACGACGGGGGAGTCGGGCAGCAGCAGGGGGAGTACGACGGACTCGGGGTGGTCGACCACCGCACCGTGCAGCCGGATCGTGGCCACCTCGCCGGTCCAGCCGGAGCCGATGCCCACCTGCGCGTCGACCCGGGCCGCGCCCCGGCGGGAGTCGAGTACCACGCCGAGCACCCGCGCCGGATGCTCGTACGACGCCTCCTGGGCCGAGGCCATCGCCTCCTTGACCCGCGACTCGTCGACCACGACCACGAGCGTCATCACCATGCCCATGGCCGGAGAGCCGGCCCGGCGCCGAGCCCGGATCAGCTCGGACGCGATCGCGGCGGAGTTGGTGTTGAGCAGCTCGATCATCTCGGAGCCCCCGCGGAGGCACGAGCGCAGCGAGTGGTTCTGTGGGGTGAGGTCATGAGAGGGCCTCCGCCTGACGGGTCATGGGCGTCGCCACGTCCTTCCGTCCCGGGCCAGCATCTTGTCGGCCGACGCGGGCCCCCAGGTGCCGGCGGGGTAGCGATCCGGGCGGCCGTGTTCGGCCCAGTGCCGGATGATGGGGTCGAGGATCCGCCACGACAGCTCGACCTCCTGGTGCTGCGGGAACAGCGGCGGGTCGCCGAGCAGCACGTCGAGGATCAGCCGTTCGTAGGCCTCGGGCGAGGACTCGGTGAAGGTGCCGCCGTACGCGAAGTCCATGTTGACGTCGCGGATCTCCATCTGGGTGCCGGGCACCTTCGCGCCGAACCGGGTGGTGATCCCCTCGTCGGGCTGGATGCGGAGCACGATGGCGTTCTGGCCGAGGTCCTCGGTCTCGGTCTCGGAGAACGGCAGGTGCGGCGCCCGCTTGAAGACCACCGCCACCTCGGTGACCCGGCGCCCGAGCCGCTTGCCGACCCGGAGGTAGAACGGCACGCCGGCCCAGCGCCGGGTGCCGATGCCGAGCCGGATGGCGGCGTACGTCTCGGTCTTGGAGGACGCCGGGATGTCGTCCTCGTCGGTGTAGCCGCGGACCAGCTGCCCGCCGCTCCAGCCCTCGGCGTACTGACCGCGGGCGGTGGCGGCGTCGAGGTCTTCGGGGAGCACCACCGAGGAGAGGACCTTCTGCTTCTCTGCCCGCAGAGACGCGGCGTCGAAGGCCGGCGGCTCCTCCATGGCGATCAGCGCCATCAGCTGGAGCAGGTGGTTCTGGATGACGTCACGGGCGGCGCCGATGGCGTCGTAGTAGCCGGCTCGGCCGCCGATGCCGATGTCCTCGGCCATGGTGATCTGCACGTGGTCGACGTAGTTGGCGTTCCAGATCGGCTCGAACATGTTGTTGGCGAAGCGCATCGCCAGGATGTTCTGGACGGTCTCCTTGCCGAGGTAGTGGTCGATCCGGAAGACCGCCTCGGGCGGGAAGACCTCCGACACCACGGCGTTGAGCTCGCGGGCCGAGGCCAGGTCGTGCCCGAACGGCTTCTCGACCACGACCCGGCGCCACGACGTACCGTCGCCCTCGGCCATGCTGTGCTCCTTGAGCTGGCCGATCACGTCGGCGAAGAACCGGGGTGGCACGGACAGGTAGAACGCGTGGTTGCCGGCCGTGCCGCGGACCTGGTCGAGCTCGGAGAGGGTGTGCTTGAGCTTCTCGAAGGCGAGGTCGTCGGAGAAGTCGCCCGGCACGAACCGGAAGCCCTCGGCGAGCTGCTGCCAGACCTCCTCGCGGAACTCCGTGCGGGCGTGCTGCTTCACGGAGTCGTGGACCACCTGGGCGAAGTCCTGGTCGTGCCAGTCGCGCCGCGCGAAGCCGACCAGGGCGAAGCCGGGCGGCAGCAGCCCGCGGTTGGCGAGGTCGTAGATCGCCGGCATCAGCTTCTTGCGCGACAGGTCGCCGGTCACGCCGAAGAGCACCAGCGAGCAGGGACCCGCGATCCGGGGGAGCCGACGGTCCTGCGGGTCGCGCAGTGGGTTCGTGTACGCCGGCTCCTGGTCGGTCACGCGAGTGCCCCCTGGATCCCTTCCAGAGCCTCGAGGCGCCGTGCATGCAGCCGGAGCACCGGGCGGCCATTGTCGGCCAGCACGCTGCCGTCGCCGATCGCCTGGGCGGTGATGAAGCCCTGGAACGTGAACGGCCGGTCCGGGATCTCGAGGTCGGCCTCGGGCTCGCCGGTGATCTGCAGGTAGACGCCGGTCGCGGGTCCGCCCTTGTGGTATTGACCGGTCGAGTGCAGGAACCGCGGTCCCCAGCCGAAGGTCACCGGACGCCCCGTGCGGGTCGCGAGCGCGGGACGCACGCCGGCCAGTGCCGCGTCGCGATGCCGGTCGAGATAGGCCTGTACGGCGACGTACCCATGGGTCTCGTCGAGCCCGCCGAGCAGCGCGGCCACCGCGTCGGCCACCGTGGAAGTGTCCGCGGGCAGCCAGTCACCCGAGGCGTAGACGTCGACGTCGCCGTCGGTGAACGTCGGCTCCGGAGCGTCGCCCGCGCCCTCGAGCATGTCGCGGGCGGCCTGCTTGGCGCTCTCGACGTCGGGCTGGTCGAACGGGTTGATGCCGATCACGCGGCCGGCCACGGCGGTGGCGTACTCCCACAGCAGCAGCTGCGCGCCCAGGCTGGCGTTGACCGACGCGCCGTAGCCGGACGTGGGCCGCACCGAGTCGTCGAAGTCCGGCCCGTAGGTCACCAGCACCTCGTCCGGCGTACTCGGGGAGAAGTTGGGCGCGTCGGTGCCCTCGACCACGACCGGCAGGATGCCCTTGCCGTCCTTGCCGGTGGACTCCGCGATGAGCTGCTCGGCCCAGTCGCCGAAGCCGGCGTACGGCGATCCGGCGTCGGCCAGCACGACCTTGTCCACGCCGGCCAGGTTGGCCACGCCGAGCAGCGCGCCGAGCCGCAGTCCCGGGTTGTCGGGGGAGTCCGCCTCGAGAGCGGGTACGGCGGCCGCAGTCTCGTCGAGGAGCGCACCGATGTCGACGCCGGCCAGCCCGCTCGGCACCAGCCCGAACGCGGTCAGCGCGGAGTAGCGCCCGCCGACGTTCGGGTCGGCACGGAAGACCCGGTAGCCGGCGTCGGTGGCCGACTTGTCGAGCGGCGACGACGGGTCGGTGACCACGACGATGCGGTCCTTGGGGTCGATGCCGGCGTCGGTGAACGCCTGCTCGAAGGCCCGGCGCTGGCTGTCGGTCTCGACCGTGCCGCCGGACTTGCTCGACACCACCACGACGGTCCGGTCGAGGTCCTGCTCCAGCGCGGTCCGGACGAAGTCGGGGTCCGAGGAGTCGAGTACGACGAGCTCCTTGCCGGCCGCCTCGCAGATCACCTCGGGCGCGAGCGAGGAGCCGCCCATGCCGCAGAGCACGATCCGGGTCAGCCGCTGGCCGAGCAGGTTGGCGTGCAGCTCCTCGATCTCCGCGACGAGCGGCCGCGAGGACGAGGCCAGCCCGACCCAGGAGAGCCGCTTGGCGGACTCCTCCTCGGCGGCCTCGCCCCACAGGGTCCGGTCCTGGGCCGCGATCCGGCTGGCGACCTTGTCGGCCACCAGCTGGTCCACCGCGGCGGCGTACGCGGCCTCGTCACGGTAGCCGAAGAAGAGCTTGAAGGCGTCGTCCTTGGTGGTGTTCCAGGAGGTGGGCCCGTTGGTCACTGGGCCGCGCCTTCCAGCTGCTTCTTCACGGTGTCGAGGAGCTCGCGCCAGGAGGCCACGAACTTGTCGACGCCCTCCTGCTCGAGCACCGAGATCACGTCGTCGTAGTCGATGCCGACCCCGGCCAGGGCGTCCATGACCGCACGCGCGTCGTCGTACTGGGTGGTGACCTGGTCGCCCTCGACCTCGCCGTGGTCGGCGAAGGCCCGCATGGTCTTCTCCGGCATCGTGTTGACGGTCTCGGCGACCACCAGGTCGGTGACGTACATGGTGTCGCGGTAGTCGGGGTTCTTCACGCCGGTCGACGCCCACAGCGGCCGCTGCCGGTGGGCACCCGCCGCGGCCAACGCCTCCCAGCGCTCGCCGGCGAAGGTCTCCTCGAAGACCTGGTAGGCGAGCCGGGCGTTGGCGATGCCGGCCTTGCCGCGCAGGGCGAGCGCCTCGTCGGTGCCGATCGCGTCGAGCCGCTTGTCGATCTCGGTGTCGACCCGAGAGACGAAGAACGACGCCACCGAGTGGATCTGCGACAGATCGTGACCCGCCTCGGCGGCCTTCTCGAGGCCGGTGAGGTAGGCCTCCATCACGTCGCGGTAGCGGTCGAGCCCGAAGATCAGGGTCACGTTGACGCTGATCCCGTCGCCAAGGGCCGACGCGATCGCCGGCGTACCCTCGCTGGTCGCCGGGATCTTGATCAGCAGGTTGGGCCGGTCGACCGTCTTCCAGAGCAGATGGGCGGACTCCAGCGTCCGCTCGGTCTCGAAGGCGAGCTCGGGCGACACCTCGATCGAGACCCGGCCGTCGACCCCGGAGCTGGCCTCCCAGACCGGCTCGAGTACGTCGCAGGCGTCGCGCACGTCGGTCGTCGTCAGGTCGAAGACGGTCGTGTCGACGTCCGCACCCTGCTCGGCCAGGCGGCGTACCTGCTCGTCGTAGCGCTGACCCTCCGACAACGCGGTCGCGAAGATGGTCGGGTTGGTGGTCACGCCGACCACCGAGCTCTCCCGGACCAGGTCGGCGAGGTTTCCGGTCTCGATGCGCTCACGCGACAGGTCGTCGAGCCAGATCGATACTCCCGCGTCGGTGAGGTTCTTCAGACGGTCGGTCATTGTTGCCTCCACTGCCTCGTGTGTCGTGCCCCGTGTGCGCGGGGACATGTCTCTGACGCCGTTCGCGTTCAGACTGCGGCGGCGATGCTGTCCCGAGCGGCCCGGGCGACCGCCTCGGCGGTGATGCCGAACTCCTGGTAGATCCGCTGGTAGTCGGCCGACGCGCCGTAGTGCTCGATCGATACGATCCGGCCGGCGTCGCCGACCACCTCGCGCCAGCCCTGCGCTACCCCGGCCTCGACCGAGACCCGGGCCTTGACGATCGGCGGGATCACGCTGTCGCGGTAGGACTGCTCCTGGGTGTCGAACCACTCCCGGCACGGCATCGACACCACGCGGGCTCGGACGCCGTCCTCGGCCAGGAGCTCGCGCGCCTGGACCGCCAGCTGCACCTCGGAGCCGGTGCCGATCAGCACGACGTCGGGCGCGCCGGCCTGGCCGTCGATCACAGGGGCGTCGACCAGGACGTAGCCGCCCTTGGCGACGTCGGAGGTGTCATTGAAGCCGTCGGCGCCGCGCGGGAAGGTCGGGACGTTCTGGCGGGTCAGGCAGAGCCCGGCCGGGCGGTCGGTGTGCTCGAGAACCGTCTTCCAGCAGGCCGCGGTCTCGTTGGCGTCGGCGGGTCGCACCACGTCGAGGCCCGGGATCGAGCGCAGTGCGGCGAGGTGTTCGATCGGTTGGTGGGTCGGTCCGTCCTCGCCGAGGCCGACCGAGTCGTGGGTCCAGACATAGGTCACCGGCAGCTGCATGATCGCCGCCAGTCGTACCGACGGACGCATGTAGTCGGAGAACGTCAGGAAGGTGCCGCCGTACACGCGGGTGCCGCCGTGGACGGCGATGCCGTTCATGATCGCGCCCATGGCGTGCTCGCGGATGCCGAAGTGCAGGACCCGGCCGTAGGGATCGCCCTTCCACATCGCGGTGGAGTGCTCGGCCGGGATGAACGACGCGGCGCCCTCGATGGTGGTGTTGTTCGACTCCGCGAGGTCGGCCGAACCGCCCCACAGCTCGGGGAGCTCGCCCGCGACCGCGTTGATGACCTGGCCCGACGCCTTGCGGGTGGCCACGCCCTTCGGGTCGGCCTCGTACGTCGGCAGCGAGTCGGCCCAGCCGTCGGGCAGCGTGCGGGTCCGCATCCGCTCGAAGAGGGCGGCGCCGTCCGGGTTCTTCTCGGCCCAGGCGGCGAACGCCTCGTCCCACTCGGACTCGGCGGCCTTGCCGCGGGCGATCGCCTCGCGGGTGTGCTCGATGACCTCCGCCGGGACCTCGAAGGTCTGCTCGGGATCGAAGCCGAGGATCCTCTTGGTGGCGGCGACCTCCTCCTCGCCGAGGGCGGAGCCGTGCGCCTTGCCGGTGTTCTGAGCGTTGGGGGCGGGCCAGGCGATGACCGTGCGCAGCTGGATGAAGCTGGGCTTGTCGGTGACCGCGCGGGAGGCCTCGATCGCGTCGTACAGCGCCGGGATGTCTTCGGTGTAGTCGTCGCCGGCGGTCCAGTCGACGACGTGGACGTCCCACCCGTAGGCCTCGTAGCGCTTGGCGACGTCCTCGGTGAACGCGACGTTGGTGTTGTCCTCGATCGAGATCTTGTTGTCGTCGTAGATCAGGGTGAGATTGCCGAGCTGCTGGTGGCCGGCGATGGAGGAGGCCTCGGAGCTGACGCCTTCCTCGAGGTCACCGTCGCTGCAGATCGCGAAGATCTGGTGGTCGAACGGGCTGGCGCCGGCGTCCGCGTCGGGGTCGAGCAGGCCGCGCTCGCGGCGGGCGGCCATCGCCATGCCGACCGCGTTGGCGACGCCCTGGCCGAGCGGGCCGGTGGTGGTCTCCACGCCGGCCGTGTGGCCGTACTCCGGGTGGCCGGGGGTCTTGCTGCCCCACGTGCGCAGCGCCTTGAGGTCGTCGAGCTCGAGACCCCAGCCGCCCAGGTAGAGCTGGATGTAGAGGGTCAGGCTGGAGTGGCCGCAGGAGAGGACGAAGCGGTCGCGGCCGGCCCAGTCGGGATCGGCCGGGTTGTGGCGCATCACCTTCTGGAAGAGCAGGTACGCCGCCGGCGCGAGGCTCATGGCCGTGCCGGGGTGGCCGTTGCCGACCTTCTGTACGGCGTCCATCGCGAGCACCCGGACCGTGTCGACCGCCCTCGCGTCGACTTCGCTCCACTCCAGGTTCTTCTTGGCGGTCACTGGGTTCCTCTCGGTTTGTGGCGTTCGACTCACGCGAGTTGCCGGACTCAGCGCCGAGCCTACCTATCGATGGCGATAGACTCGATTCCGCATCACACGCTTATCTGCGAGGAAAACCCTGTGACCTACGTCGGCCAGTCGGCCTCTGCGCCGGATGCAGACGCCCGCGTCGACTCCGCCGTACCCACAATTGGGTCGCAGGCATCCTGGAAGGACGTCGTCGGCGCGTACGTCGGCCTCACCAAGCCACGCGTCATCGAGCTCCTGCTCCTGACCACCGTCCCGGTGATGTTCTTCGCGGCTCGCGGCATCCCTGGACTTGAGCTCGTGGCGGCCACGGTCCTGGGCGGCACGCTCTCGGCCGGGTCGGCGTCGGCGTACAACTGCGTCTACGACCGCGACATCGACGAGCAGATGCGCCGTACCCGCCGGCGGGCGCTGCCGCGGCACATCGTGTCGGCGCGGGCCGCGCTGGTCTTCGCGACCGTGCTCGCCGTGCTGTCCACGCTGGTGCTCGGCTTCTGGGTCAACTGGCTCTCGGCCGGCCTCTCGGTGCTGGCCAACGCGTTCTACGTCTTCGTCTACACGATGTGGCTCAAGCGGCGTACCACCCAGAACATCGTGTGGGGCGGCCTGGCCGGGTGCTTCCCCGCCCTGATCGGGTGGACCGCGGTCACCAACTCGCTGTCGTGGGTGCCGATCGTCCTCTTCGCGGTGGTGTTCTTCTGGACGCCGCCGCACACCTGGGCGCTGGCGCTTCGTTACCGCGAGGACTACGCGAACGTCGACGTGCCGATGCTGCCGGTGGTGAAGCCGGCGCGCGAGGTTGGCCGCCAGATCGTGGCCTACAGCTGGGTGATGGTGCTGGTCTCGCTGCTGCTGTGGCCGGTCGCGCACACGGGCTGGTTCTACCCGATCGCGGCGACCGTGCTCGGTGCGGTGTTCCTGGTCGAGGCGCACAAGCTGCTGGCCCGCGCCCGCGACACAGAGGAGCTCTCGCGGATCAAGCCGATGCGGCTCTTCCACTCCTCGAACCTTTACCTGAGCCTCTTGTTCGTCGCCGTCGCCCTCGACCCGCTCCTGAGCCGATAGCGGTTATCCCCGGAAGTTCGTCGTGTGTCCCGCACCCCCGACCAACCTCCGGGATAGCCGCTAACGTCAGTCCCGTGAGGGGACTCCTCGTCGGATTCGCCAGCCTGCTCCTGCTTGCCGGATGTACGGACGACTCGTCCCCCGCCGACCAGCCCTCCGCGACGACGTCGACGGGAGAGTCCCCGGCGACGGTCGGATCCGGCACCGGGCCCGACCTGGCGCTAGGCCCGTGCTCGGACGAGCTGCCGGACGGCTTCAAGTGCGGGAGGCTCACGGTCCCGCTCGACCACAGCAAGCCGGACGGCGAGACGCTCGCGTTGCCGGTGATCGTGCAGGACGGACCGGACGACGCGCCGATCTTCCTCGACCTGACCGGCGGCCCCGGCCAGCCCGGCGTGATCTTCGCCGAGCGCGTCAGCGAACGGCTCGGGCCGGCGCTCGCGGGGCGGCGGCTGGTGATGTTCGACCAGCGCGGCACCGGTGGCACCGCGATCGAGTGCCCGGGGCTGCAGACCGAGATGGGCTGGAACGACCTGATCACCCCGTCGGTGGCGGCGACCGACCAGTGCTCCGACTTCCTGGGTGAGGACCGCGCGTTCTACGCGACCCAGGACACCGTCGACGACATCGACCTGCTGCGTCAGGCGCTCGGTGCGGACACGCTGACCGTCGACGGCACGTCGTACGGCACCTATGTGGCCGAGCACTACGCGCTCAGCTATCCGGAACGGGTCGACCACCTGGTCCTCGACTCCGTCGTACCCCACGAGTGGACGGCCGAGGGCACGCTGCAGCTCCCCAACGTCGCGGGAGTACGACGGGTGCTGCGGATGGTCTGCCGGGAGAGCAGGTGCGACACCGACCCACTGGCCGACATCGCGACCCTGGTCAAGCGGGGCGAGGACGCCCCGCGACTGTTGAACCTGATGGCCGTGATCAGCGTGGCGTCCGGGACTGACATGAGCTTCGTGCCCGACATGCTGCACCTGGCCGTGCGGGGCAACCGGAGGTTCCTCGACGGCTGGCTGGGGGGCGTGTCCGAGCCGCCGCTGCCCGAGGAGTACAGCGCCGGGCTGCACGCGGCCACGGTCTGCCTCGACCAGCAGCACCAGCCCTGGGGCGGCAGTGACGCGGACCAGGCGGTGCGGGCGGCCGCCGTACGACGGGTGGAGGCGGAGCTGACCGCGGCCGAGACCTACCCGTTCGGGCCGGACGCGGTGGTCGACCAGGGCCTGGTCGCCGAGTGCGAGCCGTGGGGCGAGACCCCGCCCGACGAGGTGTCGCAGGACCGGATGCTGCCCGACGTACCGACCCTGATCCTGGTCGGCGACCACGACCTGTCGACACCGTGGGAGTGGGCGAAGGCGGAGATCCGGGTGACTCCACACCCGCAAGTGCTGGTCGTGCGTGGCACGGGCCATTCGGTGCAGAGCCACGCCGACGAGTTCCCGCAGGTGCTCCGCCGGCTGGAGTCGTTCCTGGCGTCGTAGGCGGCGCTGCGCTGGTCCTCGGACCCGCAGTATTGGCTAGCGAGCGGGCAAGCGCCGCCTCCAGGTTGCTCCGCAGTGCTTGCAACCGAGATCAACGTGACCATCACCGGTGAGGCGCCTGGTTTCCCAGTGGTGTCGTCCGAGGCGACACAGCAATCGCCTGTGCATTGGGTCTCCTCGCCTTCCGACTGCGCATCGATGTTACGCGCGGCCCCCCCGGGCGTCTTTGGTTGGAGCAGTGATCTAGGTGCAGAGACGCTGCAGTTCACGGCGACCCGCCGTCGCGCACGCCTGACACCGGCAGTTCCGATCACGAACTGCAGCGATTTGTGCGGCTACCCGAGCGCAGGACTGGCCAGCCGCGACCGGCAACTTGCCGCAATCGTGCAGGTGCACGATCGTGACAAGGAACCGGCTCTCAGCCGCGGGCCCGGAGCACCAGCCGGGTGATGCCGGCGCTGGTCAGCGCCGCACCGAGCATGTGTACGGCGACCAGCGCCTCGGGCAGCCCGAGGAGGTACTGCGCGAACCCGACCACGCCCTGCGCGACCTCCAGCAGCAGCAGGAGCGCGGCGACCTGGGCGACGCCGGCCGCGCGCTGTCGACGGGCCAGCGCCACCATCCCGATCGTGAGCGCGACCAGGAGGTAGACCGCGCCGGCGTGCACGTGGGACATCACCTGCGGGTCGAGGCCGGTCCGCCGCGAGTCGAGGTCGCCCGAGTGCGGGCCGCTGCCGGTGACGACGGTGCCGAGGTAGAGCACCACCCAGCCGATGGCGAAGACCAGCCAGGCGAGGCGGCGTACCTGCTCGGGGGCGGGGTCGGGAGCGGCTGCGCGCAGGTGGTCGACGAGCACGACGCAGACGCCGATGATCGCCATCGAGACGAGCAGGTGGATCGAGACGAGCCATGGGTTGAGGTCGGTGAGCACGGTGATGCCGCCGATCACGGCCTGGGCCGGGATGCCGAGCGCGATCAGCACCGAGAGCCACCTGGCCCGGCGGTCGGCGGTGCCGAGCGCCGCGACGACGCAGGCGATCGCGACCACGACCAGCACCCAGGTGAGCATCCGGTTGCCGAACTCGATCGCCCCGTGTACGCCGAGGGCCTGGTGAGGCACGTACGACTCGTCCGTGCACCGAGGCCAGGTCGGGCAGCCGAGGCCGGAGCCGGTCAGCCGGACCGCGCCGCCGGTGACCACGATCGCGATGTTGGCGACCAGGTTGGCCCACGCGAGCCGAGGCAGCCAGCGGGTCCCGGCGTCCCGAGCGGCTGGCCGGGTCACGGGTGGGGTCACGGGCGGGGTCTCGGTCACGGTCACTCCCACTTGAAGGTCCGGGCGGCCAGCGCGGTGCCGGCGAGGGTCCAGGCGGCCAGCACCAGGAGAGGCACGACGGCGAGCCGGCCGTCGAGGAAGCCGGCCCGGAACGCGTCTCCCAGCGCGCCCGACGGCAGCAGTCGCAGCACCGACCCGAAGCCGCCGTACGACGACCGCGGCAGCACGACGCCGCCACCGGCCATCAGCAGCAGGTAGACCAGGTTGGCGGCGGCCAGCGTGGCCTCGGCGCGCAGGGTGCCGGCGAGCAGCAGTCCGAGCGACGCGAAGGCCGCCGTACCCAACAAGGCCACCGGCAGCATCACCGCGAAGCCCACCGGATCGGGGTGCCAGCCTAGGGAGAACCCGAGCCCGCCGACGACCATCAGCTGCAGCACCTCGACGAGCAGCAGCGCGCCGACCTTGCCGGCCAGCAGCCCGGAGCGCGGCAGGGGAGAGGCGCCGAGCCGCTTCAGCAGCCCGTAGCGGCGCTCGAAGCCGGTGGCGATGGCGAGCGAGGTGAAGCTGGTCGACATCACCGCGAGCGCGAGCACGCCGGGAGTGAGTACGTCGACGGGCCGGTGGGAGAGCTTGAGGTTGACATGGTCGGCCGCGAGTACGCCGCCCACGAGCGCCAGTGCCGGGATCACCACCGCGATCAGCAGCTGTTCGCCGTTGCGAAGCAGCAGCTTGGTCTCCATCGCGGCCTGGGCGCGGACCATGCTCGGGAACGGCGCCGCTCCCGGCCGCGGGGCGAAGGTGCCGCTCATTCGGGGCCCCTGTGTGAGAGCGAGCGGTCGACTGGCGTGATCATGCCTCGAGCTCCTGTCCGGTGAGCTGGAGGAAGACGTCCTCGAGGGTGCGCTGACCGAGCGTCATCGACTCCGGGAGTACGCCGTGCTCCTCGCACCAGGCGCTGACCTTGGCCAGCGTGTGGTGGTCGGCCGGTCCGCTGATCAGCAGGCTGTGGTCGTTGATCTGGGTGACCTCCGTGTCGCTCCCGAGCGCCGCCTGCAGGGTCGGCGGGGCATCGGGCGGGAAGGGCTCGGTCACCACCAGCCGGATGGTCGCGCGCCCGCGCGCCCGAGTGAGCTCGAAGGGGCTGCCGCGCGCGATCACCCGCCCGTGGTCGATCACGAAGACCTGGTCGGCCAGCTTCTCGGCCTCGTCCATGTAGTGGGTGGTGAGCACGATCGTGACGCCGTCGCCGCGCAGCTCCTCCAGCAGCTCCCACGTCGTGCGCCGGGCGCCGGGGTCCATGCCGGCGGTCGGCTCGTCGACGAACACCAGCTCCGGGCGGCCCACCACGGCCATCGCCAGGCCGAGTCGTTGCTGCTGCCCACCGCTGAGCCTGCGGTAAGGCGTCCGCCCGCACTCGTCCAGCCCCAGCCGGTCGACCAGCAGGTCGACGTCGAGCGGGTGGGCGTGCAGCCGGGCCACGTGGCGCAGCATCTCGACAGCGTGCACCCCGGACCAGGCGCCGCCGGCCTGCAGCATCACCCCGAGCCGGGGGAGCAGGTCGCGGCGCTGGCGGATCGGGTCGAGGCCGAGCACCCGCACCACCCCGCTGTTCGGCTTGCGGAAGCCCTCGCAGGTCTCCAGGGTGGTGGTCTTGCCGGCGCCATTGGGTCCGAGCACGGCGGTGATGGACCCGCGGTCGACGGTGAGCGAGAGCCCGTCGACGGCGACCTTGTCGCCGTACCGCATGACGAGGTCGGTGATCTCGACGGCAGGTTCGGGCACCGGCCAAGTCTAGGAACCCTCGCTCGCGGAGCAGGTGGCGGGTGGTCCGGCGAGACGCGGCGTACTCAGGCGGGCCTCAGGACAGGGTGGCGGTGACCGTCGCGGTCACCGCCTCGGCGTCCCGTCCTACCCCGAAGAGCAGCGACGAGGCCCGGGTGCGCACGAAGTGCACGCCGCAGAAGAACAGCCCCGGTACGGCGGTCGACAGGTCGTCGGCGACCACGGGGAAGCCGAGCTCGTCGAAGACCGGGAAGTCCACCCAGTCTGTGTACGCCGGCCGGTAGCCGGTGGTCATCACGACCGAGCCGAAGCCGGCCAGGTCCAGCTCGACCGGCGCGTCCGCGTGGAACGGTGGCGGGTCGGGCAGATCGGGCAGGTCGTCGCCCCAGCTCTCCCGCATCAGCCGGCGCGCTCCGACGTACCGGGCGTCGCCGAAGGCGACGGACTCGGCGAGGTCGTCGGCGAAGGTGGCCGTCTCGCCGGTCACCCCGACCAGCCGGCCCGTCAGCGTCACGCCCCGCTCCTGCAGAACCCGGTAGTGCAGGTCGTGCCCGCCCGCGGCGCCGGTCGACTGGATGTTGGACACGAACCGCTCGCGCGGGTCGGGCAGCGCGGCCGGGGTGTGGTCGAAGAACGGCGTCCCGGCCAGCCAGGTGACCACGTCCCGCCCTCCGAAGCGCCGCGGTAGCCACGGCGCCCGCCCGCAGGCCAAGACCGGGGCCCGGCCGGCGAGGTGCAGCTCCTCGGCCAGCTGGACCCCGGTCTGTCCGCTGCCCACGACCAAGACGCGGCCGGGCGGCAGTCCTTCCGGGTTGCGGTAGTCAGCGGAGTGCAGCACCCGGATCCGGTCCGGGAACGCCTCGGCCACCGGGGGCAGGTGGCGCCGTTGGTAGGCGCCGGTGCAGACGATGACGTGGTCGGCCTCGAACGGCCCCGCGTCGGTGTCGAGCCGCAGCCGCCCGGTGCTGCCCGGGCCGAGTCGCGTCGCCCGGACTCCGGTGCGGATCTCGCCGGCATGGTCGACGGCGTACTTCTCGAGGTAGGTGACGATCTCGTCGCGTACGACGTGTCCCTCCGGGTCGTCGCCGGCGTACGGCGCGCCCGGCAGGTCGAGGGTCCAGTTCGGGGTGACCAGGGTGAAGGAGTCCCAGCGGTGCCGCCAGGCCGAGCCCACGTCGTCCGCCTCGAGTACGACGTGTCCCACGCCGGCGCGCCGCAGCTCCCGACTGACCGAGAGTCCCGCCTGTCCCGCGCCGACCACGATCACGTCCACCCGTCTATTGACGGGCACCCCGGGTCCGGCCGCAATGACTCACTCGGGTGGTCGTCGGGCCAGTGGTGGCCCCGGTCGGATCAGATCTCCGGCCCCTCGGCGGTCTCGTCCGCGGACTCCCGGGACAGGCCGGCGAACGCCGCCGGTGGCTCGCGCCACAGCTCGCCGCCGGCTCCGGCCCGGATCGCGCGCCAGACCCGCTGCGGGGTGCAGGGCAGGTCGACATGGCGCACCCCGAGGTGGGAGAGCGCGTCGACGACGGCGTTCTGGACCGCGGGCGTGGAGCCGATAGTCGCGGACTCGCCGATGCCCTTGGCGCCGAGCGGGTTGCGATCGGTGGGCGTCTCGGTGTTGGACGTCTCCAGCGTGATCGTGTCGGCCGCGGTCGGGATGGCGTAGTCGACGAAGGTCGAGGTGAGCGGGTTGCCGTCCGCGTCGTACTCGAAGTGCTCCCAGAGCGCCTGAGAGATGCCCTGGACGGCGCCGCCGTGCTGCTGGCCGGCGACGATCAGCGGGTTGAGCACCCGGCCGCAGTCGTCGACGGCGATGTGGCGCAGCGGGGTGACCTGTCCGGTCTCGGTGTCGACCTCGACGATCGACACGTGCGCCCCGAACGGGAACGTCGCGCCGTGCTGGGTGAAGTCGGTGTCGGAGCTGAGACCGCCGTACTCGGCATGGGCCTGGGCC
>WNGB01007860.1_pt1 | contig 15254 bp, 12 predicted proteins | sample 5400681 | NCBI WGS metagenome assembly WNGB01 (sample SAMN13153367, study PRJNA577476) | soil metagenome | isolation source: 115 cm soil or saprolite under grassland replicate 2 | place: USA:California | collected 2016-06-15
AGCATTCCGAAGAAGACAGCGGTACCCAGGGCCTGGCGCATTTCAGCACCGGCGCCGCTGCTGAGTACGAGTGGCAGGACGCCGAATATGAAGGCAAAGGAAGTCATAAGGATTGGACGCAATCGGAGGCGGCAGGCTTCGACCGCGGCGGTGAAACGGTCCTTTTGATCTCGGTCCTGGATTTGTTTGGCGAACTCGACGATGAGGATGGCGTTTTTGCAGGCGAGGCCGACGAGCACGACAAAGCCGATCTGGGTAAAGATGTTGTTTTCCATTGAGCGTAGCCAGACGCCGTAGATCGAGCTGAACAGGCACATCGGCACGATGAGAATGATCGCGAGCGGCAACGACCAGCTTTCGTACAACGCGGAAAGCAACAGGAACACGAACAGCACGCAGAGCGGGAAAATGTAAATTGCGCTGTTACCGGCGAGCTTTTGTTGGAGCGCGATCTCGGTCCACTCGGTCGTGAAGCTCGTGGGCAGGATTTGTTTGGCGAGTCGTTCAACGGCTGCCAACGCGTCGCCACTGCTCGCCCCCGGCGCGGGCTGGCCGCTGAGGTCGGCGGCGGTGAACATGTTGTAGCGCGTGATTTTGTCGGCGCCGCTCACTTCCTTTACCGTCGCAACGGAACCGAGCGGAACAATCCCACCCGAATTATTTCGCGTTTTAAGCAAGCGAATGTCGTCAGCGCTCAGGCGAAATTGCGAATCGGCCTGAGCCGTGACGCGATAAGTGCGGCCGAAAAGTGTGAGATCATTCACGTACGTCGATCCAAGATAAGTCTGAAGCGTGCCGAAAATGTTACTGAGTGGCACGTTCATGCTCTTGGCTTTGACTCGATCCACTTCGAGCCAAAGCTGCGGGACGTTCGCGCGAAAGGTCGTTAGGTTGTTCGCCAAGCCGGGCGTTTGATTCGCCTTCACCATTATGGCGAAAGCTTGGGTTTGCAGTTCATCGAGACCTGCGTTGCCGCGATCTTGAATAAAAAGCTTATAGCCACCGGCGTTGCCAATGCCAGCCACTGGCGGTGGCGGAAAGGCAATGACAAGAGCTTCAGGAATCTCGGCGCGAACGCGCGCATTGATCTTCGCGAGAATCGCTGGCATTCCCTGCTCGCGCGTTTTTCGCTCCGAAAATTCCTTAAAAGGAAGAAAGACGGCGGCCGTGTTGGGTTGATTGCCACCGAAGAGATTGAATCCCGCGAATTCGACCGTGTTAAGTATGCCGGGCGTTTCATGCGCGATCTTCGAAATCTTGTCCACGACTGCCTGGGTACGATCGAGCGAAGCCGCGTCGGGTAATTGTGCGAAAACAACCGCGTAGCCGCGATCTTGTGTCGGAAGAAAGCCGCCCGGCACAATCTTGAAACCAAGGCCGGTAAGAGCGAGTAAACCCGCGTAGACGAGCAGAACGATAACGGCCAATCGAACAAGACGCGCGACGGAGTTGCCATAGGCGTTCGAGGCCCATGCAAACGTTTTGTTGAAGCCTTTAAAGAGCCATCCCAACAGACCGTCGAGGATGCGTTGAAATGAATCTTTCTTCGCGCCGCGCGGACGGAGAAGAAGGGCAGCGAGAGCGGGGGAAAGGGTGAGCGAGTTGAGCGCGGAAATCGCAGTCGAGACCGCTATGGTAAGCGCGAATTGTCGAAAAAATGTACCCGTGATGCCGCTGATGAACGCGGTCGGAATAAAAACCGAGCAAAGCACGAGCGCGATCGCGACCAGCGCTCCGCCGACTTCGGTCATGGCTTTGCGCGCCGCGTCCCGTGGGCTCAGACCATCTTCGATGTGATGCTCGATCGCTTCGACCACCACGATTGCATCATCGACCACAATGCCGATCGCAAGGACGATGCCGAAAAGCGAGAGATTGTTGATCGAAAACCCGAAGCCTTTCATCGCCGCGAATGTGCCGATCAATGAAACGGGGATCGCGATGAGAGGGATGATGGCCGCGCGCCAGGTTTGGAGAAAGATCAAGACTACGAGAACGACCAGCGCGATTGCTTCGAAGAGCGTCTTCTGCACTTCGTGGATCGATTCGCGGACAGAAACTGTCGGATCGTAAACGATCGTGTAGTCGAGACCGCTGGGAAAACGCTGCTTAAGTTCAGCCATCTTTTTTCGCACGGCGTCGGAAGTCGCGAGCGCGTTTGAACCCGGCAATTGGAAAATGGCAATCGCGGTCGCCGGTTTTCCGCCGAGCTGGCTGTTCACGGTGTAGTCGCGAGCGGCTAGCTCAACGCGCGCGATATCCCGCACACGAGTGACTTGTCCGTTGGCACCGGTCTTAACGATAATGTCGCCGAACTGCTTTTCGTCCGTCAATCGGCCTTGCGTACTGACCGTGTATTGAAATGCGGCTGCGCCTTTTGGCACTGGCGGCGCGCCGATGATTCCCGCCGCCACTTGCACGTTCTGCTCCTGGATCGCCGCCACGACGTCTTGCGCAGTTAAACCGCGGGAGGCGACCTTATTTGGATCGAGCCAAAGACGCATCGAATATTCGCGTGCACCAAAAACATTGACGTCACCTACGCCATCGAGCCGCGCGAGCTCGTCCCGAATCTGGAGCAGCGCATAATTGCTGGTAAAAAGAGAATCGAGCGATCCATCCGGCGAGACCAGATGCACCACCATCGTGATGTCGGGCGACTGCTTTTTTGTGGTGACGCCGATCCGTTGCACATCGGGCGGGAGCACTGGAATCGCAATGGCCACGCGATTTTGCACCAGCACCTGCGCGGTATCGAGATTGGTGCCGAGCTTGAATGTGGCGCTCAGCGTCATGTTGCCGTCGCTGGTGCTTTGCGAGGCCATGTAGAGCATGTTCTCGACACCGTTGATTTGTTGCTCGATGGGCGTCGCCACGGTTTCCGATACAACTTTCGCGTTTGCGCCCGGATAGTTGGTCGTGACCTGAATGGTTGGTGGCGCGATCTCGGGGTATTGAGCAATTGGAAGCGTCGAAAGCGCAATGACGCCGATGAGCGTAATGACGATGCTGATGACGCCGGCAAAAATTGGCCGGTCGATGAAAAAATGCGGAAAATTCATTCGACGTTCCGCATTTATTTTTTCGGCTCGGGACTCGGAGATGCCGGCTGAGCAGCTGACTGTTCTTGCTCGGGAATTGGCTGCACTTTCATTCCCGCTTGCAACAATTGCAGACGCGTGGACACAACTTTATCGCCGTTCTTCAGGCCGGCTTTCACGATACGTTTACCTTCAAAAAGGCCGGCAGTCTCAAGGTTACGTCGTTCGATGGTGTTATCGGGTTTCACCACAAAGGCGTATTTCAGGCCCTGCTGTGAATTGATTACTTTGTCCTCAACAAGTGCGGCCCGATACGGTGTGGCGCCGGCAACGCGGACGCGGACAAAGAAACCCGGCGTGATAAGGTTAGGGTTCCAGTTTTTTAGAACCACGCGTGCCCGAACCGTTCCGGTACTGGGATCAAGGCGATTGTCGACGAAGTCGACGTATCCTTCGTGCGGGAAATCGGTTTCGTTGCCAAGTTCGACCCAGGCCGGAATCTTGGCTGTGCGCGCGCTGACGCGTTTTCCTTCTTCGCTGAGCTTGACGTATTTTAGGATCGCGTTCTCGTCGGCGTCGACCTTCGCATAAATCGGATCGACCGAGACGACGGTGGTAAGCACGCTCTCCAGGCCCTCCCCCGGCTGGACCAGATTACCCACGGTAATACGCTGGTCGCTCACTCGGCCATCGATGGGCGATTTGATTTGCGTGAACTCCAAATTCAGCGCGGCGGCATTCTTGGCCGCCTCGGCGGAACTCTTGGCAGCGGCAGACCCTTGATAAGTCGCGGCTTTCTGGTCGAACTCGCTGGCCGAGATCGTGTTTTTGTCGCGCAGTTCTTTCGCGCGGTTCAATTCAATCTGGGCAAGCTTGAGCTGCGCGTCCATTCGATCGACTTCAGCAGAGGCGCGATCAAAATCCGCCTGATAAGGGCGCGGATCGATCACGTAAAGCAAATCCCCTTTTTTGATGATCGCACCAGCGTTGAAGCGAATGTCTGTAATATAACCGGACACGCGTGGCCGGATCTCTACCGACTCGACAGCCTCCAAACGCCCGGTGAATTCATCCCATTCGTTTACTTCTTTCTCGACTGCGGTAACGACGTTGACTGGAAGCGGGCCTTGCGGTGGAGCGGACGCTTTTCTGCATCCGATCTCAGCGAGCAACACGAGCAAAAAACCAATGCTGAGAAAGGTGTTTTTCATCTGACCGGCACGTCGTGCATCGATGGATGGAGTTTGCGTGATTTCACAGCTTCGTATTGCATTTGTCACGTGCCAATTGCGTGAATCTTGACACGGGAGTTCCGAATGAGATTGACGCTCTCGATGGCGCCATGATCGATATCAGGCGCCCATGGTCAACACCACGCGAAAGCGCACTTTGCCACTGTGCATCTGTTCATAGGCTTCGGCCACGCGGCTTAGCGGATATTTCTCAATCATCGGGTGCACGCCGCTCAGCGCGCTAAATTCCAAGGCGTCCTGCGAATCCCGCGCTGTACCGGAGTACCAGCCCGCCACGGATCGCCCTCCCATGATCAACGATATCACGCTCACAGTCAGCGGTTCTGCCGGTGCGGCCGGTACCAACAGCTTACCGTTTACTGATAATCCATCTACCAGCGCGGAAATCGCCTGTGCATTCGGCGCCGTCGCCAGAATCACGCGGCCGCCGCCGAGTTTTTGCAATTCCGCTGCCGCATCGCCGGTGCCGGAATCAATATAATGATGCGCACCCAGTTTCCTGGCCAATGGTTCCTTATCTTTTCCGCGACCGATTGCCACGGTTTCGAATCCCATCTGCCGTGCGTACTGAACGCCGAGATGCCCCAATCCTCCAATGCCGTGTATCGCTACCACGTCGCCGCCGCGCGCACCTGAATTGCGAAGCGCGTTGTAAACTGTGACACCCGCGCACATGAACGGCCCCGCTTGCTCCGCCGGCAATTCATCCGGAATCGCTGCCAGTGCCTCAGCCGGTGCAATCATGCAATTGGCATATCCGCCATCGAAATCGATCCCTGTGATTTTGCGATTGACGCACATTGCGAAATCGCCGCGCCGACACTGATCGCACACGAAACAGTGCCCGCCGTGCCAACCGACACCAACGCGCTGGCCCTTTTTCCAATTCGTGACCCTGCTGCCGACCGCATCGATGTGTCCCGCGATTTCATGACCCGGCACTCGAGGATACTGAATTCCCGGCCACAGACCCTCTTTGACGAGCACATCGCTGTGGCAAATGCCGCACGCTTCCACTTTCACCCGGACCTGCCCGGCGCCCGGTTCCGGGATATCGCGCTCCACCAATTCCCAATCCCCGCCTGGCTTGCTGATCTGCGCCGCCTTCATTTCACATTCATAAATTGCTTCTGGATGGTCTTCAACGAAGACCTCCGGCGATTACTAACGTTTCGCCGGTGATCCACGCCGAGTCGGTTGAGGCGAAGAACACGGCAGCGGGTGCGATGTCTTCCGTCTCGCCGACGCGGCCAAGTGGTGTCTGCGATTCAAACATTTTCCGCATATCGCCTTCGGTGTAGCCCCCCGCTATTGCTCCTTCCGTTATCACCATTCCGGGATTGATGGAGTTGACGCGGACCTTGCGCGGCCCAAGCTCCTTCGCGAGCGTCCGCGTGATAGCGTCTACAGCGCCTTTCGTCGCGTTGTAAACGACCGCAGTCGGCGGAGTCAAAGAGCTGGCGAGCGAACCAATGTTGATGATGCTCCCGCCGTCGGCATTGAAATGCTTCAAGGCTTCCTGTGTCGCGAGAAGCATCCCGAGAACGTTCACATTAAAGTGTTTGTGGAAATGATCCTCGGTCACTTGTTCCAAGGGCACGAACTCATAAACGCCGGCGTTGTTGACTAGGATATCGATTTTCCCGAAGGCTTTCTCCGCTTCAGCGAAGAGCCGCTCGACTTCTGCCGTCTTCGAGACGTTGCTCTGGATGGCGATTGCTTTTCCACCGCGTTTGCTAATTTCGTCGACCACGCGATCTGCGTCTTGCTTCGCAGAAGCGTAGTTAACAACCACGGACGCGCCTTCCGCCGCGAACTCTTTCGCGATTCCCGCGCCGATTCCCTTCGACGCGCCCGTTACCACCGCAACTTTTCCATTTAGTTTTCCGTTTTCCATTCTGTTTCCTTTCATTTGTTTACATGTCGATTTTTCCAGATTTTGTTTGGCCGTCCAAAACGCTGTTCTCGCTAGCTCGGTGTCCGCGGTAATCTGAGCGCTTGGAGCGTAGCCGCGGTGAGTGTCCCGGTGACACTCAGGTCGTGATCTGCTTGGTAACGCGCGAGAGCGGCCTCGGTTTCGTCACCAAAAATTCCGTCGATCGCGCCGTGATAGTAACCGAACTTCGCAAGTTCCGACTGAACTGCGCTCACGGTCGCATTATTCGCATCCTGATCTGAAGCAGCATAGTCTGGCTGATCATCGTAGTCGTATGGGTAGTAGTCGGAATAATCATACGGATAACCATAGTAATCGTACGGATAGTAGCCGTAAGCGTAGTACGGATAGTACCAGGGATCCAGTCCCCACCAGAAGCCATCGATAAAAACAAAGACGTTACCGTGGTGGAAATGAGCATGCCGCCGATCCCAGTCTCGGTGCCAGTTGGCATCATGACGCGCAAACGCGTGATTCCTGATGAACGACTCTCGGTTTCGCGCTGCGGACACCTGAGGTTTCGAGACCCCGGCGTTCCGTGCTGCGATTGATCCGACGCGCTTTGGTTGGCGGTTAATCGATGCGGTCCTGCCGGCAGACTGACTCATTGACCGGCTTGCTGGCGCAGTCACTGCCTGCTGCCGGATCGGAGCCATTCGAGCGCCGCTGGAATAGAAGCGCGGTGCACCGCGGAAACTGTTAGCTCTTGAGCTACCGAAGTGTGCGCCGCCAACGAAGCCCGGTGCCGCGCGCGAGCCTCCGCCGGAATAGCCGCCAAAATGTCCACCGCCAAAGTGACCGCCGCCACCAAAACCGCCTCCTCCCCCGTGAGGGCCTGCCCACGTTACCTGACTAAGGCTAACAAGAGCCGTAGTTATCAAACTAAATATTTTAATCTTTTTCATGCCATGAAGTTCGTGGCCAATCCGCTTCGCTGCCATTGCGCTTCAGTAAGATTTTACGGTGCTACCTAAGAGTCGATGCCGACTCCCTCCTTTGGGATAGAGATAGAAGTGACGAATGACGAATGTCGTCGTCGCGTTAAATCGTTAACCCGTTAGATCGTTGAATCGGATCCGATTCAATCCGAGCAGCGACTTCGCCGCCATCTTTATCAACAATTAGAATGCGCCCCTTCTCTGTCACTGCCGAGTCACCAACTGAAACAGGCGGGGACAAATCGTGGTCGGAGTTCAGGGGAAAGAATTCTGCTTCGATTACCTTCTTCATATTTTTCCGATGACGTATTTTTCCTGCGAGCATTCTTAACTTGTCAGCCACGTGACAAACCATGGTCCGAGGAGTCCGAGGATCAATCCAGTTAACGGGCTCGACAGAGCGAACCAAAGCGGAATCGTCTCGCGTAACTGGAGCGGAGCGCGCCTTCGCAGACGCCAGCGCGCGTCTGCGGTTGGAAGAAGTGTTGAGCGGCCCGAAGAATTTTGACGTATCAACCCATCCAAAGACTTAATCGTTTTCATGCTTTCCAGCTTATTGTTCGATCAGATCGCAACCATTGCGCGTGAGTGGGATTTTTTATTACCACATTCGAGTCAACCCGCGCTCCTTCTTTTGAGTGAGAACCCCTTGGGAACCTGGTCATGCATTTTCTTATCAACGAAGGCCGCCCGCAATCACCAGCGTTTCGCCAGTAATCCAGGCGGAATCCTGAGAGGCGAGAAAGACAGCGGCAGGCGCAATATCCTGTGTCTCCCCAATGCGGCCAAGTGGGGTCTGCGATTCTAATTGCTTCCGGAAATCGCTCTCGTCGAAGCCGCCGGCGCGCACACCCTCCGTTATCACCATGCCAGGATTGATAGCGTTGACCCGGATGTTGCGTGGCCCAAGTTCCTTGGCCAGCGTTCTCGTCACTGCATCGACCGCCCCTTTGGTGGCAGTATAAACCGACGTGTTCGGCGGGGTCACAGTGCTGGCGCCGGAACTAATATTAATAATGCTGCCACTGGATGAACCGAAGTGCTTGACCGCTTCCTGCGTCGCGAGGAGCAAGCCGAGAACATTCACGTCAAAATGTTTGCGGAAATGTTCCTCGGTGATCTCTTCCAGCGGCGCGAATTCGTAAACACCGGCGTTGTTGACGAGGATGTCGATCTTGCCGAATGCCTTCTTCGTTACCGAAAAAAGGCGTTCAATTTCCGCCTTCTTGGCGACATTGGCCTGGACGGCAATAGCCTTTCCGCCGCGTTTTGTAATTTCGTCCACGACCCGGTCTGCGTCCTGCTTTGAGGAGGCATAATTGACGACCACGGCTGCGCCTTCGGCCGCGAATTGTTTGGCAATCTCGGCGCCGATTCCCTTCGACGCGCCCGTCACGACGGCAACTTTGCTGTCAAGTTTTTTGGTATTCGTATTCATAATGTTGTGTTGTTCTGTTGGCAGGTTGATTACGCAGCCGAGCGATGTTCGCTCGGCGAAGAAAGACGAAGGAGTCCTGCGAGGCGCGATTCGTACGATTCACAGGTGGGACAATCGCCATTGGGCTCAACCCAGTCTGGGTGCTGCACGCGCAAAGCGTCGTGGATTTGTCGCTGAAGCTGAGCGTAAGAGCGGATCTCGTCGCGCGTCCTCGGAAGAGTGTTCGTTTTCATGACGCGAAACATCGGCAGTGATCAGACTGCCGCCATTTCGCGTACGCAGGATTTTCGAGTGCCACTGGCGAGGTGATCCCTAGTATCTCTTTCGAGATAGCACCAAAATCATGCGGCCGTTGGAACGAAAGTTCTTTGTAGGGCGTTTCTTTGAAACGCCATTCGAAAATGGCGTCTGAGACAGATGCCCTACAATAGGACAAATATGCCTACAGTTGAATCAAGCCGCGACGAGTGGCGGTCGCGACAGCTTCGGTCCGGCTAATGACGTTCATCTTGGCGAAGATGGCTTTTACATGCGATTTCACTGTGCCCTCACTAATAAAGAGCGCGGAGCCGATCTCTTTGTTGCTTTTTCCTTGAGCCATCAGGTTGAGCACGTCGATTTCACGTGCGCTCAAGGTTTCACCGCTGACGCGCTCTGCCAGCTTGGCCGCAAGATGCACCGGGACACATGTTTCGCCGGCGTGCACTCGGCGGATGCTATCCATCAACGCCTCGCGGGGGACATCCTTAAGAAGATAGCCTTTCGCGCCGGCTTGAATGGCGCGATAGATATCTTCATCGCCGTCGAACGTGGTGAGCACGATGATGCGCGCGTTCTCATCGCCGCCCCGGATTTCTCTGATGGCGCTGACGCCATCGAGCTCAGGCATTCGCAAATCGAGCAGCGTCACATCGGGTCGATGCTGCTTCCAAAGATCGACTGCTTCGCGCCCGTTTTTCGCCTCTCCGACAACCATCATGTCTGGTTTACGCCGAATCAATGATACCAGTCCCTCGCGCACGACGCTGTGATCATCGGCTATGAGAACGCGAATACGCGATTTTTTTCCGGTTGGACGAGCCAGACGGTCCGAGCCGGACTGACGTTGCGGCGCGGCGTCCCTACCAGATTTGGCAGGTTTCTTCTTGGACTTCACGTAATTGACTCGTGATTATACGGCAACGTAACGGTGACCTTCGTGCCTTTGCCGTGCGAGCTGGTAATCTTCAGTTTTCCGCCCATTTGTTCGACGCGCTCGCGCATTCCGTCCAAACCGAAGCCATCATGTCGATCTTTGACTTTGAATCCGTCGCCGTCGTCACGAAGTTCCAGGCGAAGTTCCTTCGAATTGCAGATCAAATGTGTCTCAAAATTGCGTGGGTGCGCGTACTTCAGCGCGTTGGTCAAGGCTTCCTGTCCTATGTGCAGAAGATTCTCCTGCCAACCCAATGGGAGGTCGCGCAGTTTGCCTCGAAGTTCAAACCTGGTGTGAAGCGTCGTTCCGGCAGTTGTGTTCTTAATGATTCCTTTTAGTGCCTCCCAAAAATTGCCTCGTTGCAAAGCTTGCGGCCTCAGTGCGTGGACGGATCGCCGCGCTTCATTCAGACTCCGTCGCGCCAACTCGCTGGCGCGTTGCAGATGCTCGTTCGCTTCCTTACGACGGCAACACGCGATTGCGTCCTCTGCTGCTTCTAATTGTACGATCACGCCGGTGAAGCCCTGCGCGAGCGTATCGTGAATGTCTCGCGCCATCCGATTTCGTTCATCCAGAATAGCCGCCTGCCGGCTTTGCTCGGCAAATTCATTGAGTTGAATTGCAAGCATGGCCTGGTGGGCGAGCGCTTGCGCCAATTCGATCTCTTCCGGCCGATAAGGTGGCCGAGTTTCATGACGAATCCCGATGAATCCTTTCACACGCCCTCCCACCAGCGTTGGAATGGTCAGATACTTTTTGGTTCCCTTCGACTTGAAATACTCGCGAATAGCTCTGGAAACGCGCGGATCGCTCTCCACATCTTCGCAGATCACGGGCGCTCCGGTGAAAACCGTTTCCTGAAGCACTTTGTCCCCTTTCCAAGCCAAGGGATCCTTAATGAATGGATGCTCCGTATCTGCCTTTGCAAAATTTGTGCCCTCGGCCCATGCGCGTAAAACGAGCGAATCATTCGATTCATCCAACAACCAGAGGATCACGCTTTGCGCACCTAAAAGCCGGCCGATTGTGCCTAACATTTGTCCAAGGAACCTGTCCGGCGCTGGCGCAGTCGCGAGAACATCCAGGCTGTAATTCAATGCCTCGACTTGCCCGCGGGCGACTTGCTCGGAAGCGCGCAACGCTTCCCCAGAACGATCACGTTCAATCGCAACCCGTACAAGGTGGGTCGCTAACTCGATCAGCTCGAGGTCTTGCGAGTTCGGACTTCGCGTTTCGCGATAGTACATGCAGAAAGTTCCCAGGACTTTTCCTTCCGAAGAGAGTACTGGATTTGACCAGGAGGCCCGCAGCCCGTGCTTCAGCGCCGAAGCGCGATGCTCCGGCACGTCCCACAGCGGGTCAGTCGCGATGTCGGAGACTATGACCGGTGATCCCCGATATGCCGCGGTGCCGCAAGAGCCGGCACACGGTCCAATTGGCAGATTTTCCATCTGCTGCGTCCATCCGTTGGGAAGACTCGGTCCGGCGACGGAATCCAAATGAACACCATCGGGATTCAGCAACAGGACCGAAGCGAGCGTACCGCTCCGCTGCTCCTCGATAATTAGACACAAGGCATTTAGAATCTCTTTCAGGGCAACGCCGGTCGCGATCATTTCGAGCAGCCGTCTCTCTCCTGCCAGCAAGACTTCGCCTCGCTTGCGCTCGCTGATATCTCGCAGGATCGCCTGGAAATACCCCCCGCGTATCGCGGACAAGGAAACTTCCACCGGAACGATATCGCCGTTTTTGCGCACGAACTTCCTTTCGAACCGCAGAGTGCCTTCCGCTTTTAATTTCTCGATCCGCTCTTGGAACAGGTAGAGCTCTTCCGGGAGATAGGTTTCAGTGACTGGCGTGCCAACCAACTCGTCCTGGGGAATTCCTGCTAGCTCGGCGCCCGCGCGGTTCCCGAGAAGGCAGGTGCCCTGCGCATCGACGACATAGATTGCGTCAGGCGAAATTTCGATCAGATCCCGATATTTCTCTTCGCTTTTGCGAAGGTCTTCTTCCGCGCGTTTGCGCTCGGTCACATCCCGCAAGGTGCAGAGCGTGGACAAGAATTCTCCCGTCGCGGAAAGGCGTGGAACAGATGCGCCGTCAAAATGCACAATGGCGCCGTCGTTCGTTCTCCAACGAACTTCGCACTCCCGCGCCTTCCCCTTCACCGCATCCTGCAGCATTTGGCGAACGGCGCAGTGGTCCTCAGGAAGAAGCAGGAGCTCGAAGATATTCGCTCCGCGCAATTCCTCTGCTGAATAGCCGCTCAGTTGGACGCCGCACGGGTTGATGCAAAGGATCTTTCCCGTGCGATCCAGGAACAAGATCACATCATGGGACAGCTCGAATAGGTATTTTGCTGCGCTGTCGTCATCCTCGGCTTGCGGGCACGGTTGTGCGCGCGAATCGGGTTCGCCATGAGACGGGTCAGCCGTGGCGAACATGGTCTGCTCCGCTGCCGTGGTGTCGAGCTTCATAACAATTGAATCGTTCGTGCAAATAGCCGCCTAAGGCCGGTCGATGGTGCGCGCGTGCGCATGGGAAGAGTCTAACAATCCTTCGCTAGCGCGCCACTTTTGTTTCCTCCCTCGAAAGAGGTGTAATCGGCTCTCTCTTGTGGAGCACTGAAAAATCCTCCCACCGCTCCGTGGTGACGCGGCACAGCCATGGCTAGCGTCGGAAGCAAGCAAAATATCAAAATGAAAATAAAACTACACCAAAGCAGTCAGAGGCGCAGCCTTCGCCAGATATTTCGAAAACGTGTACGCAGGCATGACCCAATGCTCCTGCTGAATATGTCGCTCTTCAACTTCACCGACGGATGGAGCCGGGTTTTTTCCAGGGAGCAATATGAACGCTTCTCCGCCTGACAACTCGACGCAGACAATGGGATCGGCGCCGATCGAGATGAACGCAGCGCGACAATCCGTCGTGGTGAAGGCGCCCATCGGCCAGGTCTACGAGCAATGGTCGCGGGTTGAAGATCTACCGAAATTCATCACGCCACTGCGGAATGTACAAAGAATGGATGACACACACTTTTCGTTCGTCTGGCATCCCGGCCGTACGGCGGGCAGCGAACAACAAGGTGTCTTCCACATTGTGCTTCGAATTCCCGGCCGCCGAATAGCCTGGCGTTCAATGTCGGACGGTTTCATGTCGGGTGTCGTTTGCTTCGAGCCACGCTCCGATCAAGAAACGGAAATAACGCTGAAAATACGTTCGATCTTCGATCCGCCGAGTCTGTCGCGAAGAGTGGAAGAGTATCTCGGCAATTTCAAACGGTTGGTTGAGAACAAGGAAGCTGCATGATGACAAATCTTCTTGTTCGGAGAGTGAAACCTAAAAGGCTGCGGCGTCCGATCTTTTGGATGATGGAAATATCGAAACAATGACAGCGGTGCGAATTCGCAATTCCGGCGATCCGAAGTCTTTGAGTACGAAGGGAAGATGATCCAGCGAGTGCCGGGTGAAACCTAATAACAAACCGAGAAGGAGAAAACCAATGAATGAGAACCTCGAAAAAGTGAAGTTGCTCGCGCGCGATCTGCGCGATGGCAAACAATTCCCGCGCAGCCCGCGCGAAACGCTGGCGGGCTATGTATTGGCGGCGCGGGCAGTGGATAAATGCCGTGCTGTGCTTGCCGGCTGGGAAGGCGAATATCATTCCAACTGCCCGCTCGATCAGCGCTGGCTAAAGTTCGCTGAGATTGATTATGATGAATTCCGATCATTCGTCGCCACCGGCGCGACCGACAATGAGGTCGCCGCGTGGATCGGCGAACACGCCAAGAAACGCCCACGCGCCGAGATCATCGCGTGGAATAATGAGGAACGCGACCTGCATTTGAGCGATTTGCCTCTCGAACTCCAGGAATTCATGGAGGATTACATCCAGCAATTCGTCCCGCGCAATCGGGTGGTGCATCACTGGTTCGACGTCTACGATTTGGAAGAAGAGCGGCTCTGAAACAGATGTGACTTGGGCGGCCTGGCTGTGCGCAGGCAGCGGCCTGTTCAGTGATGTTCCACAAGGGTTCTGGCGGAAATTACAGTGGGTTGTCTTTATTCGCTTTGAGCGTATGGCAGAAGCGGTGGCCCTGAAAACTGCGGTTCAAGATCCAGAAGAGGTGTCCCAATTGGTGGAACATCTTTTCCGTCATGAGGCCGGAAAGATGGTCGCTACGTTGACAAAGATCTTCGGAATCGAGCATCTCACGCTCGCAGAAGACGTGGTCCAGGAAGCGCTGGCGCGGGCGTTGCAGACCTGGCCGTTTTATGGAGTGCCGAAGAATCCTTCCGCCTGGATCATGCGCGCGTCGCGCAACCTGGCGTTGGATGTCGTCCGACGTCGAAAGGTCTTCCAGACCAAGCAAGCGGAAATTATTCGTTTGATGGATCGCGAAACTGGCGCGGCGGATGAGGCGATTTTTTCGGAAGAGGAAATTCGTGACGACCGTTTACGATTGATGTTTGTGTGCTGTCATCCGGCGATTCCAGAGGATGCGCAGGTTGCGCTGGCGTTGAAGACGTTGTGCGGTTTCGGCATCACGGAAATCAGCCGCGCATTTCTGACGACCGATGCGGCGATTACCAAGCGGATAACGCGTGCGAAACAAAAAATCCGCCAGGCACGAATTCCGTTTGAAATTCCTTCGGGTGAGGAACTGGTTCAACGGTTGGAGAGCGTTTTGCAATCGCTCTACCTATTGTTTAACGAAGGCTACAAAGCGTCCACGGGCGACAATCTCGTTCGCGCAGACCTCTGTGACGAAGCGATTCGCCTCGGGGAATTGCTGGTGCAACATCCGGCCGGCAATCAACCCAAGACCCACGCGTTGCTAGCGTTGATGCTATTGAATGCCTCTCGCATCCCGACGCGCGTGGATAGCGAGGGTAATCTGCTGCGCCTGAAAGAGCAGGACCGCACGCGATGGGACCAACTAATAATCTCACGCGGAATGTTTCATTTCGCGCAGTCGGCGGCAGGGGATGAGCTCAGTGAATATCATCTTCAGGCGGGAATCGCCGCGTGTCACTGCACAGCGAAGGACTATGAGTCCACCGACTGGCGGCAGATACTTTCGCTTTACGATCGATTGACCGAGTTCGACCAATCGCCGGTGGTTGCGCTCAACCGCGCTGTTGCCTTCGCCAAGATTCATGGACCACAAGCGGGAATCGCAGCCGTGGCAGCAATCCGCAGTTCACGGAGATTGAAGTCCTATTATCTGCTCTACGCCGTTCTTGGAGAGTTCGAGTCTCAGTTAAACCACAAGAAAGCCGCCGCAGAACATTTCCGGAGATCCTTCGAGCTGGCGGAAACAAAATCAGAACGAGCGTTCCTTTTAAAGCGGCTGCAATCCTGCGCCAACCATGGAACATAGATTTTTAATCTGTGCGCCCAGCGGAGTTGCACTCGGCTGAGTGGACGGCGGGAGAACAGCGGGCAA
>WNGB01014570.1_pt1 | contig 15254 bp, 14 predicted proteins | sample 5400681 | NCBI WGS metagenome assembly WNGB01 (sample SAMN13153367, study PRJNA577476) | soil metagenome | isolation source: 115 cm soil or saprolite under grassland replicate 2 | place: USA:California | collected 2016-06-15
CCGTCACTACGTGATCGAGACGTTATATCTGTTTGGGCGGCGGTTCTTGCTGAGAGTGGCTGGTAGGCAAAGTTGGGCTGCACTGGCCGATGGCGGCGCCAGGAGGCTAGATATGGTCGGGTTACCGGACAAACACCGGGCAGGTGTTGCCCTGGGAGTTTGAGCCAAGGTGCCGGCGCTATCCTGGTGATAGCATTAGCCGAAGCGCCCGTTGATGTAGTCCTCGGTCCGCTGGTCCTTCGGCACGGTGAAGAGTGTGCGTGTCTCGCCTGCTTCGACCACAATGCCTGACCGCCGGTCGTCATCCATGAGCATGAACACCGTCACGTCTGAGACGCGCCCGGCCTGCTGCATACTATGGGTCACCGTCACGATCGTGAGTTCGCGCCGCAGCTCGAGCATCAGTTCCTCAATCTTGAGCGTTGCGACCGGGTCGAGCGCCGAGCACGGCTCGTCCATCAACAGGACATCGGGGGTCATCGCGAGGGCGCGCGCGATACAGAGCCGCTGTTGCTGCCCGCCCGAGAGCGCCAACCCGGACTGGTGCAAGCGATCTTGTACTTCGTTCCAGAGCTCCGCCTTGCGCAGCGCCTGCTCGACCCGCCCATCCAGATCGCGGCGGCTGACTCCATTGCGCCGCAAGCCGTAGGCGATATTTTCATAGATCGATTTGGGGAACGGGTTCGGCCGCTGAAAGACCATCCCGATCCGCCGGCGCACATCCACCACGTCCACGCCCGGCGCGTAGAGATCGCTGCCATTGAGCAAGATCTGGCCTTCTACGCGCGTGTGCGGCTGCATATCGGTCATGCGATTGAGCGTCCGGAGCAGGGTCGATTTCCCGCAGCCGCTCGGGCCGATAATCGCGGTGATAGCGCGTGGCGCAAACGTGAGATTGATAGCGCGCAGCGCCTGGAAGGTGCCATAGTAGAAGTTCAAGTCGCGTACCTGGAGATGGCCGTCGACCTGCGTCTCACGGTCCACCGCCTGTGCCTGCGCGGCCGCCGGGCCGCGCTTGAGTGCAAGTTCCTGGTCCATTGTTCGCCCCTTCTCGCTCACGTGGGTGCTATCCGATCCGCCCGGTGATGTAGGACTCAGTTCGCGGATCGCGCGGCCTCGTGAAGAGCTGCGTCGTCGGTCCATACTCGACCAGGTAGCCCGCGCGGTCATCATCCATCATAAACATCGCGGTCTGATCCGCGACACGGGAGGCCTGCTGCATGTTGTGCGTCACAATCACGATCGTGTAGTCGTGTTTCAACTCGACCATTAACTCCTCAATCTTGAGCGTCGCAATCGGGTCGAGCGCCGAGCATGGCTCATCCATCAGCAAGACCTCCGGCTGCGTCGCGATCGCGCGAGCGATACACAGACGCTGCTGCTGCCCGCCCGAAAGTGCCAGCGCCGAGAGATGCAACTTATCTTTGACCTCGTCCCAGAGCGCCGCGGCGCGCAGACACGACACCACCCGATCGCCGATCGCGCGCCGCCCGAGCCGCCGCTCGAGGCGTAGTCCGATCGCCACATTGTCGAAGATCGACATGGTGCGCAAGGGATTGGGCTGTTGAAAGATCATGCCGGTCCGGTGGCGTACATCCGTGACATCGATCGATGGGTCGTAGATGTCCACGCCCTTGATTCGCACCTGTCCTTTGACGTGGGCGCCACGCGCGACCTCGTGCATGCGGTTGAGACTGCGCAGAAACGTCGACTTGCCGGTCCCGGAGGGTCCGATAATGGCCGTCACCTGGCGAGGTGGGATAGCTATCGACACATCTTTGACCGCGCGGAATGGGCCATAGAAGCATGAAAGGTGCTCAGTCAGAACCGCCGAATCCGCTGGGTCGATACGTTCGCTCGTTGTCGTTTGCTCGGTCATAGGTTGATGCTCCGTACACGGAAGACGTAGCGCGTCAGAATATTCACCAGCAGCACCAGCATGATCAGGACGAACGCCGCCGCAAAGGCCAGCCGCCGTCCTTCATCAAAGGGAGCAATCGCGTAGGTGAAAATCTGGAGCGAGAGCGCGGCCATCGGCTCGCTCAGCTTAGCGTTGAAGAAGGCGTTGCCAAGTGCGGTCAACAAGAGCGGCGCGGTTTCACCCGCCGCACGCGCGAGCCCCAGCATCACGCCAGTGACGATTCCGCCAAATGCGCTCGGCACCACGACCGTCAGCGTGTAGTCCCATTTAGGCACGCCCAGCGCTGCGGCAGCTTCGCGGATGGAGGCCGGCACCAGCTTCAAGATCTCCTCCGTTGTCCGCACCAGGATGGGGATGATGATGACCGCCAGCGCCACGCCCCCGGCGAAGCCGGAGAAGGCCGCGCCCTGAAACCAGCGGGGCAACACAATAATCGTGTAGACAAAGATACCGACCACGATCGAGGGGATGCCCGCGAGCACATCGGTGGCGAAGCGCACGGCCGTTGCCACCGGGTTGTTGCGGTACTCGGCGAGAAAGATGCCGGTGAAGACCCCAACCGGGACAGCGATGAGCAGGGCGATTCCGCTCATAATTAGCGTCCCGACGATCCCATTGCGTACGCCGCCGCCCGCCTCACCGATCGGCGCGGGGTCTTTGATGAAGAAATCCAGGTTGAGATAGCGAATGCCCTGAATGAGCAGCCAGCCGAGGATGAAGAACAGTGGGGTGACCGCAATCAACGTGGCCAGCACCGTCAGCGCGAGCATGATCCTGCTGATAACGTTGCGCCGTCCACGCGCGCCGGAAGCCGTAGCCAACCATGTCGTATTCATGCGCGTATCGCCCCCGCTGGCCCGCGTGACACTTGCCAGACCAGCAGGCGCGCGAGCAGATTCAGCACAAATGAGACCAGGAATAGCACCAGCCCGATTTCAATCAAGGCATGCAAGTACAGATTATAGGTGGCCTCAGTAAACTCATTCGCGATCACTGCCGCCATCGTATGCCCCGGTTGCAGTAGCGAGGCGTGGATGATGGGCTGGTTGCCGATCACCATCGTCACCGCCATCGTTTCGCCGAAGGCCCGCCCCAGCCCGAGCATAATGCCGCCAATCATACCTGCGCGCCCATAGGGTAACACAGCGTACCAGACCATCTCCCACTTGGTTGCGCCCATCGCGAGCATGGCCTCACGTTGATGATTCGGCACAGCTTGCAGCACATCGCGAGCGACCGCGGCGACGGTTGGGATGACCATCACCGTCAGAATCAGGCTGGCCGCGAGCATGCTGACGCCGAACGACGGCCCTTTGAAGAGTGGCAGAAAGCCGAGCGAGCGACTCAGGGCCGGGCCAAGCATGCTGCCAATCCAGGGCACCATCACGAACAAGCCCCACAGACCGTACACCACACTCGGAATCGATGCGAGCATCTCGACCAGAAAGCCGATCGGGTTGCGAATCTGATCCGGCGCCAATTCTACCAGAAAAATGGCGATGCCGATGCCGATCGGGCCAGCCAAGACAAGGGCCACTAATGATGACACAACCGTCCCGAAGATGTACGGCAGCGCGCCAAACTGCTGCGCGACCGGGTCCCAGGTGGTCGTCCAGAAGAACGACCAACCGAACGCCTCGCGCGAGAGCGACGACTGCTGCCACATTTCGTAGCACATCCAGAGCATGAGGCCGATCACGCCCAGCGCGATCAACAAGGTGATTCCCCAGAAGATCTGGTCGCCGTAGCTCGGCCGCCAGCCGGTGCGCTGAGCCACACTCTGATCTGTCAAAGCCATAATGATTGTCTTTCTCTTACACTGAGCACGCACGCGTCTATGGCGGATAACGTGAGCCGCCAGGGAATCATATACCGACTCCCTGGCAGCAAGACTCCGTATCTGGTTAGCCGCCGAAGACCGGCTTGCCGCCGACGTTGATCTGCTTGATCTTCGCCTCCGCTTTCGCCACCACTTCGGGCGGGAGCGGGGCGTAGTTCAGATCCTTGGCGAACTGCTCGCCGTCGTGAATGCCCCACCACAGGAAGCTTACCAGGGTCTGCGCCTTGGTCATATCCGTCTGGTTGGGGTTGACCAGGATGTAGGTGTAGCTGCTAATTGGGAAGCCATCCGGGCAGTCGCAGTCGGTGATCGAGACGCGCAGGTCGTCGGGTAGGCTGCCCGCCGTCCCCGCCGCCGCCGCCGTCAGGCTATCAATGGCAGGGTCGACGAACTTGCCAGCTTTGTTCTGCACGCTGCCGTAGGGCAACTGGTTCTGAATGGAGTAGGCCAGTTCCACGTAGCCGAGCGCGTTTGGTGTCTGCTTGACGAGACCCGCCACGCCCTCGTTGCCCTTGCCGCCCACGCCCACCGGCCAGTTCACCGAGGTCGATGCGCCGGCCGTCGATTTCCAATCGGGGCTGACCTTGCTGAGGTAGTCGGTCCAGACAAAGGTGGTGCCGCTGCCGTCGGAGCGATGCACGACGGCGATATCGGCGTCCGGCAGTTTGGCGTCCGGGTTGAGCTGCGCGAGCGCCGGGTCATTCCATTTGGTAATCTTGCCCAGGAAGATATTCGCCAGAACTTCAGGTCGGGACGACGCCCCCAAGCACCGTGGGAATATGGAAGACATTCGGAGCACCGCCGGCAGCCTGGATCTGGTCATCCTTCATCGGTGCGTCGGAGGCGCCGAAGTCAACCGTTTTCTCGGTGAACTGCTTGATGCCGCCGCCCGAACCGATCGACTGATAGTTAATCTGGATGTTCGAATACAGTTTGTTGTATTCGCTGAACCATTTGGAGTAGAGCACGAACGGGAACGTCGCACCGGCGCCGTTCAGCTTCACCTGGTCGGAAGGCGGCTGCGGCCCGGTGGCAGTGCCACCGGTGGCGGCGGCGGCCTGCGGCGCTTCGGCGGAAGCAGCGGTTGGTGCTGCGGCGGGCGCGGCCGTCGGCGCTTCGGCGGAAGCAGCGGTTGGTGCTGCGGCGGGCGCGGCCGTCGGCGCTTCGGCAGGCGCACCGGGCGTCGCCGCAGCACCGCGCGGTGAGCACGCACAGGCCACAGAGTGAAGAATAGGCTCAAGGTTGAAGCTTCGACCGGCGGTATGCGCGCACAAGATTCTCCATAGAAGCCGCCGCCATCATAGCGGGCGTCTGTTAAGTCAGTCACAAGTCATTGTTAACTCTCGATTAAGCATTTTAGGAAATGGAGGGACCGTGTATAATGCGCACGGCGCTGCCTGGCCAGCGCACAGCCGGCCTGCCGGCGAGCGCTACGGGAGCATTGTCACCCGCTCACCCGCTCACACGGCCGACGGCGAGCGTCTCGAGGTGCGTCAGATGGAGGTCCGGCTGGCGCAGAAGGTAGGTCTCGGATCCGGGGTCGAAGAGCTTGTCGAACGCGGCGCGTGCGGGGGCGTCCAGGTAGGGCCAGGCCCCGCTGCGCATGTCGGCGAAGTAGAGCTGCAGGAACAGCTCCTCGTCGTGCTCCAGCGGCGCGTCGCGCTCCACCGCGAAGGTCCGCACGCTGCAAGAGCCGACGCCGCACTGGCGGAGCAGGCCGCGCAGGTTGCGGCCGATGTAGAACTTATCCAGGCGCTGCCCTCCGTGATCAGCCGCGAGCGCCCGCAGCTGCGCCTGGCGCACGGCCAGCTCAAGCTCGGCCGGCCACGGCAGCAGGATGTGGTGGAGCGTGTCGTTCTCCAGCACCGCGACATGCCCGCCGGGCCGAGTCACGCGGACCATCTCGCGCAGCGTGGCGATCGGGTCGGGCAGACTGTAGAAGCTCTGCGCGCACCAGACCAGGTCGAACATCCCATCCGCGAACGCAAGCGCGTTGGCGTCGCCCTGCTCGAAGCAGATCCGGCCGGCCTGCGGCGTGGCGGCGGCACGGCGCCGCGCGTGATCGAGATAGGCCGCCGATAGGTCCACGCCAACTACCTGGGCGCCACGCTCGGCCAGCCAGACGCTGTGGCAGCCGTCGCCCGACGCGACGTCGAGCACGCGATCGCCCGGCGCAAGCGGCAGCGTCGCGATCATCGCGCGCAGCTCGGCGCTCCGCGAGCGGTGGTAGGCGTGCAGCATCCGCCAGTAGCCGGGCAGCTCGTCGTCGGGCAGGCCGGCGCCCGGCTCAATAGTATGTGTAGTAGTCATCGTTCGTCAGACAGAAAACGTGATCCACTATCTTTACACCTTTTTACCACCACCCGGCGAAAAGTTAAAACTGCAAGGGTCTTGGTGATCGTCATTCGCATGCGACTGCTATAGCAAAACGTGTGCCAATTGCTTGTGGGTGTGGGTGAGGCCGCCGGGCTGCGCCCCACCCGCGTAAGGCCGACTGGAGCAATTGCCATCATTTTGCGATCGAAATGTGTCGCTCGCTTTCTCGTCATGGTTTTCAAACAATGGTACAACAAAGGAGCCTGACATGCAGCTTTGCGTCTACTGCGCATCTAGCAATCACATCCCCGAGCACTACTTCGCCCTGGCGCGCACGCTCGGCGCGGAGATTGGGCGGCGTGGCTGGACGCTGGTGTACGGCGGCGGCAGCGTCGGGCTGATGGGCGTCGTGGCCGAGACGGTGGGGGCCACCGGTGGAACGGTCGTCGGCATCATTCCACAGGCGCTGCTGGACCGCGAGGTCGGCTTCCTCGACGCCGACGAGCTGATCGTAACCGCTACGATGCGCGAGCGCAAGCGGCTGATGGATGAGCGGGCCGAGGCATTTGTGGCGCTGCCCGGCGGCTTCGGCACGCTGGAGGAGCTGCTGGAGATCATGACGCTGCGGCAGCTGGGCTACCACGACAAGCCGATCGTGATCATCAACGCCGGCGGCTACTTCGACCCGCTGCTGGCCCAGTTCGAGCGCATCTTCGTCGAGGGGTTCGCGCACGATCGCTCGCGCGATCTGTACGCGGTGGTCGCGGATATCGACGCGGCGCTGGCGCTTCTGTCCGGCGAGTGAGCGGTTGGTAGGTGAGACAAGGTTGGGCTGGGGGTGGGGGCGGGGCTGCGCCCCGCCCCCACCCCCAGCCCAGTCAAGGTGGGCGTGCAGCCGGAGATCGCCCAGACGCTGGTGGGCCTCGGCGTCGATCTGCACGGGATCACCACCCGCTCGACGCTGGCCGCTGGCCTGCAGGAGGCCCTGCGCGTCGTGCGGCGCCGGCTGGCCCCGATCGACGCGTCCTGATCGCAGCCTGTTCAATAGCAGCTGGGGAGGACCTGCGGCCCTCCCCATGCCCCTCCCTTTTCAGAAGCGATCACAGAGACCACCGGGCGAGGCTATTCTCGCCCGGTGGTCTCTGTGATCGCTGGGGTTGAACGTGCTGCTACTCCTGGACGACCAGCGCGGTGACCATTCCGAACATACCGTTCGGGCCCTCGGCGTGCGAGAGGATGTGGCAGTGGAACGCCCAGGCACCCACCTCGGTACAGTCGACGATCACATCCCAGCGCTCGCCCGGCGCGATGTTGTGCGTGTCGCACATGTACGGCTGCGGCAGCAGCCAGCCGTCCTTGGCGATCACCAGCTGCGGGATGCCGTGTAGATGCATCGGGTGGATCAGCTGGCCCTCGTTCATGTAGCGGATGCGCAGCTTCTGGCCCTTCTTCGCCACGATCGGCGCGGTGGCCGGGAAGCCCTTGCCGTTGATCGTGAAGCCGCCGACCTGGTCGTTCAGAACCAGGGTTTCCTCGATGTCGTAGGCCGGCTCTTTGCTCTTGTCCTGCGGATCGATGATGAAGGCGCCCAGCAGGCCCTTGCCGACCTGCTCGGTCGAGTTGTGGTGCGAGTGGTACATGTGCGAGCCAATGTTGCGGGCGGTAAACTCGTATGTGAAGCTCTGGCCCGGCTTGACCGGCGGCTGAGTGACGAATGGCACGCCGTCCATGCTGTTCGGGACGAGCACGCCGTGGAAGTGGATCGAGGTGCTCTGCTGCAGCCCATTCTTGAGAATGACGCGCACCTTATCGCCCTCGGTCACGCGCAGCTGCGGGCCGGGCAGCTGCCCGTTGTAGACCCACGCCTCGGCTTTCTTGCCCGCGTCGTACTCCCACTGGACGACGCTGGTGGTCAGCTCAAACACCTTGACACCATTGTCGATCTTCGGCTCCAGCGGCTGGTTGCCCTTGCCTTCGGTCTTGACGCCGGCCAGGAAGGCCTTGACGCCAGCCTCGTGCATCGCGTCCATCTGGTCGGCGCTCATCGTCTGCCCGGCCGGCATCGCGGTCATGTCGTGCTGCCCCGCATCCGCCGTGGGGCTTTGCGCGGCGCCAGTCGCCGAACCGCTGCTGCAGGCCGCCAGCACGCCGCCGACGACCGGGATACCGACGCCCACTGTGGCGCCCTTGAGGAATCTGCGGCGCGAGACGTTGGAGCGGGAAGAGTTTGAGGTGGACATACTGGTCGTGTTCCTTTCGATGGGGGCTGCATGGCCCGATTGTGAAATGGATAACTAAGGCATATGATACAAGTAGTCTGTTTGTTTGTGAGGGAAGGAACGATAATGCAGGGTTGCAGAAGCACAACCTGCATGACGGTCATTGGACCAGCAGGTTAGGGTTTGATAGCCACACGCTATCTTCCGCGCAAACCCAACGCCGCCGGCCAGCACGAGATCGGCCAGCGCCCGCGCGCGATGCTGGAGGAAACCAGGGGCTGCATCGATGCGCCGGTAGCCTGCCACATCCATCCGGGCTGGGCCACCGCCGTCTTTACGAGCCCAGCCCGCAGAGCTGGACCCACTGCACCGGCGCCAACAATTGACGCTCTTCGGCGGCGATGCTACAATGCGGCCGGGCCGGTGCAACTCTTGCCAGGTGCGTATGGGCATTCTGACGGGCAAACAAATCGTTCTGGGTGTGTGCGGCAGCATCGCCGCCTACAAAGTGGCCGAGCTGGCCCGCAACCTTACGCTCGCGGGCGCGCTGGTCGACGTGATCCTGACCGACTCGGCGCGGCGCTTCGTCGGCGAGGCAACATTCCAGGCGCTGACCGGCCGGCCGGTGCTGGGCGATATGTGGGCGCTGCCGGAGGATGGCGTGGTCGGCCACGTGGCGCTGGGCCAGCGCGCCGACCTGGTGGTGATCGCGCCCGCCTCGGCGAACACGCTGGCGCAGATCGCCGCCGGCCTGAGTGACAATCTGTTGACGACGACCGTCCTTGCTACTACCGCGCCGGTGCTCTGCGTGCCGGCAATGAACTCCAATATGTATGCGAACGCCGCGACGCAGGCAAACATAGCCACGCTGCGCCAGCGCGGGCTGGTGGTGCTGGAGCCGGAGGTCGGCCGGCTGGCCGAGCCGATGATCGGCAAAGGGCGCATGCCCGAGGCGGCGACGATCGAGGGCCAGCTGCGCGCGCTGCTCGGCCGCACAGGCGGCCCGCTGCGCGGCCGGCGCGTGGTCGTCACGGCCGGCGGCACGCACGAGCCGATCGACCCGGTGCGCTTCGTCGGCAACCGCGCCTCGGGGCGCATGGGCTTCGCGCTGGCGTCCGCGGCGCGCGACCGCGGCGCGCATGTCACGCTGATCGCGGGGCCGACGGCGCTGCCGGCGCCGGCAGCGCTGGACGTGGTGCGCGTCGAGACGGCGCTGGAGCTGCGCGACGCCGTCCACGCGGCGATCGACGGCGCCGACCTGCTGATTATGAACGCCGCCGTCGCCGATTTCCGGCCGGCCGAGCTGTCGAGCGAAAAGATCAAGAAGGGCGACGACAAAGAACTGATTCTGCGGCTCGTCCGTAACCCTGATATCCTGGCCGGTCTTGCGGATCGGCGCGACATCCTGAAGGTCGGCTTTGCCGCCGAAACGTCGCAGGTGCTCGAGTATGCCCGCTCCAAGCTCGATCGCAAAGGGCTGGACCTGATCGTCGCGAACGAGGCAGTCGCGAGCATTGGCGGCGAGAATATCCAGGTGACCCTGCTGGACGCTCACGGTGTCCAGGCGCTGCCGCACCAGCCGAAGGAGTGCGCGGCGGCGGCAATTGTAGATGCGGTGCTCCAGCGCTGGCCCGAGCGGCTTGTGCCGCGGGCGAGCTAGACCATCGTCGACTTCGTCGCGCCGTACAGGCTCTTCAATAACAGGAGTTACGCGGCCACAAAAAGAGAACGGATTATTTTCTTTCCTATCGTGGGGAAGTTTCGCCCTGCCGGCGAAACTTCCCCACGATAGGAGCTTTGATAATCCGTTCCGTGCGCAGTTGGACGCCACCGCGTAAGTCCGGTCAGTAAGGAACGCATGGAAGATCAGGACAGGCAGATCGAGAACCCGTCGAGCAGCGCCCACGAGCCTCAGAACGGCGAGCAGCCGGACGAGCGCGCGGACCGGGACGAGCGTGCGGATGGGGCCGGCCCGACCCAGGTGGGCCCGGTTGTGCAGGGGCTGGCGAAAGCCACGCGGCAGCTCCCGGCCACTACGACGGCGCCGGCCGCCACGCGGCGCACGGAGGCGCGCGCGGCTCAGCAGATCGCCCGCGAGCGAATCGCGACGCTGATCGCCGCGCTCGGCGATCCTTCCAACCCGCTGCATCAGGGCGCGATCGACGACCTGGTCGCGATCGGAGAGGTGGCGGTGCCGGCGCTCAACGAGGCACTCAGCCCGGCCCGGCCGTGGCTGACCTCCTACCGCGCCGCCGAGGCGCTCGGCCAGATCGGCGACGGGCGGGCGGCCGGCCCGCTGCTCGAAGCCCTGCGCCACCCCAACAGCAACGTGCGCTGGAGTGCGGTGCGCGCCCTCGCAGTCGTCGGCGACGCCCGAGCGCTGCTGGAGCTGCGCCGCGTCGCGCGCGAGGACCGCGGCAAGACCAGCTGGGGCGAGTCGGTCGCCGGGGCGGCTCAGAGCGCGCTCAACCAGATGCAGAGCCAGAACATGCTTCTGCGCGGCGCCGACCTGATCAAGACGGCCGTCGCCTGCGTGCTGATGCTGGTCGCGCTGATTGTCGCCTGGAAGGTCATCGGCGATCTGCGGGCCGAGCTTGGCAAAGTCGGCCTCGAGCCGGTCGCCGCGAGCGTCTTCGCGCCCGCGCCGACCGCCGTGCCGGAGCCAACCATGCTGGCGGGCGCGGCAGAGCCGCAGGCCACCCCCGAGCCGACTCCCGGGCCGACAGCCGCGATCGCCGCGAACGAGATCACCGGGACGGTTCGCGCGAACGGCAACGTCCGTGCTATGCCGCAGGTCAGCCGTGGCAACGTGATCGGCGGCGTCAGCGAGGGCGACGAGATTGTTTTCCTGGCGACGACTGTGGACGGCCAGTGGTATCGCATTCGCCTCGGCCAGCGCCACTCCACCAGCTCGAAGATCAACAGCGACGCCGGCGACGGCTGGGTAAACCGCTCGCTGCTCTCCGCGCCAGGCGACGCTGTCCCGGTCGAAGACGTCGTGCTGCCCACCGCTGTCCCGCCGAGCCAGTCAGAGCCGTCGCCGACCGCCGCGCCGTAAGATGCGCGAGCGGGGTTTGGTGGCGGAGCCGCGCCCCGCCGCCAAACTGCACCGCTGCCACGAATCGATTGCGCCATAATGACAAGGTTCCTGGCAACTTGACAATCTGTAGTGGGGGTGGGGGTTGGGGACGGGCGGAGCCCACCCCCACTACAGAACGACTATAAAGCCAGATTGGTGCACGCGTAGCACTTGTATTCAGGAGGTTCTTGCTTGTCCAAGACATTGCGCGCCCTATTCCTCGGGGTCGCGCTGGTAGCTTTGATGATCGCGTGCGTCGCCGCGATTCTGCTCGGTGAGATGCGGCGGCCGGCCGACGCCGCCGACGATCGCCAGGTTGAGATCGTCGTCGAGTCGGGCGAATCGACCAGCGCCATTGCGACCAATCTGCGCAGCAGCGGGCTGATCCGCGTGCCGCAGCTCTTTACGCTGCTGGTGCGCATGCGTGGCTTCGAAGGTAAGCTTCAGGCCGGCCGCTATCTACTAAGCCCGGACATGACGATGAGCCAGATTATCTCGGCGCTCCAGACCGGCATCAAAGTCGAGGAGAAGCAGATTACGCTGGTCGAGGGATTGCGCCTGGAAGAGATCGCCGAGCAGATCGGCGCTGCCGGCCTGCCGAATGTCACGGAGGAGGGCTTTCTCGCCGCCGCCCGCAACGGCGCCGCGTTCAAGCCGAACCATTTCCACCTTGGCAGCCTGCCGGACAATGCCTCGCTGGAGGGCTACCTGTTCCCCGACACCTACCGCATCACCGCCACCGCCACTGTCACCGACGTCGTCGAGACCCTGCTCAAGCGTTTCGACGAGCAGTACGCGACGTTCGAGACACAGGTGCGCGTCCCCGATGCCAATGTGCACACGATCGTCACGCTGGCATCGATTGTCCAGCGCGAGGCGGCCGACACGTCGGAGATGCCGAAGATCGCGGCGGTGTTCTGGAACCGGCTCAAGCCGGAGAACGCCCCGCAGTTCGGCGGCGGCCGGCTCGGCTCCGACCCGACGGTGCAGTACGTGCTCGGGCAGAAGGGCAACTGGTGGCCCAAGCTCGACACGCTGACCTCCGACGAGATCGGCAACGTCGGGGCGAACACCAGCCGCTATCCGTATAACACGCGCGCCAACGGTGGCCTGCCGCCCGGCCCGATTAGCAGCCCCGGCCTCGACGCGCTCCGCGCCGCCGCGCAGCCCGACCAGTCGGCGAACTATCTGTTCTTCGTGGCCTCGTGCGACAAGCCGGGCACGCACCAGTTCGCGACGAGCTTCGAGGAGTTTCAGCAGTACGAGCAGCAATATCTCAGCTGTCCGAAACGGTAACAAGCAATTTGAAACCTACGAAGCCGTCAGGACATTGAGGATTTGCTTGATAACCACCAAGACACGAAGACACCAAGACTCTAAAGTTGGGACGAGCGTTTGCTATGTCAGCCCCTTCTCAGACTTCGTGCCTTGGTGCCTTGGTGGTGAGGTTTCGGGCAGCCGCTCAAGCCCCTAAACAATAGTGATGCCAGTAGATTTCGACACACATAATCCCCTGCTCGCCGGCCTGATCGGCGACCCGGTCGGGCACAGCCGCTCGCCGGCGATCCACAACGCCGCGTTCGCATACCTGGGCCTGCGCGCACACTACGAGCTCTGGCCGACGGCAGCGGCCGATCTGGCGGCGCGGGTCGATTCGCTACGCGCGCCCCGCATCCTCGGCGCCAACGTCACGCTGCCGCATAAGATCGCCGTGCTGGACCTGCTCGACCGGCGCGACCCCGAGGTCGACGTGATCGGCGCGGCCAACACGATCATTCGCGCGCCCGACGGCTCGCTGACCGGCGCCAACACCGACTGCCCGGCGTTTCTGGCCTCGCTCCGCGCAGACGCCGGCTTCGAGCCCGCCGGCCAATCCGCAGTCGTCCTGGGCGCCAGCGGGGCCGCGCGCGCCGCCGCCGTCGCGCTGGTCGGCGCCGGAGTCGCGCGGCTCGTAGTCGTCAACCGCACCGTCGAGCGGGCCGAGGCGCTGCTCGGCGATGTGCTGGCCGCCGCCGACGCCGACCCGCAGCTGATCGCCTGCGCGCCCGACGACACGGAGTTGCGCGGCTGGCTGGCCGGAGCAACCCTGCTGGTCAACGCGACGTCGCTCGGCTGGCACACCGGCGAGTCGCCGCTCGCGGCGGAGCTAATCCCGCCGGAGGCGCTGGTCTTCGACATGGTCTACCGGCCGACGCAGCTGCTGCACGATGCCGCGGCGCGCGGCGCACGCACGCTCGACGGCGCCGGGATGCTGGTGCGCCAGGCCGCCCTGGCGTTCGAGCGCTGGACCGGCCGCGCCGCGCCGCTCGACGTCATGCGAACCGCGTTCGCCAGTTATGAGTTATGAGTTATGAGTTATGAGTTGCGTATATTGCTAACTCAAAACTCAGCACTCAAAACTCAGCACTTGCAGGGGGCTATGGACCCGATCGTCGTCGCCATCTTCGTCGCCGGGCTGTTCCTCGGCACGCTGCTGAACGTCGTGGTGATCCGGCTGCCGCGCGAGGGCCGGATGGGCGGCTGGCCGCGCTGCACGCGCTGCGGGCGCCCGCTCGCGTGGTGGCAGGCGCTGCCGGTGGTTGGCTGGCTGGCCCAGGCCGGCCGGGGGCGCTGCTGCGGTCGCTCGCTCAGCTGGCTCTTCCCGCTGATCGAGCTGATCTGCGCGGCCGCGCTGGTGCTGTTCTACGCGCGCTATGGGCTGACGGCGCGCTTCTTCTACCTTGCATTCGTCATGGCCGTGCTGGTCGTAACCGGCGCGATCGACTGGCTGCACCGCTCGATCTACACCTTCGTCATCCTCGGCTCGGCGCTCGTCGTGCTGCTGGCCGCTCTGGCGGTGCCAGGCCACAGCTTCCTGAACGCGCTGCTCGGCGCGCTGGCGGCTGGCTTCGTCTTCGCGATCTTCTTCGCGCTGGCGCGCGTGCTGTTTCCCGGCACGGCCTCGCCGTTTGGCCTGGGCGATGTCTACCTCGGCATCTTCATCGGCGCCGCGGTGGGGCTGATCAACCTGATACCGGCGCTGTTCTACGGCATGCTGCTGGCCGGGGTCTTCTCCGCCGCGCTGCTCGTGCTGCGCAAGGCCGGCCGGCCGGTGCCGCAGTATATCTCCTACGGAACCTTCCTGTGCCTTGGCGCGCTGGGGTACCTGCTGTGGTGGGGGATCGGCGGTATCCGCTAGTGGTCAACCACACTGATTGTGGGGAGTGAGGGGCGGGGCCTGGGGGGTCTGCGGCCCTCCCGAGAAAACCCACCCGATCTTTATGCTATGGCTGGATGATGATGCAAGGGCTGTTGCCGCCCAAAACTGTCCCGTCGCTCAACGTCACTTTGTAATCGGCGACGGCGTTATTGCACACCGATGTCCCGGCCGCAATTCCACTATACGAGCCGTGGATCTTCAGATCGATCCGCTCGGTGGGGTTGAGCGTCACGAACGACCCTAGCGTTGGATGCCCCCATGCAATCGTGTTGGTGGCGGGCTGCGAGCATGCCAGATCCGGCCGCACCGTAATGTCGCAGAGCGGGCTGCTCCAGGTCCACGTGCTCGGGAGCGTATCCGTAATGCTCTCGATCAGCACCGGCGCACCCGTGTTGTTGATGATACAGATCGTAAAGGTGATCGGATCGCCATTCCTGGCGCTGTAGGTATTCGCGGTCTTGACGATCACCAGCCCCGACCCACTGCAGTTCGGCAACGCCGTCGGCTGCGCGAGGGTCGGCGTGGCGGTCGCGGTCGCGGTCGGCGTATTGGTCGGCGTCGCGCTGGCGGTCGGCGTCGCGCTGGCGGTCGGCGTCGCGCTGGCGGTCGGCGTCACAGTCGGCGTGTCGGTCGGCGGCGACGTGTTCGTCGCAGTCGGCGGCACCGGCGTATCGGTCGGC
>WNGB01009877.1_pt1 | contig 15253 bp, 13 predicted proteins | sample 5400681 | NCBI WGS metagenome assembly WNGB01 (sample SAMN13153367, study PRJNA577476) | soil metagenome | isolation source: 115 cm soil or saprolite under grassland replicate 2 | place: USA:California | collected 2016-06-15
GGAGCGTCTCGAGCGAGCCCCGCTCGCGCTCGCCGGCGGTCGTGTCGATCGCCACGTTCATGCCGCCGATGAAGGCTGCCATGAGCAGGAAGATCGGAAACGTGGCGAGAGCGAAGGCGGCGCGCGACGCCGCGGACGAGAGGTCCACCTCGGAGAGCCGCACGGGGCTCACGACCTCGGGGCTGATCCCCCGCGCGGAGAGGCGCAGCCCGGCGACCTGCGAGCTGTAGCGTTCGAGGAGCTTCTCGACCCGCCGGACCGGAGCACTGGAGCCCAGCCGTGAGGCGTCGTGCACCAGCTCGACCCGCGCCGGCCGGGAGGCGCGAAAATCCTTTCCATAGTCTCGCGGGATCACCAGCGCGAGCTTCAGGTCGCCGCTGCGCACCGCAGCCTGGATGTCTGTCGGCGGCTGCGCCACCTCCACGCCATTCTGCTCCAGATAATGGATCAGCGAGGGCGCATTCCCGGCACCGGCCACGGCGAGCTTCAGGGGTCCGTCGTCGCTGGTCTTCGCGACCGTGGTGAGCGCCATGGCCAGGACCAGCGGCCCGAACAGCGCAAAGCTGAGAGCGGACATGAGCGAGCGGCGGTCGCGCGCCGCGTCGAGTGCTTCCTTGGCGAATACGGCCAGAGCTTTGGCGGTCATGTCCCCAGTCCCTCCTCGGTCCCGATCAGTTGGACGAACGCGTCTTCCAAATTGGTCTTTCCGGTCCGCGCCGGGAGCTCCTCCGGCGTCCCCTCGGCCACCACCCGGCCGCGGGCGATGATCACCACCCGGTCGCAAACCGCCGAGACCTCCTGGAGGATGTGGGTGGAGAACAGCACACATTTCCCTCCGTCGGCGAGCTCGCGCACATAACTCCGCATGGCGCGCGTGCTCGGCACGTCGAGCCCGTTCGTCGGCTCGTCGAGAACGACGTTCTGCGGATCGTGGATCAGGGCGCGGCCGAGGGCGATCTTGCGGCGCTCGCCCTGCGAAAAGCCGGCAGACCGCCGGTCGGCGATCCCCTCCATTCCGAGCCGCTCGATCAGCGCCGCCGTCCGTGCCTCCGCCTCCCCGGCCGAAAGCCCCTGGAGGCGCGCCGCATAACGCAGATGCTCGCGGGCCGTCAGCCGGCCATAGAGGCCGGGAGCATCAGGGAGCACCCCGAGCCGCTGCTGTGCCGCGAGAGGATCGGCTGCGGCCACCGTGCCGTCCACCACCGCCTGCCCGGAATCCGGCTGCAACAATCCATACAGCATGCGGAGCGACGTGGTCTTGCCCGCCCCGTTGGGACCGAGCAGAGCCGTCACCGAGCCATCGCGCGCCGTGAACGAAACGTCCTCGACAGCCACGGTCTTGCCGAAACATTTATAAAGCCCTTGTGCTTCGATCATCGCGTTCTCCTTACGGCGCGGTCCCTGAAGGATCGATCACGAACGGCGGCCGGCGGACCTTCTGGACGCATGAGGCGTCGAGCCCGGCCGCGCTCCCCTTTTCGATGAACTCGGCGATCAGGTCCGGCATGCAGCCGGTCGTGGATGTGTTGTGGCCGGTGCCGGGGACGACGATGTGGAAGGCACCGGGGAAGTGGGTCTTCATCACCTCGCCCCAGCGCGGCGGCGTGACCGGATCGAGATCGCCGGAGAGGATCAAGGTTGGGATCTGGAGCGGTTTGATCTGATCGCTCCCGGCGGGCAGAGGGCCGCGAGGCCAGTGCGAGCACATCTTCCGCCACTCGTCGATCTCGGAGCGCCCCAGGAAGGTACCGTGGACCTCGCGGTCGGCTTCCGTGTCCGTGATGCGCTGGACGTCCTCGGTGCACATCACAGAGAGGGTCAGGCCCAGGCTCATAGTCTCCGTGGACCAGGCGGCGGTCTGCACGCTCAACGCTGCGAACGGAGAGAAGTCGCCCTGCGCCGCCGCGTGGACCACCGAGGGGACCATGCTGGCGTAGACCGGGACATAGAGCATGCCGCGGATGCCCGATGCGAAGGCCCCGCGCGACACGGTCATCTCCACAGGACGGCTGGTGCGCGGATGCCGGAGGCGGGTCCTCACCGGCGCCTGATCGAGACGGGCGAGGACCTCGCCGAGCTCCTCCCGCAGGCGGGGGAAGGCGGCATGGCAATCCGGCGCGGCGGCACAGTCGGCCAACAGGCGGTCGAGCGCCCGCTGGGCACCCCAGGCGTTGAAGAGCGGGAGCCTGATCTCGAACGGCGCGGCGCCGTCGAGCACGGCCGAGCGAACGTGCGCCGCGTGGCGCTGGGCATAGACCAGGGCGGCACGGGTGCCATAGGAGCCGCCCCACAGATTGATCCGCTCGTAGCCGAGGGCGGCTCGGACATCGTCGAGGTCGTCGGCGATGGTCTCTGATGTATAGAAGCGCGGATCGCCCTTGAGCCGCCTGAGGCAGGGCGTCGGGTCGATCGCTCCTTCGAGGAATTCGAGAGGATCGCCGAGGTCGCACTTGAGCGGGTTCGAATCTCCCGTGCCGCGGACGTCCACGAGGACGACGTCGCGGCTGCGGCGGACTTTTTTGAATGCCGCATCGACGAGCGCCGCGTAGCTCTTCGCCCCCTGGCCGGGTCCGCCGGCGAGGATGAACAGAGGATCGGGAGCGCTCTCGGGCCGCAGAGCCGGCACCACGGCGACCTGGAGGTCGATCGTGCGGCCGCTGCGGGCCCGGCGGTCCTCGAAGACCCGCACCGAGCCGCAGCGGACCTCCTCTGCGAAGTCCTTCAGATGGCACGGATGCAGGGCGATACGGTGGGGAGCCTCCCCGCGGCCCGTGGACGCCAGACCGTAGGCGGCCAGGGCGAGGACCGGGAGGAGGAACAGGACGCTCCAGCGCGCGGAGCGGGACAGCCGACCGGGTTCGGACATCTCCAGGATCTCCTCGGCGGGGGATCGATTTTCCGCCTTCTGTCCTGGGTAGTCTCGGGCGGGCGAGGAACCTTACAAGCCTCCCTCACGACTCGGCCGTAACAATTTCCCCGCCTGCTGCGCCTCAATGGCCAGAGCACGCAGCGGGCCACACCGGTCCGGCTGCTCCCGAGAGCGTTCTCGAGGGAATCATGAAAAAGACAACCATACTGCTGGCAGCTTTCGCCATGTCCTGTCTTGCCGGTCCTGCGATGTCTACGGAATCCGCCCATCTGCTCGGAGCTTCCTCTCCGACAGCCTTTTCGGGGAGAACCGGAGCGGAGAAGACTCTGTCGAAGCCGGCTTCGGAAAACGACGCCATCTTTGCCGTCGAGGTTTCCGAGCGATCGGACGATCCCTGCTTTTTGAAGGCCAGGTACCGGGATGTGGTGACCGGTGCGGAGGAGGGCAGCCTGCGGTTTGCCCGTTGCTCCGACAACAATGACAATGAAGGCAATAACAGCAGCCGCGCAACCGTCATCCTACCGGACGGGTCTTTCGTCACCGGGGTGCGCATCTGCTTGAGCTCGGACCGCGACAAGTTGAAGGGCATTCAACTCCTGGGCCGGGTTGGGGGCTGCCTCCTCGGGGAGGAGAGCATTCCCGTGTCGTCTTCGCCATGTTCCGGGATGGTCCATCTCGGCGGGATGGAGTACACGGTCTGCAACGAGACTCAGCCCACCTTCCGTGAGCTCGGTTGCGAGGAGCCGTCCGCGACGCTGAGTCGGTTCATGGAGCGCACGAACTGCAAGGGCTCGGAGAGAGGACCGGATCAAGATTGGGAATCCGAGGTCTCCTGTCCAGCCGGGATGGTGGCGACCGGGATGAGGCTCAGCACGCGCGATAGCGGGGGCGGACGCGCCATGATCGACGGTATCGCACTCGATTGCACCCGGTTGACCATCGGGGGGAGCTCGGGAAGCAGGCCCTGAGAGGGTATGTAGGCCGGGTTGAGGGCGCAGGATACGGTGAAGCCCGCCTTCCGCGGGGCGGGCTCAAACATGAACGTTATCGCACAACCGGATCGACCGGGCCACGCCGCGTTGCCTGGTGATGAAGCCTCGTTGCTCCAGCGTTTGCATCATCTGGTTCACCGCGGGAGCAGAAACAAGGAAGTGCCGCTGGATGTCGGACTCGGCGGGCGACCTGCCGAAATGGCGGATGTACTTGCCGATGAATCGAAGATACTCGCTCTGGCGCTGGGTGGGCTGGCTCGGGCCTGGCTGGCGGATCCCGATCTTGAGTCCATCCTCACAGGATTCGATGAGAAGGACGGTGCCATCGGTGAAATGAACACTGAGGTTCTGCCCTTCTGTGGCCGCCAGATGCGAGACTTCGCGTCCTGCCAGTTGCCGGGTCAGGACCTCGGATTGAGCTTGCTGCCTCATCACTCGATCGACGCCAGCTCGTAGAGATAGTCGACGTACGAGCGCACGGCGCCGTCCCAGCCCATGACCTTGGGATTCGACGATTCGATCACGGAGTACTCGTCGGGGGCATGGGCACCGCTGCCGTGTCCGAGGCCAAAATGGCCGGCGGGCATGTGGAGCGGCTCGCCGGTGAAGACGTATCCCGGATAGGAGCCCGCATTGCGGGGCCAGAGGATCGGATCGAGACCCGCGTGGCGGTAGACGGTGAGCTGGGCTCGGATCACGGCGGCGTCCGCCGGCGTACTGGACGGATCGTAGCCGCCGCTGGGGTTGACCTCGATGTCGCCGAAGCCGCGCTTGGCCAGATGCGCCTTGAGAGCCACGATGGCGCCGTCGTACGTCATGTCCGGCACCAGGCGGAGGTCGAGCTTGGCGACGGCCCGGTGGGGGAGCACGGTCTTGCCGCCCGGTCCCGTATAGCCGGCGACCAGCCCCTCGATGTTGACGGTGGGCGTGAAGAGGAACTGCTCCAGCGAGGCGCGCCAGGGCAGATCGTGCGCCCAGCGGTCGGCCGATAGGGATTTCTTCGTGGTGGCCTCGTTGAGACGCGCGGCCGCGGCATCGAGCAGAGCCTTCTGCTCGGCGGAGGCCGCCCGCGCGGCGTCCGCGAAGCCGTCGATGGCCGGATCGCCGTCCGGGGTGACCAGGGTGGCCAGCGCCTGCACGAGGTGGAACGCCGGGCTGTCGAGCCGTGCCCGGTTGCTGGAGTGGACGTCCTTCTTCGGACCGCGGCCCCACTTCTCGCCGCTCGCCACGAGCTCCAACTCGACGACGCCCTTGGCGCCCAGCGTCACCAGCACGGTACCGTCAGGGTCCTGGGACGCCGAGGGCATGAAGATGCCCATGCAGCGCTTCAGAGCGGCGGTCACCTCGGGACGCCGCACGACCTGGGGGAAGTGCGGTGAGCCGATCTCCTCCTCACCTTCCGCGACGAGCACGAGGTTGACCGGCAGCTTCTTTCCCGCCCCCTGGATCGCGTGCAGGGCCGCCAGGAATGCCGCCTCCGGCCCCTTCTGGTTCACGGCGCCGCGGCCGATCAGGGCCTTGCCGAAGCCGGGCTTGTCGACCAGTGCGGCGTCCCACGGCGGCGAGGACCATTCCGAGGGATCGACCTGCTTGACGTCGTACATGAAGTACAGGCCGACCGTCCTCGGCGCACCGGCATCGAGCGTGGCGAACACGCCGGGCTGCCCGTCGGTCGGCACGCGCGTGACCTGCTGGAAGCCGGCCTCTCGCGCCATGCGCATCATGAGGTCGCATCCCTCGTTCATCCCCCGGTTCTCGGCGGCGATCGAAGGCTGCCGCACCCACTCCTGGAGACGCTGGACCCCTTCTGCGTGGCGCTTCACGATCTCTGCCTGGACGGCATCGAGGCTGTCGTCGGAATAGAGGAAACGGGGAAGGGCGAGCACTGCCGCCGAAGCGGCCGTCGCCCCGAGGAAGTCGCGGCGAGTGAATGGAGCCATGGAGCGGAGTGTAGCGCAAGGACCCGCGATGCGGCGCCCCAGGCCCGTCGGCGGCTCTTTACAGCGAGGGACGGCAGGAAAGCCATTTATAATTCCCGGCATGTCCTGGATTCCTGCTCTCGCGGTCCTCGCGCTTCTCCTGATTGCCGGCTCGCTCCTGTATTTCTGGCGAGCCGCGCGAGCCCGCTCCAAGGTGCGGGCGGCCGAGGAGGTTGCCTGGTTCGAAGGTCGCGTCCGGGAGCTCCGGAGGCGTCAGGATTCCCTCCGCGCGCGCCTCGCGAGCGCCCTGGCACTATTCGACCACTATCTGAATCAACGGTGGTCTCTCGGACATCAGATGGACAGGCTTGGCTACGAGTACGGGCCCAGGGAGAACAGCTTTGCCGCGTTGGTCGAGACGACCCTTCAACATCGGATGCTCGGCCTCGCGGATGCGCGCCATCAATTGCCATACCTCTTGAGCCTGGTCCAGCACGAGTCGAGCAACCTCGAGGCCGAGAGGCGCTTTGTCGCGGACGAAGCAGAGGAGCTCCGACGCCTGCTGGAGGCCAAGCCCCGTCTGAAGGCCGATCTCGAAGGCGAAGCGACAGTACAGGATCTCCGGCTGAACGGCCTTGCCGAATTGCGGGAGGCGGTGCAGCGCGAGCTGGAATCCCTGCCTCGTGTGGACGAGCATCGGAGACGTCTGCAGGAACGCTCGCTGGAGCTCGAGCTGCAATTGGCACGAGAACGGAGAGAAGAGCCGGTTGCCTTCGCGGCGCCATCGGAGGAAGAGCTGCTCCGGCTCCGGCAGCTCGCCGAGACCACGGACCGCCTCCGCCGCCTGACGGAGGAGCTGGAGCACGAGAGCGTGCCCCGCCTGGATAGGCTGGAATACGAGATCCACCGGGTAGAGCAGATCGAGGCGCGATGGTTGGAGAGGCTGGAGAGCGAGCGGAAACAGATGGAGGAGGAGCGTCTGGCGGCCCTCGCGGCACCGCGGCGATCTCCCGGGCCTACAGAGCGGACCGATCGGACCCCGTCGCGGCATCCCGTCCTTCTCCAGAGTCTCTGGCCGCGGCGGGTCCGGCGCGCGGAATGGCAGACCCTGCTGGTCTATCTCGCCGCCGGCCCCGCCGGCCTCGCCGAAGCCGAAGCCGACGCCCGGCGCCGCCTCCGCGCTCCTTTGGAAACGTATGCCGCGAGCGCCGCCGCAGCCCGCCGGCCGATTCCGCAAGGGACTCTCGTCACCGTGGTTCCCGAGCTGCCGTCCTTCCGCTTCAATCCTCCGTTCGCCACCCTTCTCTGGCTGGAGGACTGGCATTGCGCCGAGATCCGCATGCAGGCCCTGCCCGAAGCCGAGCCGGGAAAGACGGTCGAGGGCCGGGTCGCCTTTTTCATCGGGCCGCTCCTGATCGGCGAGAACGATCTAGAGGTCGAGGTCGTGGACGGCTCGGAGGGCGCCATCGATTCGCATCCGCAGGAACGGGCGAGCCGGACGCCGCTTCCGGGACGGAGCCTCGCGGCGGCCTACCGGTCGATTTTCGTCTCGTACTCCCATGCGGACTCCGAGATCGTGGATCGCCTAGAGGCCGCTTATCGAGCCCTCGGGGACTCCTACTTCCGCGACGTCGAGATCCTGCGCAGTGGGGAGACGTGGAGCCCGGCACTGCTGGCGAAGATCCGTGAAGCGGATGTCTTCCAGCTCTGCTGGTCGGAGGCCGCCCGCGCTTCGCGCTTCGTCGAACAGGAGTGGCGCCACGCGCTCGGCCTGGAGAAGGAGCGCTTCGTCCGGCCCATGTACTGGCGAAAGCCCCTTCCCGACCCGCCGACGGAGCTCGCCGACCTGCACTTCACCTATGTGGAAATGGACCGTTCGAGGCTGGTCTGACCCAGAGTCAAATCGAAGCGCATGCGGCTCGGGAGGTTAGAATGCTCGAGATATTGGGCTTGGTGCTTGCACTCGGGGCGATCGCTGGTTTCGCTCGGGGCAGGGGCGCGTCACCGGTGATCGTCGTCAGCGTTGGACTGATCGGGTTTCTCTTGATCTACTTTGGCGGTGGTCTTCTGGTTTCGTCCGAGGACGCCCACCTCGCTATTCTCCTGTGTGCTTGGGGCTGGGTTGGTGCCGTCGCTCTGTATGTGAGGTTCATCGTTGGAAGAGGGCGCCCCAGCCCGACTGGATCTTGGATTTGCACTAACTGCAGCTATACCAACGGCCAGCATGCGAACATCTGTGAGGCATGCCAGCAGCCCTGGACGCCTCCGCAGCCGGCAGGCGACTAAGGCTCCGGCGATTGGAATCGGCTAGAATCGGCATCGTGGACCTCACATTCCGAGACGCAGAAACCGCCGACGCGCTGTGCATCGGCGTCCTGGCAACCCAGGTCTTCCTGGACACGTATGCCACCGACGGCATCCGTCCGTCTGTGGCGCGAGAGGTCCTGGAGCACTTTTCCACCGGCGCGATCTCGGCGTTGCTGTCGGATCCCGCGACGGCTTTCATCGTCGCCGAGTCCTCAGGCCACATGGTTGCGTTTGCCCAGATGACCTATGGCTCGACCCACGAATCGGTCGCCGCGGGGAACACCGCAGAGCTGAAGCGGCTCTACGTTCAAGAACGGTTCTCCGGAAAGGGGATCGGAGGCGCGCTCCTGCGCCGCGCGGAGGCTCTGGCTGCAGAGCAGGGGGCCTCGACCATATGGCTCACCGTGTGGGCCGGGAACCGCAGGGCTCTCGCCTTTTATGTCAGGCAAGGCTACAAGGACGTGGGTGCGAGCACGTACGTCTTCGAAGGCGAGCAGTACGAGACTCGAATCTTCGTCCGAGAACCGCTCTGATCGGACCGAATCGTGACGGGTTTGTCGATTTCGGGCTTCCTCGTTCGACTACCCAGTGAACCCGGTCATTGCCGGCCGGGACGGACCAACCAGGGAGGAAACGCCAATGCCGACTCTTCAAAGGATCACCCCGTGTCTGTGGTTTGACGATCAGGCCGAGGAGGCCGCTGAGTATTATGTCGGGATCTTCAAGAATTCTCGGATCAGCAACATCGGCCGGTACGGAGAAGCGGGGCGGGAGATCCACAGAAGAGAGCCGGGAAGCGTCATGATCGTGGAATTCGAGCTGGACGGGCAGACGTTCACCGCGCTCAACGGCGGCCCGCTGTTCAAGTTCAACGAGGCCGTCTCGTTTCAGGTCCGCTGCGAGACGCAGGAGGAAGTGGACTACTACTGGGAGAAGCTCACGGCAGGCGGGGATGAAAAGGCTCAGCAGTGCGGCTGGCTCAAGGATAAGTTCGGCCTCTCCTGGCAGGTGGTCCCCACCATCGTGCCCGAGCTCCTCAACGATCCCGAGTCCGAGAAATCCCAGCGGGCCTTTTCGGCCATGATGCAGATGAAGAAGCCGGATATCGCGGCGATGCAGCGGGCGTACGAGGGGGAGTAGGGGAGGGGCGAGAAGGCCCTGCGGCGGCGAGGGAGGGGCGCCGCCGCAGGGGGATACACAGGGGAAGGGATCAGTGGCCGGGGCCGACGACGCGGATGCGATCGGTCAGCTCCCCGTCCTTGCCGGCCGCTTTGAAGCGGATGGTGATCTCGTGCACCTCGCCGCGCTTCGGCGTGTCCAGGGTCGCAAAGGCGTCGTCCATGGCGAAGAAAGCGCGGACGTGGTTGCCGTTGCGGCTCGCGCGCAGGGCCGGCAGCGGGTCGGCATCCGTATCGGTCCCCACGAGCTCGATGCTGTCGAGGTCGATGTCCGCCAGGCCATCGCCGCGGATGAGGGCGCTCACCGTGCCGTGGCTGTTGTGCGCCCAGTTCATGTTCCAGGAGTCGGGCTGGATGGCGAGGTCGAGGTCCGCTTCTTCTTCGCCGTCGTCATCGCCTTCGCCGTCGTCCGGACCGACGATCCGTACGTTGTCGGTGAGGCTCTTCTTGGTGTTGTCGTCGCCCATGGTGAATTCGATCGCCACCTCGTGCACCTCGCCGGCCTTCGGCGTGTCGAGGCTCGCGATCGCGTCGTCCTTGGCGAAGAAGGCGCGGACCTGGTTGCCCTGGCGGGTCGCGCGGAGCGCCGGGACCGGAGCCTCGGCGTCGTCGGTGCCGACGAGGACGATGCTGTCGAGGTGGATCAAGCCGAGATCGCTGCCGCGGATCAACGCCGAGACGGTGCCTTCACTATGCGAGTAGTTGGTGTTCCAGACGTCGGGCTGCAGCGCGACCGAGAGATCGCTGCCCGGCTTGTGGCCGCCTCCGTTGCCTCCGCCTCCATGTCCATTGCCGCCCCCGTGTCCGTTGCCACCGCCATGGGCGGCGTCGAACGCCGGCTCGGCGGCGCCGGAAATCTGGGGAAGCCAGAGACTGGCAAGGGCCGCAAGGGCGACCACGAGAACGAGAAGCGGGAGATGCTGGCGGTGTCGTTGGAGCGTGTTCATGGTGTTCTCATTCCTCCTGGGACATCTCAGTTGCAGCCAGGGTACTGCTGCCGCGCGGGGGAGCGCTGTCATGTGCACCACGCAAGTCCTGTGAAGTTGTCCACACACTTCACCCGCCCCCCGGACTCAGATTGGCCATGCAACAACCGCGCCCGCCATGCTATAAGGGGATCGATGAGGACGATGGTGCAGCTGGCCCGGGTTCCAGTCGCGGCTCTGCTTTTCCTGCTGGCGTTCTCGCCCCCTATGGCCGCCGCACCACCGAGTCCGTTGTTGATCTGGCCGGGATACCTTCTCGAGCTGCCGCCGGGGTACTGCGTCGGGCTTTCGAAGGGCGCTGATTTCGACGTCTACTCCGTGCGCAGCGCATCCGAGGCTCCCGTGCTCGCCGGCGTCTACGCCGGGTACGCGCCGAGCTTCCACCCCGACTGCGAGAAGCCGACGAGCCGCACGTGGAACGCCAACGGGCTCTCGTTCGAGTCGGTGCGCGGCACGGGCGGCTGTGCGGAATTTCTCGTTCACGACGCCACGAACACAGAGAGAGGTTTTCTTCACATCTGGTTCGGACCGGCCGCGCAAGATCATCCGCAGCTGGCGGAACGATTGATCGCGTCAGTCCATCCCGCCCGCATGCCGGTCAAGGATTCTGCCGAGCCCCCGCAGTGCAACTGAGCGTCGCGCGTCGGACAATGGAACCGTCGCTTACCCCCCTACCCCCTCCAGCGGATTGAACGGCGCCTGCTTGTAGCCAGCGGGGGGCTCGTAGGTGCCGGGGGTGGCGTCGCGGGTCTCTACGGTGACGAGCTCTTCGCGAGTGTTGAAGCGGGCTCCCATGGCCTCGACCTTCTCTTCGCGGAGGACCGGGAAACCATCCAGCTTCTCCAGGGCGCTCACCCAGGACCCGCTGCCCGGCTGGAGGGCGGCCAGGGTCGACGCCAGACGGTTCAGGGCGGACCAGTCCGGGACGTCCTTGCTCAGCCAGAGCGTGCTGGCGATCTTCATCCCGGTGGCGTTGGTGATGTCCATCCGCAGCTTCTTGGCGTTCCAGGTGCCCACGGTGCGCGTCTCTCCGCTGGGCTCAACCTGGACGGTGAGCTTCATCTGCTGCGCCCAAACGGCTCCCGCCTGCTCGCTCCCCTTGGGCATCAGGCGGACGAAGTCGACCGGCAGGGTCAGCTCGCTCCAGGTCTTGTCCGCATGGCGGATGACATAGAGCTTGTTGCGGTCGAGGCGGAGGATGGACGTGACCTCCCCCTCGTCGCGGCGGAGCTTGTCCGCGCCCACCCAGATGCGGACGTCGGTGTCCTTGGCCGGCTGGCTCTCGCCCGCCACCTGGAAGGCGTCGACGTGGCTTTTCAAGGTCAGCAGGGAGTCGGCGGCGGCGGGAACGGCGCACGCCAGGAGGAGCACGAGCAGGGGGAGGAGACGTCGCGGCATGGTGTGTCCTTATTAGAAGAGCCCGCAGGGTAGCATGTCAGGCCTTCCTCCGCACATACAGCAGCTTCTCCACCTCGGCCACCACCTCCCCCTCCGCGTTCCGCACCTCGACGGTGAAGACCGGCTCGACCTTGCCGTCGCGGTCGGCGGCGGCGCGGATCTCGGCGATCTGGTCCGGCGGTATGTGGAAGGTGGCTCGCACGGTGCCTTTCCCGGGACGGCGGAAGCGGATGGTCGCGGCTTTGTCCCAGACGATGTAGTCGCGGCCGAGCTGCTGGACGAGGATCAGCATGTAGAACGGATCGCACATGGCATAGAGCGAGCCGCCGAAGTGGGTCCCGACGTAGTTGCGGTTCCACCAGGTCAGCTTCATCCGCACGTCGAAGGTGGTGATGTCCGGCGTGACGCGGACCCTTATGCCGGCCCCGAGGTAGGGGGGATAGAGCTGGAGCAGCCGGATCAGCCAGCGGGGGTTGAGGAGGGGCATGAAGAGGAGGATAGATCGGCCAGGTCCACCTCGGCCAGATAGGCCTCCTCCAGGCTCGGCTCGACCGGCTCGCCGGCCAGCGGTTGGCCGGGCCGGGCCACGGCGCGGATCTCGATCCCCTCCAGCCGGCGGACCCGGGCGGTGATCCGGTACCGGTGGCCGATCTCCGCCAGGAGAGCGTCGTCGATGACGGTGCGGAAGACGCGTCCGCGGGCGCGGGCCACCAGCTCCTCGGGCGTGCCGTCGAAGCGCAGCCGGCCGCGGTGGAGCAGGAGGATGCGGCGGGCCGCGGCCTCGACGTCGCTGGCGATGTGGGTCGAGAAGAGGACGATGCGGTCGGCCGCCTGCTCCAGGAGAATCTGCCGGAAGCGGCCGCGGGATTCGATGTCGAGACCGGTCGTGGGCTCGTCGACGATGAGGATCGGGGGTCTACCCAGGAGTGCGCGGGCGATGCCGATCCGCTGCCGCATGCCGCCCGAGAAGTCGCGCACCTTGCGGCCGGCGTGCTCGGCGAGGTCCACGGCGGCGAGCCAGCGCTCGACCTCGGCCCGCCGCTCCCGCGCATCGGCGATGCCGTGCTCCAGCGCCCAGTGGTCGAGGAACTGCGCGGCGGTGAAGTCCGGATAGGCGTTGAATTCCTGCGGCAGGAAGCCGATCCGCCGCCGGTATTCGGCCAGGTCATCGGCGCTGACCGGCACGCCGCGGAAGAGGACGTGGCCGCGGGTGGGATCGAGGAGACCGGTGAGGATGCGCAGGAGCGTCGTCTTGCCGGCGCCGTTCGGGCCGAGCAGGCCGACGATGCCCGGCTCCAGCCGGAAATTCATCGCCGAGAGCGCCCTGACGCCCGAGCCATAGGTCTTGGTGAGGCCGCGGACCTCCAGGAGCGAGGGACCCGGCTCGCTCCAGACGGGCGGCTGCGCGCGCCGGCGGACCTCTTCCGGATCGCGGTTGCGCCAGCGGGCCGCGGCGAGCCGCAGCGGCGGCGTGATCAGGGCCGTGGCCAGGAAGACGACGCCCGCCGCCACGCCCGCAGCGCGCAGGGGAATGACCCAGCGGTAACGGATCGAGTCGGCGCCGAGAGTCGGCACGGCAAGCAGGAGGACGGTGGGGAGGGCGGCGGCAAGGAGCCAGGGGGTCTCGCGGCGCACAGAGCGCCAGAGGCGGGAGGGACCCTCACCCCCTAGCCGCGGCGGCGAGGGCGAAGAGGCCGGGCTCGTCGATCTGGCCGAGGCTCGCCTGGACCACGGGTGCGGCGGCGAGGAGGCCGGCGGCGAGGGGGACCAGGACCACCAGGGCTCGCAGGGGGGCGCCGAGGCGCCAGGCGGCGACGGCGGTGAGGAGGAGGGGGAGGAGAAGGGCGGGGAGGGCGAGGCGCAGCTTCTCGGCGTCCCGGTTGTTCCAGACGGCGGGCGAGAGCGACGGGCGCTCGAGGTCGACTCCCGGGGGCAGGGCGAGATGGCCGAGGTTGCGGTCCATCTCCTTGCGCCGGCCGAGGCGCAGCTCCTCGCTGTTCAGGGGGAGCTGGACCTCGACGGGCAGGACGAAGCGGCCGGACTGGCGCTGGATGCTCGGCTGGACGATCTCTTCGTGGAGCGCGAGGGCGGCCGCCGGGGCCAAGGCACGGCGGCCGAGGAGGACCGGACGGCTGAGGAGCGTCCCGGCGGCGGGCACGTGGCGCTCCGGATCGAGCGGCGCGCCGGCCGGGACGACCACGAGGGCGCGCTCGGCCCCTTCGGCTTGATCCGACTTCTTTCTTGGGAGCGGGACCGCGGCCGGCGGCCAGCTCGCCTCGCGGAGAGCGGCGGCCAGCTCGGCGGCCGTGGCCGGGGAGGTCCCGGCGACCGGCCGCAGGGAGAGCACGGTCGAGGGGGTGCCCCAGGAGGTGATCCAGTGGGGGCGGATCTTGAGCTGCGCGAGGCGGCCGAGGAGCCGGTCGTGGGCCGCCCGCAAGGCCTCGAGGTCGGCGCTGCGCAGGATGGCGCGGTAGGTGAACCCAGCGTCGTCGGCGTGGGCGCGCTCCTCGGGGTCGAGGCGCAGCCCGCGCCCGCCGGTCGCGGCGAGGCCAGTGTCGATGCGCGCCGCGGCGGCGCCGGGGATTTGATAGCGCAGCCGGGTGGCGAGGGCGGCCAGCCGGTCGGGTTGCCGGTCGCCCGGCCGGACCTCCGCGACGACCAGCGCCCGGCCCGCCTGGGCACTGCTCCAGAAGTGGACGACTTCGGGGGTGCGGACGAAGACCTCCTCGGCGCCGCGGACCAGGCGCTCGGCCTCCTCCAGCGTCGAGCCCTCGGGTAGAGGGAGGAACAGGCTGAAGCTGCCGCCGTCGGGCGAGAGGTTTCCGGTCTGCGGCACCAGGGCGCCGCCGCAGAGGGTTATGGTGACGGCGGCGGCTACGAGGAGGCCGAGGAGGGCGGTGCCGGGGTCGCGGAGGGCACGGCGCTGGAGCCCCACCCACCGACCCTCACCCCCTAACCCCCTCTCCCAACCGCACTCACGCCCGCCCGGGAGAGGGGGAACCTGGAGAAAGCTCGCCAGCACGGCCGCCACGGCAGCCACGAAGAAGGCTCGGGCGGGCTCGCCCAGGAGGGGCTCCAGCTCCGGGCCGGCAAGGGGGGCGACCGCGGGGAGGGCCGCGGCGGCGGCGATGACGGTGCCTGCCAGGATGCCGCCTTTCCGGACGAGGCGGCAGGCGGCGACCGGCAGGGCGGCAGCGACTCCGAGGGCCAGGGCGAGGAGGGTGAGGATGTGCAGGGGAAATCCGCCAAGCCAGTAAGCGTTGGCCGCGGCGGCGGTCCCCGCGGGAATGGCGAGGCCCAGGGCGAGGGCTCCGGCTCGTCCCGCCAGGCGCCAGCCGGCGACGGCGCCGGCCAGGGAGGCGAGGAGGGCTCCCAGGATGAGCCGGCCGAGGAGATCGCGGAGCGGCTCGGCTTCGCTCAGGTCGACCACTCCCTTGAGACCACGGGGGAGCGCGGCCAGCCTCTCGCGCAGAGCGTTGTCGGTGGCGAGGAGCGGCGCGCCGTTCGAGCGGGTCACGAGGAGCGCGAAGGCGGGCCTTCCTTGATAGCGGACGCGGTAGGTCGGCGTTCCTCTTCTCTCGCGGATCGTGGCGAGGGAGCCGAG
>WNGB01007861.1_pt1 | contig 15252 bp, 16 predicted proteins | sample 5400681 | NCBI WGS metagenome assembly WNGB01 (sample SAMN13153367, study PRJNA577476) | soil metagenome | isolation source: 115 cm soil or saprolite under grassland replicate 2 | place: USA:California | collected 2016-06-15
CAGAGCAGGTCGGATGGTTGGAGAAGCTCACGGCTCGCGACGCAACCGACCCCGCCGTCACGACGATCGTGGCCGGCATGCACGCCGCCCTGCCCGACAGCCTCGCCTCCGGCCATAGCATGAGCGACTGGGCTCAGGGGGAGCAGAGCGGCCGCCGCGTCTATGCCGCGCTGCTCAAGGCGCAGAGCGCCGGCAAGAAGGTCTATGTCCTCTCCAGCCACTCACACTTCTACATGAGCGGGATCTTCGATTCGCCATACTGGCGATCCCACGGCGGCGTCCTGCCGGGCTGGATCATCGGCACAACCGGCGCCATTCGTTACGCCCTGCCGCCCGGCGCCGCCCAGGCGAAAGAAGCGAAGACAAACCTCTACGGATATCTCCTGGCGACAGTGAACGCCGATGGCTCGATCCGGTTCGACTTCAAGCAGATCAGGGAGCCGGCCGTCCCGGCGCCCGTCGTCTCACGGTTCACGCCCGCATTCGTCCACGAGTGCTTCGTGGGCAACATCCGAAAGGAGTGAGTCCGCGCCTCGCCCTCCCTGCCATCCCGAGCCCTTCGCTTTGTTCTGTCATCCTGAGCGAAGCGAAGGATCTGCTCCCGTCGTTTCGATGAAACGTTCTCGCTCAGGACAGGCTCCGCGAGGGATCTCCGCGAGGGATCTGCTCCCGGATCCTGTGTTACCGGAGCAGATCAGGCACTGCACTCTCAATCGCGCCACCAGGCGCGGTCGGCGTCCTTCGGCGCGCGCGCCGCGGCGTGCTGCGCCATCTGCTTGATCCGTTCGGTGAGTGAGAGCGGGCCCGGCCAGCAGTGGGGCTTTCGCGGACCGTAGAGGATCGTTCCTCCCCAGGGAGGGTTCATCGTCGTGGACAGGAAGTCGTCCAGGCGATGAACGGCGTTGTTCAAGTAGTAAGTGTCCATCTCGCCGGCGGTGATGTGGATCTTGCCGGCGAGCTTGCCGCCGATCCGGCTCCAGTGCTTCTGGAGATAGGCGGTCAGGTCCGAATGCTCCCGCCAGTAGGCCGCGACGCTCTTGTCGATCGCGCCCGTCTCCGGATCGAAGAGCGGCTGGAAATAGCCGTCCTTCCCGAGGGGACCAAAGACCGCCTGCCAGCAATCCCAGTCCTCGCCCGAGCGGCCGTGGGGACCCAGGGCGCGTTCGTATCTCAACTGCTGCTCCATCGTCGAGCGGACGACCCCCTCGGTGTCGCGCTCGCCAGGCAGCGGCACGCGAAGGAACCCCGTGTCCCGGTGCCAGGCGTTCTCCCAGTCGTAGACGTTGACGATCTGGAAGCTGTGAAAGTCCACCGGATCGGGGCACGCCGAAAAAGTTCCGCCGAAGTCGTCAGGATGAAAGACCTGCAGCGCGAGCGACTCCCATCCCCCCGTGGACCCGCCCGAGAGAATCCGCGCCCACGGTTCACGGATCGCGCGAAAGTGCGATTCGACGTATGGGATCAGCTCCGTCAGGATCACCTGACCGTACGGCCCGTTGTTGGGCGAATCGACCGCGTAGGAATCGTCGTAGTAAGGCGTCGGATGCTGGAACGTGACGTAGAGCATCCGCGGAAAGCGGTCGGAGAGCCAGGCCTTCGTAAACTCCTCCCGAGCCCGCGCCCTCTCTTTCTGCCGCTCGGTCGCGCCGGAGGGAAGCTCGACACGCTCGCCGAACCCGCCGGGAGGGCCGGTCGAGAAATGTCCCTGCTCGTAGTTGACCGGGTAAGAGACGCTCTTGTCCTTCTCGTAGTGGCGTGGAAGGAGGACCGTCGCCCCGACGAAGATGGGCTGTCCCCAGAACTTCGAGAGAAGCGCGCTCTGAAACCGGACGCGCTTGACGTACTCGCTGTCCGGCGGGATCTCGACCGGCGGGATCTTCTTCGCGAGCGTCAGGCGCACCGCTCCCCCGCGGCGCGGGTCCAGGTGCATCTTCCGGACTTCGCTGTAGAGGTTGCCGGGGGAGATTTGAAAGACCTGCCCCTCCCATTGATCGGCATGGAGCTTGACGGTGTGCCCGTCCGCCCGGCGAAACGTCGCGTAGATGTTGAGCATCCCCTGGACGAAGTAATCGCCAGGCGGGATGTCCGCCAGCCGTGCGACCGGATACCCGAGCGCCGAGCCGCCGACGACGGCCCATTCTCCAGGCGCGAGATTCTCGACGTCCGCGCCGAAGAACGGCGTCGAACGGTACTGGCCTCCTTCCTTGCCGAACTGCAGGCGGGGCTCGGGCTCTCCTTCCCTCGAAATCACCACGAAGACACGCCCGTCGGCGGACTCGCCGCGGACGCTCGCGGGGAAAGAAAGCTCGAACTTCAGCGACGCGTCCGCAGGAACGCCGCGGCCTGCCGCCGAAGCGGCCAGTCCCAGAAAGACCGCAAAATTGAGCCGGATGCGCGACGCGATGCGCCCTTTTCTCATCGGTGTTCCTGTTGCCGGACCCAACATCCAGACTCAGAGCTCAGGATGACAGAGAGAAACCGCGAACGGATGACAGCCGCTCCGGCTTCGTTTTCCGCGAGGCGATGAGGACCTGGGCCACCATGAGGAGCATTGCCGCGTCCCGGACGAGGACCAAGCGCATTTCGGTCAGCAGCTCCTCGCGGCTCTTTCCGGCCGAATGGACGTCGAAGCAGCCGCAGTCCACGGCGTGGCCGCGGGCGAGGTTGAAGGCGATCGCCACGATGAAGACGAGGAGCAGGAGACCCACGACCGCGGCCGCCTCCCGCCGCCAGACCCCGAGGATGAGCGCGAGACCGGCCGTGAATTCCACCCAGGGCATGACGAGTGCCAGAGCGTTGACGGCGAAGCCCGGGACGGCGCGGTAGTTGTAGATCATGTGGGCGAAGGAGGGAGGATCGGCGATCTTCGGGAGCGCCGCCACGAGGAAGATCGCGCCCAGGCCGATCTGCAAGCGCAGCGTCAGCCAGGGGTGCGTCAACCAATCCGAAAGCGGGCGCGTCACGGCTTGGGTCCCTTGGTGATCGGGAGCCCGCGCTTCTGCCAGTCAGGGAATCCATCCTTGTAGATGAAGAGGGCGTTGAAACCGACCATGTAGAGTTTCTCGGCCAGCATGTGGGAGTCCTCGCAGTCTCCGCCGCTGCAATAGATGACGATCGGCGCGTTCTGGTCTAGCCCCTCCTCGTAGAAGGCCTTGACGCGATCCGCGATGTCTGACTCCCAGACCGGGAAGCTGCGAGCGCCCGAGATGTGACCGTCGGCGTAAACCGTCGTGCGCCGTGCGTCGAGGAAGAGCCTCCCCTGCCGGAACAGGCTTTCCGCCCCGTCCGCGCCGATTTCGACCGAGGCCTTGTCCGGGTGCGGAGCGAAGCTCCCGGCGGCGACGGGAACGGATGCCGCGCCTGCGGCGGCGCCGGGCGTCGCCATGGGGACCGGTGCGGAAACCGGTGTCTCCAGCACGCCTTTGGCAGCCGACGCCGGAGCGATCTCCAGCGCCCGCGAGTAGCTGCCGACCCAGGGAAGCTTTCTTTCACGGGAGGCGGTGAGGTTCGAGACGCCCGCGCAAACGACCGCCAGCAGAATCAGGATCAGGATCTTCGTCCACGCGCGCTGTCTCATGTCGTCAGTTTCTCGGGCTCTTCAACACCTGCTCCCGACATCTTCTTCCGGGACTTTCATTAGCTCGTCGCCTCCTCCCCAAGACGCCGGCGGCTCCCGGCTCGCACTTCGTAGATAGAATGACGTGTCAACTCTCCGGTTTGAGACGAGGCTTCTCTCAGGACTTTCCGGCTTGTAGGACGACGCTTTCGACCGCCTGGGCGCGGGCCACGCCGTTGGCGATGATCCTGGCGTAGTAACGGCTCATCGAGCCGTTCACCTGAGGGGCGACCCGCGAAGGATCGGGAGCGGCGCCCGCCGCGAGTCCCTCGAAGGCGTCCATGCCTCCCCCGTCGATCAACGGCCGCACCCAGACGACCGGCTCGCTCCCGATGTCGGTGACCGCGACACGGCGCACGGCGCCGTCCGGGCGAAAAGCGACGCCGATTCCGACAGGCCCATGCTGCGAGGACCTCCACAGGAAAATGACGGTGCCAACGAGCTGGCCCTGCGCATCGCGCCCCACGTAGACCTTCGTGTCCTCCTCCGAGGGAGCCCAGCCGGTCGCCTTTCGGATTGCGGCGCCGTCGCCGCGGGAGATCATCATCTCCTTCTCGAAGAAGCGCGTCGCCCCGGGAAGGCCCTGTCTTAAGAACTCTCCCCGGGAGACGAGCGAGACACTGGGTGTGATGTGAGCCGCGAGCGCCAACGGAAACAGAAGCGCCGCGAGTGTGAGCAACGGCTTACGCATGAGTGTTCTCCTTTCCGGGTAACCACATCTGGACCATCGCGACGATGAGCACGACGAGAAAGCAGATCCCCATCGCGAATCCGCCGCCGACCGCGAGCGCGCCGAAGAACGGCCCGAGGTCAGGAGCGACGTGAGCGCCCCAGAGACCGACGAAATCCAAGAAAGGCGCTGCAAACGCGCAAAGCACGAGACCGGTCCTCGCTCGCGAGGAGAGCCGAAGGCCGAAGAGGACGAGCGCGAGGAAAGCGGCGGTCATCGCATAGACAGGTATGTGAACGTGCGTGTCCTGGACGAGGAGATCCCTCGCGATCCGATGAGTCGGGTGATCGAGGCTCGCCGGCTCCACCGGCTTCTCCTGCATCGTGGTCACGCTGCAGCACTCCATCGCCATGGCGTGATGCTGCTCGGGCGCCACGGTAGCCGCGACGCCTCGCGGGGTGAATGCGGCGAAGTTTCTCACCTGCCAGGCCCCGAAGAAGTCGGCGACACCCAGGAGTCCCAGAAAAAGAGTCACTGCCAACCGGACCTCGAGAGGACTCTGCGGAAGTCTGCCCATGGGGATCTCCTCAGTTGCTCCGGCCGTTCAAAACACGTAGATGACCTGGAGGGTCGCCGACTTGTTGTCCCGGCGCGCTTGCCCCGTCTTCGACGCGAAGACCCGCTCGGTTGATCGGTCATATCGGAGGTCGAGGCGCACCGTGACCTCCGGGATGCGCAGGGACGTCCGGTCGAGCGTGCGGTAGAGGCCGAAGAACCCGCCCCCGATCAGGTATTGCGGCGAAAGTGTGAAAGAGCGCAGGACCTGCCGCTGCCCCGTGCGGGATCCCTCGATGTCGTCGAAGTAGTCGGTGCGCAGCGTCAGCGCCCAGTGTTTGCCCAGCCGGTGGTGAGTGAAGAACATGTCGCCAAACCATGTCGCGGCGCCGCCGTCCTGCGCGGAATGGGGCTCGCTTCCATAGACGAATTCCTCGCCCCAGGCCCACGAGTCGGTCTGCTGGACGAGGATCGTGGCGACGCCGGTCGTGCGCCGGTCACCGGTGCGTCCGTCCTTCTCGGCCCCGTGGATCACTCCGAGGCCGAAGTGGGCGATCGGCCATGGACTCCAGATTCCGTAAAGCGCGCCGGTCTTCGCGTGGTTGTTGTCGGAATCGACGTCCCAGCCGTTCAAAAGAATCGCGTACCCCTCGAACTTGGGCGAGAAGGTCTGCCGCGCCATCAATCCGGTGAACTTGACGGGGCGTGCGAAGTCGAAGACGAAGGACGGTGTCGCCTGGAAGTTCAGCGGAGCGTCGTCTCGCTCGATCGCGAGAGGCGAGTCGAACTTCCCGAAGACAATCGAGACGCCGTGCCTCGGGTCGGCCGCCCACGCGACCTGGAGGTTGTCGATCTCCGTCGAAAAGGAGCTCTCTTCCTCCTCCGCGGAGTGCCGGATAGCCAGAAACCGGATTCTCTCGGGCTCCGCCGCCGGCGCGAAGGGGCTCGATTCCTCCTTGTGTACCGTGACCTGGCCGAAGAACGAGACCCGATCCGAGAGCGCGCGGAAGAGCGATACCGCGAGAACGGAAGACTCGAAGCTGTTCTCGTCGGTGTTGAAGTTGTAGTTCAAGTTGCCGGCAGCGAAGCCGTTGATCACAAGACCGAATCTCCCTCCGTGACCGCCGGTCAGAGAGTCCGGGTCCACGGGTTTCTCCTGCTGCCCGCACGCCGGGCGGGCAATGCCGGATACCAAGACGATCGCCGGCAAAAGGCGGAAGATCCGCCGGATGAACCTCATGCAATCCTCCTCTGGGACTCTCAAGACGCGCGCAAATAGCGCGCAGGCAGCCGCGTCAGCCGCGGGGAGGAGGATCGAGAACCCGGAAGGCTTCAGAGACAGGAGGCGAGACCTCGGCCGCGGGAGCAATCGAGGCTGGAGCCGGCCGCATCGGAGCGGCGGAGCCGGGAAGGACGAACACGCTCATCGACGCCCGCAGCGCTTCCCGCTCATCGGCCCCGCAGCTGCGCATGGAGCAGGAGCCCGAGAGAGGACAGCACACCATTCCCTCCGTCCCGCCCGCACAGCAATCCATGCCGGGGTCGGACGCCGCCACGACGAGCGGCGCGTGAAACGCCGCGACGAGCGAGAGGAGCAATAAGGCCGCCGGCAGTTTCATCTCCACCCCCCAAGCATAGACCGAGTACCTGGGCGCATGTCCGGGTTAACAGTCTTCTCAGCCCCGGTCGCGGCGCGAGGAGTCTCCCAGAGGGGAGGAGCCTCGCGCCGCGGGAGCGCAGCGCGGAGCGGGCGACGAGGCGGGCGGTCGAGGCCCTTTGGCCGAGCCGCCCGCCGGCGGCGTAGCCGCGTCGCTCGCGTAGCGCGGAGCGACGGTTTAGCGGGCGTTGCTCTTGGGGAAGAGGACCCGGTCGGGCGCGGCGTTCAACTGCTTCAGGATCTTCTGGATCAGCTCCGTCTTGACACTGCCGGCATGCCGCGGATCCACGAGGTACCGCACGATCGCTTCGAGCCACGTGTTGTCGCTCACGCGGAAGATGACTTCGGGGTGCTCCTTGACGGAGAGCTCGTCCACCGGCGTGCGGGCGAGAAGCTCCCGGTACACCTGAACCCGCTTGACCATCTTCTCGCCGCGGTGCTCCAGTACGACCTGCTTCATCGTCTCGGCCACGAACTCGAGGTCGCTCTCGTAGGCGATGTGAACCTTGATCTCGTTCCAGATGTAGGGAAAGAGCGGCCAGGAGTAGTTGTAAACAGTCGAGTTCAAGACCTTCGAGTTGGGGAACTTGATGAGGCGACCGCTCGGATGGTCCGTCGAGAGATACTGCCCGCCGAACTCCCAGAGAGTCGTGTCGAGGTATCCGACTTCGATGACATCTCCCGTCGCGTCGCCGATCTTGATGCGGTCTCCGACGCGGTACGGGGCCCGGACGAGGATGTAGATCCATCCGATGAAGCTCGTCATCGGAGTCTGGACGGCAAGACCGACGATGATCGAGATGACTCCCAGGGAGACGAGGCCCGTGTAGAAGTTCCCGAAGAGGATCGACCCGGCGGCGCCCAGGAGCAGGACCCCCGTTGCCAGCCGGATGACACGCGTGAGGTTGTAACGGGTGACGGTATTCTTGACCTTCTCGATTCCGAAGGTCTCGACGACATGCTCAACGAAGAGCAGCCCGACCACGAGAACCGCGGCGAGTGGGAGCCTGTTGAGAAAACTGTCTTTCCAGCCGGGCAGGGAAATGATGCCGTTCAGGATCAGGACGTAGAGAGCGACCAGAACGACGAGCAGGCCTCCGTAAACTCCAACCCGTGTCAAGCGGCGGGCCTTGGAGACGGGCTTGGGCTCCGCCTCCCCCGGCGTCGTCTGCTGGAGCGCTTTCTTGACGTCCTCTTTCTGGCTGAGCCTGTCCGCCGCGGCCTTCTGTGCCTGAGCCATGCCCCTGACGATGCAAGCTCTGTGCGCAGGTCCGCCGCCGCGGTCCCCCGCTCCGGGTCTTCGAGCCCCGGTCAGGAGGCGGGTCTCTCCTCCTCCACGCGCAGAAAGAGGGCCGTCCAGGCCGTTCCGGCGAAACCGAGACCCGCCGCCACGAGGAAGGTCAGCGAAGGACTGACGGTCCACAGCGCGCCGCCGACCGCCGCGGCCCCCGCCACCGAGAAGCCGCGGATCGCGTAATAAACGCCGACCGTGCGGCCGCGCGCCTGCGAATCCGAGAGATCCACGATCAAGGCTTTCCGGGCCGGCTCGCCGATCTCCCGCAATCCTCCGACCGCGAAGGCGCCCATCAAGGCCGGAAACGAGCGGGAGAGAAGGACGGCGAGCGGAAAGAGAGAGAAGAAGAGGTACGTCAGCAGGATGAACCACTTCTTCTCGGCACGCTCGGCCAGGGCCGCGGCGGGAACGTACGAGACAATCGCCGTTCCCATTAAGACCGATGTCAGGAGGCCGAATTGGGAGGGTGAGACCTTCACGACTTCGATCGCCCAGATCACGAGGAAGACCTCGGGCATCCCCTCGCAAAACCGGATCAGGCAGTCGGCGATCAAGAGCTGCCGGAGCGCCGGCGCGAGCGTTCTCCCCCCTCTCCCGTCGCGAACCACTCCCTCTCCCCCCTCCTTCGCTCTTTGAGCTTCCTCCTTCGCGCGCTGCGCGCGCCGTCGCCATAGCGGCTTTGGCGCGTCGGCGACTTCGGACGACAGGTCGGAGGGCAGGCGCGGGAGAGGGGCGGGGTGAGGGGCGGCCTCTCTCCTTCCTTCCTCTCGCAGGCCCCGCCGTAGCGCGAAGAGCATCGCCATCGAGAGCAGGATCGACACGGCAAATCCGACGCGCATGCCGTCTCTCATACCCAGCTTTTCCAGGAGCAGACCGCCCAGCGGCGGAGCGATGACGATCGGGACTCTCTTCAAGACCGCCTGCACGGTGAAACCGGCGATCCGCCGCCCGCCCTCGAGTTCTTCGCCGATGAGCGCGAAGGTCGCGGGCAAACCGAGCGACTGCCAGCACATGACGAGGAGAAGTCCGAGAAAGACGCCGAGAACGGTCGGCCAGAAGAGGTAGACGGCGAAGCCGGCGGTCGTGAGGGAGCCGAAGAGCAGGAGGGAGCGGCGAGTCCCCAGTCGGTCGGAGAGCACACCGCCGGGATAGGCGTAGGCGGCGTCCAGGAGATCCCTGGCCGTCCCGAAGAGACCCACGGCGAAGGCGGAAGCCCCCAGCACCCGCAGGTACTCGGGCAGGTAGCGAAACCAGAGCTCCTCGCCGAAGCCATAGACAAAGAGCCCCGCCGCCAGAACGCCCACGCGGCGCTCCAGGCCGAGCCGCCGGCGCCAGGAGGCGAGCGCGGAGCGGGCCATCCCGGTCATATATCAGCTGATAGATTTCTATGTCAATTGATAGACTCAAGCTCGGGAGGACCGGAATGAGTCTCACGAAGAAACGCCTCCTGCCGATCAGCAACTCGACTCTTCACGGCAGCGGGTCCCTCGATCACGCCGAGGCCGCGATCCGCGGTTTTCTCGGAAAGCCCTGCGCGTGCTGTTTTGGCGGATCAACCTGAGGTCATTCGGAGTTATCCTTACGGGACTCGTTCCCATGAAGAAAGCTCTTCTCGCACTGCTGCTTCTTCTACCGCTCGCCGGCTGCGCCCATCAGGGAGGCGGGTACGCCGGAGGAGGAGCGGGCTATTTCTACGACGGGGAATGTCTCTATCCCGACGGCTGCTACCGCCCCGGCTACTTCTATTACTTCGACGGGACCCAGACGCCCCGCGTTGTCCAGAGAGCCCGAGTCACGAAGGCACAGCGCACGACTTCCACGCGCGTCGTCACCCGACAGCCCGTCAGCCGCCCTGCTGCCGCCGGCTCCATCTCGGCTCGAAGCGCTCCGCGCGCGTCGAGCCCGCGTTCCGCGCCCGCTTCCGCCGCTCGCGCCGGTGGCGCCGCTAGAAAATGAACTCTGAGTCGAGCGAGCGGCGCAAGGGTCCAAGGCGCAGCGGCGCCGGGAGGCGGATCGCCGGCGACCGCCGCAAGGAAGAGCGCGCGATCCTCCCCGGCTGGACGCCGCGGCAGGGACCGCGGCGCGTGCAGAAGCGCCGCTCTCTCTCCGACCGCCGCTCCCGCGACCGAGACTGACGATCTTCTAGTTCCTTCCAGGTGCGGCCCGGCCGCCGAAGGCCCGCGCGTCCCCGGCGACGACGTGTTATCATGGTCGTACATGGTGATAACATGATCCGCACTCAGATTTCGCTCGACGAGGACGCATATAGCGAAGCCAAGGCGGAAGCCCGGCGCCGGGGCATCTCGTTCGCGGAATTCCTGCGGCGCTCCGTCGCGGCGGCGTTGAACGAGCGCGGCCGTCACAGGAAGCCATGGATGCGTTACGCGGGGACAGTCGCTTCCGGAGACCCGAGGGCCAGCCGTTCAGTCAACGAGGTGGTTTACGGCCGGCCGCGGCCGTAAAGAGCGCGGGGCGCGCGCTGTCTTCCTCGACACCGGGATCTTCATCGCATTCCTGGACAGGAGTGATGGCTATCACCAGGCGGCCCTCCGGCTTTTTTCCGACCCGCCCGCACGCTGGTTCACCTCGATCGCCGTCGTCGCGGAGGCCTACGGCTGGTTCCTTCATCGTTTAGGCGAGGAGGCGGCCCGCACGTTCCGGCTGGCTCTGGCAGATCTCCCGCTTCTGAAACTGCTCGGCCTCGAACCGGCGCATCACGAAGCCGTGATCCGTAAGCTCGAGCATTTGCGCGGCCACAAGCTGACCTACGTGGACGCCTCGAGTCTCGTCTTCCTGCGCGAACACCGAATTTCCGAAGTCTGGGGAACCGATCGCGACCTTTCCCTGGAAGGCGCTCGCGTCGTCCCCGCCGGCCGCTGACCGCAGCGCACAAGCCGGCCGCTGCCCGACGGCCGCTCCAACAACGCAAACTCTTGACGCTAACTACGGCCCTTCGAGCAGAAAGGCCCGGGGCGTTCGAATCCGGAGCTTCAAATCGCGACGCCGCATCAAAGATCCGAAATGCTTGACGTCACCGGTTATCAGGACGGACGCCTCTGTCGCGAGCGCGGCCGCCAGGACGGGCGCGTCCTTCTCAGGAAGAACCCGTCGTGCCTTCTGTAATTCCTCCTCGTTCGGTTCAGAGGCCTCGCCGACCGACACCAAGATCGCAGCAAGACGCGGCGCAGCATCCGGCCGCTTTCGCTCGAGGTTGGCTGTGGCTTCGGAGCGGCATTGACGGCTGGTGACGAATCGGATCCGGCCGGCCTTTTCCAGTTCCCAAAGAAGCTCGAGAGCAGGACCTCCGAGAGCCGCAGAGAAGAGAATGTTCGCGTCGAGAAAAACAGTCAGAGCCGCCACTTCCGGCGAGCCTTCTTGATCTCCTGCGCGGACATGCGGGAAGCCTCTTCAAATTCTCGTATCCGCTCCTCGCTATAGCGTTCGATCGGTACCACCACAGCGGGTTCGAGAATCGCTCGCCCCTCCTCGACAAGAATGACCAGATCATCGCCGGGCTCGATTCCGAGCGCCTTTCGGACTCTGGCCGGAAGCGTGACCTGCCCCCGAGGGGAGAGCTGGACATGTGCCGAGGTGCTGCGATTCATAAAAGACATTATTGCATATTTTCTGAAAGTATGTACCTCGACGCCGTCCTCGGAATCAACGAGATCGCCTACGATCTTGCCGGTCTCAGTGGACGCGGCTGGCGCCGCCCTTGCTGATTCCCCCAGCCTCGAGAGTGGACGCGATCTCTCGCCGGCGGCCGTGGATCAATTCGAGTCCCCGACGTTCGTCGACGTCCTTCCGGAACGCTTCGTCGGTGTCGTATCGATTGAGTTCATAGAGGCACTCCAGCCCCTTGCCGACGATCCCCTGCTCCAGGGCCTCGGTCGATATTCTCGACGTGCCATTGACAGCGGCGACGAGCCGCCGCGCCTCTCGCTCGGAGGAAGCGAAGACCACCGCCTGCCCGAACGAATTCTTCACCACGCCGGGGTTCTGCTCGTCCAGAGACCACGGCTCACTGGGTCGGGGGAATCGTTCCACCTCCGGAGACGACCACTCGAGGACCCTTGCCACGGTTTCCCGGAGCTTCGCCAATCCGAACGGCTTCTGGAGGAACAGCTCGGGGTTGATCTGTGGAGGGATTTCGGACTCGGCAGACATCACGATGATCGGAATCAGCAGGAGCACGGGATCCCGCTGACGAACGGCAAGGAAGTCCCATCCGTTCATGACCGACATGTTGAGATCGAGCACGATGACATCGGGACGGCGCTCTCCGCACCGAATTCGCTGGAGCGCTTCTTCCCCGTTGCGCACTCCCACCACGTCGTAACCCTCCAACTGAAGACTCGAGACGAGTGTGGTCCTGAAACCATCGTCGTCTTCCGCCATGAGAACCAGAGCCTTGCGCATCACGAATTCCGGACTGATTCCGAGAAGCCCGAAAAGGTGACCTGAAGCAAAGGACATGCCGCTCATCTTCGGAGAGGAGTGGCTCCTCAGGTAGGATTTGAACCTACAACCCTCCGGTTAACAGCCGGATGCTCTGCCGTTGAGCTACTGAGGAAAAGAGCGGATCGGGAAGGGTAGCGGACGCGGCCGGGGGTGTCAACCACCGGCCTGGTCGGCTGAAGAGTGTTCTCTAAGCCTGCTCTGAGGAGCGGCGGCTTAAAGCGGTGAGAGCAGATCCCTCGCGGAGCCTATCCCGAGCAGGTGCGGCGACTCCAAGCAACGAGAGCAGATCCCTCGCTTCCTCCTTCGCTGAAGCTTCGGAGGACAGGTCGCTCGGGATGACAAAGAGGGCGAGGGGCTCGGGATGACAGGGAAGCGCGAGACGTTCGGGATGACAGGGCGCGAAGTCAGATCGAAGGGTCCATCATCCTGCGTGCGAGAGTCAGGAAGGCTTCCTCGACGCCGGCTCCGGTCTTTGCGCTGGTCTTGAAGGCCGGCCAACCCCGCTTTCCAAGCTCCGCGAGGGCATCGGCGTCCACTTCCCACTTCTCGGTCAGATCGGCCTTGTTGACCATGAGGACGAACGGGACCCTGCCGACGACTTCTTCGACGCGGTTCTGGAGAACGACCGCGTGGTCGAGCGTCTCGCGGCGAGTCCCATCCACGACCAGAGCGTAGCCCGCGGATCCCCGCAGATAGGAGGTCCGCATCTTCTGGAACTCATCCTCGCCGTAGAGGTCCCAGAGGAGAAGATTCACCTGCTCGCCGCTCACCGCGACCTGTTTCTTGTCCACCTTCACACCCACCGTGGTGTGGTACTTGTCGGAGAACAGGCTCCGGACAAACCGCGAGACGAGGCTCGTCTTGCCGACGGCGAAGGCGCCCAGCATGCAGACCTTCTTCTGGATCATCGCGCCGCCACGACGCGAGCGGACACGCTTCGGTTCAACTGCTTGTCTTCCTCGGTCCGCTCCTGCCGGAGGGGTTGTGTCGATCCGATACCGACCGCGACGAGGTTGCGCGTCTCGAGCCCTTGCGCGCGTAGAGCCGCGAGGACTCGCTCCGCGCGGCGGCGGGAGAGCGCGAGGTTCGTCTCGACAGTCCCCTCGCTGTCGCCGCGTCCGACGATCTCGGCGCGGATCGCTGTTCCGGCCGCGGCCGCCAGCCCAGGCAGACGCGCGAGCTCCGCGGCGAGTCCCGCGACCTTGGCCGTCTCGCCCGGAGTCAGCTCGGCAGAACCACGCGCGAAGAGAATCAGCGTGCCTTCCACTCTCGCCCTTGCTGCCTCGAGGTCCTTCACGTCCGTGTCGGCGAGCCCGCGATCTTCGAATCGCGCCACGCCCGGGATCGTCCGCGACCGCGCCCTCGCCTCGGCAATCCACCGGTGCGAAGCCGCGCCCGTGGCCAAGAGCGCGCCGTCCTGCACGCGAAGCGTCACGGAGTCGGGCGCCTCGAGAACGGATCGCGCCCTCGCGGCGACGAGCTCCGGGTCGAGCCCCTGATAGGGCTTCCAGCTCGCGATCACATCCTGTCGGCGAAGCTTCGCCGGCGCGAGCATCGTTGCCGGGTCAATGGCAAGCGGGTCGCGCAGACCGGTTACGAAGAACTTCCCGCCACTTCTGCCGGCCGACGACACGACGATGCCAGGCTGCGCGGCGAGCTTCGCCAGGTAGTTTTCCCACCGTCCGTTGCGCCTCACGGAGAAAAACGTCCAGAGACTCAGGAGGACGAACAGGACCCCGAGCGCCGCAAAGAGCGGGACGTAACGGCGCCGGCCCTTTGGCGCTCCCGCGACCCCGGGCTGCTGCTGCGCCTTGAGGCAGGCTTCCAGGTCCTCGCGGCTCGCCTCGAAAGGAGCGGCGTCTCCTTCGAACGTCTCGAAGGCGCGCGTCTGGTCGCGGTGGATCTTCTCGATCGCTTCCGTGAAGACACCGCGCAGCTCCCGGGGCGGGTTTCCGCGGATGACGCCCGCCAGGACCGCCTGCGGCCCCTGCTCCACCAACACGGTGAATTCCCCGACTTGAAAGGCGTCGAGCCCGTCGGATTCCTTTCCGCCGAAGGAGTCGTGCACGAAGTCCCGGATCGCCGTCAGCATCCCGGAGATCATGTCGGCGTCCTGGACCCCCGCTGTGCCCGCGGAGGCGTGCTGGAGGAGCAGCCCGGTCTTGCGGTGGACGAGGAAGACCTGCTCAACGCGGAACACGAGCGTGCGAAGCAGCACGACTTCGGCAAACGGCTTCCCGGTCCTCCACGCCTCGAGCCTCCACTTCAACCCCTGCGCCGAGAAACTCTGGCCGAGCGTCCGGTTCAAGGACTCGAGCATCTCGGCGAGCGTGTTCGAGATGGATTTGCGAATCGCCGGTCCCATGACTGGAAAGAGGGCATCCACAAGGACTCCCGGGTCCTTGCGCGCAGAGCGGACAATGGCCTCTTCCACCGTGGGCATCAGGGCATCGGTCAGCTGCCGGTCCTCTTGTGACCGGATCGCGATCGCTTCCGGAAGAACCCGGCTGATGTCCTCGGCCCGGCTGCGCGGGTCTTCCAGCCTTTGCTGGAGCCGGACGACCTCCGCTTCGTCCGCCGCGAGCAGCAGACCGCGAAGCTCGGAGAGCGGATCGTCCGGGGGAGGCTCGCCCGCCGCGGCCCTCACGCGGTCGCCGTCGCCAGGCTTTACGGAGTCATCCATGACCGGCAGGTTCGACGGGCGTGCCGCTCATTCCTTGCCGGGAGGCTTCAGGTCGGCGGTCAAGCGCATCGCGGCCTCCGTGAGGACGCCCGCCAGGGCCGCCCGGTCGGTCTTCTCCACGCGAAGCTCCTTGATCTCCCTCGACAGCAATGCGGCGCTCTCCCGGACCCGGTTGCGGATTTCTTCGGTCAGGCTCTTGGACTGATCGAGGATCTGCTGGCGCAGCTCGCGCTGGCTCTTCGTCGCCTGCTCGTCGAGCTGCCCGAGCTTCTTCTCGAGCGACCGGGCCGTCTCCCGCAGCTCCCGGCTGTTCTCC
>WNGB01007865.1_pt1 | contig 15249 bp, 12 predicted proteins | sample 5400681 | NCBI WGS metagenome assembly WNGB01 (sample SAMN13153367, study PRJNA577476) | soil metagenome | isolation source: 115 cm soil or saprolite under grassland replicate 2 | place: USA:California | collected 2016-06-15
TCAGCAGTTCCGCCGCTTCCGCGTGGCTCAGCGCCTGGTAATAAACCAGATCGAAAACCTCCTGCTCCTCCGCTGGCAAGTTCTGCGCGTGGCGGTGGAACTCGGTCCACAGGGCGAGCTGGCTGGAGTCGTGCGTTGTGTCAGGCGCATCATACAGGGCAGGCTGGGCACCGGAACCCGAGGGAGCGACGTTGCTCTGGTGCTTGCCGCCCTGACCGTGCGGGCCGTAGTGGTGCCGCACGAGGTCGAGCAGTTCGCGGCGAATTTGCAAGGTGGCCAGGCGGTAGTAGTCGGCCAGTGAGGCCGGCGCCACGGTTTCGAGGGCTCGTGCCAGGCGCATGACGGCATTTTGAGCGACGTCGCCGGTCTCCACCCAGCGCTGCAGGCGCGGGTAGTTCTTCAGCATCACGTGGGCGAGCCGGTGGAGGCGGTCGCAGGTGCAGTTGAGCAGCTCGCGCGCAGCGGTCGCGTCGCCGTGTTGCAGCCGTTCCAGGCACCGCTGAAGACTTCCGTTCTGCGTCTCCGACATCTGGCCGTCCTTTCGCAACCATGAACTGTCTTTTCACCACTATAGCGGCCGTCGAAAAATCCAGCCAGAATCTTTGTCTTCCCGTGTCCAGTTTGGGCCTGGCGAACGCTGGTATCCCTGGAGACGGATTCGCGAGCCGCTTGCGGGTTAGCAGAGACGAGAGGAACGCCAAGCCGCAAGCGGCCGATCGAACGGGAGAATCGCCATGAAACGCAAAATGATCCTCACGATAGTTGGCGGGCTGGCCGTCGTCGGCGCGGCGCTCGGTTGTTGGCGGCCATTCGGCGGCGGGCCGGAAACGCTGCGGTTGCCGGGGATTGTCGAAAACCAGCAGGTGCGCCTCAGTTCCAAGGTCGGCGGGCGCGTGGCGCGCGTTGCCGTCGCCGAGGGCGAACTGGTCGAGGCGGGAAAACCGCTGGTGTACTTCGACGTGCCGGAGTTGCAGGCACAGCGCGAGCAGCAGGCCGCCCGGTTACGTGCGGCCTATGCGGAGTTGGACAGGGCACGTAATGGGGCACGGGTGGAAGAGAAGGCCGCCGCGAAGGCAGCCGTCGATTCCGCGGCGGCCCGTCTGGATCGGCTCAAGGCCGGCGCCCGCAAGGAGGAACTGGACCAGGCCCGCAGTGAACTTGAAAGCGCCGAGGCTGAACTGAAGCGGACCGCGCCGGAACTCGAGCGCATGACAAAACTCTATCAGGCGCGGGGTGCTTCGCGGGCCGAGCACGACGCTGCCGTAGCCGCCCACGGCCACTATCAGGGAATGGCGGACGCGGCCCGCGCGAAGCTGGCGCTGCTCAAGGCCGGCACACGGGTGGAGGAGATCGCCGAGGCCGAGGCGGAACTCGCCCGTGTCCGGGCCAATTACGAATTGCTCCTGGCCGGAACCCGCGTCGAAGACATCACCAGCGCCGAGGCGCGCGTCGCGGAGATGCAAGGTCGCCTGCAAGAACTCGACGTCAACCTGCAGGAGGCGGTGGTGCGAGCGCCGGAGAAGGCCGTAGTCGAGGTCGTGGCGGTGCGCAAGGGCGACGTGCTGACGGCTGGTCAGCCGGTGGTGCGGGTGCTGCGAGCCGAGGATTTGTGGGTCAAGGTCTTCGTCCCGGAGACGGACTTGGGCCGCGTTCGCCTCAACCAGGCGGTGACCGTGACTGTCGATGCCTATCCGGGCAAAGAGTTCCAGGGAACCGTGCAGCAAATCGCCTCGATCAGCGAGTTCACGCCGCGGAACGTGCAGAGCGCCAGCGAGCGGCGGCATCAGGTGTTCGCCGTCAAGGTGCGTGTCGCCGATCCGCGTGGTGCCTTCCACTCGGGCATGGCCGCAGAAGTGGTCCTACCGCTGCATTAATGTGAATTACGATCCGTTTAGGCGTAGGAGAACCCCTCCCCCCAACCCCCTCCCCTGCGAGGAGAGGGGGAGCAAGAAGAACAGTCTTTTCTTCTCCCCCTCTCCGTTGCGGGGAGGGGGTTGGGGGGAGGGGTTCTCCTACGCCTAAACGACGAGGACATAACCCATGAGTACGCTTCTCGCCATCCAGTCCGCCGTCCGCGCCGCCCGGCCCGTGCCGGCCGACGCGATCGAAATCGACGATGCCACGATTCGTTTCGGCAAGTTCACCGCCGTGGACCGTGTCAGCTTCAACGTGGGCGCCGGCGAGGTGTTCGGCCTGCTCGGCCCCAACGGCTCGGGCAAGACCACCCTGATCCGATCGCTGTGTGGCCTGCTGCCACTCACGGACGGCTCGGCGCGCGTGCTCGGCCAGGATGTTCGTAGTCATCCCGCCCAAATTCGCTCTCTCATCGGCTACATGTCGCAAAAGTTCGCCCTCTACGAAGACCTGACGGCGACCGAGAACATGGACTTCTACGCCGGCATTTATGGTCTCTCTGCCGCCGAGACCAGCGAGCGTAAGGATGAGCTGGTCGCCATGAGCGGACTGGCGCCGTACCTTGATCGCCGCGCCGGCAGGCTGTCCGGCGGTTGGAAGCAGCGGCTCGCGCTGGTCTGCGCTCTGCTGCACCGGCCGCGCCTGGTCTTCCTCGACGAGCCGACGGCGGGCGTCGATCCGGTGGCCCGGCGCGAGTTGTGGGATCTGCTCTTTCAGCTGGCCGCCGAGGGGCTGACGCTGGTGGTGACGACGCACTACATGGACGAGGCCGAACGCTGCGGCCGCGTCGCGTACCTCTACCTGGGTCATCTGCTCGCGGTCGGCACGCCTACGGACCTGAAGGCGCTGCCCGCGGTGAATCCGCCCGGGACGCACCGGTTGGAGATCACTGGCCCGGACACCGCGGGGCTGCTGGCGCGGCTGCGCAGGCGTCCCGGCGTGCGCGAGGCGACCATCTTCGGCCAGGCGATTCACGCCTTGGTCGATGTCGATTGTCCGCTCGATCTGGGCGGCGCCACGGCGCGGCCCACCGACCCCAACCTCGAAGACGTGTTTGTCACACTGTCGCGGGCACAAATGGCCCTGAGCAAGTCGTAACAAGGCGAGCGGGGGGCGTAAGCCCCCTGATTCTTCGGAGCTATCAGGGGGCTTACGCCCCCCGCTCGCCAGACTGAGAAAACAATAAAGGAGGCCGCCCATGTCCTCGAAATCGTCACAACGCATTCTGACCGTGGCGCGCAAGGAACTGCTCCACATCCTGCGCGACCCGATGACCCTGTTCTTCACCCTGTTCATGCCGGTCATGGAATTGTTCCTGCTCGGCTACGCCATCGACACCAATGTGCGGCACGTCTCGACGGTCATCCTTGATCAGGCGAACACGCAGGAGAGCCGGGCACTGCTCCATCGTTTCGAGAACTCGAAGGACTTCGACGTTGTCGCCCGCGTCTACACCGACGAGGAGTTGACCCGGACGATCGTCGCTGGTCGGGCCAGAGTCGGCATCAAGATCCCGGCGGACTACTCGCAGCAACTGGAAGCAGGACAGACGGCTCAACTGCTGATCCTGGTGGACGGAACCGAGTCGAGCGTCGCGGCGGAGGCGGTCAACACCGGCAACGCCATCGCGCTGCGCGAGTCACTGGAGCGAGCGCTGGGCGACCGTGAACTGCCTGTCGAGGCGCGGCCAACGGTCCTGTTCAATCCCGATACGCGCTCCGCGAACTTCTTCATTCCGGGGCTAATGGTGATCCTTTGCCAGATGATGGCCAGCATGCTCGCCGCGACCGCCATCGTTCGTGAGAAGGAGAGCGGCACCCTCGAACAGATGTTCATGACGCCGGTCCGCGCGACCGAACTGGTCCTCGGCAAGATGCTGCCGTACCTGGTGCTGACGTTCCTGGAGTTCTGCCTCGTCGCCCTGCTGATGCGGACGATCTTCCAGGTGCCGATCCACGGCGTCTTTCTGACGTTGCTGATGCTGGCACTGCCGTTCGTGCTGTGCATGCTGGGGCTGGGATTGTGGATCTCAACTCGGGCCAGCACGCGCGACGCGGCCATGCAGATGACGATCGGCACGATCCTGCCGTCGGTGTTCCTCTCGGGGTACGTGTTCCCCATCGAGTCGATGCCGGCGCCGTTTCAGTGGATCGCGAAGTTCGTGCCGGCGACCTGGATGATCGATGCGTCGCGCGGAGTGATCCTGCGCGGCGGCGGTTGGGCGGAACTGTGGCCGCACTGCTTGTGGCTGTGGGGCCTGGCCCTGGCGATGGTGGCGCTGAGCGTGTCGCGCTTCCGCAAGCAACTGGCGTGAGGCAGCAGGCCAGGTGGAACGAGAGCGTGGCGCCAGCGACGGGGCCGAGAAGCGCATCTCAAGCAGCGCGCACCACGGACGGGAGAGGAGGAGGGAGGGGGTGTAGGCGGGATGATATGAGACGAATCCTCTCCTCCCTCCTATTCTCTCACGCCACTCTTCCGCACACAAGGGCACCGAAGGGACCGTCCCAGCACTGCTACTCCGGGCTTGTGTCCGCTCCGCACGAATGCCATCTGCGCTAGAGCGTCCAGCCCTTGCGATAGTCGCGGCGCAAATACTGATCCCCTGCGCGCGTGTTCGTCACGCGGGCGGCTTGCGCGTCCCACTGCAGGCGCTGGCCGCTACGATAGGCGACGTTGCCCAGCAGCACGGCCTCGGCCAGGGCGCCGCTGTAGTCGAAGTTGCACGTCGTCGTGCCGCCGTTGCGAATCGCTTCGAGCCATTCGCGGTGATGCCCGACTGAGCGCGCAATGGTCTGCCGCGGTGGCGTGAAGTCGCGGAAGCGGTCCTCCGGCAGCAGTCGGTGGCGGTTGTAATCGGCCAGCAGACGGCCACGCTCCCCCTCGAACAGTACCCCCGACGAAAACCCGTTATAGGTCACCATGCCGCCGAGGTCCGGCCCCGAAACGCCGTGATACCACGTCAGACGCACCGGCGGCTGGCTGCCGCGCGCGGGGTAGTCGTAATCCACCTGAAGCAGATCGGGAACGTCGTTATCGCCCTGGTAAGTGACGCGGCCGTTGGCGGTGATGCTGGTCGGGGCGCGCAGGCCGAGCGCCCAGTGCGGCAGATCCATGAAGTGGCAGGCCATGTCCGCCAGCACGCCGCCGCCGAAGTCCCACCACCAGCGCCAGTGAAAGTGCAGGTGAGCGGGGTCGTACGGTCGTTGCGGCGCGACGCCCAGCCACAGGTCGTAGTTCAGGCCAGCCGGCACCGGCGGCGGTTTGGGGGCGCGTCGGCGTGCGTCTGCTTGCCGGCTGCACCAGACGTGAACGCGGCGTATCGGCCCGAGCACTCCGGCTTGTACGATCTCGACACAGCGGCGATAGTTGTCGCCGGCGTGAATCTGCGTGCCCATCTGGGTGACGACCTTGTGCCGGGTGGCCAGGTCGCGCAGGACACGCACCTCGTGGACGGCGTGCGCCAGCGGCTTCTCGCAGTAGATGTGCTTGCCGGCCCGCATCGCCGCCGCGGCGATCGGCGCGTGCATGTGGTCGGGCGTGCTGATCACCACCGCCTGGATGTTGCTCTGCTCGAGCAGACGGCGATAGTCCTCGTAGAATCGTGCCTGCGGGAATTGCTTGCGGACGGGAGCGGCGCGGTCGCGATCGACGTCGCACAGGGCGACGATTTCCTCGTGGCGGACGCCCGCGAGATTGTCGCCCCCTCGCCCCGCGACGCCGATGATCCCGAGCCGAAGGCGGTCGGGGCGGGACTGCTGTTTGGCGAGGAGGGTGTCGGTGAGGGCCAGGGAGCCAGCGACAGCGGCAGCTTGCAGGAAACGACGGCGCGACAGGGTCATGGTTTGGTCTCTCCGGGAGGTTGTAGGCAGTGGTTGCTCTGAGGGAAACCCCTCCCCCCAACCCCCTCCCCGAAGCGGAGAGGGGGAGCAAGCCAAGCGCTCTGACTTCTTCTCCCCCTCTCCGCTTCGGGGAGGGGGTTGGGGGGAGGGGTTTCCCTCAGAGCAGGCAGTGGTCTGATTATCGCACGGCGGCACGCGGTTGCAAGAGGCGCCTTGCGACCCGTTTCTCATATCGTGTTCCCTGGACAAGTCCACGGTGGTACTCCAGATCAAGAACAGGAGTTGACCATGAAACGGTTCGCATGGCTCGGTGCGGTCTGCGCCGTCACGCTGGGGGCCGAGCACGCCTCCGCCCAGGCGCCGCGCAAACTGAACGTCCTGCTCATCGTCGCCGACGACCTGAACAATCACCTCGGCTGTTACGGCAGCAAGGTCGTGCTCTCGCCGAACATCGACCGCATCGCCGCCCGCGGCGTGCGCTTCGATCGGGCCTACTGCAATTACCCGGTCTGCAACGCCTCGCGCACCTCGTTCCTCAGCGGCCGTTATCCCGAGGTGACGAAGGTGCTCAACAACGTCACCGAGCCGCGCATCGCCCTCGGCAAGGACTTCATCTTCTTGCCGGAGTTGTACCGCGGCAACGGCTACTTCACCGCCCGCGTCGGCAAGATCGCCCATACGCCCTTCGAGGACGCCTTGAAGTGGGACGTGTCCGAGACCGCCCGGCAAGCCAAGGACAAGGGCGCAGGCAAGATGGCGAAGGCGGGGAAGGACGGTGTACCCTTTGCCTGGCAGGCCACCGACAGCGCCGACGAGCAGGAGCCCGACGGCCGCACCGCCCGCCGCATCGTGCAACTCATCGAGCAGAACAAGGATCGGCCGTTCTTCATCGCTGCCGGCTTCCATCGGCCGCACGTGCCGCACACGGCGCCGAAGAAGTATTTCGAGTTGTACCCTCCGGAGAGAATGTCACTCCCGAAGGAGCCGGCCGGGCACGAGAAGCAGATACCCGCCATCGCCCGCGGTGCGAAGTATTTTCCCGACCTGACCGATCTCCAAAAGCGACAAATCATCTCCCATTACCACGCGGTGACGAGCTTCATGGATGCCCAGGTCGGCGTGCTCCTGGAGGCGCTCGACCGGCTCAAGCTATGGGACAATACCATCGTGATCTTCGTCAGCGATCACGGCTGGCACCTCGGCGAGCACGGCGGCTTCTGGGCCAAGGTCAGCCTGCTGGCGGAGTCGGCGCGCGTCCCGTTGATCGTGGCGGCACCCGGCAAGAAGACAGGCACCTCGCCGCGCGTCGTCGAACTGATCGACCTCTACCCGACGCTCGCGGAGATGACCCGGTTGAAGGCGCCCGCCGGCCTGCAGGGCAAGAGTTTCGCGCCGCTCCTGGACGCACCGGATCGCTCCTGGGACCGGGCGGCGTACACGGTGGTCACGCGCAAGGGCGGCCTGGGACGCAGCCTCCGCACCGAGCGGCACACCCTGATCGAGTGGCCCGACGGTTCGGTGCAACTGTATGACCATGCGCGCGACCCCGGCGAGTACGTCAACCTGGCGAACGACCCGAACCACGCCGCAACCTTGCGTGCCCTGCGCGAGCGGTTGCCCTTCGGCTCAGGCGTCGGCAAGACGAAATAATCTGGAGCGCGGGCGTCTCGCCCGCATCTTCGCCGTCCTCAATGCGGGCGAGACGCCCGCGCTCCGAGTTGGGGGACTTGAGAGCGCGGGCAGAATGCCCGCGCTCTCGAATCGACGCACCTTTCCGCAGCGCCCGCGGCCATTTTCTTTGACCGCGAGCACTTGTTGACCTATGGTTTTGGTGACCGCCAATGCACGAGTGTTGTGGCTCACCGCGACACTTCCTGTTACGTGCCTCCAACCCCACCGACCTGCCCCAACGGCAGCGTCCCACCGAGCCCTGGTGTCTTACATGCGACTTCCTGCCAAACGCAGCCGCAATGGCGCGGCCGCTACCGAACTCGCCCTGCTGTTGCCGTTTCTCTGTTTCCTGTTCGTCATTACCATCGATTTCGCCCGCGTCTTTTACTTCTCCATGACCGTCACCAACTGCGCCCGCACCGCCGCGGTCTACGCCAGTGCCAACCCGGTCGCAGCGCTCGACCAGACGGGCATCACCGCCGCCGCCCAGGCGGATGCCTCCAACCTCGACCTGCAGCAGTTGCAGGTCACTTCCACCCCCGACAACGCCACCAACCCAACCTATGTGGACGTGACGGTGACCTACCCGTTCGCCACGATCACGAACTACCCCGGCGTGCCCTCGAAGATGACTCTGAGCCGCACCATCCGGATGCGGGTCACCCCGTTGGTTCCGGGCTAAATAGCAGCACACAAAAGGGAAAGTGTGGGACGAGCGGCGGGGTTTATCCCCGCCGGGCAGACGGCGGGGATAAACCCCGCCGCTCGTCCCACACTTTCCTTGCCCTGTACGGAGGAATTATGCTTCTGCCCTCATGCTCGCGCCAGCGCCAGGGCACCACCCTGGTTGAATTCGCCGTTGTCAGCGGAGCCACCATGTTCCTGATCTTCGCCCTGGTTGTCGGCGGCCTCGGCGTGTTCCGGTACGAGGAAGTCGCTCACCTGGCCCGCGAGGGCGCTCGCTACGCCTCGACCCACGCCGGCCAGTATCAGCAGGATGGGACGGCGCAGCAGACCGGCGCCTCCTCGATCACCACCAGCGACGATCTGCGCAACTACCTCCTCTCCAAAACTGTCCTGCTGGATCCCGCGCTGCTGGACATCTCGGTCAGCTGGAGTTCCCCGTCCGGGACGAGCCCAGTCAACATGCCGAACTACCTTGATACGACCGCCGGGCAGACTCCACCCGGACAGGTTACCATCCAGAACTACGTGACCGTGACAGTCACTTACAAGTGGACCCCCGAACTGTACCTCGTTGGTCCGATCACGTTGACCAGTACCTCGAAGTTGGCCGTTTCCTACTAAGAGTTTGCTGAACTCGGCAGAAAGCCCGTTTGCTCACCGGAGCGATTGAAGAGGATCGAGCCTTATGTTACATCGAACCGTGACCCAGGGGAGACGACGAGCCACCGTGGCGATTATTGTGGCCGTCCTCCTGACCGGACTGCTCGGCATCGTGGCGTTGGCGCTGGACTGTGGCATTATCCAGGACAGCAAGCGGCGGGTCCAGGCGACAGCCGACGCCGCCGCCCTGGCGGCGGCGTCGCAGCTGTTTAGCAGTTACCCCAGCATCACCACCAATACCCCGGACCCGGGTGGCAACGCAAAGACCTCGGCCCTCGACTACGCCTCGCAGAATGGTTTCGCCAACAACGGGACGACCTCGACCGTGACGGTCAACATCCCACCCGCCAGCGGGCCTTTCAAGGACAAGCTCGGCTACGCCGAGGTGTATGTGACCTACAACCAGCCCCGCTATTTTAGCACCATCTGGGGGAGTGCAACGGTTCCCGTCACGGCCCGGGCGGTGGCTATGGGCAAGTGGGCGGGAACCGGCAACGGGGTCATCGTCCTCGACCCTTCGGTGGCGTACGCCCTGGATGCCAACGGCAGTGGCTCGGTCACCCTGACCGGCGGGGCCGCGATGATTGTCAACTCCGATAACAACCAGGCGGCCCGGACGTCCGGCGGCGGGTCGCTGACCGCTGCGAACTTTCGCATTACCGGCACCAACCCCGGCGATGTCGGCAGTGGCTTCAACGGGTCGATCGTCACCGGCGTTCTGCCCACGCCCGATCCGCTGGCCTACCTCCCTGTGCCTGCTGTCCCTCCCAATGGGACGATGAGCCAGAAAGCCCTCGGGCAGGGAAACCACCAATACACCCTCAGCCCCGGCCGCTACAGCAACCTGCCCAATTTCAATGCCGGGGACGTCGTGAGCTTCCAGCAGGCCAGCGCCAACAGCAACGGCGGCATCTTCTACATCGACGGCGGCGGCTTTACCTCAACCGGAGCGACGATCACCATGGATCCCCTCACCACCGGGGGCGTCATGATTTACAACAACCCGTCCAATAACTCGAATTCGCAGGGCATCAATATCTCGGGCAACGCCACTGGGGTGGTCAATCTGTCCCCCCTGACGAGCGGCCCCTACGCGGGCATCCTCTTCTGGCAGAACCGGACCGCAGCCCAAACGCTGGGCATCTCCGGCAACGGCAGCTTCACTCTGCAAGGCACCGTGTACGCGGCCAACGCCCAGTTGTCGGTGACCGGCAACGGCCTCGCCGTGATTGGCTCGCAATACATCAGCCGCACGCTCGCTCTTGGCGGCGGCGGCACCACCACCATCAACTACTCCGAGACGGCGACCGCCCGGCTGCGCCAGGTTCGCCTCGTCGAGTGACCCGTTGCTGAACGGGCAGGCCCAGGTTGTGGCACGGTCTCCTGACCGTGCCACAGGGCTTGACCGAAGGTCTCCCGAATGTCGGGAGCCCAGAGGAGACCTGCGGTCAGGCGAGGTGGCACGGTCAGGAGACCGTGCCACAACCTGGGCTCCTGCCGAGCCGGGCGATGATTGCCCGGCTCGGCAGGAGCCTCGCCCTCCCGGCATTTGGGGCTCCGCAGTTCCTCCAGATTGCCCGACTTCCACTCGCTCGCACGCCGCCCACTGCAATTGACACATCCTGCCGACCGACTAGAATCCACATCTCATCAAGGATGCTCCTGCGCTTGTTCTCCAACACGAAAGTAACCCAGCCGTGTCACCGCCAAACGTTTATGAGGCCAGCCGACTTGAGAAGCTCCGCGCGATTGAACAACTCGGCATTGATCCCTGGGGCGCGCGGTTTGACGGGTATCAACCCATCGAGTCAATCCGCGCCCTGCCTGTGGACGCCGATCCGCCGCAGCGCGTGCGCGCCGCCGGTCGGCTTGCGCTGCGCCGGATTGCCGGCAAGCTCCATTTCCTTGAGATTCGCGATTGGTCCGGCCACCGGACGCTCAGGGAATTGAAAGGGCAGGAACACGCCGGCACGCAGGTCGATGCGTGGTCGAGCTATATTCAGGTGATGGTCGGCCAAAGGCAGGTTGGTGAAACCGGCTGGGCGCTGGCTCAGCTTCTCGACCTGGGCGACCTGATCGGCGTGGACGGCACCTTCGGCAAGACGAAGACGGGTGAGTTGACCATCTTCGCCGAGAAGCTGACGTTCCTCAGCAAGTCGCTGGAGCCGCACCCTGACAAGTGGGGCGGCATGCAGGACGAGGAGTTTCGTCTTCGCCACCGGTACCTCGACCTGATCTACAACCCGGAGACCCTGGACCGGAGCCTCAAGCGCATCAAGATTGTGCGCCAGATTCGGTGCTTCCTCGATGCGCAAGGTTTCATGGAGGTGGAAACGCCGACGCTGCACGCCATCGCCGGCGGAGCCGCGGCGCGGCCGTTCATCACGCACCACAACGCTCTCGACATCGACCTGTATTTGCGCATCGCCCTGGAACTGCACCTGAAGCGCTTGCTGATCGGCGGCATCGAGCGCGTCTACGAGATCGGCCGCGTGTTCCGCAACGAGGGCATCAGCCCGAAGCACAACCCGGAATTCACCATGCTGGAGTTGTACCAGGCGTACGGCAACTACGAAAGCATGATGGATATCACCGAGGGCATGATTGTCGCCTGTGTCAAGGAGTTGGGCGGCGAGATGAAACTGCCCTATGGCGACAAGGTAATCGACTTCACGCCGCCGTGGCAGCGAGCCTGTTACTGCGACCTGTTCCGCGAGCACGTCGGCGTCGCGATGGATGACGAGGACGGCGTGCGCCGCGCCGCCGAGGCGACCGGCTTCCCGACCGCGGGCAAGCATCACGACGTTCTTGTGCATCACCTGTTCGAGATGAAGGTCGAGGACAAGCTGACGGGGCCGGTGTTCGTTTACGACTATCCGGCGGGGCTTTGTCCGTTGACCAAGCGCAAGCGCGACCATCCGAAGATCGCGGAGCGCTTCGAGCTGTACGTGCAATCGATGGAGCTGGCCAATGCCTACACGGAGTTGAACGATCCCATAACGCAGGAGCGAACCTTCCGCGAGCAGCTGGCGGGGCTGCCCGAGGAAGAGTCGATGGCCAAGATGGATGAGGATTTCGTGCGCGCGATGCGGCACGGGATGCCGCCGGCGGGCGGCCTGGGCGTCGGCATCGACCGGCTGGTGATGCTGCTGACCAACACCCAAACGATCCGCGACGTGATCCTGTTCCCGCTGCTTCGCCCCGAAAAAACCTAACGCTCCCGCTTGCGGGTTCGCGCTCTGAGCCCGAACCCGCAAGCGGGAGGAAGCATGGCCGTTCACGGAGGAACGCCTTGTACAAGTTGCTGCTCTGCTGGCGGTATTTGCTCACCCGCTACCTGGCCCTGGCCTGCATTGTCAGCGTCCTGCTGGGCGTGGCGACGCTGATCGTGGTCAACAGCGTCATGAGCGGCTTCAGCACCAAGCTGCGGGAACGCCTGCACGGCCTGCTGTCCGACGTGCTCATCGAGGCGACCGGCATGGAGGGCTTCGGCAGTCCCGGCGAGAAGATGGCCCGCATCAAAAACGACCCCTTCCTCAAGGACCGCGTCGAGGTGATGACCCCCACCCTGGAGGTCTTCGCCATGATGCAGTTCAACATGCCCAACGGCGAGCTGATGACGCGGCCGATCCGCCTCATCGGCATCGAGATTGAGGGCCGCTCGAAGCTCGGCGGTTTTCAGGAAAACCTCAAGGAGACGCGCCACAAGCCATCCTTCGAGATCTCGGCCGAGGCCAAACGGCGCTACGAACACAGGAACCGCCAACTCCTCATGCAACTGCAGCGACCGGCGCCGCGCAATCCCAACGAACCGCCCCCACCCGCCGAACCGGAGCGCAGTATCAAGTTGCCGCACGGCGCCATCGTCGGCAATCTGATCGCGAGCTTCCGCGTCAAGGAACCCGATGGGAAGGCCCGCGAGTTCTACCTGCTCAAGCCCGGCGATCAGGTCATCATCACGACCGTCAGCGGGGCACGACTGGCCCCTGTCTACGATAATTTCGTCGTTGTGGACTACTTCAAGTCGGAAATGAGCGAGTACGACAGCAACTACGTCTTCGTGCCGCTCGACTACCTGCAGCACTTACGCACGATGGAGGATCGCGTCACGAGCATCCTGGTCAAGCTGAAGGATCCATCCGAGGGTGAGAAAGTCGTCAAAGCGCTCAAGGCGATGTTCGCCGCCGAGGTCAACGCTCACCAGCTGCAGATCGAAACGTGGGAGACCAAGCAAAGCCCGCTACTGCAGGCCATCTCCATCGAGAAGGGCATCCTGAACATCCTGCTGTTCCTGATCATCGCGGTGGCCGGGTTCGGGATCTTGGCGATCTTCAGCATGATCGTCGCGGAGAAGACGCGCGACATCGGCATCCTCAAGGCGCTGGGGGCGTCGAACTTCGGCGTGATGAAGATTTTCCTCAGTTACGGGCTGCTCTTGGGGCTGGTCGGCACAGGGTTGGGCACCCTGCTGGGGCTGACAATCACCATGAATATCAACAGCGTGGAGCAGTTCCTGTCAAAGATAACGGGGGCGGACATCTTCCCGCGCGACGTCTACTACTTCAACGAGATCCCGACGGACATCCAACCGATGAGCGTGGTACTCGTAAGCCTCGGGGCGGTGGCGATTGCCGTCTTCGCCAGCGTGTTGCCGGCGCTGCGCGCCGCGATGCTGCACCCGGTGCGCGCCCTGCGGTACGAATAACTCACTCGACTGGCGAGCGGGGGGCGTAAGCCCCCTGATTCAAAAGGGATGCGCAGAATCAGGGGGCTTACGCCCCCCGCTCGCCAATTCGCGAAAGGACTCCGCCATGTTGACCATCGTTCCGCTCATCAGCGCCCTCGGCCTGCACAAGACCTATCGCAAAAATGCGGAAAAGGTCGAGGTACTGCGCGGCCTTGACCTGGAAGTCTTCGAGGGCGAGTTCGTCAGCGTCCTCGGCGCTTCCGGCTCCGGCAAGAGCACAATGCTACACCTGCTCGGCACACTCGACCGTCCCGATCACGGCGAGATTTATCTACAGCGCCGCCGCATCGACAACCTGCCCGGCGCGGCGCGCGACGAGCTGCGCAACGGCACCTTCGGCTTTATTTTCCAGTTTTACCATCTGCTACCGGAGCTGAACACGCTCGAAAACATCCTGATGCCGCAGATGATCAAGCATTCGCTGTTCGGCTGGCTCGGGCAGGGGCGAGCGCTGCGTCGCCGTGGCACCGAACTACTTGAGCGTGTCGGCCTGTCGCATCGGCTCAAGCACCGGCCGCGCGAACTGTCCGGCGGCGAGATGCAGCGCGCGGCCATCGCCCGCGCCCTGATCAATCGGCCGCGGATCCTGCTCGCCGACGAGCCGACCGGGAACCTCGACGCCGAGACCGGCGCACACATCATCCAGTTGTTGCGCGACTTGAACCGCACGGACGGCCTCACTATTATCATGGTGACACATAACCTCGACATCATCGCCGACACCGACCGGGTGGTGCGTCTGGTCCAGGGCCGCGTCGAGGGGGCGGCGCCCAAGGTGCCCTTTCCGGCCTACGTCACCGAAGCCATCTGATCCCGCGACGTAACGCCGTCATGGAGTTGGCCTTGGCAGCAGGGATCCGCGTGGAACAGCACCTCGTACGCACCGAGTCCTGAGCGCCATTTAGCCGCGGTTCTCCGAACCGCGCCTAACCGCAAGAGTACCGCCATGATCGACCTGCACCGCATCCTCGTGCCGACCGACTTCAGCAAGCACTCCCAAACGGCCCTGAAATATGCGGTCAGCTTCGCGGAGAAGTTTGGGGCCGAGATCTTCCTCCTTCACGTCGTTCAGGATTTCGCGCTCTTCCTGCCCGACACGATCACCGCCGGCCCGCCGATTCTGCCGCCGTTGGAGCAGCTCACCACCGCGGTTCGCACCGCCCTGGACCGCATCATTCAGGAGAACAATCTCCAGCACCTGACCGTCCACGGCGAGGCGCGCGAGGGCACGCCCTACCACGAGATCATCGCCTTCGCGAAGGAAAAAGACATCGATCTCATCATCATGGGGACGCACGGCCGCGGCGGCTTGGCTCACCTCTTGCTCGGCAGCGTCGCCGAGAAGGTCGTGCGCAAAGCTCCGTGCCCGGTGCTGACCGTGCGCGACCCCGAACACGAATTCATCCACGATTGACACGGTTTCACCAGCCGCTTGCGGCTTCGCGAACGCCAAGCCTCCGCGAAGCCGCAAGCGGCTGGTGCCGAGACGCGACACCCGGGAAGTGCCCACATGGCGACCCGCACCCACTCGCTCGACGCCCTGTTTCATCCCACGTCGGTTGCGGTCGTCGGCGCCAGCGCCGTGCCCGGCAGCGTCGGCAGCATTCTGATGCGCAACCTGCTGGAATATCCCTTTGGAGGTGTCGTTTATCCAGTAAATCCGAAACGGCCCCATGTCCACGGCGTCCGCTGCTACCCCGATATTGCGCACCTACCCGAGACCGTCGATCT
>WNGB01018083.1_pt1 | contig 15249 bp, 13 predicted proteins | sample 5400681 | NCBI WGS metagenome assembly WNGB01 (sample SAMN13153367, study PRJNA577476) | soil metagenome | isolation source: 115 cm soil or saprolite under grassland replicate 2 | place: USA:California | collected 2016-06-15
CGGCCGAACCCCTCCCCCCGACCCCCTCCCCCCTCCCCTGCGAGGAGAGGGGGAGCAGGCCAGGCAGCGCTTTTCTTCTCCCCCTCTCCTCGCAGGGGAGGGGGTCGGGGGGAGGGGTGTTCTCCGGCGGTTAGCGGACCGTCCCGACGCCGCGGATCGAGTTGACCGTCTCGCTGCCCAGCAGGACCGCACCGAGGATGCGCTGGATCGGCGACAGAATCCTGGCGATGGCGGTGTCGGCCCGCTGGATGATCTGCGCCTTGACGTACACGCGATCGCCCGGCACCAGTTGATAGTTCGTCGCCATCTCGCCGCGCTGCGTGATGCCGATATAGTCCACGCCCAAGATGTTGTCGCCGCTGTGGCCGTGCGTCCGCCGCGCCACCCAGATTTTCCGCTTTGACGCCTCCGGCGGCAGACCGTTGATCTGGCTGATGGCGTCGAGCACCATCTCGTTGCCGGTGATCGGGATGCGCTGCACCACCTCGCCGAAGCCGACGCGATCGGTGATGACGTAGTAGACCTTGCTGTTGTACGCCAGCACGTCCACGCTCAAGCCCTCCATCACATCCTTGAGGCTCTTCTTCGTTGGGTCGAGCCGCGAGTGAACCACCTTGGCGATCTCCATACGCGCCTGTTCGATCGTCAGGCCGGCGACGTACACCGAGCCGTAGGTGCCGACGCCGACGGTCCCGTCGGGTCGGACCAGGTGCGGCCCACGGACCGGCTGCGTCAACAAACCCTCCAGCGAGTCGATCTGCAGGATGTCGGGCGGACCGATGACGTACGTCGGGTGCGAGATGCGGTTGCCCTCGTTCGGGGCGTGCGGCTCATGCATTGGCGCGTGATCGGGCACGACCATGCCGGGATCGCCCATCGGCCCATTGTTGCCGACCATGATCGGCGGCGGTTGCGGCATGGAGCGCGGCGCCTTGATGGGTTCACCCTCGCGCTGCTCGCCCGGGTTGGCTGGCTGCAGGACTGGCCCGGACCTGGCATCGGCGACCATCATCGGACGCAGGCCGGGGACCGTCGCGAACTGGCCAGTCATCCGCCGCGGCGGGGGGGCGACCGCGAGCGGGGACGGCGCTTCCGGGGCGGACGGCATCGTCAGACCCACGGGCGTTACTTCTTCACGTGGCACCGCGCGCCAGACAGCTTGCTGCGGCGCGGGCGATGCCTGTGCGACCTGCTGGATCTGCGCCGGAGCCGTCCGAGCGACCGGTTGCCGAGGTGTCTGCGCAGTGACTCGGGCAGTGGCGGGAACCACAGTGATCGGCGTCAGGCGAACTTTCGGCCCGCGCAAGTGACAGGCGCTCAGGTGTTGCTCGATGGCTTGGCGAGCCTGGTCGAGAGACTGCCCGGCAACCGGGAAAGTGCCGTACGGCCCAAGGGTGGCGGTGCCGTCAGGGCCAACAAATGTACGGCCGGTCATGCTCTGCCGCGGCTCCGCGACCTCGACAGTCCACTCGAACTCGGAGCGGGGCTGGAGCACCTGGGGATGAGCCGCGACGCGGGTGAAGCTCCCGGTTCTCCCGTCCGCCGGCGGATTCTGGGGAGCGGAGGCGACTTGCGCCCCCACCCCAGCGCTGCCGGGAGACATGGCATCGCGTGTGGAGAAGGTGTTGCAGCCCGTGCCTACGGCACACAGTCCGAGCACGATGGCCATTCCGGAGGCCAGGCGACCCATGCATCTCTCTGGCATATCCCGACTCCTCAATTCCTGAATGACTCGACGCCGTCGAGCCCGAGGCAACGCTTCCTTGCGATCGGGTGCGGGGGTGTCCCGCGCTAGACTTCGTAATCGGAATTCGGTGGTGCCGGACTCACCTCACCTTGCCGGGCTTGTCGAGATTGGCCACCCCTTCGCAACTTACGAATCTTACGACAGGTCAACTTTCCTCAGTTTACCAGCTGAAGAAGGCTGTGCTCTTTGCCGCACAGGTTGGGGAAGAAGGGAAGGGAGTACGGAGTACCGAGTACGGAGTACCGAGTGCAGAGCTTTTCGGCGAGAGTCCTCCGCACCTCGCTGCCTCCTCCGTATTCGGTATTTTGTACTCCGTACTTCGTACCCCCGTACTCCCATCCCCCTCTCCCCAAACCCATCCACCATAAGGGAAAGCGCGGTTCCTGAACATCCATCAACGCCGCAGAAAACCCTGGTTGACGCGCAACCGCCCTCGACTGTATGATGCGACCCTCCTAACGGAACACCTGGAACTGACCTCTTCGCAACTGCTGTAACAATCGCCAGCCATCTCCGACGGCCTCGTGCATCGGCTCCCGCAAAGCCGTTGCGGCCGCCTGGGGTGCCGCTCCACACGCCCGCAACGGAATCGCCTTCCGCGCTCTGCCTTCACCAGGGAGGGGCCCAAATGACCCACGCACTCACCCCTGTCCGCTCGAACCGTGTCGCTTACGCCCTGGCCGTCCTCGCCCTGCCGGTGACGGTTCTGCTCTGGGCCTACTGGACCACCCTCGCGGAGGTCACGCAGGCATGGGCCAGCGACGCGCAATACTCGCACGGGTACCTCGTGCCGGGTTTTGCCCTGCTACTGCTGTATTTGCGCCGCGATCGGCTCCAGCCCGCGGCCCTGCGGGCCAACTGGTGGGGGCTGCTCCTGCTACTCGCCAGCGTCGGTTTGCGATTTTACGGAGCGTATTTCGGGTACGTGTGGTACGACCAGATCTCGCTGCTGCCGTGCATCGCCGGCATCTGCGTCCTGGCAGGCGGCTGGCACGCCCTGCGCTGGTCGTGGCCGTCCATCGCCTTCCTGTTCTTCATGATCCCGTTGCCGCATCGGATGTCGGTGCAGATGGCGGGACCGCTGCAGCGCATCGCCACCGAGGCGACCACCTTCCTCCTGCAAACGCTCGGCCGCCCCGCCGTCAGCGAAGGCAACGTCATCCTGCTCAACGAGGTTGAGTTGGGTGTCGTCGAGGCGTGCAGCGGCCTGCGCATGCTGGTGATCTTCTTCGCGCTGTCCACCGCCGTCGCCTTGCTCATGAGGAAGCCGCTGTGGGAGAAATTGCTGGTCTGCGGCAGCGCTGTGCCGATCGCCCTGGTGACGAATATCCTGCGCATCACCGCCACGGGTTTGCTCCATGAGGGATTCGGCAAGGAGGTTGCCGACGCTGTCTTCCACGACCTTGCCGGGTGGCTGATGATGCCGCTGGGCCTGCTGTTCCTGGCCCTGGAACTGAAACTGCTCCGCCATCTGCTCATCGAGCCCGCCGCAGATGTGACCGTGGCGGCCGCCGTGGCAGCGCCGCAGCCGGTCTTCACCAGCGCCGCGAGCGAGCCGACCCCGCGCACGTCGCGCCGGCAGCGCCAGCCGCGGCCCGCGGCCGCCAAGCCCTTCGGCCGCGGCTAACGCAGGAGTTGGTTCGTAGTCCCGCCTTTAGGCGGTTTCCGCCCCGCCGCCTAAAGGCGGGACTACAAACCAACTCCTCTCGCCGGCGTGAGTCCTTATTCATCCCCCTTTCACCCCCGTGGGAGATAAGCCGTGCCCCGCGATACAGACAAGCCCGAACCCGCCAACCAGCCGGAACCGAACCCGCCGACGCTGCGCCATCCCGCCGCCGGCCGCCCGCACCCGGCCCTGCGCCACGCCGCCGCCGTGCCGCCGCCGGCGCTGTCGGCCGGTCCGGACGCGATGTCGCTGCTGAAGGCCGTGCGCCGCCGCTGGCTGCTGGCGCTCAGCCTCGGCATCCTCGCCGCCGGTGGAGCCTTCATCGCGATCATGATCCTAATGCCGACCAAATATACCGCCTTTTCCACTCTCCAAATTTCCGCCGACCCAAAAAGCCTGATGGGCCGCCAGGACTACCGCAACGACTTCGCAATCGCCCAGAAGACCCTGGCATCGCGCTTCAAGGGCCGCGATATCCTGCTCAAGGCACTGGTTCAGGATCAGGTCCGCGATCTCGGCATCGTTCGCCGCTTTCCCAACACGCTCGCGACCATCAGCTGGCTGGAAGAAGAGATCAAGGTCGATACCCAGGACTCGAACGAACTCATGAGCGTCTCGCTGCCCGGTGAAGACGCCGAGGAGTTGTGCATCCTGGTGAATGCGCTGGGCAATGCCTACCTGTCCATCGTCCAGGGAAAGGAGAGCAAGGAGCGCAAGGAGCGGGTGGCCACGGTTCAGAAGATCGCTGACAAGCTCAGGGATAAACTCGGCGAGAAAATCGCCACCCGGGACGGTCTCCTGGGCGGCAAGGGGAACCCCAACTCCGCAACGCAGAATCTGGTCGGGGGAGCCCTGATGGCGCGACTCGGGGAAGCCTCGCGGCAACTTGCCACGGCGCAGTTCGAGGTCGAGAAGGCCAAGGCGAAGCTCGCGATGCACGACACCATGCACAAGACTATATCACTCGATGATATCCCCGATAAAGCGTTGATGGATATGCTCGACGGTGACATCCTCCTCAAGCCCAAACTCATGCAGATCCAGAACCTCGAAAAGGCCCTCTCCCGCATGGATATCCTCGGAACCCCCCGGAACGACCCGTCGCGGGTCGGGGTCGTCCGCAACCTGACGAAGCTCCGAATGGAGGTCGATGTCGCCCGCGAGGGCATGAAGGACGAGTTGCTGGAGAAGTTTCAGCGCAAGCTCGACGCCGAGCACAAGCAGATGCACGCGGCCTTCCAACTGGAACTCGGGCCGCTGGAGAAGCACGCCAAGGACTGGCAGAAGCAGTTCGATCAGCTGGTGCAGGATACCGAGAATCTGGGCGTTACGACGGTCCGGGTCGCGGTGCTCGATGAGGAGATCAAGGGCCTGGAAAAGCAGTTCGCCGAGGTGGACAAGCAGCTCAAGACCTTCGAGGTGGAACAGCAGTCGGAGTTCCGGGTCACTCTGGCTCAGGAGGCGGTCTGGCAGGTCAAGGACGCCAGGAAACGCACAGTGTTCATGGGCTTGGCGCCGATCGCCGCATGCGGCCTGGTCGCGTTCGGAGTCGGCTGGTTTGAGTTCCGCGCTCGCCGCATCCATTCCGCCGACGAAGTCGCCGTCGGGCTGGGAATGCGCGTCGTCGGCGCCGTGCCGACCTCCGGGCGGCGGCAGTTCGTCACCCCTCTGGCGACCGCTAATGCCGATGATCACAACCTCATCGAATCGATCGACGCCATTCGGACCATGCTGCTCCGCAATGCCAGCATTGAGCCGACCCAGGTGGTGATGGTCACCAGCGCCGTCGGCGGCGAGGGCAAAACGACCCTGTCGAGCAATCTCGCGGTCAGCCTGGCCCGCGCTGGCCGTCGCACCCTACTGGTTGACTGCGACCTGCGCCGTCCCACTCTGCACCAGTTCTTCGAGCAGACGCTGCAACCGGGCTTCAGTGAAGTGGTGCTCGGCGAGGTGGAACTGCCCGACGCGGTGCGGCCAACGACGATCGACGAGAACCTGTGGCTGCTGCCGGCCGGCCAGTGGGATCGCGAGGTGGTGCAGGAACTGGCCCGCGACAGTGTCGGCACGATCTTCGAGCGGCTCAAGCAGGAGTTCGACTTCGTCGTGATCGACTCGCACCCCGTCCTGCCCGCGACGGATTCGCTGTTGATCGGCCAGCACGTGGACGCTGTCATTCTGTCGGTGATGCACGGCGTCAGCCAGACGCCGCGCGTTCACACCGCTCACGAACGGCTCGCGACGCTGGGCATTCGGCTGTTTGGGGCCGTCGTCAACGGTCTGCCGAGCGAGCCGTACGCCCGACGGCGGCAGGACCGGCAGCCCACCGCCGCGGCCGCGTGACCGAGAACGGTCGTCCGTGCCCAGACTCCTCCCCTCGCCCCCGAGTACAGGGGAGAGGGGAGCAAGAGACCAATGACCCCCTTGGTTTGAGGATGATTCTGATGACACGCCTGTTGCCTGTCGCCGCCGCCTTCATCGTGCTGCTGTTCTCCGGGTTGGTCCACGGCGTCTGGACCGAGCGCTGGGCCGAGTCGCCCGACCTCGACGAAGCGGTCGCGAAGCTCGACGGGTTGCCGCTGACCGTCGGCGACTGGCGCGGCAAGAAGCTAGACAACGGTAATCGCACGAGCGGCGGTCTGGCTGGCTCGATCTCGTGCTGCTACGTCCATCGCCAGACCGGCAAGGAAGTGACCGTCTTCCTGGCGTGCGGCCGTCCGACGAAGGTGGCGATCCACACGCCCGACGTGTGCTACGCCGCCAGCGGCTTCGAGATGGAACCCAACCAGGAGTTCACGGTCCCGCCCGGCTCGGCAGCGAGCGGTTCGCAGTTTTACACGGCCCGGGCCAAGAAGATGAAGGCAGCCGACCAGACGCGGCTGCGCATCTTCTGGTCGTGGAACCCCGGCGGCAAGTGGCAGATCGCCGATAGCCCGCGCGTCGCCTTCGCCAATCGGCAGATCCTCTACAAACTGTACTTCATCCGCGAGATGGCGAGCGCGACCGAGCCCCTGGCGGAAGACCCCTGCCTGCAACTGATGCACCAACTGTTGCCCGTGCTGCAGCCCAATGTGCTGCCGGCATCGTGATGCGCCGCCGCTGCCACCGAAAGCCAGCCCCGGCCGCACGCCCCCGTTGAAAATTCTACTCAGCAGAGAGGAGAAGAGCATGTTGATCGATCTGGACATTCGTGGAGTGGAAGGAGGCGACGAGTGCGTCGGGCGACCGGGGAGGGGCCGCAGTCGTAAAGACAGGCTCGCAAGCGTGGGGCAATGGATGGACAGGAGCGGTTGGTACAGACCGATGAAGCGTGGGGTGGAGTTCGTCGCGGCCCTGGTGCTGCTGGTGCTGACAGGGCCGCTGATGCTGCTGGCAGCGCTGCTGGTCAAGGTGACGTCACGCGGGCCGGCGTTCTACACGCAAACGCGGATCGGGCTGGGAGGCCGGCCGTTCACGATTTACAAGATTCGCACGATGATCCACAACGCGGAGTCGCTGACCGGGCCGCGCTGGGCGATCCCCGGCGACCCGCGCGTCACCCGGATCGGGTACGTATTACGTATCACCCACCTCGATGAGTTGCCGCAGTTGCTGAACGTGCTGCGCGGCGACATGAGCCTGATCGGCCCGCGGCCGGAACGCCCTGAGTTCATCGGCGAGTTGGAGCGAGCGCTGCCGGGCTATCGGCGGCGGCTGGTGGTGCGGCCTGGCGTCACGGGACTGGCGCAGGTGCAACTCCCGGCCGATAGCGACCTGGACAGTGTGCGCCGTAAGCTGCAGCAGGATCTGTACTATGTGCGTGCGTGCGGGCCGTGGCTGGACTTTCGTTTGGTGTGCTGCACCGCCTGCCGGATGCTGGGCATCCCGATCCGCATCTCCGGCTGGCTGCTGCGCATTCCCACGAGCGACGCCATTGCGGAGGTCATGAAGACCACCGTTCCGGAAGTCGGCACGCCGGCGCCAGCGCGCATGCGCAAGGCCGCGTGAATGCCCTGATCCCGCTTGCGGGTTAGCGCTCAGAGCGCTAACCCGCAAGCGGGAATTTGGAGGAGACCGCTGATGAGCAGGATGCTCGATCGGTTGCCCGTCGGCCGCAATGAAGATCCCCCGGGACTCGACCGGCCGTTCATCTCCGTGATCGTCCCGGTGCGCAACGAAGCCGCCTTTATCCGCGACACCCTGGACCAGCTGTTGCATCAGGACTACGCCCGTGACTCCTTTGAGATTCTTGTCGCCGACGGCCGCTCCACCGACGCGACAGCCGCCCTCGTGCGCGACTACGCCGCGCGCTGGCCGAACGTACGGTTGCTGGACAATCCGCGGCGCTGGTCGAGCGCCGGGCGCAACCTGACGATCCTCGCCGCGCGCGGGGATCTACTGGTGATCGTGGACGGGCATTGTGAGATCGACCGCGTCAATTACTTGACGGAGTTGGCGGATGCCTTCCGTCGCAGTGGGGCGGACTGTGTCGGCCGCCCGCAACCGCTCGACGTCTCTGGCGCCACGCTGATGCAGCGCGCCGTTGCCGCCGGCCGAAGTTGCTGGCTCGGGCATCATCCCGACTCGTACATCTATGCTTCCGAGGAGCGGTTCGTCCCGCCGCAGAGCGTCGCGGTGGCGTACCGCCGTGGCGTGTTTTCGCGTGTCGGACTGTTCGACGAGGCCTTCGACGCCTGCGAAGACGTCGAGTTCAACCACCGCGTCGCGCGGGCCGGCCTGCGTTGTTTCTTCACGCCACGAATCGCCGCTCGCTACGTTCCGCGGTCCAGCCTGGGCGGTCTGTTCCGCCAGATGGTGCGCTACGGCCGGGGCCGCGTCCGCCTCGCCCGCAAACATCCTGAGACCGGGAGTGTCCGTAGTTTTGCCCCGGCGGCGTTCCTGCTGGGACTGCTCGCTGGTCCGCCGCTCGCGTGGCTCTCGCCGTGGCTCGCGGCGCTCTATGGCGGCACCCTGGCGCTATACGCCGCGGTCGTGCTGCTCGTGTCGCTGACGCTCGCCGCACGCGCCCGCCGGCCAACCCTTTTCCCATTGCTGCCGCTCGTGTTTGCGACGATCCATCTCGGCGCGGGCGCGGGCATCGTGACGGAATGGCTCGCCGGACGCAGGCCGGTGCGCCGCTGGCTCGGGCTGCCGACGGCCCTGACACGCAAGACTCCGTGATTTTCTCTCCCCTCTCCCCTTGCGGGAGAGGGGAGCAAGACAAGGAAAACAACGTGCCGCTACTCAGTCCGATCCATCGTGAGCCGCACTCCCCGCCAGAGCCGGAACCACCGCCGCTCAACGCCCTGACCGTGGATGTCGAAGACTACTACCACGTCAGCGCTTTCGAGTACCTGATCCCGCGCGAACAGTGGGATCAGTTCGCGCCGCGCGTCGAGGCCAGCACCGAGACGATCCTCGATTTGCTCGAAAATGCCTCCGTCAAGGCGACATTCTTCATCCTTGGCTGGATCGCTGAGCGGAATCCGCGCCTCGTCCGTCGCATCCACGCCGCGGGCCACGAGATCGCCTGCCACGGGTACTGGCACCGCCTCATCTACCAGCAGACGCCGGCGGCCTTTCGCCTGGATCTGCGGCGCGCGCGCGACGTGCTCCAGGATGCCGTCGGCGTTCCCGTCACCGCCTATCGGGCGCCGAGTTTCTCGATCACGCACGACAGCCTGTGGGCACTCGACGTGCTCATCGAGGAAGGCTTCCGCTTCGATTCCAGCGTTTACCCGACCTACCATGCCCGCGGCCCCGAGCGTGCCGCACACAATCCCGCGACCAGCAGGCGCGATTCACGAGTTTCCGATGCCGGTTTGTCGCAAATTCGGCTATCCGCTGCCGGTCGGCGGCGGCGGTTACTTCCGGCTCTATCCGTACTTCCTGACGCGGCACGGGCTGCGCAGCCTGAATCGACGCGGCCAGCCGTTCGTGTTCTACGTTCACCCGTGGGAAGTCGATCCCGAGCAGCCGCGGCTGCCGGTGAGCTGGGGCAAGAAATTTCGCCATTATGTCGGTCTCAAAAGGACGCAACCACGGCTGGCGCGGTTGCTCGCCGACTTCCGGTTCGGGACGTTGTCGGAGGCATTCGCCGCAGCGGGGATGCGCGGCGAGTTGCAGACCTGGGAATTGCCCGCCGCGGCGTAAGGCGTGTGGTTCGTAGTCCCGCCTTTAGGCGGTTTGACGCTCATCCGCCTAAAGGCGGGACTACGAACAAGCGCGGCGTAAGGAGGTTCGCATGAAGGTCGCCGCCGTGTTCGGAACCCGGCCCGAGGCCATCAAGATGGCGCCGGTCGTCCACGCCCTGCGCCGCCGCGCTCAGGCCGGCGCAGACCTGCAACCGCTCGTGTACGTCACCGGCCAGCACCGCGGCATGCTCGACCAGGTGCTCCGTCTGTTCGACATCGAACCCGATGCCGACCTTGATGTCATGCGGCCGGACCAGCAACTCGCCGATCTCAGCGCTCGCATGTTGGTGGGGCTGGAACCCCTGCTGGAGCGCGACCGGCCGGACCTCGTCCTTGTTCACGGCGACACCACAACCGCCCTGGCCGGCGCGCTCGCTGCGTACTACCGGCGCATCCCCGTCGGCCACGTCGAGGCGGGCCTGCGCACCGGCGACCGCTACAGCCCGTTCCCCGAGGAGCTGAACCGCCGCCTGGTCGATGCCCTGGCTACTTACCATTTCGCCCCAACCGCCCAGGCCGTCGCGAACCTCAAGGCCGAGGGGACGACCGCGAGCGTCCTGCAGACCGGCAACACCGTGATCGACGCCCTGCTGCTGACCCTGGAGCGCATCGGCGAAGGCGCCGAGAAGAGTTTGCTGCGGCACTGTCCCGCGCTGGAGCCGGCGCTGGCTCGGGGCCGGCGTCTCGTGCTTGTGACCTGCCATCGCCGCGAGAACCACGGCCCTGCCCTGGCGTCCATCTGCGGCGCCCTGCTTGAGCTGACGGAAACCTTTCGCGATGTGGATATAGTGTATCCTGTACATCCCAATCCCCAGGTGCGCGCCGCTGCCGAGCGTTACCTCGCCGGGGCCAACCGCGTTCATCTGCTGCCGCCGCTCGATTACGACGTGTTTTGCTGTCTGATGAGTCTCAGTCATCTGATCCTGACCGACTCCGGCGGCGTTCAGGAAGAAGCGCCGGCGCTGAACAAGCCCGTCCTGGTGCTGCGCGACACGAGCGAGCGCCCGGAAGCCGTCGCCGCCGGGGCCGCCAAGGTGGTCGGCACTCTCCATGAAGACATTGTGGAGGCGGTAACGCTCTTGCTCACCGACCGCGACGAATATCGCCGCATGGCCGAGGCGCCGAGCCCCTACGGCGACGGCCGGGCCGCCGAGCGGATCGCGGCGTTCATCGAGCGCCTGGCTCAGCCCGCGACGCTTCGCCCGAAGAAAGGCCGGCGCGATCGAGTTCGTTTGTAGTTCCGCCTTTAGGCGGTTGAGGCTGCACCGCCTAAAGGCGGGACTACGAACCAAACGGAGCGATTTCGCCCAAGTGAGATGCTGTATGATCACCGGACGCGACTTTGTGATCCTCTCCGACGACTACGACGGCCTGCCGACCTCGGCGATCCACCTGTTTCGCCGCCTCGGCCGGGGCAACCGCGTCTTCTGGTTCAACACGCTCAGCCGCCTGCCGCGCCCGAGTCTGGCCGATATGGGCAAGGTGCTGCGCACCGTCACGCGCTGGGCGCTTCGCCGGCGCGCGCCAGCGCGCGACATACCTGACGGCGTTCAGGTCGTCAATCCCATCATGGTGCCGTGGTTCAAACCGCTCGTCCGCCGCTTCAATCGCTTCAGCCTGCTCCGCCGCTATCGCAAACTGTGCGCCCGCTACGCGATCACCGACCCGATCGTGCTGACCACCTTTCCGCACGGGGTCGATTTCCTCAAGGCGGTGCCGGAGGCGACCCGGATTTATTACTGCGTCGATGATTTCCTCGACTATCCCGGCGTCAACCGTGCCGACTGGGCGCGCATGGAGGCGGAACTGCTGGAGAGCGTCGATGGCCTGATCGTCACCAGCCGCCACCTGGCGTACAAGCACACCACCGCCTGCCCGCTCCTCCACTTGCCGCATGGAGTCGATTTCGAGCACTTCCAGACCGGCCCTGCGGGCGCCCCGGTGCCGGAGTTGGAGGCCCTGCCGCGACCGATCGTTGGCTTTTTTGGCTATATTAGCGAGTGGGTCGATCTGGATTTGATCGCCAGTCTGAGCCGCCTTTTCCCCGACGTATCGTTCGTGCTGCTCGGTCGCGGCGACGTCGGGATGCAGCGCCTCGCCGGTCTGCCTAATGTCCACCGCCTCGGCTTCGTCCCTTACACCGACCTGCCGCGCTACGCCCGCTATTTTGACGTGGGCCTGATCCCCTTCGTCCTCAACCAACTCACGCTCGCCGTCAATCCGGTCAAGCTGATGGAGTATCTGGCGCTCGGGCTGCCCGTGCTGTCCACGCGGCTGCCGGAGTTGGAGTCCATCGACGGCCCGATCCGGCTGGCGGTCACCTACGACGAGTTCGCCACCGGGCTGCGCGAGGTCCTGGCATTGCTGGGGCCGCGAACGAGCGTGCAGGCTCGTGCGGTCGCTCGGCGCAACACCTGGGACCAGCGCGTCGAGCAGTTGAGCGCGTTTTTGGAACAATTCCGGTCCCGCTTGCGGGTTAGCGCTGGGAGCGCTAACCCGCAAGCGGGCATCGAAGTCATGGGAGGCACCCTCTGATGCGGACGATTGTCCACCTGACGGCCTCGGCGTTCTACGGCGGCCCCGAGCGACAGATGCTCGGCCTAGCCCGCGCGCTCCCCGAGGACCATCGCACCGTGTTCGTCACCTTCCCGGAAAAGGGCAAGGGGCAATCCTTCCAGGACGAAATTCGCCGCGCGGGCTTCGAGGGGATCACCCTCAGCGCCGACAGCCCGCGGTTCCGCCGCGTGATTCGCGAGTTGACGAAGCACCTCGACGATCTCGGCGCCGATGTTCTGTGCTGCCACGGCTACAAGGCGAACCTACTGGGTCGGCCCGCCGCGCGCTGCGTCGGTGTTTCGGCGGTCGCGGTGTCGCGCGGCTGGACCGGCGAAAGTTTCAAGATACGGCTCTACGATGCGCTCGATCAGGTCGTGCTGCACTGGATGGACTGGGTCGTCTGCGTCTCGGAAGGGCAGGCGGTCAAGGTGCGGCGCACCGCCGTCAACCCCGAGCGGGTGGTCGTCATTCGCAACGCGATCCGCGCTGAGCGTTTCGCGGCGCCGCAAGCGATCTACCGCGAACGGTTGCGGCAGTTGTTCCCCGCGCCCCCATCGCTGATCGTCGGCGCCGCAGGCCGGCTGACCCCGGATAAGGGGTTCCATCATCTCGTCGAGGCGGCGGCCCGAATTCGTCAGCGCCGCCAAGACGTGGGATTTGTGCTGTTCGGCGCAGGCTGGCAGCGCGACGCCCTGCTGCGCGACATTCAGGCGGCGGGCCTGGCCGGCTCGTTCGTCCTCCCCGGCTTCCACGCTGACCTTGATGCTTTCGTGCCGCACTTCGACCTCCTCGTCCTGCCGTCGTACGCGGAGGGCCTGCCGAATGTCATCCTGGAGGCGTTCGCCGCCGGAGTGCCGGTGGTCGCGACCACGGCGGGCGGCACAGCGGAATTGGTTGACGAGGGCGTCAGCGGCTACATCGTGCGGCCGGGGGCCGTCGGCCCGCTTGCCGCGCGCATCCTTCAGGTGCTGGCCTCGCCGCAGCGCCACGAGATGGGCGCGTACGGCCGGGCGCGTGTGTTGCGTGACTTCACGTTCGAGGCGCAGAGCCGGGACTATCTGCGCTTCTTCGACCGCGTCTGTCGAGAGGGTCGGTCGCGAGTCTCCCGCCGTCCCGCTTGCGGGTTAGCAGGAAGCGTAGGCCCCTGCTAACCCGCAAGCGGGAATTTAGCGAGGCGAAAAGGAGTTTATGAGCATCACCGCCACCCTGCCCGCTCGGACTCACCGCTTGGCACGACGCCGCAGCGCGCCCGTCCGCCGGCCGATTCGCGTCTGCTACCTGATCGACCAGCTCCGGCCCGCAGGCACGGAAACGCAGCTCGTCGCCCTGATCCGTCGCCTCGACCGCACTCGCGTCGTCCCCTACCTCGGCCTGCTGCGCGGCGAAGGGGCGATCTCGCGCTCGCTGGAGCCCGACTGCTGCCCGATCCTGCACCTCGGCGTCCATTCGCTTTGCCGGCCGTCCACGCTCGTCAAGGCGCGGCGACTGGCGCAGTTCCTGCGCCGTGAACGCATCGACGTCCTGCAGGTGTACTTCCAGGACAGTACCTACTTCGGGGCGCTCGTGGCCCGATTGGCTGGCGTGCCCTATCTCGTGCGGACGCGGAACAATCTCGGCTACTGGCTGACGCCGCTGCACCGCCAGCTGGGCCGATTCTGCAATCGCCTCACCGCCGCGACGATCACCAACTGCGAGGCTTGCCGCGATGCCGTCATCGCCGACGAGGGGGCGCCCGCGGAGTCGGTGTTTGTGCTGGAAAATGGCGTCGATTTCGACCGCTTCAGCGCCTTGCCCGCGCTGGCCGCACGACCGGGGCCGATCCATGTCGGCGTCGTGGCCAACCTGCGCCCCGTCAAGGGCCTCGATGTGTTCGTCCGCGCCGCCGCCACCGTCGCGGCGCATTGCCCGGACGTGACGTTCGCCGTCGCCGGCGAGGGGGAGTCGCGGGCGGATCTGGAGCGCCTCGCCGATGAGCTGGGGTTGGGGAAACGCTTGCAGTTGCCGGGGGTCGTACGTGACGTGCCGGCGTTCCTCAGTCGGGCCGACGTGGCGGTCCTCTGCTCGCACTCCGAGGGGATGTCGAACGCGCTGCTGGAATACATGGCGGCGGGCCGGGCGATTGTGGCAACGCGCGTCGGCGCAGCGGAGCGTCTGATCGAAGCGGGGACGCACGGCCTGCTCGTCCCGCCCGGGGACGCGACAGCGCTGGCGGGGGCGATCGAGCGGCTGGCGGCAGATGCGGGGCTGCGGGTGCGGCTGGGGGCGGCGGCGCGGCAGCGGGCGGAGCAGCACTACAGCCGTGAGGCGATGGTACGGCGATTTGAGAACTTCTACGAGTTCCTCGTGCGCGGGGGGAAGCCATGCGCTGGCTGCTGATCGGCTACATGTTTCTGTTCATCCATCGGCCGTTCGAGGTGTGGCCGGTCCTGGGCGAGTTCCGCCTCGAACTGCTTTACGCCCTTTTCACCGGCGGAATATGGCTTATATCGCCGGGGAAGCGCTGGATCCCCAACCCAATGCACCGGGCGCTCTGCGCGTTCGTGCTGGCGCTGCTGACGGCGGGGGTGTTTAGCCCCTGGACGGCGCAGACGTTCGCCCTGATGGATATGTACCTCAAGCTGCTGTTCTTCTACGTGGTGCTGGTGACGGTGATCCATGAGGAGGACGGGCTCAAACATGTCCTGAAGGCGTTCATGATCATCATGACCGTCTACATACTGCACTCGGTCTGGCAGTTTGTGAATGGCCGCTACCATTTCCGCATGAGCATCGTCCGCCTGATCGGCGTGGATGCCAGCCATAGCGACCCCAACTCCTTCGCCGCCACGCTGATTTTCGTGCTGGCGCTGACGCCTGCCCTGTGGTTCGTGAGTACGTCAGTGCGCTGGCGTGGCTTCTTGATTTGCTATGGGATCCTGACGGTGGGCTGCATCGCTCTGACCGGTTCGCGGGCCGGCTTCGTCTCGCTGGTGCTCTGGGCCGGCCTGGCGATTTTGCGCAGTCGCCGGCGCTTTGCGCTGTGCGGGCTGGCGTTGGCCGCGTCTCCGTTCATGTGGGCCGCCCTGCCGCCGTCGCTGCAGAACCGCTTCGAGACGATCATCAACCCCGAG
>WNGB01007872.1_pt1 | contig 15246 bp, 12 predicted proteins | sample 5400681 | NCBI WGS metagenome assembly WNGB01 (sample SAMN13153367, study PRJNA577476) | soil metagenome | isolation source: 115 cm soil or saprolite under grassland replicate 2 | place: USA:California | collected 2016-06-15
CGGTTCACAACTACGAGGAGGCGAAGGCGGCCGATACCGAGAGGTTCGGCCGCTTCTTCCGCGCCATGCGCGAGGGCGGAGTCTTCCTGCCGCCGTCTCAGTTCGAGGCCATGTTCGTCTCGCTCGCCCACTCCGAGGCGGAGATCGACCAGGTGGCGGCGCGGGCCGAGGAGAGTCTCGCGCGTTTGGCGATTGACCCTCTCTCCTGACCGTGGTAACGACCCTGCGCATCTCGGCAGAAACGCAGGTGTTCTTCCTCGAGCCGGCCGCGATGGATCGAAGACAGCACAAGGCCCAGAAGTCCGCCCCGCCCGCGAGGCCCGGGCGGACATGGGCGATCCTCAAGTTCTCGTCGCTTGGCATCGAGATGGCCGTGGCGGTCACCATCGGCCTCGGTATCGGCTACTGGCTCGATCTCCAGTTCGGGACCAGCCCCCTCTTTCTGCTCGTGTTCCTCGGCCTCGGCATCGCCGCCGGCTTCCTCGGCGTGTTCCGCGCGGCGCGCGAGGCCGAAGCGATGATGGAGGCGGAGAAGGGCGACCAGGAAGTGGACCCCCGCAGGGGTGACCCCGGCGGAGAATCCAGCTAGGACCGCCATGGCGCACGGCTTCTCCATCCAGCGCGTCGAGCGACTGAACTATCTCCTGGGCGGCCTTCTGGTCGCCGGGACAGCGCTCCTCGGTTCGCGCGAGCAGATGTTCGGCGCGCTGGTCGGCGCGCTGGTATCGAGCATCAACTTCAGCCTGATCGGTCGGATCGTGGTCAGGATGGGCTCCCCCGGCGCGGGCACCGGGGCCGCCCTCATGCTGGTGCCCAAGATGCTCGGTGTGATGGCGGCGGTCACTCTGGCCATCCTGTTCCTGCCCCTCTCGGCGGTCATGCTGGCCGTCGGCTTCTCGATCTTTCTGGTCTCGATCGGCATCGAAACCATCCGCTTCGCCGCGAGCAATCGCGACGACAAGCAGAGCGAAGACTAGTCATGGGTGAACACTCGACCTGGACCGACCTGCTCTACTACCTGCCCGGCTGGCGCAACTTCCACGACGCGCTGGCCCACAGCCTGTCGCGCCAGTCGGCCACCAAGGTCATCCAGACCCACTTCACTCTTTCCCACGTCCTTTGGACGGTGATCGTGCTCCTCATCGTCCTTGTCGGCACGACCCAGTACTGGCGCTGGACCCGGAGAAGCATCCTGCCGGTGCCGCGGTTCGGCCTGCGCGCCTTCCTCGAGATGGTCGCCGACACCGCCTACGGTGTGATGGTGGAGATCATGGGCGAGAAGCAGGCGCGGCGGCACCTGCCGCTCATTGGCTCGCTCGGCGTCTTCATCCTGTTCAGCAACCTCATGGCCCTGGTGCCCGGCTTCGGCGTGGCGACCACCACGCTCAAGACCAACGTGGCGCTCGCGGTGCTGGTCTTCCTGGCCACGCACTACTACGGCGTGCGCGAGCACGGGCTTGCCTACTTCAAGCACTTCCTGGGGCCGGTGCCGGCGCTCATCCCGCTCATGCTGCCGATCGAGCTCATCAGTCACATGGCCCGCCCGGTCTCCCTGTCGCTGCGGCTGCTCGGGAACATGGTGGCGGACCACAAGGTCGTCTTCATCTTCTTCGGCATCTTCCCGCTGCTGCTGCCGGTGCCGTTCCTCTTCCTCGGGCTCCTCGTCTGCTTCATCCAGGCGTTCGTGTTCTGTGTCCTGTCCATGATCTACATCGCGATGGCCACGGAGCACGAGCACTGACCGTGGCCGCAGCGCCAGCGCGAGTCCTTCACCCAAACACCACCCTAGAGCAACGGAGTCGAGAGATGACGGTTCGCAGAGCAGTCAAGTTCATTGTCATGCTGGGCGTTGGTCTCGTGGTGACCGGCCTCGGCGCGGTCGCGTTCGCGCAGGGCGACGGCGCCGCGGCTGCAGACGCCGCCCGGGCAGGTGCCACGGGCTGGATCGGTCTCGGCGCCGGTCTCGGCATGGGGCTGGCCGCCTTCGGGGCAGGCATGGGTCAGGGGCGCGCGACGGCGGCATTCCTCGACGGAGTGGCGCGCAATCCGGGCGCCCGCCCGCAGGTCTTCACCGCCATGATCCTCGGTCTGGCGCTCATCGAGTCGCTGGCCATCTACGCGCTCGTCGTCTCGATCCTCCTCTGGACCAAGATCTGACGATCTGACGATGGGGGTCAGGGCGAACCGGAGCTGACGCTGAAGAGGAGCGTCAGCCCGGACGGTCCGCTGCCGAACAGGCCGAAGCGAGCGTCCAGGCCGAGCAGCCAGTTGCCGACGTACTGTTCGAGACCCAGGCCGGCGTAACCGCCCACGTACAGCCTCTCCTGATCGGGCGGCACCGGCACGCTCGTCCGCAGCACCGTCGCCCCTGCGCTCCCGACCAGGAAGCGCGGCGCTTCCTCGCCGAGCGCGGTGCGGACCCGGGTGCCGAAGCTCATCTCGACGATGAGCAGCGGATCGTCGGCGATCGTGGACCGGCTGGCATACGCGCGCCCGAAGAGCACCGACCAGTCCAGGCCGAACGAGAACAGCTGGCCCTGGCGGGTCGGCTGGTAGCCGGCCTCGAAGCCCCAGAGCCAGCCGAACCCGTACGACTCGCCCAGCTCGCCGATGTTCTGGCGCAGCGCCGCGAGCAGGCCGAACTTGCCGGACGGCAGCTCCCCCTCGTCCGCCGGCGCGGGATCGACCGGCTCCGTTCCCGCCTCGGCCGCCCCCGGGCGGCTCTCGGCCTGCTGGGCGGCGGCCCGGCGCGGCGCCGCGGCGATGACGACGGCCGCGCCGATCGCGAGCCGGACGAAGAGAGTCGAGAGCCGCATGAGGGGCCTCGTCTCGGGCCTCAGAACTTGTTGGTGGTGGCGAGGAACGTCATCTTGTCGTTGGTGGCGCGCAGTCGGCGGGACAGTGTCCGCACCAGCTTCCACAGGAACTCGTGGGCCAGGTCGCGGTCGACGAACAGGAGGTCCTCCAGGTCGGCCCGCTTGATGACGAAGAGCCGGCAGCTCTCGTGCGCGATCGCGGTGGCGGAGCGAGCCTCGTCGTCGACCAGCGACATCTCGCCGAAGTAGGCGCCCGGCCGCAGCACCGCGAGCGCCTCCTCGCCCATGCCGGCCACGAAGCGGCTGATGCGCACCGCGCCGTCGAGGATCAGATAGAACTTGTCCCCGGTCTCGCCCTCCTCGAAGATCTTCGCGCCGCGCGGGTGGCGCTCCTCGACTCCGATCGCCGCCATCCGTTCGAGGTGAGGCGCGGCCAGCCCGCCGAAGAGATCGAGCTGGGCCAGGACATCGAGCGCGCTCCGGCCCTCGCCGTCCGTCGCCTGCCCTTCTGCGTCCGTCTTCCCGTCCTCGTGCTCGGTCGGCGACATGAGATGAAGGACCCGGGCTGTCAGTGGTGAGCCAGCCAGCGCTCGGCGTCGATCGCCGCGATGCAGCCGGTGCCGGCCGCCGTGACCGCCTGGCGGTAGGTGCGGTCGGCGATGTCGCCGGCGGCGAACACGCCGGGCAGGTTGGTCCGGCTCGTGCCGGGCTGGGCGAGCTTGATGTAGCCGAGCTCGTCCATGTCGATGACCCCGCGCACCAGGTCGGTGTTCGGCTGGTGCCCGATGGCCACGAAGACCATCTTCACATCGAGATTGCTCTTCACCCCGGTGACCGTGTCGGCCAGGACCACGCCGTGTACGCCCTCCTTGCCCTTCTGGCCCAGCACCTCGACCACGGCCTTGTTGGTCGCCCAGCCGACCTTCGGGTTGTCGCGCGCCCGCTGGAGCATGATCTTGGAGGCACGGAAGTCGTCGCGCCGGTGGACGATCGTGACCTTGCTGGCGTAGCGGGTGAGGAAGTTGGCCTCCTCCATGGCCGTGTCGCCGCCGCCGACCACCGCGACGTCGTGTCCTTTGGCGAAGAACCCGTCGCAGGTGGCGCAGGCCGACACCCCGAAGCCCATGAGGTGGCTCTCGCTCGGGATGCCGAGCAGCTTGGCCCGCGCGCCCATGGCCAGGATGACCGCCTGGGCCTCGAACCTGTGCGCGTGGGTGCGCGCGGTGAACGGCCGGTGGGCGAGATCGAGCTCGACCACGTCGTCCTGGAACAGGCGGGCGCCGAACCGGGCCGCCTGCTCGCGGAACTTGACCATCAGCTCCGGCCCCATGATCCCCTCGGGGAAGCCCGGGTAGTTCTCGACATCCGTCGTGATGGTCAGCTGGCCACCGGCCTGGGTCCCTTCGACCACGACCGGCTGCAGCTCGGCGCGAGCGGCATAGAGGCCCGCCGTCAGACCGGCCGGACCGGAGCCGATGATGAGGACCTGCGACTTTTCCAGCGGGAGCTCGTTGGACGACATGTCCAGCAAGCTTAGCCAATGGCCATCGCCGGGGAAAGCCGGCCAGCCCGACGGCCAGTGCAGCTCTAACCCCAGAGCTCACTTCTATTGACCTCAGTGAGCTCCGGTGTCAGGGCTTCGCGCTTGTGCGCTCAGCCGGGCGATTTCGACGGGGAACCCCGCCGACTTCGTCGGCACCCCGTCTGACCCAAGGTTCGCTTGGTCGGTTCGACACAAGCGAACCTTGGGTCTAGGCTGGGGGCGCCGTGAGGATGGACCTCGCCTCGACCTGGCTGCTCCTGATCATCGCCGTCGCCGCCTGCGAGGATGGCGGCGACGCGCTCGGCACGAGCGCCGACGCCGGAGCGCCCGGGGATGGAGGGACGATGACCGACACCGGTCCGGCCGATGCGGCCGACCAGCGCGATGGCGCCGCCGGGTCGACCGCGGCAGAGATCTGCGCGGCTCTCTGCTCGCGCATCGAGGACTGCTTCGAGCCCGACCCGTCCTGCTTCGCCGGGTGCGCCGCCGACCTCGGCGACTGTTCGGCCGGCGAGCTCCCCGCCCTGGCCGCCTGCGCGGCGGCCTCGTGCATCGGTCTGCGTGAATGCATCGAGGCGGTCGATTGCGCCGTCGAGGACTGCGGCGATGGCGTCTGCACGCCGGCCGAGTGCGACAGCTGCGCCGCCGACTGCCCGGGCAGCAGCGCACAGTGCCTGCACGACGAGTGCACCGCCGGAGCGCCCCTCGCCGCGGAGTGCAGCGTCTGCGCGGGGCTCGTGTGCAGCTTCGACAGTCATTGCTGCTTCGATTTCTGGGACGCCCGGTGCATCGCGGTGGCCCGGAGCTTCTGCGCCGAGTGCCCGAGCGTGTGCGGCGACACCCTCTGCGACGAACTGGAGACCGCCGAGAACTGCCCGGAGGACTGCCCCGCGTTCTGCGGGGACGGCGACTGTACGAGCCAGGCGGAGGACTGCGGGTCGTGCCCGGAGGACTGCGGCGACTGCACGTGCGGCGACGGCACGTGCAATGTCGGCGAATGCGCCAGCTGCGAGGCCGACTGCCCCGGCGGCTGCGTGTGTCCGCACGATGTCTGCGACGTCGGCGCGCCGCTGGACCCCGGCTGCGGCGAATGCGAGGCGCTGGTGTGCTCCGCCATCGACTCCGACTACTGCTGCATTGTCGCGTGGGACCGCGCCTGCTTCGAGGAGGCCGTGTCGGCATGCGGCCGGGCCTGCCCGCGCGTGTGCGAGCAGGCCGGAGGCGAAGCGGCGGACAGAGTCACCGCGGCCCGCCATCGCCCGATTCCGCCTGGAGCAAAAATGCTGCCGCCCGGCACAGGAACTGTTGCATCATCGCCCCTCGTAGGGTGGCCGTGACTACACCTGTCCAGGACGTCCGCCGCCTGCTCCTCATCCTCGCTGTGCCGCTGTGCGCGGGCGCGTGTGTCGAGTCGGGCTGGACGGTCTGTTCCGACGGCCGACTCTGTGAGCCCGGCCTCACGTGCGACGTCGGCAACGGCACCTGCGCGGACGAGGAGTGCCTCGGCAAGGGCGAAGGCGCCCCTTGCGCCGGCGGCGGGAGCACCTGCCAGGCCGGGCGGTGCCGCGATTCGTGCGGGGATGGAATCGCGAACGGGAACGATCAATGCGATCGGGCCGACCTCGGTGGGTGGACCTGTGCCAGCGAGGGGATCGACCGCTATCGCGGAGACGTCGTCTGTGGTGCCGACTGCATGATCGACTCGTCCGGCTGTTCCGGATACTGCGGAGACGGAGCTCTCGACCGGACCTTCGAGCGATGCGATCCGACCGACTTCGGTCCCTCTGACGGCGACAGCTGCTTCTCGCAGGGATTCGACGCCGGGCGCCGGGGATGCGCGGCCGACTGCAAGGGCCTGAGCGCTGATCCCTGCATGCGCTTCGGCTGGGTCGCCGAGCACCCGGTCGCCGACAGCAAGGACCCGGACTCGTTGCAGGACATCTGGGGGACGTCCGACGATCTCTTCATCCTCGTCTCGCCGGGCGGGGTTCGCTCCCGAGTCCAGGCCTGGGCGCCGGTCGGCGCGACCGGCGATTCGATCCAGGGCCGGGCGCTCTGGGCGAGCTCGTACACCGACATATGGGTGGTCAACTCGGCGGGCGACGGCTTCTTCCAGTGGGACGGCACCACCTGGCGCGAGGTATCGAGCCCCTCGGGCGGGCTGAACGAGATCTGGGGAAGCGCCAGCACTGACGTCTTCGCAGTCGGCGACCTCGGCGCGCTGGTGCACTTCGACGGCGTGGAGTGGAGGCCAGAGGACGCACCGACGACCCGCGACCTGCGGGCCATCTGGGGCAACGGCCCGGACGACGTGTACGCAGCCGGGGAAGGCGGAGGCCTGGTCCATCGTGACGCCAGCGGATGGTCGGGGATCGAGAGCGGGACGACCGAGGACCTCATCGGAGTCTGGGCGAGCTCGCCGACCGAAATCTGGACCCTCAGCGACACGAGCGTTCGCCGTTTCGACGGCGACGCTTGGATACCCTCGCTCGACCTCGACGCCGAGTCCGGGGGCGCAGGACCGATTTCCGGCCGAGGCTGGATTTCCGGCACCGGACCCAGCGACATCTGGATCAGCGCGGGCAACCCCGGCACGGTCCGGCGCTACGACGGGACGAGATGGTGGACGCTGCTGGGGGATGAAATCGTCGGGCCAACCCTCCCACTGCTGGGCGCCGACCTCTACGGGGCCCAGCCGCTCTGGGTCGAGCGGCCATCGGCCCGCACCTCGGCGCCCCAGGTGGCGGTCGGATTCGAATACGGAAGCGGCCATGGAGCCGTGAACCTCTGGTACGGGGCCGGAACCGGGGCCAAGCTGGCGGGGCTCGACCAGTGGAACGACGTCTGGGCGCTCGACCCGGATACATGGATCGCGGTCGGCGAGGTCTTCCCGTTCGGGATCGCGCTCCACTCGGATGGCTCGACAGACTCGTTCGAGCACGCCGTCCTGTCGGTGACCGGCTTCGACGCCGACCACGCCTATGCCATCGATGCCGCCGGGTCGATCTTCGGATGGAATGGCACCTCCTGGTCGCCGACGCCTGACACGGGGCTGGGGCCGGCTCGCGACCTGTGGACATCCGGGTCGAGCGACCTGTATGCGCTGGTCGATGAACCGCCGGTCGAGGACGCTCAGCGGGTTGTCCGGTTCGACGGGAACAGCTGGACCCCTCTGCCTGCACTCGAATCGTGCGGCCTCTTCATCTGGACCGGCTGGGCCAGCAGCCCCGACGACGTCTTCGTGGTCGGACTTGACGTCCTGGCTCACTTCGATGGGTTCAGGTGGTCGTGCTTCGACGACGAGAGCGAGTCGAGCGACTTCACGTCGGTCTGGGGCAGTGGTCCCGGCGACGTCTGGGTGGTCGAATCGCCGACCCTCGGCCAACCGGAGCGCCTGCATCACTGGAATGGAGCGGAGTGGACGACCGAGCCCCTCGACCTCGAGCGGGAGTCCGGCCTCTCCCCCGCGGGACTCCTCATCGGCACTGCCCCCGACGACATCTTCCTCGACAACGTCGCGCACTACGACGGCCGGCTGTGGTCACCCCTCCGCCCGGCAGCCATGCAGGGCCGTCCGGTCTTCGCGCTCCCCTCCCGGCTCTTCATGGTCGACACGCTCGAAGGGGAGGGCCTGGGCCAGTTCATCCGCACGCGCTCCTGGAACCAGCGCGATCACGAGCTCGACTGCGCCGACGGCGTCGATGACGACGCTGACGGCCTCACCGACCGCGACGATCCAGACTGCGCGAGCGAGTCCCGGGGGCATCGTTGACGATGGATCGCCGGTATGCGCTCCCGCTCCGCCTCGTCGCCCTGCCGCTCCTGGCCACCGCATGCGTCGAGTCCAGCTGGACGGTATGCGCCGACGGTCAGGTCTGCCCACCCGGCCGCCTCTGCGACGACTCGAGCGGCACGTGCGCGGACGAGCAGTGCCTCGGCAAGGACGATGGTACGGCATGCGGCCCGGGCGCCAGCTTCTGTCGGGCCGGCGTGTGCGGCGATTCCTGCGGCGACGGCATCGCGAATGGAACCGATCAGTGCGACGGGAGCGACCTCGGTGGTTGGACCTGTGAAAGTCAGGGCATCGACCACTACCACGGAAACGTGGCCTGCCTCGCGGACTGCACGATCGACTCGTCCGGCTGTTCTGGAGTTTGCGGGGACGGCATTCACGATACAGGTTTCGAGCGCTGCGAACCGGCCACCTTCGACCCGCTGGAGGGGGAGACCTGCTTCTCGCATGGATTCGACGCCGGCCGTCTGGGCTGCGCGAGCGACTGCAAGGGTCTGAGCGAGGACCCCTGCATGCGCTTCGGCTGGATCCTGGAGCATCCGGCCGCCGGCGGCGCCGGCACCGACGCGATGAGGGACATCTGGGGCACCTCGGACGAGCTCTTCGTGCTCCTCGCGCCTGGCGGGGTTCGCTCGCGCGTCCAGGGCTGGGCGCCGGTGGGCGACGGCGGCGCTTCCATCGAGGGGCGGGCGCTCTGGGCCCGCTCGTCCGCCGACATCTGGGTGGTCGACGAGGAGGGCGACGGGTTCCTCCACGGGGACGGAACCACCTGGGTCGACGAAGCCAGCCCTGTGCGAGGGCTGAACGAGATCTGGGGGAGCTCGAGCTCCCCGGACATCTTCGCGGTCGGCGACCGGGGCGCCGTCGTCCACTTCGACGGGACCGGCTGGGAAGCGCAGAGGACGCCGGAGCCGGCCAGCGATCTGCGCGCCATCTGGGGCAACGCCGGGGACGACGTGTACGCGGCCGGCGAAGGCGGAAGCCTGCTCCACTACGACGGCAGCGAATGGTCGGCGGTCGACAGCGAGACCACCGAGACCCTGATCGGGGTGTGGGCGAGCTCGACCGGCACCATCTGGACCATCAGCGACACCGCCGTGCGCCGCCTCGAGGGCGGCCAGTGGAGTCTACTGCTCGCGCTCGACGGCGAGACCGGCGGCCCGGGATGGGTTCCGGGTCGAGATTGGATCTCCGGCAATGGATCGAGCGACGTCTGGATCAGCGCTGGCACCCCCGGAAAGGTCCGCCGCTACGACGGCACAAGGTGGTCGACGGTGCTGGCCGACGACATCCAGGGGGCGCAACCTCTCTGGGTCGACCGGCCGAAGGCAAGCAGCGCGGCGCCCCAGGTGGCGGTCGGATTCCAGTACGGAAGCGGTCACGGAGCCGTGGGGCTGTGGTATGGCGCCGGCGTCGGTCCGAGGCTGGATGACGGCCTGGGCAACTGGAGCGATGTCTGGGCGCTCGACCAGGACACCTGGTTCGCGGGCGGCGCCGACGCCGAGACCTTCGGCCATGGCCTCACCCTCGACTCGAATGGCGAGATATCCGTCTTCGCCCTTCCGATCGTCTCCGTGACCGGATTCAGCCCCGATCGTGTCTATGCCGCCGACCAGGGCGGGACGATCTGGAGATGGGATGGCGGGTCCTGGTCAGAGGACCGCGCGGCGGACCCGGGAACGACGGCCATCGACCTGTGGACGTCCGGTTCGAGCGACCTCTACGCCTTGGTGAACGACGACGCGGGGCAAGGTCCTTCGCGGATCTTGCGCTCCGACGGGCACGGGTGGGCCGAGCTCCCTGCCCCCGATGCATGCGGCGCCGCCAGCGTGGATGCCGGCTGGGCGACCAGCCCGGAAGATATCTTCGTCGCCGGCATCGATATCCTGGCCCACTTCGACGGAACGGCGTGGTCTTGCTTCGACGATGACAAGGAGACCAACTTCTTCCGTACGATATGGGGCAGCGGTCCCGACGACGTCTGGGTCGAAGAGACGCCCCTCTTCAGCGGTCCAGAGGTCATGCATCACTGGAACGGGACCGGCTGGACGACCGAGTCGATCGACATCGAAGGGGACGCCCTCTCCTTTGGAGGTCTCGTGGGCACGGCTCGGGACGACGTGTTCCTCGGAGACGCCGCGCACTATGACGGCCGGGCGTGGCTGCCCCTTCATCCCGCGGCCCTGGGCGGCGGGCCTGTCTTCGCGCTCCCTTCCCGGCTCTTCACGAAAGGAGTCGACGGGGACGGGCTGGGTCAGTTCATCCGCACGCGCTTCTGGAACCAGCGCGCCCACGAGGTAGGCTGCAGCGACGGCGTCGACGACGACGGGGACGGGCTCACCGACCAGGACGATCCCGACTGCGCGAATGCTCGGCGGAGAGAACCATGACGATGAACGGCCACACATGCTCGCTCGCCATCGCCGGCCTGGCCGTGCTTCTATGCCGGCCGGCGCTCGCCGATCCCGCTCGGCCGACCGGGTCGACGTCCGCGCCCGCGCCGGCCGTGCAGCCATGGTCGGCCGGGCTGACGCAGGAGAACAAGGCACGCGCGATCTCGCTCCTCGAGAAGGGAAACGATCTCCTGGTCCAGAACCGCTACGCCGACGCGCTCCGGCAGTACGAGCTCGCCATACGCGCCTGGGATCACCCGGCCATCCGCGCCAACATGGTCGTCTGCTACATCAACCTCGCGAGGCCGGTCGAGGCGTACGAGAGCGCGCTCCTGGCTCTCCAGTACGGCGACGCGCCGTACAACAAGCCGGACGTCTACGCCGCCACGCTGAACTATCGCAAGGTGCTCGAGGGCCAGATCGCCACCTTCGACGTGAGCTGCAGCGAGCCGGGGGCCCGGGTGAGCCTGGACGGCCAGGACCTGCTGGTCTGTCCCGACCGGCGCACGCGCCACCTGCTCGCCGGCAAGCACCAGCTGGTGGCGCGCAAGCTCGGCTTTCTGAGCGTCACCCAGGACTTCAACGCCGCCGGCGGCTCGACCGAGTCGATGCAGGTGCGGATGGTTCGACTGGCCGACGCTGCCCGCACGGAGCGGCCGTCCGCGGCATGGAAACCGTGGGCGCTGGCGGGGGGAGGGGCCGCGCTGGCGGGGGTGGGCGGTCTCCTCCAGCTCCTCGCGGAATCCGACATCGACCGCTACGATGCCAAGCTCGAAGAGGATTGTGCGGCCGAGGGGATGTGCGCACCCGGTGAGGTCTCCGACTCGGCATCCCGTCTGAAGTCCCGCGCCGAGCTCGAGAACCGGATCGCGATCGGCGCGATGGCGACGGGCGGGGCGGTCGTGGTCAGCGGCCTGGTCTGGGCGCTGTTCAACCGGCCGAGGACGATCCTGCCGGACGAATCCGGCTTCGCACTTCGCGTCGCGCCGCTGGCGACGCCGGGTGCGGCCGGCCTCTCCTTGGGCGGCAACTTCTGAGACGAGCGTGAGCGACTCACCGCGCCAGCCGAGCGAGGATGAGCTCACCCAGCGCGGATACCTGTCCGGCGTGCCCACGTCTCCGACCACGGCCACCGGCGACCACGGTCCGCTCGACACCACGCTCGTGGGGGTCGGTACCGTCGCCTCCCCGCGTTCCGGGCCGGTGGTGGGCGACCTGGGCCCAGGCTCCCGGCTGAAGCACTACGAGATCATCCGCGAGCTCGGGCGCGGTGGGATGGCGCGCGTCGTCGTTGCGCGCGACCTGAAGCTCGGCCGCCGGGTGGCGCTCAAGTTCCTCGACACCGATTCGCCCGACTTCACCGCCCGCTTCCTGGTCGAGGCCCGCGCGACCGCTCGCTGCTCGCACGAGAACATCGTCGTCATCCACGAGGTCGACGAGCACGAGGGCAGGCCGTACATGGCGCTGGAGCTGCTCGAGGGGCAGCCGCTGGCCAGCTTCCTGGCCGCCGGGATGGTGTCGCCGCGCCGCGCGGTCGAGATCATGGTCCCGGTCGTGTCCGCCCTGGTCCATGCTCACGCGCTCGACATCGTCCACCGGGACCTCAAGCCGGAGAACATCTTCATCACCTCGAGCGGCGTCATCAAGGTGCTCGACTTCGGCATCGCGAAGCTCTTCAGCCGGACCGAGGTGACCTCGCCCGGCTACGACATGGGTGCCCTGTCGGTGACCGGGCCGGTGCTGTCCGGCTGCATCGGGACCCTGCCGTACATGGCCCCGGAGCAGTGGGGACCGCACGACGTCGATCACCGGGTCGACCTCTGGGCGGTCGGCATCATCTTCTGGCAGCTCCTGGCCGGCCGGCATCCGCTCGACCCGCTCACCCGCGAGAAGCTGTTCGTCATGGCCGGCACGCCCGAGGATCCGATGCCCTCGATCGCGAGCGCGGTCCCGTCGTTGCCGACGGAGCTGGAGCGCATCGTCGACCGCTGCCTGGCCAAGCGGAGGTGGGAGCGCCATGCCACCGCGCGCGAGCTGCTCGATGGGCTGCTCAACCTCGTGCCCGGCCACCACCGGCGCGTCTCCGATCAGGAGAGTCCCTTTCTCGGACTGCGGCCGTTCCAGGAATCGGACGCCGACCGATTCTTCGGTCGCTCGCGCGACGTGACTCACTTCACCGAGAGGATCCGCGACATCCCGCTCGTCGGTGTGATCGGTCCTTCCGGGGTGGGCAAGTCATCCTTCGTGCAGGCCGGCATCGTTCCGGCCCTGCGCGGCTCCGGCGACGACTGGGAGGTGCTCGTGGTGCGGCCGGGGCGCGATCCGCTCGCCAGCCTGGCCTCCCTGGTCGAGCCGTTCTCGTCGATGGAGGCGGCGCCCCCGCTCGGCTCGCGCCTGCCCCAGCGTCTGCGAGACGAGCCCGGATATCTGGGCGTCGCGCTCCGGCGGCGGGCGCGCCAGAAGGGCGCCTACGTCCTTCTGTTCGTCGATCAGTTCGAGGAACTGTACGCCCTGGTCGGGGACCCCGCGCTCCGGCAGGCGTTCACCGCGTGCCTGGCCGGCGCCGCCGACGACTGGTCGTCGCCGCTCCGGGTGGTCATCTCGATGCGCTCCGACTTCGTCGACCGCGTCGCCGAGGACCGGGCGTTCATGGACCAGCTCGCGCGCGGCCTGGTGTTCCTGCCCCCGCCAGATCGCGACGGCCTGCGCGAGGCGCTGCTTCACCCGCTCGACGCGGTCGGCTTCCGCTTCGAGGATCCGGCGATCGTCGAGGAGATCATCGACTCGCTGCTCGGCACGCCGGGCGGCCTCCCGCTCCTCCAGTTCGCGGCCACGAAGCTGTGGGAGGCGCGCGACCGCGAGCGCAGGCTCATCACGCGCGCCAGCTACGAGGCGATCGGCGGCATCGCCGGCGCGCTGGCCGGGCACGCCGACCAGGTCCTGGCCGGTATGCCGGCGCAGACGCGGAGCATCACGCGAGCCATCTTTCAAAGGCTCGTGACCGCGGACGGGACGCGCGCCACCGCCCAGGTCGCCGAGCTGGCCGGTCTGTCCGCCGACCCGCGCCACGTCGAGGCGGCGATCGATCTGCTGGTCGGCGCCAGGCTGCTCGTGGTCCAGAGCCGCGGCGACGATGCCGAGCCCGCGGTCGAGATCGTGCACGAGTCCCTGATCCAGAGCTGGCCCACGCTTCGGCGCTGGCTCGAGGAGAGCCACGAGGACGGCGCATTCCTCGAGGACGTGCGGGTCGCGGCGCGCCAGTGGGACGCGAAGGGTCGGGCCAGCTGGTCCCTGTGGACCGGCGAACAGTCGGACCAGGCCCGGGTCTTCTGGCAACGGTACAAGGGAGAGCTCGGCCGGCTCGAGCACGACTACCTCGTCGCTGTGGTGCAGCGGGCCACGCGTGCCGCGCGCCGGCGGCGCGGGTTCCTGGTCGCCGCCTTCACGCTCCTGCTCTCGCTCGTCGCGGCAGCCGGCATCGCCCTGGTCCGGATCCAGAAGGCGGAGAAGGTGGCGAGGGAGCAGCGGATCTACGCCGAGGACCAGGCGCAGAGAGCGCGGGCCGTCCAGGACGAGCTCGCCCGGCAGCTGGCTCTGGTCAAGGAGAAGGAGCGGGCCCGCGTGGCCGAGGAGAAGGCGCGCCAGAGCGCGGAGCGAGATCGCGAGAGCGCCCTCGATGCGGCGACCAGGGCCCAGGGCCAGGTCGTCGCCGGCAAGGAGCAGCTGGCGGTGAGGAACCAGCAGCTCAAGGCCGCCCTCGAGCGGGCCAACCGGGCGACCGAGCGGGCCAACGCGCTGGCCAAGGACGAGCGCGCGGCCAAGGAGAACCTCGCGGTCCTGTACGCCAAGGAGCGCGAGCGAGTCAGGAAGCTGGAGGAGCAGAAGCGAAAGATCTCCACCGAGCTCAAGGAATAGATCCGGATCGCCGACATGCCCCGCTGCCTGCAACGACCGCGTCGACGACGACGACGCCAGCCGCGAAGTCGGTCGATAGGCAGACACCGCGCCGCGACAGCATGGGAGTTGTAGACGTCATCTTGATCTTCGCGGCCGGCCTCGTGGCCGGCACCATGAACGCTTTCGTCGGGTCCGGGTCGCTCATCACGTTCCCGACCCTGCTCGCGCTCGGCTATCCGCCCATGGTCGCCAACGTCTCCAACACCATCGGGCTGGTGCCCGGCTCGATCAGCGGGGCGATCGGCTATCGCGAGAAGCTCGCCGGGCTGTCCGGCATGATCTGGCGCCTCGTGCCCTGGTGCGCGGCCGGCGCCCTGCTCGGCGGCGGGCTCCTCCTGGCCCTGCCGGCCGCGGTCTTCGAGGCGGTGGTCGTGGCGCTGATCGCGCTGGCGATCCTCCTCGTCCTCGTCCAGCCGCGTATCATGCGGGGGCGGCGCGAGCGCGGTGAGGCGCCTCGCCATGTCCGGTGGACGCTGCTGGCCTTGCTCTTCGGGACCAGCATGTACGGCGGCTACTTCGGCGCGGCGCAGGGCGTCCTCTTCATCGCGGTGCTCGGGATCCTCGTCACCGACGATCTGCACGTGGCGAACGCGATGAAGAACGTGCTGGCGGCGGTCGTGAACGGCGCCGCGGCGCTGCTCTTCGTCATCGCAGCCCGACCGGATGCCGCCGTGGCGGGGCTCATCGCGGCCGGGTCGCTCATCGGCGGCCATGTCGGCGCGCGGGTCGGCCAGAGACTGCCGC
>WNGB01011538.1_pt1 | contig 15243 bp, 12 predicted proteins | sample 5400681 | NCBI WGS metagenome assembly WNGB01 (sample SAMN13153367, study PRJNA577476) | soil metagenome | isolation source: 115 cm soil or saprolite under grassland replicate 2 | place: USA:California | collected 2016-06-15
GAACGACAGGGTGTAGACGCCGGACGTCCACGTACCGGACTGGTAGACGCCCGAGCCGTCGACGTGGTCAGAGTTGAAGTTTGCGTACGGGTCGACGTACGTAAAGGAGCCGAGGCCACTCGAAGCGAGGCGCAGCGACCCCTTGGAATAGGCGAGCCCACTCGTCGTGCCGGAGCTCAGGGCGAATTCGTGGTAGTTGAGGGGATAGGGCTGCGCGGCGAGCGCTGGGGCGGCCGAGGCAAGAAGGAAAGCGGCGGCCGCCGCGACTGTGATGAGCGCATGACGGATCATCGGCGGACCGTAGCGCGGATGCCGCCGACCCGTCGCGAGCGTGCCGGGGGGACCGTGATGATGCGCTAGTGAACGTTCTCGCCGCCGCATCGGGTGTCTTCGGTCCAGCCAACCAGCAGTACCTCGACCAGGCGCGCCAGATGCAGGCGCTGTCGTTCGCGGCGCACATTCCGCTCGTCTGTTTCGGCATCGCCTTTCCGGCGCTCGTGCTGTTCGCGGAGTGGCTCGGGCACCGGACGGGCGACCCGCTCTACACGACGCTGGCCCGTCGATGGTCGAAGGTGATGCTCGCGCTCTTCGCCGTCGGTGTCGTCACTGGCACGATCTTGAGCTTCGAGCTGGGCCTGCTCTGGCCGAACTTCATGGCCACCTTCGGCGACGTGTTCGGTCTCGCCTTTGCACTTGAAGGCTTCTCGTTCTTCGTCGAGGCGATCTTCATCGCACTCTACGTCTACGGCTGGGGACGCCTCTCGGCGCGCACGCACCTGCTCGTCGGGATCCCGATCGTCATCTCCGGCTTCGCCGGATCGCTGATGGTGATCGCCGTCAACGGATGGATGAATCATCCTTCCGGCTTCACCCTGCGGGCCGGTGCGGTCACGGACGTGCACCCGTTCGCGGCACTGTTCGGGAACAGGTACTTCTGGCACGAGCTCGTGCACATGTACCTCGCCGGCTTCATCGTCGCCGGCTTCCTCACAGCGGGTGTCTACGCATGGGGATGGCTGCGCGGCCGCACGGGACGCTACGAGCGGACGGCGCTCGCGATTCCTCTCACGGTCGCGGCGCTTGCCGCGCCCGCGCAGATCGTCGTCGGCGACTGGGCTGCACGCGACGTCGCCGAGACGCAACCGGTCAAGCTCGCTTCGCTGGAGGGTGTCGGCGAGACCGAGCGCGGCGCGCCCGTCCACGTCCTCGGCTGGTACGACAACGGCGAGGTCAAGTACGGAATCAAGATCCCGAAGCTGCTCTCGCTCCTCGCGTTCCACGACCCGAATGCGACCGTGAAGGGCCTCGAGACGGTGCGACCGGACGATCGCCCGCCGGTCAACGTCGTCCGGTTCGCGTTCCAGACGATGGTCGGAATCGGCTCCGGGCTCGCCCTGCTCGCCGTCGTGTACGTCGGCACCTGGTTCCGCAAGCGCCGGTTACCGCGCTCGCCGTGGTTCTACCGTGCGCTCGTGGCAGCGGGCCCGCTGTCGCTCGTTGCGCTGATCTCCGGCTGGGTCACCACCGAGGTCGGACGCCAGCCCTGGGTCGTCTACCGCGTGATGCGCACGTCCGAGGCGGTGACCGGCGCGGGCGGCATCCCCGTCGGCTACTCCGCCCTCGCCGCCGTGTACGCAGGGCTTGCGGTGGCAGTCGCGTGGATTCTCGTGCGCCTGAGCCGCGCTCCGCTCGATCTCACTCCCGCCTCGGTTGGAGCAGATGAGCCTCGCTGAGGGCCCGCTGCTCGTGATGCTCGGTGGGCTCGCAGCGTACGCCGTGCTCGGCGGCGCGGACTTCGGCGCCGGCTTCTGGCAACTGGCAGGCGGGCGCCACGAGCGCGCCCGGCAGATTCGAGAGCACGCCCATCACGCGATGGGCCCGGTGTGGGAGGCAAACCACGTCTGGCTGATCTTCGTCCTCGTCATCTGCTGGACCGCGTATCCGACGGCGTTCGGCTCGATCACGTCGACGCTCGCCGTACCGCTGTTCATCGCCGGTCTCGGGATCGTCCTGCGGGGAACGGCATACGCGCTGCGATCGGGGACGGCGACCGCGCGCGAGCAACGGCGCGTAGAGGTCGCGCTCGCCGTCTCGTCGATCCTCACGCCGTTCGCGCTCGGCACGATCATCGGCGGGATCGCGTCGGGACGAGTGCCGGTCGGGAACGCACAAGGCGATCTCGTCGACAGCTGGCTCAACCCGACGTCCATTTTGATCGGCGTGATTGCGGTGGCGACCGCCGCGTACCTGGCGGCCGTCTATCTCGCCGCCGACGCAGCCCGCATCGGGCACAGCGAGCTCGCGCAGGCGTTTCGTGCTCGCGCGCTTGCGACCGCCGTCGTCGCCGGCGCCGTCGCGCTTGGCGGTCTGGCCGTCGTTCGCGACGACGCGCGGCCGATCTGGGACGGGCTGACGCACGGCGCCGGTCTCGGCGCGGTCCTCACATCGGCGGCCGCGGGCGTCGTCACTCTGGGTCTCGTGTGGCGCAACCGTTTCGAGCCTGCGCGTGCGACCGCCGCGCTTGCCGTTACAGCGATCATCGCCGGCTGGGCCTTCGCGCAGAGGCCGCGGTTTCTACCAGGTCTCACCGTCGACGAAGCCGCTGCGAGCCGCTCGACACTCATCGCCGTTCTCGTCAGTGTCGCGATCGGCGCGGTCGTGCTCGTGCCGTCGCTCGCGCTTCTCTTCGGGCTCGTCCTGCGCGGGAGATTCGATCCAGGCAGGGAAGAGGTGCCGGCCGCCGAGCGGCCTCCGGCCTCGGCAGGCACGTCGATGCAATCACGTCTCGGCGTGATTGCGGCCGTCTGCCTCGCGGTCGGGTGCGGCCTGATGGTGTTCGTCGACACGTCCTGGGCGCGCGTCGTCGGAGTGTTCGCGCTGCTCGGTTTCGTCTTCGCAGGGTTCGTCGCTCTTGCCGCGGCGGCCTTGACAAACGACGAGCGCGTGATGTGATCAATGACGAACTCGCCGGAGAGACGGACTCGACGAAAATGCTTGTCGGACGCAGCGCCGAGACGGAGCAGACCGACCAGCTGCTCGCGGCTGCGCGCGAAGGGCGGAGCGGCGTCCTCGTGATCCGCGGCGAAGCGGGTCCCGTGCTCGATCGGATTGAAGGCTTGCCCGAGCCGCAGGCCGCTGAATTGCGCGCCGCGTTCGCGCTCTCCAGCGAGACGGTGGACGAGCGCTTCCGCGTCTCGCTGTTCCCGGTCGCCGTGACCGTGAGCACCATCAGGAACGGGTGCAACACGAAGAAGGCCTTCAGCGGGCGCGAGCGGGCCGCCCGGAAGCCGAAGATGCCCACGAGGACGCTCCAGCCGACGTGCATGCTCGGCATCGCCGCGTACGGGTCGAAGCGAATGCCGGCGACGGAGCCGGTGTCGTGACCGGTGAGGCCGACGCGCGGAGAGGCGGCGCGCACGAGGCTCGGCGTCATCCGGCTCCCGCACGACAGACACACGGTCTGGTGATCGTCGGCTTCGGATCTCATACCCCGAAGCTACGTCCGCCGCGCAGGGATCGAACCGGCAGATTCGCCAGTCTCTTCGCCGGACATTCACGGGCGCCGTCGAACCGGTGAGGTCAGGCCGCCCTTCTCAGCGTGACCGCGTGCTGATCGCTTGCGCCCGGCTCCTCAGCCTTGGCTCTGAGCGTCGCAGGCTCGCCGTTGGTGTCCGAGGTGAGCGCGAGGTAGGACAGGGCCGCGAGTCCGAGCCCGGGACCACAGAGAATGGCGGCGCCGATGAGCCATGAGCCTGCGCCGCTCAGCGTTGCCGCCATGAACGCGGAGGCGGCGAGGAAAGGGATCGCGAGCGTCACGATCCAGCGCGTCTGCTCGCGCGCTGCATCTGTGTCGCTCATCGCTCGGCGGTCTCGTCGAGGAGGTGGGCCGCCATGATCAGCGGGACGTGGCTGAACGCCTGCGGGAAGTTCCCGAGCTGGCGAGCCGACCGCGGGTCGTACTCCTCGGCGAGGAGACCGACGTCGTTTCGGAGCGAGAGCAGCCGCTCGAACAGCGCTCGAGCGTCGTCGAGGCGTCCCGCGAGCGCGTAGTTGGCGGCAAGCCAGAAGCTGCAGGCGAGGAAGGCGCCCTCGCCTGCCGGGAGCCCGTCGACCGAGCCGTCGTCGGAGGTCGTGTAGCGGTAGACGAGCCCGTCGTGGCAAAGCCGGCGCTCGATCGCCGCGACCGTTCCGAGCATGCGTTCGTCGTTTGCCGGCAGGAATCCGACGAGCGGGAACAGGAGCGCCGACGCGTCGAGCTCCGCCGAGCCGTAGGACTGGGTGAACGTATTCTGCTTCTCGTCGTAGCCCTCGCGCAGGATCTCGCGCCGGATCTCGTCGCGCAGCGTGCGCCACCGGGCGAGCGGTGCAGGCAGACCCAGGTTCTCGGCATCGGCGACAGTGCGGTCGACCGCAACCCAGGCCATCACCTTCGAGAAGACGAAGTGGCGACGCGGGGAGCGCACCTCCCACGGGCCTTCATCAGGCAGGCGCCAGTGCGTCTCGACGAAGTCGACGAGCCCTCGCGTCAGAGACCAGACCTCGCCGTCGTGGTCCTCGAGCCCGGCGCGGCGCGCGTGGTGCATCGTGTTCACGACCTCGCCGTACATGTCGAGCTGGAACTGCGTCGAGGCGTCGTTGCCGATGCGCACCGGCCTCGATTCCGCGAACCCGGACAACCAGGGGAGCTCGAGCTCGGTCAATCGCCGTTCGCCGGCGACGCCGTAGACCGTCTGCACGTCGGCGGGATCGCCCGCGATTGCGCGAACGAGCCACGCGTGCCAGGCTTGCGCTTCCTCGCGCAACCCGGCACGGGTGAGCGCGAGCAGTGTGACCGCAGCGTCGCGCAACCAGCAATAGCGGTAGTCCCAGTTGCGGACGCCGCCGGGCTGCTCCGGCAGTGAGGTCGTGGGCGCGGCGACGATGCCGCCCGTCGGAGCGTAGGTGAGCGCCTTGAGCGTCAGCAGCGAACGCGCAACCGCGTCGCGCCACTCCCCGTCGTACGTGCACTCGGCGAGCCACTCGGTCCAGAACGACTCTGTCTCGCACACCGCTCGGAACGGGTCGATCGCGTCGGGCGCGCCCTCGTGCGAGGGACCCCAGCTCAGGACGAACGGGAGGAGCTCACCGCCGCAGACACAGAAGTCGGCGCACGACGTGAAGTCTTCGACGCGCAGCGGGACGGGCGTGCGGAGCCAGAGGCTGTCAGGCCCTGCCGTCGCGACATTCCCTCCGTCGAAGGAACGAAGCCGCGGCCGCAGCCGTCCGTAGTCGAAACGCGGCCGGAGGTCCATCCGCATACGCACGCGACCGCGGATGCCCTCGACGAGGCGTATCACGTGAGGCGTCCGCGCGCGCGGCGGCATGACGTCGACGAGCCGGATCGAGCCGTCGGCGGTCTCGAAGTCCGTCTCGAGGACGAGTGTGTCGCCGCGGTAGCGGCGCCGGACGGCGTGGACGATGCCGTCCGGCGCGATCCGCCAGCAGCCGTTCTCCTCGTCGCCGAGCAGTGCAGCGAAGCACGCGGCCGAGTCGAAGCGGGGCAGGCAGAGCCAGTCGATCGAGCCGCCGCTGCTCACGAGCGCGCCGGTGTGCGTATCCCCCAGGAGCGCGTAGTCCTCGATCCGCGACGGCATCAGGCGGCCCGGTCCGATTCGGCGAGCCGGTGCATCCCGAGCTCGGCCGCCTCGGTTTCCAGGCCGGGCTCGCGGGCCGGCAGGAAGCGAAGCACGAGCACTGCCGCAACAGCGGCGAGCGCGGCGCCGACGACGAGGCCGATCCCCATCGCGTCGGTGAAGGCGTCGCCGGTCGTCGCGAGCAGGCCGGAAGCCGCGTGGGGTGGAAGCTGCGCAGCGATCGCGGTCGCGGCGCCGATCGAGTCCTCAGCTCGTGCCTGTGCCTGCTCGGGCAACGCGCCGAGCGAGCCGTCGACATCGTTCGAGTAGAGCGAGCTGACGAGCGAGCCGATGATCGCGACGCCGAGTGCGCCCGACACCATGCGCGCGACCGTGTTGGTGGCGGAGGCGACGCCCGACTTGGCCGCGGGCACCGCTCCCACGACCGCCTCCGTCGCGGGCGCCATGATCCAGCCCATCGCGAGCGCCACGCCGAAGAACCACGCGACCAGCGCGATCGCGCCGGTGGTCGGGTCCCACAGCGTGGTCAGCGCCAGGACGATTGCGAGCCCGGTGAGGCCTGCTGCGACGACACGCGAGGTGCCGAGTCGCGCAACGGCCCTGCTCGACGAGCCGGCGCCCAGCATCAGCCCGAGCGCCATCGGGCTCATGATCGCACCCGCCTCGATCGCGCTGTAGCCGTGCGCGAACTGCAGGTACTGCGTCAGCGCGAAGATGCCTCCGAGCAGCGCGAAGAAGGCCACGCTGACCGCCGCGGTGCCGACGCTGAAGCGGGCGCTGCGGAAGAAGCCGAGGTCGAGCATCGGCTCCGCGACGCGACGCTCCCATGCGAAGAAGGTTCCCAGCAGCGCGATGCTCGCCGCGAGCGACCCCAGCACGAGGCCGGACGTCCAGCCCTTCTCGGGCGCCTCGATGATCGCGTACACGAGAATGCTGAACCCGGCCGTGGAGAGCCCCGCTCCCAGCAGGTCGAACGCGCCCGGCCGCGGGTCGCGGCTTTCGGGCACGTACCGGATGCCGAACAACAGCGCGGCGGCTGCGAACGGCACGTTGACCATGAAGACGGACCACCAGTCGAACCACTCGAGCAGCAGACCGCCGGCGAGCGGTCCGAGCCCGATCCCGACTGCCGCCAGTGCGGCCCAGATGCCGATCGCCTTGCCGCGCTCCTCGCCCGTGAAGAGGTTGGCGATGATCGAGAGGGTGGCGGGCATGATCAGCGCCGCACCCACGCCCATCCCGGCGCGCACGGCGATCACCTGGCCGGCGGAGTCGGCCACGAGTGCGCCGAGGCTGGCGAGCCCGAAGATCGACACGCCAGCCTGCAGCGCGAGCTTGCGTCCGAAGCGGTCGCCGAGCGTGCCGAAGACGAGCAACAGACCGGCGAACACGAGCAGGTATGAGTCGACCATCCACTGCAGCTTCGAGGCACTGGCGTTGAATTCGTCCTGCAGCGTCGGCAAGGCGACGTTGAGGATCGTGTTGTCGAGCCCGATGATCACCAGGCTCAGCGAGAGCACGCCCAGCGTCTTCCAGCGGCGGGCGTACTGAATAGGGTCGATCGTCATCAGGCTACGCTCCCTTCGGGTTGATGAGCCCACGATGGGCCACGCCGGCGCGGCTCGCACCGGCGATGTCGCCGGGATCGGGGGGAGGCGTGAGTACGATCTAAGAGCCGTGCTCTACGGGAGAAATGCCGAGTGTTCCCGCATCGGCGAGCTGCTCGCGGGCGCCCGTCAGTCCCGAAGCGGCGTGCTCGTGCTGGTGGGCGAAGCGGGCGTTGGGAAGTCGGCGCTCCTCGAACACGCGCGCGAGCGCGCGAGCGGCATGCTCGTCCTCAGCGCCGGCGGGATCGAGTCGGAGGCGCAACTGCCCTTCGCTGCGGTGCACCAACTCGTCCGCCCGATCCTTCCCCACCTCGAGAAGCTTCCGGAACCGCAGGCGCGCGCACTCCGGAGCGCGCTCGGTCTGGAAGCCGGCGGCGGGGACGATCGCTTCCTGGTCTCACTTGCCGTTCTGAGCCTGCTCGCGGAAGCAGCCGAGTCCGGTCCCCTTCTCTGCCTGGTCGACGACGCGCACTGGCTCGACGACGCGTCCGCCGACGCGCTCGTCTTCGTCGGCAGGCGGCTGGAGGCGGAGGGAATCGCAATGCTCTTTGCGGCTCGGGAGGACGAGGCTCGCAGCTTCGACGCGACCGGATTGCCGGAGCTGCGTCTCAGCGGACTCGATCATGACGCGGCGACAGCGCTGCTCGATCACGACCTGGGTGTCCCGCTTTCGCCCGAAACGCGCGAGCGGCTGATCGAGGGAACCGGCGGCAATCCGCTTGCGCTGCTCGCGCTTCCATCGACCGTGAGCGAGGCGCAGCTCGCGGGCACCGAGCCGCTGCTCGACCCGCTCCCGGTCGACGCCCGCGTCGAGCGCGCATTTCTCGCGCGTGTGGCCCGGCTTCCCGAGGAGACGCAGGCGCTCCTTGTCGTCGCTGCGGCCGAGGGCAGCGGCGCGCTAGCGACGGTGCTGCGCGCGGCCGCGCAACTCGGAGCCGCGGTGGAGGCGCTCGACGCCGCCGAGCAGGCGGCGCTCGTTCGCGTCGACGAGGGCCGGCTCGAGTTCCGCCACCCGCTCATCCGCTCCGCCGTCTATCAAGCGGCGCCGCTGTCGAAGCGGCAAGCGGCGCACCGCGCGCTCGCGAGCGTCCTGGACGGGGAGGCCGAGGCGGACAGGCGTGCCTGGCACCGCGCCGCCGCCTGCGTGGAGCCTGATGCCGCCGTCGTCGCCGAGCTCGAGCAGGCGGCGCAACGGGCGCTGCGGCGGAGCGGCTTCGCGGCCGCCTCGCTCGCGTTCGAGCGCGCCGCCGCGTTGACACCGGACGAAGCGCAGCGTGCGCGCCGGCTCACCGCCGCGGCGGAGCATGCCTGGTTCGCGGGCAGGCTCGAGCGGGCACTGATGCTGCTCGACCGAGCACGTCCGATGGTCGACGGGCCGGTCGAACGGGCCGACATCGACCGCTGGCGAGGTCTGATCGAGATGAACCGTGGCCGGCCGATCGACGGATATCAGGTGCTCGTGCGGGCAGCGACCGAGGTGGCGCCGAGCGACGGCAAGCGCGCGCTCGACCTGCTGAACCTCGCCGGCGCCGCCGCGGCGTACGCGGGCGACGGAGAGGCGCAGGTCGCCGTCGCCGAGGTCGCCCGCGGTGTGGCGGTCGACGAGTCGCCGTTCTCGGCAATGCTCGCCTTGCTTCTCATCGGGATCGGCGCACATGCGGAGGGCGACTTCGACTCGGCCGTGCCAAAGCTCCGGCTCGCGCTCGAGCTGGCCGAGGAGCTCAGCGACACTGCAGACGTCACTCCGTCCCTGGCGCTCCTCTTCGCCGGTCGGACTGCGCTCTACCTCGGCGACGATCGGGCCGCGCATCGGGCTCACCGCGAGGCGGCGGCGAGGGCGCGCGACGCCGGAATGCTCGGCGTCCTGACGCAAATCCTCCCGATCCTCACGACCACCGAGGTGTGGGCCGGCCGCTGGGATTCAGGCTTCGCGAACGCGAGGGAGGGCCTTCGGCTCGGTCGCGAGATCGGCCAGCACCACCTCGTCGCGCAGGCGCTCGTGCTGCTCGTCCTCATCGCCGCCCTTCGAGGCGACGGGGAGGAGTGTCGGAAACTCGCGGCCGAGAGTCGGGAGCTCGCCTCCGCCCGCGGGCTCAGGGTCGTCGCCGAAATCACGCAGTGGGCGCTCGCGCTGCTCGAGCTCGGGCTCGGTCGGACAGAGCAGGCGCTGAGACACGCTCGAGACATCTCCAGCACGCTGACCGTCTACTGGTCTGCGCTCGATCGAATCGAAGCCGCAATCCGCGCAGGCGAGGAAGCAACCGCGCGCGCCTGGCTCGAGTCGTTCGAGCCGTGGGCGGAGTCGACCGGTGCTGCCTGGGCGCGCGCAGTCGTCCTGCACTGTCGCGCGCTCCTCTGCGAGGACGAGAACGAAGCGGGTCGACTTTTCCAGGCGTCGGTCAACGCGCACGTCGGCGCCGGCCGTCCCTTCGAACACGCCCGTAGCGAGCTCGCCTACGGCGAATTCCTGCGACGCGCTCGACACAAAATCGAGGCGCGCGAGCACCTGCGCGCGGCGCTCGACGCATTCGAGTCGCTCGGGGCGACGCTCTGGGCGGAGCGCGCACGCGTCGAGCTGCGGGCGAGCGGCCAGACGGCGCGGCGGCGTGACGCGAGCACGAGAGACGACCTCACCCCCCAAGAGCTTCAGATCGCGCAGTTCGTCGCGCAGGGTCTTTCCAACCGCGAGGTCGCGGCGCAGCTCTTCCTCAGCCCGCGCACGATCGACTTCCACCTGCGCAACGTCTTCAGGAAGCTCGGCATCTCGTCGCGCATGCAACTCGCCCGGCTCGAGCTGGACCGGGACGAACAGCGCGTCGCGGCGGCCTCTGAACCGGCCATTCCGCCGGTGCGAGCGTAGTCGACCGGTCGTAGCGTCGGGCTTCACGTCTTGAGCCGTTTCTGTGGCTCGGGAGCAACTCGAACCGAAGGAGATGCCCGATGAAGGTATTCGTTGCCGGTGGAACGGGAGCTGTCGGCCGGCGACTCGTCCCGCTGCTCGTGGCACGCGGTTACGAGGTCGCCGCGACAACCAGGTCCCCCGAGAAGGCGCGCACGCTCTACGAGCTCGGCGCGCAGCCCGTCGTGGTGGACGCGCTCGACCGCGAGGGAGTGCTAGAGGCGGTCAGACGCCTCGAGCCCGAGATCGTCGTCCATCAGCTGACCGGCCTCGCAGGCTCGACCGACCTCAAGCGATTCGACGACGTGTTCGCGTTCACGAACCGTCTCCGCACGAAGGGCACGGATTACCTGCTCGAAGCCGCCCGTACGGTCGGCGCCCGCCGACTGATCGCCCAGAGCTTCGGGAACTGGAACTACGAGCGCACCGGACGAAGCGTGAAGACGGAAGCCGACCCGCTCGACCCGAGCCCGCCGCCTTCCATGAGCCGGACTCTGGCCGCGATCACGTACCTCGAGTCCGCCGTGGTCGGGGCAGACGCACTCGATGGGCTGGCACTTCGCTACGGCAATCTCTACGGACCCGGAACGGGAACGGCTGAGGACGGGCCGCTCGTGGAGATCGTGCGAAGGCGCCGCCTGCCGATCATCGGCGACGGTGCCGGCGTGTGGTCGTTCGTGCACGTCGACGACGCGGCGACCGCGACGATCGCGGCGATCGAGCGAGGCGAGCCCGGGATCTACAACATCGCCGACGACGAGCCCGCGCCGGCGAACGTGTGGCTACCGGAGCTGGCGAGAATCCTGGGAGCCAAGCCGCCGCGGCACGTGCCCGTGTGGCTGGGCCGCCTTGCCGCCGGTGAGGCCCTCGTGTCGATGTTCACGCGCATCCGCGGCGCCTCGAACGCGAAGGCCAAGCGCGAGCTCCGGTGGCAGCCGTTCTACCCATCCTGGCGTGACGGGTTCCGCGCCGGCCTGGCCGAGACGCCGATCGAGCCGGCGACGGCGTCGGCGCAGGAAGGAGGCGTGGCGGCATGAAGCCACAGCACCGCTCCTGCGCAGTCGTGCGGCAGGCCCCCGCCGTCCGACAACGGGCTCACCTGGTCGATGCCCATCAAGGTCAACCAGACGCCGGGCAGTTCCACGCCCGGCAATCACCAGGCGTTCGTCGCCGGCGTGCACGTCACCCCGAACGGAACGGTCGGCGTGACGTACTACGACTTCCGAAACAACGACGCCAACCCGGGCGTCCCGACGGACTACTGGATCGTCCACTGCCATGCGGCCTGCGCGAGCCCCGGCGAGCTGGAGCGGCGCCGAGAGCCGGCTCACGACGACGTCGTTCGACAATTGGAAACTCCTTCGTGCCCGTCTTCGTCGCCGTGAACAACGGCAACCCGGCGAACCGCACCGACGTGTTCGCCACCACGGCCGGATAAGTCGAGATTGCGGGTCTGCCTCGGCGGGCCCTGCATCCTTCTTAAGATATAGTTAACCGTATGGTTAAGTCTCAGCTTCTTGACCGCACGTTCTCGGCGCTTTCCGACCCGACGCGCCGCGAAATCCTCGAGCGGTTGTCGAGCGGACCGGCGACGATCAGCGAACTCGCGCAACCGTTCGGTATGTCTCTTCCAGGGCTCATGAAGCACGTTCGCGTTCTCGAAGGCGCTCAGCTTGTGACTACGGCGAAGCACGGCAGGACGCGCGAATGCCGGCTCGGCCCCGAACATCTGGAGGATGCGACCACGTGGATCGAGGAGTACCGGGCTCGTTGGCAGCAACGGCTCGACCGGCTCGCGACCTACATCCGAAAGAGGGAAGGAGGAGGCGCGTGAGTCACGAGCTGACGGTCGAGCGCGTCTTCGACGCTGCGCCGGAGGTCGTGTTCGACTCGTTCACCGACCCCGATGCCCAGAAGGAGCTGTACGCGGATGCGCCGGACTGGGTCGTCGAGTCGGAGTGCGATCTGCGCGTTGGTGGCCGGTGGAGCATCTCTTTCGGGCCTCCCGATCGCGCGCCGGCGGTCGAAGAGAACGTCTTCGAAGAGGTCGATCGACCGCATCGCCTCGTGTACAGATCGACGATGACACTACCGGCTGGGTCGAGCTTCAACACGATCGTTGAGGTCAGCTTCGAATTGGAGGGCCGGCAGACCCGGGTGCGTGTCGTGCAGAGCCACTTCCCAACGGCCGAGCTCCGAGACGAGTTCAGGGAGGGCTGGGGAAGCATCATCGGTCAACTCGAGCGTGTAGTTCGGGCGAGGTCGTCCGGTTAAGCCGCGAGGGAGGCCGCGATCGTGAACGCCGCCACCGTCTCGACGGCCGGTCGGCGGGAGTGGATTGGGCTCGCCGTGCTCGCGCTTCCCTGCTTGCTCTATTCGATGGATTTGACGGTGCTGTACTTGGCGCTGCCGAAGCTGACTGCTGCTCTCCATCCGACGAGCACGCAGCTCTTGTGGATCACCGACATCTATGGCTTTTTCCTCGCAGGCTTGTTGATCACGATGGGGACGTTCGGCGACCGCATCGGTCGGCGGCGCCTCCTGTTGAGCGGCGCGGTCGCGTTCGGGACGGCTTCGGCGTTTGCCGCTTTCTCGACCAGTGCGGAGATGCTGATCGTCGCGCGCGCGGTGCTTGGTGTCGCCGCGGCGACCTTGGCGCCGTCAACGCTGTCGCTGATCCGCAACATGTTCTTGGACGAGGGGCAGCGGACGATAGCGGTCGGGATCTGGATCGCCAGCTTCTCTGTCGGCGCGGCGGTCGGGCCCTTGGTCGGCGGGGCGCTGCTCGAGTTCTTTTGGTGGGGCTCGGTGTTCCTTGCGGGGCTGCCGGTGACGGCGCTGCTGCTCGTGCTCGGGCCGGTGCTGCTGCCGGAGTTCCGCGACCCGGCGCCTGGCCGTCTCGACGTCGTGAGCGCCGCCCTGTCGCTGCTGTCGGTGCTTGCGCTGATCTACGGCCTCAAGCAGATCGCGGCCGCCGGCTTCGACGCGCAACCGCTTGTCGCGCTCGCAGCAGGAGCCTTCCTCGCCGCCGTTTTCGTCCAGCGCCAACGAAACCTTGACGACCCGCTCGTCGATGTCCGCCTCTTCCTGGGCGCCGCCTTCACGATCGCTGTCGCTGCGATGTGCATCGCCGTCTTCCTCGTCGCCGGAACCGACTTCTATCTCGGTCAGTACCTGCAGCTCGTCTTCGGCAAATCGCCCTTTGTGGCAGGTCTCTGGATGCTTCCCGGCGTTGGCGGCCTCGTTGCGGGGTCGCTGCTCGCGCCCCCGCTCGGGACGCGTACGCGTCCCGGCTACGTGCTGGTCGCCGGACTCGCGCTCGCCGCCCTCGGCGCGGCGACGCTCGTGCAGCTTCGCGTAGGGGAGGGGTTGGCGGTGCTTGTCGTCGGGACATCACTGATTGGTGTAGGCGCCGGCGCCGTGGGCACGCTCGCGACCGACTTCGTCGTCAATGCCGCCCCTGCCGAACGCGCCGGTGCCGCCTCGGCGATCAGCGAGACAGGTGCCGAGCTTGGCGGTGCGCTCGGGGTTGCGATCCTGGGCAGCATCGGCGCCGCCGTCTATCGGAGCGACGTCGCCGCCCAAGCGCCGTCCGCTCTCAGCGAAGCGCAACTCGAGCGGTCGAAGGAAAGCCTGGCCGGCGCCGTCGATCTAGGCGGCACCCTGTCGGCGCACGTTCGTACCGACGTCGTCGAGGTCGGGCGCGCCGCGTTCACGCACGCGCTGCATCTCGGCGCGCTCAGCGCCGCGATCATCGCGGCCGCGCTCGCTGTGCTTGCGGCTCTCTGCTGCGCGGCAACGGACGGGCCGAGCCCGGACACCCTTTACCGTGACCGATGAGTTTTGCGTTGCCCCGCGGTCTATCTCCTGACGCGGTCGAAACCGGAGGCGGCTGCACGTCATTGGAGAGAATGGTCGTTCGAGATCGAGAAGGAGGGATCCATGAGCGGAGTGCGGCTCCTTGTGGGCACGCGGAAAGGCGCGTTCGTCCTGACGTCGGACGGGACGCGTGACGATTGGAACGTCGAGGGCCCGTTGTTCACGGGCTGGGAGATCTACCACCTCAACGCGTCGCCGGCCGATCCGGACCGGCTGTACGCATCCCAGTCCACCGGGTGGCACGGCCAGGTCGTCCAGCGCTCGGACGACGGCGGGAAGACGTGGGAGCCGGTCGGCAACGAGTTCGCCTACGACGGCGTCCCCGGCACGCATCAGTGGTACGACGGCACGCAGCATCCCTGGGAGTTCGCGCGCGTCTGGCACCTCGAGCCGTCGCTGACGGACCCGGACACGGTGTTCGCGGGCGTCGAGGACGCGGCGCTCTTCCGGTCCGTCGACGGTGGTCAGACGTGGCAGGAGCTGTCGGGGCTCCGTGATCACGAGACGGGCCCTCAGTGGCAGCCCGGCGCCGGCGGGCTGTGCCTGCACACGATCCTCATCCACCCCGACGACCCGCAGCGGATGTTCGTCGCGATCTCCGCGGCAGGCGCGTTCCGCACGGACGACGGCGGCGAGACATGGAGTCCGATCAACCGCGGGCTGCGCTCGCGTGAGTTGCCGGACGAGGAAAGGGAGGTCGGTCACTGCGTCCACCGGATCGCGATGAACCCGTCCCGGCCCGACGTTCTGTTCATGCAGAAGCACTGGCACGTGATGCGAAGCGACGACGGCGGCGAGTCGTGGCACAAGGTGAGTGGGAACCTTCCCTCCGACTTCGGCTTCCCGATCGCCGTCCACGCGCACGAGCCGGACACGGTGTATGTCGTGCCGATCGAGAGCGACTCCGAGCACGTTCCGCCCGAGGGCAAGCTCCGCGTCTACCGCAGCCGGACGGGCGGGAACGAATGGGAGCCGCTCACGAACGGCCTCCCGCAGAGCCACTGCTACGTGAACGTGCTCCGCGACGCGATGGCGGTGGACAGCCTCGATCCCGGCGGCGTCTACTTCGGGACGAGCGGGGGCCAGGTTTACGCGTCGCCGGACGGCGGCGACAGGTGGACGGCGATCGTGCGCGATCTGCCGCCCGTGCTCTCGGTCGAGGCGCAGACGCTGTCGTGATCCGCGTCCTGCTTCCGCAGCACCTGCGGACCCTTGCGGGCGTCGA
>WNGB01014430.1_pt1 | contig 15243 bp, 12 predicted proteins | sample 5400681 | NCBI WGS metagenome assembly WNGB01 (sample SAMN13153367, study PRJNA577476) | soil metagenome | isolation source: 115 cm soil or saprolite under grassland replicate 2 | place: USA:California | collected 2016-06-15
GAGGAAGTAGGCGATGTCGACCTCGCCGCGCTTGAGGGCGGCGGCGCGCGTCGTCTCGTCCGGAACGCTCTTCAGGATCAAGCGCTTGACGCTCGGCACCTTGCGCCAATAGCCCTCGAACGCCTCGAGCACGAGCTCGATCCCCGGCGAGACGCTGACGAACCGATAGGGGCCGGCGCCGATGGGGGCCTTCTTGAAGGCCTCGTCCCCGACTTTCTCGACGTGCTTTCTGGGGACGATCCAGCCGGCGCCGGTCGCGGTGGTGCCATAGAAGGTCATGAAGTCGGGCCACGCCTCCCTCAAGTGGAACCGGACGCGGCGGTCGTCGACGACCTGCACCTCCTTGACGCGGTCCTTGAGAAGCTTCGCCGCTCCTCCCCTGTAGCGCTCGAATGAGAACTTCACGTCATCCGCCGTGACGGGATCGCCGTTGTGGAACTTCACGCCGCTCCGCAGGATGAACTCGTAGGTGAGCCCGTCCGGCGACATGGTCCACGACTCGGCGAGGCTCGGGGTGGTGAGACCGGCGGGCATGGGTTTCACCATCGCGTCGTGTATCGCATAGAGGACCATGAAGGGCGTGATGGCCGACTCGGTCTCGGCAGGATCGAGCCACCGCGGGGCCAGGGTCACATGAGCCGCCCAGCTCATCTGCCCTTCGGGGGCGGCCCCCGCGGGTGTCAGGAGCCCGGACAGGGCCGGAATCAGCAGCGACAGGACGATAACGCCGAGCGATCGGGCCGGGTGAATCATGGGCAGGTCCTCCTCGTGGATCAGTCGCTCTGGCTCTGCGCTCGCACGAACTCCGGATAGAGTAATCGCCGCTCGTCGCGTTGCTCCCAGCATGGTAGCACCCGGAGCCCGGGTCGCGCTCGGCCACGGACGCCCCTCCCCCCCCCGAGGTTGCGCTTGACAGGATCGGCAAGGGCTCCTAGAGTCCCTGCTACCCGGAACCGCCCGCCGGGGTCCCGAACGACCCTAAACCAGGAGGTGGACCCCATGGCCAAGAAGATGGCGACCAAGACGGCGAAGAAAGCTCCGAAGAAGGCAGCCAAGCAACCCGCGCCCAAGGCGCCCGGCGCGACCGACGCGATCCAACAGCTCGACGCGGAGTTCATGAAGGCGGCCAATGCCAAGAAAGCCGGGGCCCTGGTCAAGGCCTTCTACGCTCCGGACGCCGTGTTGATGCCGCCCAATCGCCCCATCGTCGAGGGCCGCGCCGGCATCCAGAGCTTCCTGCAGAGCCTGATCGACTCGGGCCTCAGCGGCATCAAGCTCGAGTCGTGGTGTACCGCCGTCAGCCGAACGGGGCATGGCGGGCGGTGGCCGACATCTTCAACAGTGACCAGGCGGCGCAGTAAACCGCCCCGGGGGCCGGGGGCTCGGAGGCCAGGCACCCGGCTCCCCTTCAGTCCTTCCCCGGCGAGCTGTTGCGGCTAGGTCACGGAGGGGGTTTCGCCCCCCTTTTGAAGCCCCCCGGAGGTTGTCTAGCAAGAGACGCCTCCCCCCCCCGAGGGGGAGGGAAGACGGACAAACATCAGCCCTTGGCGGTGCGGTCGACCCAGTGGGAGACGGCGCTGAGGGCTTCGTCGAGCTTGGAGGGATCTTTCCCGCCGGCTTGTGCCAGGTCGGGGCGCCCGCCGCCTCCCCCGCCCACGAGCTTTGCCACTTCCTGGACCAGCTTACCCGCCTGGAAGCGGCTGGTCAGGTCCTTGGAGACCGAGGCGACGAGGTTGACCTTGCCGTCCACGACGGAGCCAAGGCAGATCACTGCCGAGCCAAGCCGCTCGCGTAGCGTGTCCACGACCGAGCGCAGTCCCTCGGGATCGAGGCCGTCGAGACGCGCGGCGAGCACGGGCACGCCCGCCACCTCCTTCGCGGCCGCGACCAGCTCCTGGGCCCGGCCCTTGGCGAGCCGCGCCTCGAGCTGGGCCAAATGCTTCTCGAGCTGCTTCTGCTCGTCGAGCAGCTTCTGAAGGCGCCGCGGTAGCTCCAGGGGCGGGATCTTGAGGAGACTGGCCGACTCGCGCAGCGCGGCCTCCTCCTCGCCCACGTGCCGGAGCGCGTCCTCGCCCGTCACCGCCTCGATTCGCCGGATGCCCGAGGCGACAGCGCCCTCGTTCACCACCTTGAAGAGCCCGATCTGGCCGGTGGCGTCGAGATGGGTCCCACCGCATAGCTCGGTGGAGAAGTCGCCGATCTTGACCACGCGGACGCGGTCGCCGTACTTTTCCCCGAAGAGCGCCATGGCGCCGCTCTTGAGCGCCTCCCGGAGGTCCATCTCCATCGGCTTCACGACGATATTGGCCTGCACGTGCTCGTTGACGAGCTGCTCGACCTTCTCGACCTCGCTGTCCTTGAGACCGGCGCCGTGGGAGAAGTCGAAACGCAGATGGTCGGGGGCGACGAGGGAGCCGGCCTGGGTCACGTGGGTGCCGAGCACCTTGCGAAGCGCGGCGTGGAGGAGATGGGTGCCCGTGTGGTGGAGCATGAGCCCCTGGCGGCGGCGGGATTCCACGCTCACCGCGACTTCCTCGTTCTCTCTGAACCGGCCCTGGGTCACCGTGACCCGGTGCACGATGAGCTGGGCGCCGCGATAGTACGTATCCTCGATCCTGCCCTGCCCCTCCCGGCCGACGATCGCGCCGGTATCGCCCATCTGGCCGCCCGACTCGGCGTAGGCGGGCGTCCGGTCGAGGATGATTTCGACGGTGTCGCCCTGGCGCGCCTCGCGCCGGCGCTGGCTGTCGGCGACCATGGCGAGGATGCGCGCCGGCGCGGCGAGCGACGTGTAGCCGAGGAACTGGGGCCTGGGGAGGCTCGTCGAGAGCTGCTGATAGATGGCCACCGCGCGGTCATCGCCCTCGATTGCCCCGAACGACGCGCTCGCCCGCGCGCGCTGCCGCTGGGCCTCCATCTCGCCCTCGAAGATCTGGAGGCTCTCCGGCGTCACCGTGAAGCCGGCGTCCTGGAAGACCTCCTGCGCCAGATCGGTGGGGAAGCCGTGGGTGTCATAGAGCGTGAACAGGAAGCGGCCGTCCACGATCCTCCGCGTATCGTGCTTGTGCGCGTCCAGGTAGTCGCGGATCTTGGCGATGCCGAGGTCAAGCGTCTCGGCGAAGCGCTCCTCCTCGAGCTTCACGGTCTGGGCCACGCGCGGGTGCTGTTCCCTGATCTCGGGATACGCGTCGCCGAGCACGGCCACCACCGTTGCCGTCACGTCCCAGAGGAAGGGCTCCATGAGCCCGAGCATGCGCCCGTGCCGCATCGCCCGGCGCATGATCCGGCGCAGCACGTAACCGCGCCACTCGTTGGAAGGCGTGACGCCGTCCGCGATGAGGAAGGTGGCGGCGCGCGCGTGGTCGGCGATCACGCGCATCGAGACGTCCTGCTCGTCATCGGGGCTCTGCGGCGCGCCGTAGCGCTTGCGCGACAGCCGCTCAACGTGGGCGATGAGCGGATGGATCAGGTCGGTCTGGAAGTTGGAGTCCTTGCCCTGCACCACCGCGGCGAGCCGCTCGAGCCCCATGCCCGTGTCGATGGAGGGCTTCGGCAGCGGGGTCATCGTGCCGCTCGCGTCGCGGTTGAACTGCATGAAGACCAGGTTCCAGATCTCCAGCCAGCGGTCGCACTCGCAGGCGGGCCCGAGACAGCGCCGCCCCGCTTGCTCTAGGGCACACGGCAAATGATCGCCCTGGTGGAAGTGGATCTCCGAGCAGGGGCCGCAGGGGCCCGTATCCCCCATGGCCCAGAAGTTGTCCTTCTCGCCCAGGCGCAAGATGCGGTCGTCCGCCATGCCCGCGACCTTCCTCCAGAGGGCGAAGGCATCGTCGTCGTCGGTGAACACCGTGGCCTTGAGCCGGTCCTCGGGCAGCCCCCACTCCCGGGTCAGGAGCTCCCAGCAGTAGGCCACCGCCTCCGCCTTGAAGTAATCGCCGAAGGAGAAGTTGCCCAGCATCTCGAAGAAGGTGTGGTGCCGCGCGGTGCGCCCGACGTTCTCCAGATCGTTGTGCTTGCCCCCGGCGCGGACGCACTTCTGAGCGGTGGCCGCGCGCCCGTAGTCACGGCGCTCCTCGCCGAGGAACACCCCCTTGAACTGCACCATGCCGGCATTGGTGAAGAGGAGCGTCGGGTCCTGGCCCGGCACCAGGGAGGAGGAGCGGACCACGGTGTGGCCGTTCCTCCGGAAGTAGTCGAGGAAGCGCTGGCGGAGATCGTTACCGGTGATCATGGCGTCGACTCGCTCGGACCCCACATTATACGCCCCGGTCTTCGTCGGGAGTCTCGCCGAGCTCGGCGCCGATCAGCCGCTTGACCACCCGCCGGACAAGCTGCCCGGGATAGCCGCGGCGAAGGAGATAGCCGGCGAGCCGACTCGGCACCCGGTCGGGGGCTGCCCGGAGGAGCGCCGGTAGCCGCCGCCGCCCCGCCTCGAGCGCGCGGTCCACCTCGGAGCCCCCCTCGAAGGCTGCCTCGACCGCGGCGGCCGCCAGCTCCCTCGGAATACCCTTAGCCGCCAGCTCCTGGCGAAGCCGGAGGCTGCCGATGCGTCGCGCCTCGGCCCGCGCCTGCGCCCACCAGCGGGCAAAGGCCTCATCATCCAGATAGCCGCGGGACTGGAGATCGGCCACGACGGCCCGGGCGACATCGGGGGAAGCGCCCCGGCGGCCAAGGCGCTCGGTGAGCTCGCGCGTGCTCCAGGCCCGGCAAGCGAGCAGGTCGAAGGCCGCGAGCTTGGCGGCCTTCGCGTCGAGGGTCGCTCCGTCCTGGCGCGCCCGCGTGCGACGGGGCCGGCGCAGGGCCAACGCCTAGCAGGCTGCTGAAAAAGGCCCATCTGCTGCGTTGGCGCCCTCGGCCGCACGCTCAACGTACAGAGAGTACGCCTCGCGTGCGGCCCTCGGGCGCCGCCTTGCATCTGGACCTTTTTGAGCAGCCTGCGAGTTTTCGGAGGGGGGCTCCGCCCCCATTTCGAACTTCCCCCCAACACGGGTGGCGCGGGCAAAGCCCGCGCTCGCAGCAGAACACCGAGCGGCAACTGGTCTGCTCACACATCCCGAGCACTCAGGCTTACTTCTTCCGAAAGTGCGCGCTCCCCGACTGCCCTCGGGCCGGCGCGGCGCTGGGCGGGAGGGGTTGCGAGCCGGTCTCCCAGGTCATCTCGCCCGTGGAGAGGATGCCCTTGACCTTCAGGTCGAAGTCGTCGGGGTTGGTCGCCGCGTCGCGCGCGGTCTCGTAGGTGATCAGCTCCTCCCGGTGGAGCTGCAGCAGAGACTGGTCGAAGGTCTGCATGCCGTACTGGGCCTGGCCCGCCGCGATGAACGCGGGCATATCGTGCGTCTTCGTCGAGTCGCGGATGCAATCGCGGAGGAGCCCCGTGGCCAACATGACCTCGACCGCGGGCACGCGGCCCTTGCCGTCGGCCCGAACTACCAGGCGCTGGCAGATGATGCCCTGCAGGACGGCCGCGATCTGGTTGCGGATCTGCTCTTCTTGATGGGGGGGGAACGTGGAGATCACGCGGTTCACGGTCTCGGTGGCGTTGAGTGTGTGAAGCGTCGAGAGCACAAGGTGACCGGTCTCCGCCGCGTGGAGCGCCACCTCCATGGTTTCCAGATCGCGCATCTCCCCGACCAGGATGATGTCCGGATCCTCCCGGAGCGCGGCGCGGAGCGCGTGGGCGAAGCTCACGGAATCCTGGCCCACCTCCCGCTGGCTGATCACGCACTTGTTGTCATCGTGGACGTACTCGATCGGATCCTCGATCGTGACGACGTGATCGTTCCGGTTCCGGTTCATGAAGCCGATCATGGCGGCCAGCGTCGTGGACTTCCCGGAGCCGGTGATCCCCGTGACCAGGATCATTCCGCGCCGCTCCATGCACAGCCGCTCGAGCACCTTGGGGAGATACAGCTCCTGGAAGGTCGGAGTGCGCTCGGGCACGTGGCGGAACACCGCGCGCACCTCGCCCTGGCAGAGGAAGGTGTTGACGCGGAAGCGGCCGATTCCCGGCAGCCGGTAGCCGAGGTCGATCTCCCGGCCCTGCATGAGGAGATCGTAGCGCTGCTCGCCGAGCAGGGTCATGACGGCGCGGCGCACGAACTCCTGATTCACGGGCGGCAGATCGTCCTGGATCTCGAGATGACCGTGGATTCTCAAGATCGGCCGGCTGCCGGCTTTGAGGTGCAGATCCGAGGCCTTCCGGTTCGCGCACTCGCTCAAGAGCTGCTGGAGGTCCATGAGTCGCTCCTAAAAGATTCGGAAGGAGGGCGGAGTTCTCCTTCCGAGGCCTCCCCCGGGGAATCGTTGCGCCGGCAGAGCCGGCGCTCGAAAATGGATCACGCCCCACGAGGTTTTCTCCGACACGCCTTACCTGGCCGCCTTCTCCCCGGCGGCCTGCAGGGCGGCGCCGACTGGCTTCAAGCCCAGCGCCGCGCGCACCTTGACCTCGACGTCGGCCAGCACCTTCGGGTTGTCGCGGAGGTGGCGCTTGGCGTTCTCGCGGCCCTGTCCGATGCGCTCGCTCTTGTACGTGTACCAGGTGCCCGATTTCTCGACGACGTTGTGCTCGGCGGCGGCGTCGAGGATCGCGCCCTCCCTGGAGATGCCCTCGCCGTAGATGACGTCGAATTCGGCCTCGCGGAACGGCGGCGCGAGCTTGTTCTTCACCACCTTGACCTTGGTGCGGACACCCACCGCCTCGGCGCCGTTCTTGATGGTGTCCTGGCGGCGGATGTCGAGCCGGATGGAGGCGTAGAACTTGAGCGCGCGGCCGCCCGTCGTGGTCTCGGGTGAGCCGAACATTACGCCGATCTTCTCGCGGATCTGGTTGATGAAGATCACGGAGCAGCCGGAGCGCGCGATGGCGGCGGTGAGCTTGCGCAGGGCCTGGGACATGAGGCGCGCCTGCAGTCCCGGGAGGGAATCGCCCATGTCGCCATCCAGCTCCGCCCGCGGCACGAGCGCCGCCACCGAATCGATGACGATGACGTCGACCGCGTTGGAGCGCACCAGGGTCTCGGCGATCTCCAGCGCTTGCTCGCCCGTGTCGGGCTGGGAGATCAGCAGCTCGTCGGTATTGACGCCGAGGTTCTTCGCGTAGATGGGGTCGAGCGCATGCTCGGCGTCGATGAAGGCCGCCGTGCCGCCCAGCCGCTGCGCCTCGGCGATCACGTGGAGCGCCAGCGTCGTCTTCCCCGACGACTCGGGGCCGAAGATCTCGGTCACTCGCCCGCGCGGGATCCCGCCGATGCCGAGAGCGGCATCGAGCGACAGCGCGCCGGTAGGGATGACGGCGATCTCGTCGAGCGCGCCGCTCTGGCCGAGCCGCATAATCGCGCCCTTGCCGAACTGCCGGTCGATGGACGCGATGGCCAGCTCGAGGGCTTGGCGACGATCGCTCTTCACTTCAGCCATAGGACTCTCCTCAACCGGGTGCCGAAGGCCCGCTCCCGGGGTCGGGGAAAATAGCGCAAGCCCGCGATTCTACGACCAGTTGGCCCATTCTACGGGCGGCGCTTCGCCAAAGTCAATCGAACGCGGCCTCATGGGGGAGTCTGAAATCCGCGGCCCGGGGTGTCAATGACCGGAAACCGATACACGGAGAAGACGGGGACACGAGGGTGGTCGGCAGCTCAGCGGCCACCGCGAGGCGCGCTGCCAAGCAGCAGCCCGAGGGCGACGAAGACCCTGGGGCCGGCGCCAGGACGCGAGCATCGCGGGCCGACGGCTCGCCTTCACGTCGCCGCGAGGCTGACGGAGCAGAGCTCGCTGTAGCGGGCGCCCGACGGGGAGAGGTCGCTCCGCATGAGGGCCACTCGCGCGACCCCGAGCGTGCCGAACCCCATGGCTGCCGCGCGGGCGATGGATTCCCGGAGCGCGGGGCTCGTGTCGCGCCGCCACCGGCGCGGGTCGAAGACACGCCCGATGGTGAGGTGCGGATGCCAGGGGCGGCTCTCGCGAGTGAACCCGCGGCGCTCGAGCGCGGCGTCCACCTGAGACTGGAGCGCGCGGACCTCGAGCGCGCCCTCGGCCACCCCCACCCAGAGGACACGCGCGCGCTCCATACCGGGGAAGGCGCCCAGACCGTGGAGCGTGATGGCGAAGGCCGCGCGCCCGGCAGCGGCCTCCTCGAGCGCGAGGACAGCCTCGGCCAGCCTCCCGTCGGTCTGCTCCCCGAGGAACTTGAGCGTGAGATGCAGGTTCTGGGGCGGCACCCAGGCCACGGCGCGACTCAACGGCCTGAGGCGCTCGATTTCGGCGGTCACGGTCGCGCGGATCGGCTCATCCAGGCAGAGCGCCACGAACGCCCGCGTCATGATTAATCCCCGCTAGCTGCGGAACTCCGCCCGCTGAGCGGGCGAGCCCAGGAGCGCGCGCCTGAGCATGTCGAGCGCGGACTGGGCCGACTGCCACTTGACCGCGTCTCGTCCTCCGGCGAACCGGAAGTGGCGGACGTCCAGGCCGGACGGCCCAGCCGCGGCGATGAAGACGGTGCCCACGGGCTTGGTCGGCGTGCCGCCGTCGGGGCCGGCGATGCCGGTCACCGCGAGACCGCAGGGCGAGCCGCTCGCCCGGCAGATGCCCGCGGCCATCGCCTCGGCGACCGGCCCGCTGACGGCGCCGTGAGAGGCCAGCAGGGACGCTGGCACCTCCAGCAATTCCTCCTTGGCGCGGTTGGAGTACGCGATTACCCCGCGCTCGAAATAGCGCGAGGAGCCCGGGATGCTGGTGAGCCGGTGGCCCAAGAGTCCGCCCGTGCACGACTCGGCGACCGAGACGGTGAGCCGGCGCTCGACCAACAGTCGGCCGACCACGGCCTCGAGCGTGTCCTCGTCGCTCCCATAGCAGTCGAGGCCGAGGGCCGTCCTCACCGCGGCCTCCACGGGGGCCAGCTCGCCGAGAGCCGATTGACGCGAGGACCCGCGGGCGAGGAGGCGCACCCAGACATCGCCATCGACGACCACCGCGGACACGGAGACCGGCCCCGGCTTGCCGAGCCAGGGACCCAGCCGATCTTCGGCATCGGCCGGCCGAAGCCCGGCCGTGAGGAGCGTGCGCAGCACGCTCGCGTCGGCTCCGATCAGCCGCCGGCGGGCCAGCGGCCTGAGCCGCTCCGCGACGAGTGCCGCCAGATGAGCCGAACCGAGGGGAAGCACCACGACCACGGCCTCCCGCGTCTCGAGCATCCAGCCGGGCTCGCCGGAGGCCGCGAGCCATAGCTCCGCGCCCTGGGGCAAGAGAGCGAGCCGATCCAGGCGGTGAGGCATGGCCTGACCCCGGCGGGCAAAGCCCTCTTCGAGGAGAGCAAGGAGCCTGTCGTTCAGCATGAGCCGGGCGCCGGTGAGCCTTGCGAGCGTGCGGCGCACAATGTCGCCGGCGGACCCTCCCGGCGGCGCCAGGACCACCACGAGGCCGCCAGCGCCGAGCGCCCCGCCGAGGGCCGGCTCGAGCGCGGCCTCGGCCTCGTCCACGATCTGGCGTGAGGCGACCGGCACGCTCTCACCGAGGAGCGCGCGGGTGACGAGGCGCCCAGCGGGATCATCGCCGCCGAGAGGCCCCGAGGCAACCGTCAGCACATACGCGGCGCTCATAGGGTCAGGCTCATCGGGGCATCCCGAAGAGCGCGCGGGCCCCCATGACGAGGATCAGCGCATAGACGCCGGCGATCAGGTCGTCGAGCATGACGCCGAGCCCGCCCGAGAGTGATTGGCTCTCCCGGGCGGGGAACGGCTTCCAGATGTCGAAGACACGGAAGAGCACGAAGGCCGTGATCAGGACGGGAATGGTCCGGGGAAGCGTCAGGACCGAGAGCAGCATGCCGGCGACCTCGTCGATCACGATCATGCCCGGGTCCTTAAGCCCGAGCACCCGTTCCACCCGCGACGCGGCCCAAACGCCGAGCGCGGTCACGGCGACGAGCGTCCAGAGCAGGGCCAGCCGGTTGAACGGCACGAGCCAGAGGGCGATGAGGGTGACGAAGCTGGCAAGGCTTCCCGGGGCCACCGGCGAGCACCCCGCGCCTCCAACGCTGGCGATGGCGAAGGCCAGGCGATCGGTGAGATCGGGGCGCTTACGCTCCAACCAGCTCGTAGCCGTCCACCTCGACGATGGCAACTTCCGCGAAGCCCCCCGGCCTGAGCGCTGGATCGCGCAGCAGCACGACCCCGTCGATCTCCGGCGCCTGCCCGGCCAGACGCCCCTCGAACGGAAAGGCGGGATCGGCGCCGGGCCCGTCCACGAGGACGGTCTGTCGCGTACCGAAGAGCGCCTTCTGGCGCGGCCAGGCGAGCCGGTCCTGGGCGTCCTGGACCAGGGCGGCGCGCTCGGCCATCACGGAGGCGGGCACCTGCTCGGCCATGCTCGCGGCGGCAGTGCCGTCCTCGGCCGAGTAGGTGAAGACGCCGAGCCGATCGAAGGCGATGTCTTCGATGAAGGCGAGCAGGTTCTCGAAGGCCGCGTGCGTCTCCCCGGGGAAGCCCACGAGCACGCTGGTGCGGACGGTCAGGCCGGGGATGGCGTCGCGGAACCGGGCGATGATCTCCTTCATGCGTCGGGCCGTCACCGCCCGCCGCATGCTGCGCAGCACCCCGTCGTCGCCGTGCTGGACCGGCATGTCGAGGTACGGCAGGACGCGCGCGCGGGTCCATTTCGCGATGAGGCGGCCGTTGACATGGGCGGGGTGCAGATACATGGGACGGATCCAGGGCACGGGCGTCTCGGAGAGCGCCAGCAGCAGGTCGCCGATGTCGCCGTTGCCCGGAAGGTCGCGCCCGTAGGCGAGCGTGTCCTGCGATACGAGGATGGCTTCCTGGATGCCGCGCCGCGACAGCCCTTCGACCTCAGCGACCACGTCCTCCAACGGGCGGCTCCGGTGCCTTCCGCGGAACTGGGGGATGGCGCAGAAGGCACAGCCCATGTCGCAGCCCTCGGCGATCTTCACATACGCGTAGGGCATGCGCGAGGTGAGCAATCGCGGCGTCTTCGCGTCGTAGAGATAACCCGGCGGGGCATTCCCGACCCAGTCCTGACGCCCTTCGGCCTGATTCACCAGCTCGACGATGCGGTGAAGCTCCGAGGTGCCGAGGATGCCGTCGACCTCCGGCAGCTCCGCCAGGAGTTCGCGGCCATAACGCTGGCTGAGACAGCCGGTGACGATGAGGGCGCGCGCCCGGCCGCGCTCCTTGAGCCGGGCGAGCTCGAGGATGGTGTTGACTGATTCCTCCCGCGCCCGATCGATGAAGGCGCAGGTATTGACCACCAGGCACTCGGCGGCCAGGGCCTCCTCGGTGATCTCGTGGCCGGCCCGCGCGAGCATGCCCAGCATCAGCTCGGAGTCCACCTGGTTCTTGGGGCAGCCGAGAGTGCTGAGATGGACCTTCATGTCGGGAAGTCATGATCCCATAGGGTCTCGGGGCGGTCAAACCGCCCATCCCGCCTCGCTTGATCGAGCGCGGTGGGATGAGCTTTCTCTTCACGGTCAAGGAAGGACCGTGAGCCGCAGGGCCGGCCCTCACAAGCTCTTCAGATACGCGACCAGGTCGATCAGATCGCTCACCGAGAGTTGTCCGCGATAATCCGGCATGACCGACTTCCCGCCCGGAGCGGTATAGCCGGGCCCCTGGACGATGACCGCGTTGGGATTCAGGATCGATTCGAGGAGATACCCCGCCGGATGATGCTCCCCCACTCCCGTCAGATCGGGGCCGAGCCCCGACGAGTTCGGCAGCTTCTCCTCTTTGACCCGGTGACAGGCGGAGCAGCCCAGACGCACGAAGACCTCGCGCCCGTGGCCGGCATCTCCAGGGGGCGGGACGAGGATCCAGCCCTCGGGCACCCCGCCACTCTTGTGCAGTTCTTTCATCGTCACCCGGAAGGGGCCCGGCTCCAGCGCGGCCTGGTGCTGGGCGTGGCCGGCATGGCGGGCCGGCGTCGAGTTGCCCAGCACCGCCGTGCAGCCCAACACCAGAACGACCAGCACGGCCTCGCGCCCGACATAGGCGCGGAGCCGCGACGGCAGCGCGCCGCGAGCGATCCGCGGCGCGCCCAGGAGGATGAGCCGCCCGACGCGGATTAGTCGCTTGCCCGCGCGCGAGGCATGGCCGGGAGCGAGGCGGGCCACGATCGTGTAGCGGTTGAGCGCGCCCCACCAGAGGAGCCCCAGGACCAGGAGCAGCTTCACGCCGAGCACGCGCCCGTAGAAGGTGGTCCAGAGCGCGGAGACTCCAGGGAGCTGCACCCAGGCGTTGTAGCCGCCGGTGATGACCACCGCCGGCAGGCACATCCCGGCCAGCCGGGAGAAGCGGCGCATGACCACGCCGAGGAGCGGGAGCGGCCACTCGCGCCCGCCCGGGAGGAGGGCCAGCGCGAAGCAGATGAGCCCGCCGGTCCAGGCCGACACCGACATCACGTGCACCCAGTCGATGGCCGCGCTCGGCGAGAAGTCACCCCAGTCGGCCGCGTGGCCAGTGAGGCTCGTGGTGAGCGTCACGGCGAGCGCCAGGAGGAGCGGCGGCACGCGTCCCGCGCGGGACGACACGCGGAAGGAGAGGAGCGCCAAGACGAGCGCGACGAAGCGCCCGATCCAGATGGCGCCGAAATGGGTGCGCGTCAGCACCACCGGGATGGCGGGGATCGCGGCGGCGAGGTCGCCGCCGGCCATGGTCTGAGCGCGCGTCACCAGCTCACCCGCCGTGGTCCCGACGAGCACGACGAGACCCAAGACGCCGATCCGGGCGAGCCGCCCCCGAGCGCCCCCCAGCTCCGGGACCGCGCGCGGCAGGACCAGCACGTCCACGACGAGGCTGCCCACGAGCGTCGCTAGCGCCGCGAGCCCCGCCCAGCGGATCGCCGTGGCGACGAGGAACTGAACAATCATGGGCCGCGAACGCCGCGCCTACTTGACCTGGAACGGGAAGCTGCCCTCGGTACGATGCCCGTCGCGGGCGACCACGCTCCAGAACACGCGATACGTACCCGACGGAAGCCCGGGCAGGCTCACCTGGAGCAGCGTGCCGTCCTTGGGGTCCACGCGCGCGTCGCCGCTATCGACCCGCCGCTTGTCGCCGTCCTCGACGCGGACCGAGCTGAAGACAGGCTCGATCTCCCCGTCGAACCAGATGCGGACTGAGCGCGGCGCATCCACGGTGTGACCCACGCGCGGCTCCGAATGGTCGGGGAACGCGTGGGCCCACGCCGCGGCCGGAGCGAGCAGGAGCATGGTCGCGAACAGCGGCAGCGCGCGCACTACCGTGGTTGGGTCAGGCCCTGGACGCCGTGGAACGGCGTCCAGGTGAAGATCTTGGGCGCGATGTCGTCGAGGTAGAAGTGAAGCTGCGCCAGCACGCCCACATTCTTCCCCGACTCGCGGTTCACCGGGATCTGCAGCTCGAGCCCGACCTGGAAGTAGCGGCCGAACCAGATGATGCCCGGATTGATCGTGCCCGTGGTGTGCCCCGCCCGTGGCCCCTCGACGGGCGTCTCCATCGCGAACTCCACCAGAGGGATCATGCGGTTGAACGGGGCGGGCAACCCCACGTCGCGGACGAAGGACTGAAGGTATTGCAGGTTGTACTGGAGCGTGAACCCCCACTGCACCACCTTCGGGTTCAGCTCCTTCTCGACCTCCACGGCGCCGCCTTCCTCGCCCTCCTCCTCCGACACCGTGATGGTCTTGTTGAAACGGCGCGTGGGCAGGTTCACGCCGAAGACCCCGGTGAGCGCGATCGGCTTCAGCCACCCCAGGCTGTCCGGCAGGTCGCCCAGACCCTTGCCGAAGAAGAGCTGCGGGGTCACCGTGTCGAAGGACTCCGCGCCGATCCGCTTGCTGCCTGTCCCGCCCACGTCCCAGGAGACGCCCGCGGAGAGCAGAGTCTCGTGCGCCGCGCTCTTGAAGAACACGTACTTGAGCGAGACCTCCATGTTGTCGAACCCGGACTCGGTCCTGCTCTGGGCCGGATCGAGGATGGTGAAGTTGCCCCCGAGCGACAGGCCGAGGTTGGGGCTGAGGCGCTTGGAGAACTCGCCGCTGATATCCCACTGCCGAAACCCCGGACCCTCGTCCGAGCTGTGGAAGCGCATGAACGAGATGGTCGGCAGCGACAGCTCATCCGCCACGAACGGGTCATCGATGGCGAGCGTGGCCGGGAAGAACCGCTGACCGATGAGCCCGTGGGCCCATGCCTGGGACGCCACCCCGATCAGGAGCGCTGTCACGATGAGAGAGACGCTGAGCCGCTTGAGTGCCATGAAGACCCTCCGCGCCGCCGCCCGCCGGCGCAAGAGACGGCGAGCGACTGGCTCTTAGTGTTGGGGACCGCTAAGACTTGCTAGACGGAGGAAAGGGCGGGGGGAGCGCGGCTTTCGCGGGAACGAAAAGCCGGGAGCGGCCGAACCAGCTCGGCGTTGACGGCCGGCGCGGGCTGGGCGGTCCACGTCGGGGCACCTGCGTCCGGACTCGCGGCGCAGGCGCCCGGAGCATGCTGAGAGGCCGAAAACAGCGCGCACGAGGCTGCGGCCTGCGGGTCGGACAGGTGGTGGACCGAGTGGACAGCCGCCTCGACACCGAACAAGCCGACGAGGAGACCGAGCGAGAGGATCGCCGCCTGCCGGCCCCGGCGGTGAGCGGCGGCAAGGCAGAGGCCGGCCAGTGCCAGCAGCGGAAGGCAGATCCAGACCGCGGCGGAGCCATGGTGCAGCGAATGACCGGGAGGATGGGCCGCTTGCGCCAGAGAGACAGCGAGTCCGGCGACCAGCACCGTCACCCCGAGCAGCAGGCGGCACGCGCTGCGCGGCTCCGGCGGCCAAGCGGGACGCCCCCCATCCCCTGCTCTTCCGTGTGGGCTCATGTGAGGCTCAGGCTGCCCTCACTCTTACGCTCCATCCGAGGGGCTGTCAAGCAACGCAGCAGATGAGCAGATGGGGCAGATGGGCCCTTTTCAGCGGCCGCTAGACCGCGCTGGCGGAGCCCCTCGCAGGCCGCTCAAAAGGGTCCAGCTGCAAGGCGGCGCCCGATGGCCGCACGCGAGGCGTACTCTCTGTACGTTGAGCGTGCGGCCGAGGGCGCCAACGCCGCAGATGGGCCCTTTTCAGCGGCCTGCTAAGTGGAACGGTAATTGGTGAACTGGACCGCGATCCCCAGGTCCTTGGCCTTGAGCATGGCGATGATGGCCTGCAGGTCGTCGCGGTTCTTGCCCGAGACGCGGACCTGCTTCTCCTGGATGGCGGCCTGGACCCGGATCTTGCTGT
>WNGB01010030.1_pt1 | contig 15241 bp, 15 predicted proteins | sample 5400681 | NCBI WGS metagenome assembly WNGB01 (sample SAMN13153367, study PRJNA577476) | soil metagenome | isolation source: 115 cm soil or saprolite under grassland replicate 2 | place: USA:California | collected 2016-06-15
GGCATCGCGCACGAGTTCAAGGTCTATCCGGGAACCGAGCACGCTTTTTTCAACGATACACGCCCCGAGGTTTACAACCGCGAGGCCGCGAACGACGCCTGGCAGCGCGCCATATCCCTTTTCCGGGACAATCTGTAACCTAGTTGTTAACAATTTGCACCAAACCTGATGCCTGACCGTCAAGAATCCATTGCTATACTGGCGGCAACGCCATGACGATTACCGCCGTCCGGTATGAGACTGTCATCGGCCTCGAGGTCCACGCTCAGTTGCTTACGCAGAGCAAGATGTTCTGCGCCTGCCCTGTCCCATCGCTGGACTCGCCAGCCAATAGTACAGTCTGTCCGATCTGCCTTGGCATGCCCGGCGTCCTGCCCGTCATCAACAAGCGCGCGGTGGAGCTGACGATCATGACCGGCCTGGCCTTGCACTGTCACATCCCAGAGGAAGCAAAGTTCGACCGTAAGAATTACCATTATCCGGACCTCATGAAGGGATACCAGATCTCCGAGTACGATCTGCCGCTGTGCAAAGAAGGCTGGATCGAGATCGAAGTAGGGGGGGAGAGGAAACGAATCGGCATCACGCGCGTCCACCTTGAGGAGGACACCGCCCGATCGCAGCACGTCGCGAACCAGGCCGGCGAAAGCTACAGCCTCGTGGACGTCAACCGCTCGGGAATCCCGCTAATGGAGATCGTATCGGAGCCGGACATCCGCTCGGCGGAGGAGGCGCGTGCCTACCTGACCAAGCTTCGTCAGTTGCTCCGCTACATCGGCGCCTCGCGCGCGAACATGGAAGAAGGCAACATGCGCTGCGAGCCGAACGTCAGCATTCGTCCGCTGGGCGAGGCCGCCCTTGGTGCCAAAGTTGAGTTGAAGAACATCAACAGCTTCCGTCACGCCTACGACGCGATCAAATTTGAAGTCGCAAGGCAGACCAGTCTGGTGGAGTCCGGAGGGCGAGTCGTCCAGGAGACACGTGGCTGGCGCGAGGATATCGGCCAGAGCGTCTCCCAGCGCAGCAAAGAGTTCGCCGACGACTATCGTTATTTCCCGGAGCCCGATCTGCCAACACTGGTTATCAGCCGCGAGTGGGTCGAAGAGATCGGCTCCGGCATGCCGGAACTGCCCGACGCAAGGCGACTGCGCTTCGGCGAGCAGTACGGATTGTCTGACTACGACGCTCGCGTCACCACCGAATCGAGGGCGCGGGCCGATTTCTTTGAAGCGACCATCGCGCTCGCCGCCGGAGACAAGGCGCAACGAGCTAAGGCAGTGGCCAACTGGATGAACGGCGACTTCGCTCGGCTGCTCAACGCTGCCGATATTGACGTCCAGGACTCCGGGATTACGCCCAAAGGCCTCTCGGAGTTGCTGGACCTGATCGACAGCGGCGCGATCTCCGGGAAGACCGCGAAGGATGTCTTCGAGACGATGTTCGAGACGGGACGCTCACCCGGGGAGATCGTCAAGGAATCCGGCTTAGGCCAGATTGAATCTGTTGACGAAATCTCAGACGCCATCGATAAAGTCATCCAGGAGTCACCAAAGGCGGTCGAGGACTACCGGCGCGGAAAGGAGGCGGCGATCAAGTTTCTCGTCGGCCAGGTCATGCGCGAGACGAGGGGCCGGGTCAAACCCGATGTCGTTCTAGGGGCGCTACGTGAGAAATTGGATGATAAAGCGTAGTCGAATAGCCCGCTGGCGCGTTAATAGATTAGGACTATGAGCCGCGTGTTCACCTTCGACTTCTTCAAATGGTTCTATCCGGGCATGCACATCAAGCGATGGCTTGCCCTGATCGTCATCGGCGTCGCCATCATGACATTCGGCCTCGGCTACGTCGTGCGCGAATTGTACAGCGAAGGACTTCGCCTTCCCGGCTTCATGTACTGGGCGACCCTACAGTTCATCCCCCGCTACATACGCGGCGCCATGTTTATGTCCGGTGCGGTGGGCCTCATACCGCCATCGGCGGCGGCACAGGACTCTCGACTCTGCTACGTGGACTGAAGGAGTACACGACGAACCTAACCGCCATTGTCACCGTGGCGGATGACGGCGGCAGTTCAGGAGTCCTCCGCCGCGAACTGGGGGTGCTTCCGCCCGGCGACGTGCGCAACTGCATCGCCGCCTTGGCGGACGCGGAACCGCTGGTCACAAAGCTGTTCCAGTACCGGTTTGAGGACGGAGCAGGTCTCGCGGGCCACTCATTCGGGAACCTTTTCATCGTGGCCATGTCCGGCGTCACCGGCAACATGGAGGACGCCATCCGTCAAACCAGCCGCGTGCTCGCCGTCAGAGGTCAGATCATCCCTTCAACGATGGAGGACGTAACGCTCTGCGCCCGTACGGACGACGCCCGGACAATCCACGGCGAGTCGAGCATCGGTCCGGCAATGAACAACGGCGCGAAGGCTCGCATCCGCGAGGTGTACCTGGCGCCTGAGAACCCGCCAGCACACCCGGAGGCGGTCCGCTCTATTCTTGAGGCCGACCTCATAGTCCTGGGGCCCGGGAGCCTCTACACGAGCGTCCTTCCCAACCTGCTTGTGCAAGGCGTGCGTCGCAGCCTGATAGCTGCTCCGGCGCCGAAGGTCTACGTCTGCAACGTCGCCACCCAGCACGGAGAGACCGATGGCTTCAGCGTGGCCGATCATGTCGCTGCGATCGAAGACCACGTGGGCAAGCGAGTCATCAACTACGTCCTGGCCAACGACAACGTGAGCGAGGTCATTCCGCAGGCTGAACAGTCCAGACCGGTTCGTGTGGACGCTCCGGTCAACAATGGGATACGATTCGTCGCGACAGACGTAATAGCGGAGGAGAACCGTTACCATCACGACTCTACAAAGCTGGCAGAAGCGATAATGCGAATCTATGAAGAACGTGATCAGTTGCTTGCCGGGCACTCTCAGCATGAAGAATCCCTGGTTGCGGCGCTCGACTGAGGATAAGTGGACCTTTCAGATTATCTTTCGGTAGCGGCGATACTCGTCTCGGTAGCGCTTGTCGCCATCATCCTTCTCCAGGTTAAGGGCGAAGGTGTGGGCGGCCTCCAGAGCGGCTCCTTCGTGCGCACGCGTCGCGGATTCGAGAAGACGCTCTTCCAGCTCACGATTGCGCTCAGCGTGATCTGGCTTGCCATCGCGGCTATCGCCGTCTACGAACGTTAGAGCGCCCTTCGGCGCCGTTTTCATGAGTTCCCAGAGAGAGACCGCGCCTTGGGGCGGCGGTCGTCGGCGTTCAAAGATTAGCTGGCCCTTTCTCGGCTTACTTGCCGTTGGCATCGCGGCCGGTTCCTGGTTCATCTTGGCCGGTCCACTCACCAGCAGTGACGAACCCGAATCCTACCGCTACGTCGAGGCGGTCGTGGGGACGCCGTCCCGCGTCAATCCCCTGTTCGCCCACCTCAGCGATGCCGACCGCGACCTGTCAAGCCTTGTCTTCTCCGGGCTCACACGTCTCGGTCCGGATGGAACCGTCCTCCCAGACCTGGCAGAGACCTGGGAGACAAGTGACGACGGCCGCGCTTTCACCTTCCACCTCCGGCGCGGCGTTGTTTGGCATAATGGCGCGCCTTTTAATTCCGCGGATGTGATCTTCACTTACTCGCTCATGGCAGACCCCGGCCTCGAGGGGGATCCGGAGCAGGCGCCGCTCTGGCGCAAGATTGCCTGCTCCGCCCCCGACGACCTGACCGTCACCTGCGAGTTGCCGGACGCATTCGCACCCTTTCCAGCGTACGCAACGGCCGGAATTCTGCCTAGGCGCCTGCTTGAGGGCACGGATGCCGTCGCGCTCGCCACGAGCGCTTTCAATACCCAGCCTATCGGGACCGGCCCTTACAGGCTCATTGGTCTGGACCAGTCGCGGGCTCTGCTCCGCGCGAACGACCAGTATCATCTGGGTGCGCCATCGCTGACGGAGATTGAGTTTCACTTCTTTCCGGACAGCGCCACCGCCGCCGCTGCTGTGGTCCGCGGCGAAGCCCAGGGCGTCTTCCTGGATTCGAGCGCCACACCCGATGATCTGAGTGCCGTCTCTTCAGTTGACGGCCTCCGGTCATACGAGGCCAACCGCACAGCCTATGCCGTCCTCTATCTCAACAACAGCGAGCCGCCGCTCAACGACCTTCTCGTGCGACGAGCAATCGCAAACGCCGTCGATATAGACGGAATCATCGATTCGCTGTTGGGCGGCCGCGCCGTCAGGGCTGATTCGCCGATAGTCACCGGAACCTGGGCCTACAATCCGGAGGTCGATCACTATCGCCGCGACCCCGGCGACGCCCGGGACCTCCTCTCGCAGGCAGGCTGGACCCTCCCCGAGGACGGCCAAGTGCGGACACGCGTTGGCGTAGAGCTGCGTTTGACCCTAATGACAGACCAGGACCCTCTCCGCACCCTCGTTGCCTCGGTCATCGCTGAAGAACTCGCTGATGTCGGAATCGCCGTCACACTAGCGCACGAGGAGTCCACGGATCTCATCCGCGACTACCTAATCCCAAGGCAGTATCAAGCCGCGCTCATAGGGTGGGACCCCGGGCCCGACCCGGACCCGTACGCCGCCTGGCACAGTTCTCAGGCCAGCGACAGTGGCCGCAATCTGGCCTCGTACGTCAGTGAAGAGGCCGATAAGCTGATGGAGGACGCGCGGCGCACACCCGACCTCGATGAAAGACAACGACTCTACTACGCCTTCCAGGACATCTTTCATGAGGACGTGCCCAGCGTGCTGCTGTACCATCCGTTGAACTCTTACGTCGTCACCGAAGAGGTCAAGGGGATCGAGCTGGGAACACTCTTTAACAACAGCTCGCGCTTCCGCAACGTCCACGAATGGTTCTTCGAAAAGAGCCCCGACATTCGAACGCGATAGTAATCACGATAGGCCGTGGCACCCGTAATTACTCTCACGACTGACTTCGGGCTCTCCGACCATTATGTAGCCGCGATCAAGGGCTCGATCCTGACGATCAACCCCGGGGCCACGATCGTCGATATTTCACACGATGCGCCGGCGCAGGGCATAGAGCAGGCGGCGTTCCTTCTAAGCTGCGCCTATCCACACTTCCCTACTGGCTCCATACACGTCGCCGTCGTCGATCCCCGCGTCGGCACGGACCGCCTACCGCTGGCGCTAGTCACTGAGGACGGCGTCTTCATCGGCCCCGACAACGGCATACTCTCGGCCGCCCTTTCGGATGACGTGCGCGCAGCCGCCAGCGGCGGGCTTCAGCCTATCTCGCTGCCGGAGGGCGCGCTTGCGTTTCTGCTCTCCGAAAGTCGCTTTCAACGCGATCAGGTGAGCGACACCTTCCACGCCCGCGATGTGTTCGCACCCGTCGCCGCGCACGTGTCCATTGGCGTCGACCCATCCGATCTTGGCCCCAGGGTCGAAGATCTCACTGCCCTGCCACCCTTCGCGGCCGAGATCGGCGGTGATGGCGCTTTGCATGGGCGGGTCATCCACATAGACCGATTCGGCAACATCATCACGACTGCTCGTGGGAGCCAGTTGCCCTCAGCCGCGGTCCAGGTCGAGATCGGGACAAAAGTGATCGATCGGTTAACGCGGACCTACGCGAACTGCGCCGGGCTTTCGGCGCTTGTCGGCAGTTCCGGCTTCCTTGAGATCGCTCTCAGCGGCGGCAACGCCGCCAACGAGGTCGGTGCCCGGCTAGGCGATCCCATCGTCGTTCGCCGGGCCTAAGGGACGACGACGACGGGAACCTGTACGACGCTCTTGGGTCGGCCTTCCGCCGTAGTTTCCGTATACACCCAAAGGCAGTAGGGTGTGGGCTCCTTGATGCCCGCTATCACGATATCCGCAGCGAAGGGGCGTGTGTAGTCGGTCCGGTCAAGGCCTGATGGCGGTAAGCGGTAAGTGTTCGGCTGTGGCGGGAGATTGAGCACCTGCACGACCTTCTGGCCCGCGTCTACGATACCAAGCGCAACGCCCCTGTCGTTGAGGCCGATATTCGAGCCCCAGCCCCGCACGTGAAACGGGATCTTGACCTCTTGCCCCGGTTGGGGCTCCTGCACTTGTAACAGTTGGGGCGGCGCCGGATCCGGATTCGACGCGCACACCTGTAGCGGCGTGGCCGTCGGGCCCGGCGTTGGTTCTGGCGTGCGTCGTGGCAATTCAGTGGCTGGGCCGGGAGGCGGCGTCAGTATGACCACGTCACTTGACGCGGGGCGCGCCTCGCCGCCACCACCACAGCTGGCGGCTAACACCATCGCTATCAGAGCAAGCACGCCTGCTCCGTGTGCGCGCTGTAGTGGGATCCGAGGAGTACGAATCTTCATTTGCACTTGTATAACGCTTATCGCTGCCTCGCGTTGCCGGCGCGCCTCATGCTAGAATCGCCCAGGCCGCTCGCGCATTGTTCCACGCCTCTCATGTCGATCGTCTTCATCGGTACTCCGGCCTTCGCCGTCCCATCGCTGGAGCGATTAGCTGGAGCCGGTCACGACATCGCCGCCGTCATCACCCAGCCGGACCGACCAGCCGGCCGGCGGCAGTTGCCCAGGCCTCCGCCGGCGAAGCTGGCAGCGCAGACGCTCGGCCTCCGCGTACTCCAGCCGCCAACTCTGCGCGACGCGGAGGTGCTCGAAGGCCTGCGCGCTCTCTCTCCGGAGGCGATCATCGTGGTCGCGTACGGCCAGATCCTGCGCCAGGATGTGCTGGAGATCCCTGTCCGCGGCGTTCTCAATGTCCATCCCTCTCTGCTGCCCCGCTGGCGGGGCGCCTCGCCCATCCCTGCCTCCATTCTCGCCGGCGACGAACGGACGGGCGTCACGATCATGCTCATGGATACCGGCATGGACAGCGGACCGATTCTCGCTCAAGAAGACGTTCCGATACACGATGAGGATACATCACGCTCGCTTTCGGATACGCTCGCCGACCTCGGCGCCGATCTGCTTGTCCGCACGCTGCCCTCGTGGCTGGCCGGCGAGATACCGCCGCAACCGCAGGACGACTCGCTGGCTACGACCTGCCCATTGCTCCGCAAGGAAGACGGTGCGATCGATTGGCAGCTTCCTGCCACGGAGATCTGGCGGCGGGTGCGGGCCTACGACGCCTGGCCAGGCGCCTACACCTCATTCGACGGTGGGATAATACACATCTGGAAGGCGTGGCCCGTCACTGTCGAATTGGCGGCGGAGCCCGGCGTTGTGCTGGAGCTGCGGACAAGCTGGCGGGGCGAACTGCCCGCAGACATCAGAAGGGAGGCGGCCCTCGCCGTTCAGACTGGGAGCGGTCTGCTGGTGCCGCTGGAGTTGCAGCGCGCCGGCCGTCGGGTTCTCGCGGCCGCCGACTTTCTCCGGGGTATGCACGGCCTCATCGGCCATCGCCTTCGCCCATAACGCCGAGTTTATCGGGGACTGCTGGAGGCAACCGCTACTCGGATTCCTCGCCTTTCTCGGCTTCGCCCTCGGGCGCGGCCACTCCGGCGCCCTCTTCCGCAGCCTCGCCCTCGACAGCCTCCTCCGCAGCGGCCTCCTCGACGAGTTCCACGGCCGGCGGGGCGACCTTCGCGACCACCTGCTCCGGGTCGGTCAGTAGAGTAACCTCCTCGGGCAACTCAATGTCAGAAACGTGCAGCGCCTGGTTTATCTCCACCAGCGGCGACACGTCGATCTCGAAGAAAGACGGTACCTCGGTCGGGAGCGCTTCCACCGACACGTGGTCAAGGCCGTGCATCAGGATTCCGCCGTGAGTATCGACGGCGGGCGAAAGTCCCACGAGGTGTATGGGCACGTCTGCCTTTACCTTCTCCCTGAGCGATATCTGAAGAAAGTCGACGTGGAGAATGACGTCTGTCACCGGGTTCTGCTGGACGTCGCGGACAAGGGTCGGACGGGGCTCGTCGCCGTCAAGCCGGAGGTAGACGATCTCATTCCGCCCTGCAGTCTTAAGCACGTGCCACAGCTCATCCGTCGGGACCTGGATGGCCTTCGAGTCCACGTTATGTCCGTAGATGTTCGCCGGCGTGAGCCCTTGCCGACGCAGCGTCCCCACCTTCTTCCCCAGCACTTCGCGCTGGGCCACTTCCAGCTCCGTTCGTGTTCGCGTCGCCTGAGCCATATCTGTCTCCTCGTGTGATTCCGCGTTCTCAGGTTAGCCCACTGCTATGCGGCAGTCAACGAAGGCGCACGAGCGCGCTAGACGTCTTGTCCGAAAGGCCGGTGCCGAAGCGGCAAGTCGACCCGCATGGCCAGCTGCCCCTCCTGGAGTGAGGCTTCCAGCCGCCCACCCAGCAGTTCAACGAGGTCTTGCGTTATAGGCAGCCCAAGCCCCGAACCCGCCTGACCCGGGCGCTGACCGTCCCCAGATCGGTCGCGCTCTCGCCGGTAGAACCGCTCGAACAGACGTGGAAGCTCATCAGCCTCGAGGCCATCGATGGTGTTGGCCACCTCCAACCGGATTCCGCCGTCCCGTGGTATCTGTCGCACGAAGATGTGCCCTCCGTCCGGCGTGAACTTGCGCGCGTTATCCAGCAGGTTCTCGATCGCACGCTCCAGCTTCTGTCCATCGGTGCGAATGCGCGCGTTGTCTCCACGCTCGACGGCTAGCGTGATGTTGCGACGCGCCGCATCGGGCGCGACTCGCTCGGCGGCCTTCTCCAGCATCTCACGAACGTCGACCTCGTCTTCCTGCAAAACAACCTGCCCGGATTCGAGCTCCGCGAGGTACAGCAGATCATTGAGCCGGGCGTTCAGCCGCTCCGCCTCCTCGTGGATGATCCCCGCCATCCGGAGCGTACCCGCAGGGGTCTCCGTCTGATCGCGCAACGCCTGTGAGAAGCCGAGGATCGACGTTAGAGGCGTCTTCATATCGTGCGACACGTTCGCGACCAGTGTTCGCATCTGCGACTGAGCGGCGCCCACGCGCTCCGCCATGGTCGCAAACGCGCGCCCCAGCCTCCCAATCTCGTCTTCGCGCTCGACCGGAGCCTCGATGTCGAAGCGGCCGGACGCCATCTGCAACGACGCTGCGGTCAGCTGTTCAAGGGGTCGTGTTATGTAGCGGGCGAAGAGAACAGCCAGCAGTATCGCCACCGGAAGTGCAATGGCGGCGGCGAGGCCCATCTCCGGTAGCAGGTTGAGCCATGCGTTGGCCAGCGTATTTTCGGAGACGGCCAACAAAAGGGAATAGCGCAACGAGTTCAGACCTATGAGGCCGAACCCAGGGCGGGCGGGACCAATTTCAGGTGGTGCAACGAAAACGAGGTTGCTGGCTACGCTTCCCTCAGCCGGGCGAATGGTGACATAGGGGGCCAGCTCGCCGGCAACGGCTACCTCAGAGATTACACTTCCCTCAAGGGCTATTCGTGTCCCCACGAGTTCCTCTTCGCTATCCGCCACTACATCACCGTTAAGGTCGATCATCAGAGCCCTGACATCGTAACTGCCCGCCGCTTCGTCTACGAACCGCGCCAAGCTGTCCTCGCTATCCCCGCGAAGTTGCCGCAGGAGGAACTCGCCTTGAATGGCAGTCGCGTTCGCGCTCACATGGTCGAGTTCTTGCTGGCGCTCGTCGCCGCGGCGCACAGTCACAAACACAGCACCCGCCAGGGCCAAGACGATGACGACGATGACAACGGACGCGACCACCAGCTTGCCCTGGAGGCTGTTCAAGGGCGACACGCTACTCCTCCGAGAGCCTGTATCCGGTTCCCCAGATTGTCTCGATGCGCACTCCGGCTCCTTTCAGCTTCTCCCGCAGCCGCGCCACGTGCACGTCAACCGTCCGCGCCGCGTAGAAGCTGGTACCCCACACCAGGTCCAAAAGCTGATCGCGGTCAAGCGCCACGCCCGCGAACCCGGCCATCGTCGCCAGCAGGTCAAACTCCTTAGGCGTCAGGGCAAGTCGCCGGCCGCGAGCTTCCGCCGTCCGCGACGCCGGATCGATCAAAAGACCACCCGCGCGGATGATCTCGCCGTTCATGCCGGACTTGCGGCTGCCCACTCGCCGGAGGACGGCGTCCACGCGCGCCAAGAGCTCGTGCGGGTTGAATGGCTTGGTGACGTAGTCGTCTCCGCCCAGCCGAAGACCGGCGATCTTGTCGATGTCCGACGAGCGAGCCGTTAGGAAGATGATCGGGACCCCTCCCGGCCCGGATAGCGCCCGGCAGACCTGGAGACCGTCCTCGCCGGGCATCATGATGTCGAGCACCAGCAGGTCCGGCTTCAGCTCACGCGCCTTGCGTAACGCTTCACTTCCGTCGTAGGCTACCTCGACTCGGTAACCACCCCGGCGCAGGTACATCGAGACCAACTCGACGATATGCTCGTCATCGTCAGCGACAAGGACAAGCGCTCCGGCCGGTATTTCGGCCGGAGGCTTGTCGTGATGGGCCGGATCGGTCTTCAGCATCCCTCAACTAACCAGTATACGTCGTCCTCACCACCGCAGAGCGATGCCGTCGACCTTGGGACGCCGACCAGGCGTGCCGCTCCTCATGCAGCGCGCCTGTCTGACTCGACCCGGCCGGAATTTAGCCCAACCACGTGGTCCGCCTTGCCGGCTATGCGCGGGTTGTGAGTAACGACGACGACGCAGAGCCCAGAAAGATCTGCCATATCTCTCAACAGGCTGATGATCTGGTCGGATGTCGCTTCGTCCAGGTTGCCTGTGGGCTCGTCCGCGAGCAGTATCGGCGGCGTGTTGGCCAGCGCTCGCGCGATGGCTACCCGCTGCTGCTCGCCGCCGCTGAGTCGCAGTGGGCGGTGGCTGAAGCGCTCCTTTGGTATCCCCATCGATGAGAGCAGCTCGGCCGCGAGGCTGCGTCGCTTACTCCGGCGCACTCCCGCCAGTTCCATGGGGAGCATCACGTTCTCGATGGCCGTGAGGTGCGGCACCAGGTTATAGGCCTGAAACACGAACCCCACTTGCCTGCGCCGGTAGTCGCTCAGGTCCCGATAGCGGCGTTGCAACTGCTCGCCCTGGACGAGGATTTGGCCGGACGACGGTTTCTCGAGGCCGCCAAGCAGGCTTAAAAGAGTCGTCTTGCCGCTGCCGGAGGGGCCTACGATGGCGGTGAATTCGCCATCGCGGATTTCGAGGTCAACGTTACTCAGCGCCGAGACAGGGCCCGCGGCAGTGTCGTACGTCTTGGTTAGGGCCTCGCAGCTCAGAGTAGGTTCAGTCATTTTATGCCTCCATTCTCAGTACTTCGGCCGGCCGCAGGCGCAGGACGGCCACCATCATCACAGCGCTCCCCAGCAGCCCCAGTCCGATGGCTGCCGCGGCGGCCGCGCCCACCACCTCGGGACTCAGGCTGGCGTCGATCTCGTTCAGGGACGCCTCGATATCCTCGGTGCGCACGGGATCGGCGACATCCGGGCCTCCAATCGTCTGCACACGAAAGCCGCCTCCACCCGGCGCGCCGGACTGTGGCCCGTTCTCTTCTTGTGCATTCGCCTCCGCCGACGGGCGCAGAAGGCTCGGAAGGAACATGTTCGTCACGAGAACAGACGGAACCGCGATCAAGACTGCCACGACCGCGATCCCCACGGTCTCCAGGGCAAACTGCGCAACGATCTGCCGGCTCTTGGCGCCAATCGCCTTCAGGATGCCGATCTCGCGCAGCCGCCCCCGCATCACGAGCGCCATCAAGAGCACCATGATTGCGCCCACGACGGCGAGGCCGACGATCATTACCACGACGCTTGTGTTGCGCATCGTCTCTACCGGTTCAGAGATCTGCTCGAGCGCCGCGGCGCTGGTCTGGAGCGAGAACAGGTCGGGGTCGGCGATCCCGGCCAGGTCCGTCTCGAGGCGGTCCAGGTCATCAGCGCTGTCCACGACGATAGAAATCGAGTCGAAGCTGTTGTCGGCGCTGTCGCCCTGGAGCTCGCGCACGAAGCTCAAGGGCGTATACCAGTCGGAGACGTTGAGCGCGAAACCGCCCTCGCTGCCCGTCTCCAGGTCCTCGTATATGCCGATGATCTCCGCCTCAATCTGTCGCGGATTGGATGAGTCGTCGCCCGGCAGGCCGGCGGCCTCGAGGGTGATCGAATCGCCGATCTTCAGCCCTTCCGTCGTCGCTGTGTTCTGGTCGATCACGACGACGTTCTTGCCTTCGTCCGACGCGTCGAACAGGCGACCATCCACCAACTGCTTTGTGCCACCCGCAGCGAAGTCAGTAAGGAAATCAGCGTCGTCCGTGCCTGTGAGGATGGCGTCGGGGGGAGTCCCGATTAGCCCCTGCCTGGGGCCACTGCCTGAATCCACCTGATTACCCGTGTCATCCGGTTGCTCTTCGTCCTCCTCGCCGGGCGTTACCAAGTCAGCGGGCTGCGCTTTGGTACCCGCCGCGTTACGAACGTATGGCAGGGCTTCGATGGCTGCCAGGTGCTCCTCCGTGAGCGGCTCGATCTGGGAGTCGACGGCGTCGCGATCAATCTTGGAGGGATCGCCACCAGCTTCCTCAAGGGCGGCGTTAATCGCGTCCTGGAACTGTTCTGGGTTGACGGTGAGCGCCGCCTCAACACCCGTCGTCTGCTTGATCTTGTCGAGCTCGTCCCCCGCGGCCAGGGCAAGAGCGACGGATGTGAGGGCGAAGCTCAGCCCGACGGCCAGCACCAGCACCACGATCAATGTTCGCGTCGAGCTTCTTAGCGCCCCTCTGGCGGCCCGGATCACAGTGTCCATGAGTCCTCCAATTCGCCCTTATGGCGGTAAGTCGAGTTTCGTTTGGCAATTTCGGGGGTGTTTTCGTGTTGTCTTCATTCTCCGGGCTGCGCTACAGCGAAGTCGTTTCGAGAGTGTAAATGGGCATCTCGCGAGGGTTGACATCCCTCGGCGTTTCCAAGATATTGGCATTAAGTGCGCGTGCACGCACGAGTGGCCAACGAGCCGGCGGAGGCCCATGACTATCGCCCCACGTCAAACAATCGAACGCGGCAGGCGCGACAAGGAGCAGCGGCGGCAGTGTCTGATGGAAGCGGCCATGGCAGTCTTCGCAGAACGCGGCTATGACTGCGCGACGACCCGGGAGATCGCGGAGCGCTCCGGCTGCGCCGAAGGCCTCATCCACCGCTACTTCAACGGGAAGCGCGGCCTCCTTCTGGCCATCCTCGAGAGCAGGGCGGCCCGCGTCGTTGAGGACTTCTCCAGCGCGCTGCCCGATCGCGACACGGTCGAAGAGGAGGTCGAGCAGATTCTTCTCTGGCACCTCGACACGATGTGGGAGCGGCGCGATTTCATGCGAGTCGCCGTCTCCCAAGCCGCTATCGACTCCGAGATCGGGCGGACCATCAATGAGGGCATCCACAACGCGCGGGTAAAGCTCACGGCGGAGAAGCTGAGGCGGCACAGGCGGGCAGGGCGCATCCGCCCGGACGTGGACCTGGAAGCGACAGCGCAGGCGATGGCCAACCTGGGGTTTGCCATGGGTTTCTCCTTCCAGGTCTCGCTCAGCCAGGAGCGCACACTGGCGCGTCGCATCACGTTCGCAGCCGCCGCAGCGCTCAGCCGCGGCATTAGCAGGAGGTCAGCATGAAGCTAGGTTTAGCCACCGGCTACTGGAGCGCGGGCCCGCCTCCCGGCATCCAGGACACCATCGCCGAAGCGGAACGGCTCGGCTTCGACTCGATCTGGACCGCGGAGGCTTATGGCTCGGACGCGTTTACGCCGCTCGCCTGGTGGGGCGCTCAGACGTCGCGCATTAAGCTCGGCACCGCCATCGCCCAGCTGTCCGCTCGCACGCCGGCCGCGACGGCTATGGCCGCGATGACGCTTGACCACCTCTCCGGCGGCCGGTTCATTCTCGGCATCGGCGCCTCCGGCCCTCAGGTGGTCGAGGGGTGGTACGGCCAGCCATACCCGCGTCCGCTCGAGCGCACACGCGAGTACATCCAGATCATGCGCAAGATCTTCGCGCGTGAGGAGCCGGTCAGCTTCGAAGGTAGGCAGTATCAGATGCCGCACAAGGACGGGACGGGCCTCGGTAAGGCCCTCAAGTCCACCGTCCACCCGTTGCGCGCCGACCTGCCCATCTATCTTGCTGCTGAGGGCCCCAAGAACGTCGCGCTGGCTGCGGAGGTTGCCGACGGCTGGCTGCCGATGTTCTTCTCCCCGAAGAGCGATAAGTTCTACCGCGACGCCCTGGTGGAGGGCTTCTCCCGCCCCGGCGCGCGCCGCAACCCTGAGGAGTTCGAAGTCGCCTCGCTCGTGCCGATCATGCCCGTCAACGACGTAGAGGCCGGCGCGGACTTCATGCGCCCGATGCTGGCGCTCTACGTGGGCGGTATGGGGGCGCGCGGCGCGAACTTTCACTACGACGTGATTGCCCGGCTTGGCTACGAAGCGGAATGCGCGCAGATCCAGGACCTCTATCTGCAGGGCAAGAAGAAAGAGGCGATGGCCGCTGTGCCCACGAGGATGGTCCAGGACCTCGCGCTCATCGGGCCTATCGGCAAGATCAAGGACGAACTGCCGCTGTGGAAGAACTCCGTTCTCACGACGATGCTCGTGAACGCGCCGACACCGCAGATGCTGAACACAGTCGCGGAGCTGGTGCTGTGAAGAGCGAGGAGTTCTGTAGCAGCGCGCATACGCCGTTCACACCCCGCAACCCCTCCAGATTCCTTCGCGGAGTTACGGCCTTCCGCGCGCACGCGTGGTCGTCGCTCAGAATGACACGAAGGAGTGTGCTGGGATGAAGCTTGGACTGCAGATACCTTTCCTGACGTGGTCGGGCGGCCCGCCGCAGATGGGCTCGAAGCTGGCCGAGATCGCTCGCACTGCGGAGGACTCTGGATTCGACTCAATCTGGGTGATGGACCACTTCTTCCAGATTGAGTTCGTCGGCTCGGCGGAAATGGATATGGTCGAGGCGTACACAACGCTCGGATTCATAGCTGGCCACACCTCACGCGTCGGCCTCGCGATGGTCACGGGCGTTACGTACCGGCACCCAGGCATCCTCATAAAGCAAGTGACGACACTCGATGTGCTCTCGGGTGGGCGCGCCTGGTTGGGCATCGGCGCCGCCTGGTACGAGCGGGAACATCTCGGCCTCGGCGTCCCGTTCCCGCCGCTAAAGGAGCGCTTCGAACGGCTGGAAGAGGCGCTTCAGATCGCCCACCAGATGTGGAGCGATAACAACGGCCCTTACGAAGGAAAGCACTACAAGCTCGCTGAGACTATGAATGTGCCGCGGGCGCTGTCAAAGCCGCATCCGCGAATCCTCATCGGCGGCACGGGCGAAAAGAAGACGC
>WNGB01007877.1_pt1 | contig 15238 bp, 13 predicted proteins | sample 5400681 | NCBI WGS metagenome assembly WNGB01 (sample SAMN13153367, study PRJNA577476) | soil metagenome | isolation source: 115 cm soil or saprolite under grassland replicate 2 | place: USA:California | collected 2016-06-15
AGGATCGTGCCGACCTGCAGCTTCTCCCGCGTTTCGGCCGCCTTCGTCTCGGCCTCATCCTCCAGCAGCGTGCGCCGCGACAGCACGATGTTCGGCCGCGTCTTGCCCGGCTCGATCCGGCTGACCCGGAAGTCCAGGCGCTGGCCGACGAACTGCTGCGGGTTCTCCACATAGCGCAGGTCGAGCTGCGATAGCGGACAGAATGCCCGCATGCCCGACACCTGCACCTCGGCGCCGCCCTTGTTGATCGCGGTGACCACGCCTTCGACCGGGACGCCGGTCTCCAGGGCCTGCCGCAGCTCCAACGCCACGTCCTGGCCCCGTGCCGCCTTGCGGCGCAGCACCAGGCTGCCGGTCTCGGGATCGTTCCCGGTGACCGTCGCTTCGATCTCGTCGCCGACGGTCACCGTCAGGTTGCCCGCCGAGTCCCGCAACTGCGCGACGTCGATCACCCCTTCCGACTTGCCGCCGAGGTCGACGAACGCCGCCGTCTCTCCGATGGAGAGAATGCGCCCCTTGACCTTCTCGCCGATCTCGGGCGCCGCTTTCTGCTGCTGCTGCTGCTGCTCCTCGCTCCCCTTGTCCTCGAACTCCGCCAGAATCTGGCCGAAGTCCTGCTCCTGTGTCTCCTGGGTCATGTATTCGTGCTCCCTGCAGTCCGGGCGTAAACGCTGGCCAGCTCGTCTGGCGACGCCCCGCCCCGGGCGTTTATCCGTGGGAAGGTATCATGCCGCGTCGTCGATCTGCTCTCTTTCGCCTGTAGTTGAGGGGGAGTGCGAGCGGCGGTTATCCTCATGTGCTAACAAGACCGGGCGCTCGAAGGATTCCAGACTCGGCACTCGGGTTAAGCTTGATCCCTGGATCGATCTGGTAGACATACGATGATGCCAAGCAAGAGTTGCGCCTCCGTCCTTCTTTTTCTGGTGCTCGCCACCCCTTCAGCCGTGGCAGCGGAGACCGCCCAGGCGTCGACGGATCCGCGCGAGGTCCATCTCGCCGGCCTCCTCCAGCTCACGCATGGCGGCGAAAACGCCGAAGCCTACTGGTCTCCCGACGGCCGGCAGCTCGTCTTTCAATCGACCCGGCCGCCCTATACCTGCGACCAGATCTTCCGCATGCCGGCGGACGGTTCCGGCACGCCGACCCTGGTCTCGACAGGCAAGGGCCGGACCACCTGCTCGTACTTCACGGTCGACGGCCGGCGGATCCTCTACGCCTCGACGCATCTGTCCGGCGACGTCTGCCCGCCGCCGCCGGACCGCTCGCACGGCTATGTCTGGTCGATCGATCCCCACTACGAGATTGTCAGCGTCCGCCCGGACGGCACGGACCTCGCGCGGCTGACCGGCAACCGGGAATACGACGCCGAGGCCACGGTCTGCCCGAAGGACGGCTCGGTGATCTTCACCTCGAACCGCGACGGCGATCTCGACATCTACCGGATGGACCCGGACGGCCGCAACGTGAAGCGGCTGACCGACCAGCCGGGCTATGACGGCGGCGCGTTCTTCTCACCGGACTGCTCGAAGATCGTCTGGCGCGCCTCGCGGCCGGCCCCGGGCCAGGAGCTGGAGGAGTATCAGCGCCTCCTCGCCGGCGGGCTGGTGCGGCCGACCCGCCTGGAGATCTTCGTGGCGAACGCGGACGGCAGCGGCGCCCGCCAGGTGACCCACCTCGACGCGGCGTCGTTCGCTCCGGCGTTCTTCCCGTCGGGCGACCGCATCATCTTCTCGTCGAACTACGGCGATCCCCAGGGGCGGGAGTTCGACCTCTGGGCGATCAACCTGGACGGCTCCGGTCTCGAGCGGATCACCTGGACGCCGGAGTTCGACGGCTTTCCGCTGTTCTCGCCCGACGGCACCCGCCTGGCGTTCGCCTCGAACCGCAACCATGGCGCGCCCGGCGAGACGAACGTCTTCGTCGCCCGCTGGGTGGACGGTGGGAAGGCCGGCGAGGACGCGGCGGCCGCCCGCTACCGCGAGGAGGTGGCCTGGCTGGCCGACGACGCCCGCGAGGGGCGGGGGATCGGCACGCAGGGGCTCGTCGCGGCGCGGGACTGGCTCGCCGCGCGCTTCCAGGAGATCGGCGTCGAGCCGGCGGGAGAAGGCGGCGGCTGGTTCCAGCGCTTCGAGGTGCCTTCCGGGATCGAGGTCCTGTCCGCCACGCGGGTGGAGATCGACGGCAAGCCGCTGGAGCGCCAGGGCTTCCAGCCGGCCGGCTTCTCGGCTTCGGAAGACCTCGGCCGCGCCGAGGGAGAGGTGGTGGCCGCCGGCTACGGCATCACCGCGCCGGAGCTGGGGATCGACGACTACAAAGGGGTGGACCCCCACGGCAAGATCGTGGTGGTCCGGCGCTTCACCCCCAAGGGTGCTCCCTTCGACAAGGAGGAGGTGGAGCGCCGCACCGGCGATCTCCGCGCCAAGGCATTCAATGCGCGGGAGCACGGCGCCCGCGCCCTGATCGTGGTCGATTCTCCGCCGCCCGGCACGGAGGAGGCCGCCGAGGCACCCCTCCCCGTCCCCTCCCTGGACAGCGGGGAGGCAGGCGCCGCCGGGGACGCGGGCCTTCCGGTGGTCTTTCTGACCCGCGGCGCGGGCGCGCCTCTCTTCGCTGGCGGGCACCGCGCGTCGCTCGCCATCGAGCTCGCGAGGAAGACCGAGCCGGCGGACAACGTGATCGGCGTGATCCGGGCCGGCGCACCCGACCGGCTGGCGGGCGCGCTGGTGATCGGCGCTCACTACGACCACCTGGGGATGGGAGGGAGCTTCTCGCTGGAGCCCGACAAGCACGAGGTGCACAACGGCGCCGACGACAACGCCTCGGGCACGGCCGCGCTCCTCGAAGTGGCACGCCGGCTGGCAGAGCGGCGCGGCGAGCGGCGGCGCGACGTCTACCTCGTGGCCTTCTCCGCCGAGGAAGAGGGCGTGATCGGCTCCACCGCCTTCACGCGACACCCTCCCGCCGGCCTGCGCATGGAGGACCTGACCGGCATGCTCAACATGGACATGGTCGGCCGTCTGCGGGACCGCCAGCTCTCCGTCTTGGGCGGCGACTCCGCAGCGGAATGGAAGGATCTGGTCTCTCCGATCTGCGCACGGGCGGACCTGGTCTGCACGATCGGGGGGGATGGCTACGGCGCCTCGGACCACAGCTCGTTTTACGCCGCCGGCGTCCCGGTGCTCTTCTTCTTCACCGGCAATCACCCGGACTACCACAAGACGACGGACGACGCCGACAAGATCAATGCCGTGGGGGGAGCGCAGGTGGCCGGCGTGGTGGCGGACGTGGCCCTGGCGGTGGCGGACCGGCCCGAGCGCCTCGCCTACAAGAGCGTGCCGGCGCCGGGACCCGCCGGGGACCCGCGCTCGGCCGGCGCCTCCCTGGGCACGGTGCCCGACTATGCGGGCGACGGCCGCGCCGGCGTGCTCCTGGCAGGAGTCCGCAAGGGGAGCCCGGCCGAGAAGGGGGGCCTGCAACGCGGCGACCTGCTGGTGGAGCTCGCCGGTCCGCGACATCCACGACCTCATGTACGTGCTCCGCCGGTCGAAAGCGGGCGAGACCGCCAAGGCGGTGGTCGACCGCGGCGGCCAGCGGGTGGAGCTCACGGTGACGTTCGAGGCGAGCCTAGGGATGAGGTAGAGCCCTCACCCCCCGGCCCCCATAGGCGCTCGACTTTCGCCCGCTCGGGCGCCAACCCCTGCGAATCGTTTATGCCTTCGACCCAAAGCGTCAGGCCATCCTGATCCTTGGCGGGGACAAAACGGGTGATGATCGGTTTTATGAACGGATGATTCCGAGAGCCGAGGACATCTGGGAGAGCTACCTGAGGCAGGTGCCATGATGTTTCCGGAGTCTCGGAGCCAGACTGGAGCGAGAAATGGCCATCAAGAAGTGGGCCGAGATTCGGGCCAAGAAGTTTTCGCCTGAGGAGCTTCGCCGGATTGACCGGGAGGTTGAAGCCGAGCTTCTAGAAATGGACCTCCGTGCGCTTCGCGAGGCGGTCGGTCTGACCCAAGAAGAGCTCGCGAAGCGAGTCGACGTGACACAGTCGCAGCTCTCAAAGTTGGAGCGCAGAGCGGATCATCGGATCACAACTCTTCGACGATACGTCGAAGCCCTCGGTGGTACTCTGGAGATCTGCGCGATTGTGGATGGAAAGCGGATCAAGCTCGACGAAGGATAGATGGCGCTTCGGCCCGCATTGGCGGCGCCCCCCAGGATGGTCGCCGAGGTGCCGGGAGCGTTGAAGCCGACGTGATCTATCTGGCCGGGCTGGACGACGTTGTTGGGGCTCGTTGACCACCGTGCCACCGTTCGCGGCTGGTATGCTCGGCGGCATGATTGTCGAGCCCGTGATCCTCGAAGGGCAGCTCATCCGGCTGGTGCCGCTGACTCTCGACCATGCCCCCGGCCTCTATCGGCACGCCGGGCCGGAGGTCTTCCAGTGGGTCCTGGAGTTTCCGCGCGACGACAGCTTCGCGGCGTTCCGCGACTGGCTGCGGACCACGGCGATCGAGGCTCCCGCGTCGCTCTCCTTCGCCATGGTCCTCAAAGAGACCGGCGAGCCGGTCGGAGCCACGGGGTATCTGGAGATCCGCGAGCGGCATCGCAGTCTGGAGATCGGCCGCACCTGGATCGGCAAGGCCTGGCAGGGGTCGAAGGTCAACCCCGAGAGCAAGTACCTCCTCCTGCTCCATGCCTTCGAGACCCTCGGCGCCCTGCGCGTCCAGTTCAAGACCGACTGGAACAACCAGCACAGCCAGCGGGCGATCGAAAAGCTCGGCGCCGTGCGCGAGGGGGTGCTCCGGCGCTATCAGATCCGCAGCAACGGCCTGCCGCGCGACACGGTCATGTACAGCATCATCGCCGAGGAGTGGCCGGGGGTGAAGGCGCGCCTGGAGGCCCGGCTGGCCGGAGAGGAGGTGCGGGGGTGAACCTCTTCAATGCCTGGACCCTGCTCGGCCGCAAGCTGTCGGCCTGGTCGCGGCAGCTCGTGCTCCTGCTGCCCAATTTCCTCCTCGCGATCCTGGTCGTCGTCCTCACCTGGCTCCTGGCCCGGCTGGCGCGCAACCTGGTGACGCGCCTCCTCAAGCGCGTCTCGCACAGCGAGCAGGTGACCTGGCTGCTCGCCCAGGCCGTCTATATCGGCGTCTTCGCGGCCGGGACCTTCATCGCGCTGGGCATCCTCGGGCTCGACAAGACGGTGGCCTCGCTGATGGCCGGCGCGGGAATCGTCACCCTGGCCCTGGGCTTCGCCTTTCAGGACATCGCTGCGAACCTCCTGGCCGGAATCTACCTGTCGGTCCGCCGCCCGTTCCGGCGGGGTCAGCTGATCAAGAGCCAGGACTATTTCGGGACCGTCAATCAGATCAACCTGCGGTGGACGGAGATCTATACCCAGCAGGGACAGCTCGTCCTCATCCCCAACAAGCAGGTATTCGAGAACCCGATCATGAACTACTCCTCGCTCGGCCGGCGCAGGATCGATCTGAACGTCGGCGTCTCCTACGGGGACGACCTGGTCAAGGCGAGAGAGGTGGCGATCCGGGCGGTGGAGGGAGTGCCCGAGCGCCTGCCCGAACGGCCGATCGAGCTCTATTACGAGGAGATCGGCGAGAGCGCGATCAGCTTCGTGATCCGCTTCTGGATCCCGTTCAGCAAGCAGGCCGACTACCTGGGAGCGAGGAGCGAAGCCATCATCCGCATCAAGCAGGCCTTCGACGCCGAAAGCATCACCATGCCGTTCCCCACCCGCACCCTCGACTTTTCCCTCACCCCGGCCCAAGCGAAGACCTTGCTTGATACAGATGATCGCGGGTACAATACAGACCGAGGGGAGGGCTCGCGATGAGAGCAGTTACCGACAAGAGCAGCCTGAAACGCAAGAACCTGATCCTTGACCAGCGCAAGATCGATCGCGCCAAGGAGATCCTGGGAGCCGCCACCGAGACGGAGGCCATTCACCTCGCACTCGATGAAGTTCGCGAGCTCGCCCGCTTCCGCGAGGAGACGGAGACGGGGCTTCGCGACCTGCTCGGGCACGGCGGCTTCGTGGACCACTTCACCCCGCCCACCAGGTAGGTCGTGTTCCTCCTCGATTCGAACGTCTACATCGCCGGATTCAATGATCCCGAATTCGGCGAGGCTTTTCGAGCCTTCCACCAGAAGAACCTGCCGCGGCTGATCCTCAGTGCGGTGGTGGCGCACGAGCTGCTTGTCGGCGCTCGCGATCGCCGTCGGATCGACGCTCTCGAACGGGGCTTGATCGAGCCCTTCCGGACCCGACGCCGGATCCATGTGCCGACACTGGCCACATGGAATCTGGCGGCGGACATCGATCGAGGCCTACGGAAGCTGGGTAGCTACGACGGCAGCCTCGCTCAACGCAGCTTCGCCAACGACCTTCTGATCGCCGCTACCGCTCGCGAGCTGGGAGCCATGCTCGTGACTCGGAACTTGGGGGACTTCGAGCTCATTCGGCGTGTCGTTCCGATCCACTTCCAGCCGCCGTGGCCAGCGACCGGGTGAGGTCCGTCCGGTAGACTGCCCCGCCAGGAACACCGCCGCATCCGCCCCAGCACGGCGCTCCCACCTGAAGACGCAGACAATGAAGATCGTCCACACAAGCGACTGGCACGTCGGCCGCCGATGGAAGGGGATCCAGCGCCTCGACGAGCTGGAGGCGGTGCTCGACCACCTCGCGGCGTTCATCGAAAAGCAGTCCATCGACCTCGTCCTCCACACGGGGGATGTGTTCGAGAGCCGGAACCCGCCGGCCGAGGCGGAGCAGCTCGTGAACCAGTTCCTGGTTCGCGTGGGGCGCACCGGAGCGCAGATGCTCGTCCTCGCCGGGAACCATGACGATCCGCTCCGGTTCGACGCCCGTTCGCTGCTGACGGAATTCGTCAACGTACAGATCATCGGCCGTCCGCGCCCCGCCTCGCGGGGAGGGACCCGGACCATCGAGACCCGTCGTGGAGAGACGGCGATCGTCGCCGCGCTTCCCTTCGCATCCCCCGGAGCCTGGGTGTCCGCGCTGGACCTCGCGGGCGAGGAGGCGAGCGCCCGGAGAAAGTATGCCCGGATGTTCGAGCACGCCATCCAGGATCTCTGCGCCGCCTTCCGGCCGGACGCCGTCAACCTCCTCATGGCGCATACGCACATCGAAGGGGCCCTCTTCGGTGAATCGGAACGCCGCGTGCACATCGGCGAGGACTGGGCGGCCAGCCCGAAGTCCCTTCCCTCCACGGCGAGCTACATCGCTCTCGGACACATCCACATGCCGCAGAAGATCGAGGGGCCGGTGCCCGCCTGGTATGCCGGATCGCTTCTCCAGATGGACTTCGGAGAGGCCGGGGAGGAAAAGAGCTTCGTCGTCGTCACGGCGTCGCCCGGAAAGCCCGCGACTGTGGAGCACGTTCCGTACGAGGGAGGAATACCGCTCGTCGACCTTCGCGCCACGCTCACAGAGCTCGAGGCAGCCGCGGACAAGCTTCGCGAGAGCGGGTGGTTGCGCGTGACGGTCCCGTTGACGGAGAAGGATCCCGACATCAATCGCAAGATCCGCGAGCTCCTTCCCAATGCGCTCGTCGTGCGCGTCGAGCTTCCCGAGGTCGAGGAGCAGCCGGCCTTCCGGCTGGAAACCGGAGTTTCGCCGGCGGGGCACTACGGCGCCTACCACCTCCGCGTGCACCAGCACGCAGCGGACCCGGCCGTCCTGGAAACCTTCCAGAATCTCTATGACGAGGCGTCCTGGGAGGACTGAGAGCTGCGCCCCGTCCATCTCACCGTCGAGGGCCTCGCGTGCTTCCGGGAGAAGCAGACGATCGATTTCCGCACGCTCGAGCTGTTCGCCATCTCGGGGCCGACCGGAGCCGGCAAGTCGAGTCTGCTCGACGCGATGATCTTTGCGCTCTATGGAGAGATCCCCCGGGTCAACACGCAAAACAGGACCGAGATGATCTCGGCGTCCCGGGACCGGGCCAGCGTCGTGCTGGATTTCGAGGTCGGCGCGAGCCGCTACCGCATCGCGCGGACCCTCCGGCGCAACGGGGCGCACGCGGTGCGCCTGGAGGAGCACGGCGAAGACGACTCCGTGAGGAACCTCGCGGACCAGGTTCGCTCGGCGTCCGATCAGGTGGTGCAGATCCTGGGGCTCGAGGCAGCTGCCTTCATGCAGGCCGTGGTGCTCCCTCAAGGGGAGTTCGCCAGGTTCCTCAAAGCGCAGCCGAGAGACCGGAGGAGCATGCTCCGCACTCTCCTCCGGCTCGACGTCTACGAGCGGATGCGGGACCGGGCTCAGCGTCTGGCGGCTGCCAAGAAGGGCACGGTCGATTCGCTGCAGACGCTCCTGTCGGACGAGTACGCGGGCGTCGACGAGGCCGCCGTGGCCGGTCTCGCGACGGAGCACGCCCGTGTGGTCGAGTCGCTCGCAGCCTGGAGGAACAATCGAAACGAAATCCAGGCCGCGCTCGTCCAGCTGCGTGGCCGGCACGCGAAGAACCTGGAGCTTCGGCAGGTCGAAGAAAAGAGAGCCGTCCTGCAGAAGCAGGCCGAACAGGTGAGCCGCGACAAAGCGAGGATCGACGCGGCCGCTCGTGCGTTGCCTCTGGTGCCGTTGCTCGATGAAGCGGCCCGGGCCTCCGCCTCCGCGAAGGCGGCGGCGCAGGCGGCGGACGAAGCCAGGGTCCAGCATGAATCCGCCCAGAAGGACTGGAAGAAGAAGGACGCCGCGCGGAAGGCCGCGGAGAAGGCCGCCAAGGCGATCCGGAAGATCCGTGACCAGGTGGCCCGCCTCCACCAGGTGCTCGGACGCCTTCCGGAACGAGAGCAGCTCAACGCGGCCATCGCGCGACAGACGCAGGGCTTGCAGGCCCTGGAGGCGGAGCTGTCCACGCTCGCCGCGACGGTCGAATCGGCGAAGGCCGTGCAGGCAGAGCAACAGGCGGCCGTGGATGCGGCCCGGCAAGCCGCGGAGGCCTCAGGCTATGACCTGGAGCTGGACGAGCTGCTGCAGAGCATCCGCGACCGGGCCGTCGCGCTGGGCGGCGTGCGCAAGAGCGCGATCGAGAGCATGGCCGAGCTCGCCCGGAAACGTCAGGCGCTGGAAGAGCAGGCTGGGAAGATCGAGCTGCTGAAGCGGGAGGCCGAGTCGGCCAGGGCGTCCGCGGAGGAGGCGCAGCGCGGCTTCGAAGCCGCCGAAGAGGCCTTGCACCGCGCGGTCAGTCTCAACGAGGTCAATCATCTCCGCGAAGGGTTGGCACCCGGCCAGCCCTGTCCGGTGTGCGAGCAGCTCGTGGACACACCCCCTCCGGCCCGGCGGGCGCCCGAGGTCGAGGCTGCCAGGGCCGTGTACCAGAGCGCACGGGGGACGCAGCGAGACGCCGACGCGCTCGCCCGGCAGAAAGAAGCCGCGCTCACGGGCGAGCAGGCGAAGCTCCAGTCCGCGCGGCAGACTCTCGTCGAGCTGGAGTCACGTTTCTCGGAGCTCCAGGTAAGCGTCGCCGAGGGTGAAAAAAGAATCCGCCGAACGCTCGGCCGCCGCGCGCCACGAGGTGGCATGGTGGTGATCGAGGCCTGGGTCGAAGCGCAGGTCGCGGCGCTCGCCGGGAGCCGCAAAGCGAACGAGGAAGCGACGGCGCGGCTGGCGGCGGCCGAACGGACCCTCGAAAAGGCCCAGGCCGAGGAGGCCGCCGCGCGGGAGAGGATCGGCGAGAGGGAAGCGTCGCGCAAGCGATTGGAGGAGGAGCGCGGCGCGAGCCTGCAACGGCTCGCGACGCTGCAGAAGGAAATCCAGGCCGTCACCGGGTCGGACAACCCGGCGAGCGAGGCCGCGGCCCTGGAGGAGCAGATCCGCCAGCTCGAAGCCAACCTCAAGACGGCCGCCGACGAGGCGGCAACCTCGCAGAACCGGCTGGCCGGGACCCAAGAGGCGCAACGGCTCCAAGCGGAAGCGGCCGAAGCAGCTCGTCAGGACGCGGCCCGGAGAGCGGAGAGCCGGGACGCGGAAATCGCGCGCTGCGGGTTCGGTGGCGAGGCCGCCGTCCGGGAGTCCCTCCTCGACGACGCCACCGCCGCCCGGCTCAAGCTGCAGGTCGACAAGCATGCGCAGGACAGCCACGCCGCCGAGGAGCGTTTCGGAACGCTCGCCGCCGAGCTGGGGGAGGAGCGGGTGTCCGACGAGCAGCTGGCGGCCGCCGAGAAGCTCGCGGCTGAGGTCACCACCGCCGTGGAGACGGCGTTCGGTCAGGAAAAAAAGCTCGAAGAGCAGATCGGGCGGATGAAACAACGTCTCGAACGCTCGCACGAGCTCCGCGCGCAAATGGAGGCCGAAGAGGCGTCCCTGCGCCTGTACGACCTCCTGGCCGGCGACCTGCGGAGCGACAAGTTCCAGGCGTACGTCCTGCACGAGGTGTTCACCGAGCTCGTGCAGGGCGCCTCGGCCCGGCTCCTGACGTTGACCGGAGAGCGGTACTCCCTGCAGTTCCACGAAGAGGAGATCCGGGTCGTCGATCACGACAACGCCGGCGAAACGCGGATCAGCGACACGCTCAGCGGGGGGGAGACCTTCCTTGCCTCGCTCGCTCTCGCCCTGGAGCTCAGCGACCAGGTGCAGCGTGCCGTCGGCGCGGTGCATCTCGACAGCCTGTTCATCGACGAAGGCTTCGGCACTCTCGATCCCGACACGCTCGCCCTGGTCTCCGAGACCTTCCAGGGGCTGCGGGTCGGCGGCCGGATGGTCGGCATCATCACCCACATCCCGGAGCTGCGCGACGAGTTCGCCCAGCAGGTGATCGTCACCAAGCACCAGGGCTACTCGACGGTCGAGGTGCGGGGGGTGGAGGAGGAGGAGCGTTTCCCTCCAGTGGCAGTCTAGGGAGAAGCTCCGGGCGCGCCGCAAATGACCGGCCTCCCCCTGGACCCCTGGAGGCGCTCCTTGAAGTGTCCACCCATTTGCCGTACACTTTCTTCATGGCAGGTCGTACGTCGTCGAAAAGAACCCCGGCAAGGCCGCGCAGCGAGCGGCTGGAGGCGCGCATCTCCAGCGAGCAGAAGGCGCTTTTCCAGCGTGCCGCCGATTTGCAGGGCCGGACGCTCACGGATTTCGTGATCACGAGCGTGCACGAGTCGGCGGTCAAGGCGATTGCCGAGCTGGAGGCGATCCGCTTGACTGCGACGGACAGCCGCGCGTTTGCCGAAGCGCTGCTCCATCCGCGGGAACCGATCCCGGAGCTGCGGGCCGCCGCAGAGCGGTACAGGAAGATGGTGGGGGGAGGGAGTGACCGAGACCGAGAGCCCGCCGTATCGGATCGATCCACTTAGCGATCACCACGACCGGGCAGCCTTCGCCTCGGGAGTGGAGCCGCTCGACCGCTACTTAAGAGCGCAGGCTGGCCAGGACAGCCGGCGGAGGGTGTCGTCGTGCTTCATCCTGACACCGGCCGACGAGCCCGCCCAGGTTCTCGGCTACTACACGCTCTCGGCCCTGAGCATCGCACTCACCGACTTGCCACCCTCTATCGCCAAGCGCTTGCCTCGGTATCCAATCGTGCCAGCCACGCTCATGGGCCGGTTGGCGATCGATTCTCGGCACCGAGGGAAACGCTTGGGCGAGCTGCTCTTCTTCGATGCTTGCTCGCGAGTGCTCAGGAGCGAGATCGCGACATTCGCACTGGTCGTGGATGCCAAGGATGCCGCCGCCGAGCGGTTCTACACACGCTACCGCTTTCTCAAGCTCTTGACTGGCAGCCGCCGGATGTTCCTGCCGATCACGGAGATTACGGCTCTCTTCGCCTGAACCGCCCTGAGGGGGCGCCTGGAACATTCCCGCCCTCGCCAGCGTAAAGACGCTGGGAGGGATGTTCCATGCACCTGTCCATCCAACAAGTCGGCAAACGGTACCGCGGCGACTTCTGGGGGCTGCGGGATTTCACTTTGGAGCTCGGGCCGGGCGTGCTCGGCCTGCTGGGACCGAACGGCGCGGGGAAGTCGACGCTGATGCGCATCCTCGCCACCATCACCCAGGCCACCGAAGGGCGCGTCCTCTGGAACGGCGAGGACATCGCCCGCACGCCCGACGGTCTGCGGGAGGTCCTCGGCTATTTGCCGCAGGACTTCGGGGTCTATCCGAACTTGAACGCCGTGGAATTCCTCAAGTACATCGCGGCGGTCAAGGGGATCGAAGCGCGGGCGGCGCGGCGGCGCATCGACGAGTTGCTCACCCTGGTCAACCTGACCGAGGCACGCAAGCGGCCTCTGGGGGGCTACTCGGGCGGTATGCGCCAGCGCATCGGCATCGCCCAGGCCCTGCTCAACGATCCGCAGCTGCTGATCGTCGACGAGCCCACCGTCGGCCTCGATCCGGAAGAGCGGGTGCGCTTCCGCAACCTCCTCTCGGACCTGGGCGGCGAGCGGATCGTCCTCCTCTCGACCCATATCGTGTCGGACGTGGAGGCCACCGCGACCGGCATCGCCGTCGTCGACCAGGGGCGCCTCCTCGCCCACGCCGAGCCCGAGGAGCTGCTGCGCGGCGTCGAAGGGCGGGTGTGGGAGTGGGTGCTCCCCAGCGCGGACCTGCCGGCGGCGCGCGAGCGCTGGAAGATCTCCAGCACGTTCCGCCGCGCCGACGGCGTGCACGCCCGCGTCGTCTCGGCCGGTCCGCCGTCTCCCGAGGCGGAGCCGGTCGCGCCGACTCTGGAGGACGCCTACCTGAGCGCCCTCGCGGGACACCGCGGTGAACGGCTGGAGAAGGTCGCATGAACGCGCGTCCCAAGATCAAGATGACTGTCCGGATGGTCGGGCATCTGATGCGCGCCGACTTCCTGGAGCGGGTGCGGCGCTACAGCTTCCTCGTCACCCTCGCGGCGACCGTCTGGCTCGGCTATCTCGTGGGCGCCGGCAAGATCGAGCTCTGGATCGGTTCCGTGCGCGGCGCCTACAACTCGGCCTGGATCGCCACGGTCATGGCCCTGGTGGTCAACACCTTCCTGTCGCTCGCCGGCTTCTACATCGTGAAGAGCTCGGTGGAGCGCGACCGGCAGACCGGCGTCGGGCAGATCCTTGCCACCACGCCGATGTCGAGGCCGCTCTACACCCTGGGCAAGACGCTGAGCAACCTGGCGGTGCTGGGCTCCATGCTGGCGGTGCTGGGGATCTCCGCCATCGCCATTCAGCTCGTCGCCGGGGAGGACCGGCGCGTCGACCTCCTGCAGATCGCGCTGCCCTTCCTCCTGCTCTCGCTTCCCATGCTGGCCCTGGTGGCCGCGGCGGCCGTGCTGTTCGAGACGGTCCCCGGCCTGCGCAGGGGCTTCGGCAACGTGGTCTGGTTCTTCGTCTGGAGCGCCCTGATCCCCATGGGGATTCAGCTCGGCGGTCTGCTCGATCCGCTCGGGATCAACCTGGTCAACCGCAACCTCGAGAGCGCGGCCGCGGCGGCGTTCGGCCCGGCGAAGCGCGGCTTCGCCCTCGGCGGGATCCAGCACACCGAGCCGATCCAGATCATGCGCTGGGGAGGGCTCCACTGGACGCCGGACCTCCTGCTCACCCGCCTGGTCTGGCTCTTGGCGGCGGCCGGGGTCGCATTGGCGGCCGCCCTCTTCTTCGACCGCTTCGATCCCGCGCGCGGCCGGCGCGGCGCGCGGGCGGCACGGCGGACGAACCTGGCGAACGGCGCAACGGAGGAGACGGCACCGTCCTTCGTGCCCGTGCCGGCCGTGCACCTGACGCCGCTGTCCGAGGCGAGCCGGCGCTTCCGCTTGCTGGACGTGCTGCGCGCCGAGCTGCGGCTGCTCCTCCAGGGTCTGCGCTGGTGGTGGTGGGCAGGGGCCGCGGGCTTCGTGATCGCAAGCCTGGCGGCACCGCTCGATGCGGTCCAGAAGGTCGTCCTGCCGCTCGCCTGGATGTGGCCGATGTTCCTCTGGTCGAGCCTCGGAGCCCGCGAGATCCGCTGGGACACCACCGCGCTCCTCTTCTCCGCCGCCCGTCCGCTGGGCCGGCAGCTCCCGGCCACCTGGCTCGCCGGCGTGGCGCTCGCGGTCCTCACCGGCAGCGGCGCCGCCCTCCGCTTCCTGGCGACCGGTCACTGGAACAGTCTGGGCGCCTGGGTGGTGGGAGCGCTGTTCATCCCGACGCTCGCTCTCGCGCTCGGCCTCTGGAGCGGCTCGAGCAAGCTCTTCGAGGTGATCTATCTCGTCCTCTGGTACATCGGCCCCATGAACCAGGTCCCGACCATGGACTACACCGGAGCCACCCCGGCCGGGCTGGCGCAGGGCATGCCGCTGGTCTTTCTGGGAGTGACAGTGTTGCTGCTGGGGACGGCGGTCGCGGGACGGCAGCGACAGCTGGCGGGGTAGAGTGAGCCAGCGACATGGCGAGCCGCCGGGGAGTGAGCCCTAGTTTTCCTCCCGCTCCCCCGCCCTCTCGAGATTGAGGGCCAGGAGCTTTTCGAGGATCTCCTCGTCAGACAAACCCGGGTCCCAGCCATAGGCCGCAAATACGGCCTCGTCCAGCTTACGGTGCGCCAAGTCGAGCCAGGTGGGACGCTCGTTGTACAGATTCGTGAGCGTCCGCGCCTTGAGCTTCTCCGCGCACTCCTCGTCCTTCGGCACGAGCCGCGGATAGCGCACCATCCCAATTCCCAGCGCGTCCGGGTCGTGGACGTACCGCGCCCACGGACCATCTACCGAGCCCGGAAACTCCAGCACCTCCTCCCGCGTCCATTCCGGCGGATTCAGCCAGCGGTTGCGGAGGGTGTCCAACTCTTTCGCCGCGGCGGCAATGGCGGATCTCTGCTCGTCCGCCAGTCGGAGAGAGGGGAAGGAGAGGAATGTGTCCGTTGGGATATAACGAAAACCGCTCTCCCGTTCCCGGACTTGAGTCCCTTTCGCTAGAGCCCAAACCTCGTGCAAGCGCGAGTGAAGCATCCCAAAGAAGTAATCATCGGCTCGCGAGAAAACAATCAACTGATGATCTGGAAGCGCGGCAACCACACGAACAGCCGATGCTTCGATACAGTCGGCGTCACTTGGTGTCACCCATGAAGGCAACTCCCGAATTCTCTTCAAGTGGACGGGCCTTGGTGGTGTCTATCCCAGATGTCAGATGGGTGTGGCTCTTTTGGAACGGCGAGTTCGTCAGTTGAGCCAGCCTGGTTGGCGAGCCATTGGCCCAACAGAGAGCGCCTGGCTCTGTCTGGGGGGAAGGAGGAGATCTCTAATGCTGATTTATAGCCAACGGCTCA
>WNGB01018722.1_pt1 | contig 15234 bp, 17 predicted proteins | sample 5400681 | NCBI WGS metagenome assembly WNGB01 (sample SAMN13153367, study PRJNA577476) | soil metagenome | isolation source: 115 cm soil or saprolite under grassland replicate 2 | place: USA:California | collected 2016-06-15
CCGTGGTCATGAGCCCGTGGTCATGAGCCCGTGGTCATGAGCCCGTGGTCATGAGCCCGTGGTCATGAGCCCGTGGTCATGAGCCCGTGGTCATGAGGCTGGTGATGATGCCGCCCGGGGTCCCGCCTCCGTGGCGGGCCTCCGGGCGGCATCAGCCGGGTCAGCGCTCGTAACTGCCCGGCGTCCAGGCGTGCGTGGCGACCCCGACGGCGTTCCACGCGTTGATCGTGATGATCAGGGCCAGCAGCGCGGCGACCTCGTCTGGGCTGTAGCAGGCCGCCACGGCCTCGTACGCCGCATCCGGGACGTGGTCGCCGGCCATCAGCGTGACCGCCTCGGTGAAGGCGAGCGCGGCCCGTTCCCGTTCGGAGAAGTAGGGCGTGTCGCGCCAGGCGGAGATGCCGTACAGGCGCTGCTCGGTCTCGCCCACCGCCCGGGCGTCCTTGGTGTGCATGTCGATGCAGTACGCGCAGCCGTTGAGCTGCGAGGCGCGGACCCGGACCAGCTCGCGGAGCCGGGGGTCGAAGTCGACATGGTCCAGTTCCTTGGTGGCCGCCTTGTCCAGGTGGGCCAGGGCCCGGGCGAATCCCGCCGCGTGGCTGTCGAAGTCCAGCCGGACCGGGATCGTGAAGGGGGGCTGGGTGGTCGTGTCATCGCGAGTGTCTGTGAGTGCCATAACCCGAACCTACGGGAGAAGCGGCGCACGGGTAAGCTCCACTTTCATGCCAGAAACGTGGGCCAGTTCCGGAGTCGACCTGCACCTGGACCGCACCGGCCCGCGGCTGCGCGCCAGCCTGGAGGACCAGCTCCGCGAGGCGGTCCGGTCCGGCCGGCTGGCGCCCGGGCTGCGCCTGCCGTCCTCCCGCTCGCTGGCCGCCGACCTGGGGGTCGCCCGCAACACCGTGGTCGACGTCTACGGGCAGCTGGCCGCCGAGGGGTGGCTGGTGGCCCGGCAGGGCTCGGTCACCCGGGTCGCCGGGCGGGCGCCCGCGGCCGAGGCGGCGCCCGCGCGTGGCGGCGTGCGGCGCCGCCTGCGCTACGACCTTCGCCCGGGCTCGCCCGACGTCGCGGCCTTCCCCCGCTCCCGCTGGCTGGCGGCGGCGCGCCGGGCGCTGAACACCGCCCCGGCCGAGGCGTTCGGCGACGCCCCGGACGCGCGCGGCCGGCCGGAACTGCACCAGGCCCTGGCCGGGTACCTGGCGCGGGCCCGCGGCGTGCGGGTGAGCCCGGACCGGATCGTGGTCTGCTCCGGCTTCACCCAGGGGCTCGGCCTGATCTGCCAGGTACTGCGCGCCCGGGGGGGCACGACCCTGGCCATGGAGGAGTACGGCCTGCCGGACCTGCGCGGCATCGCGGCCGGGCACGGGCTGCGGACCCGCCTGCTTCCGGTGGACCAGGGCGGCGCGGTCCTCGACACAGGCGGGCCCGGCGACACGGGCAGGACCGGCAGCCCGGACGGGCTGGGGGATGCGGGCGCCGTCCTGCTGACCCCGGCCCACCAGTTCCCGCTGGGCGGCGTGCTCGCACCCGGGCGGCGCACCCGGGCCATCGAATGGGCCGCCCGGACCGGCGGGTTCCTCATCGAGGACGACTACGACGGGGAATTCCGCTACGACCGCCAGCCGGTCGGGGCCATGCAGGCGCTCGGGCCCGAGCAGGTCATCTACGCCGGGACGGCCAGCAAGAGCCTCGCGCCCGGCCTGCGGCTGGGCTGGCTCGTCCTGCCCGCCTGCCTGGTGGAAGAGGTGACTGCGGCCAAGGCCCTCACCGACCGGTACTCCAGCAGCTTCGACCAGCTCACGCTGGCCGAGTTCCTCACCTCGGGAGCCTACGACCGGCAGGTCCGCCGCTCCCGGCTGGCCTACCGGCGCCGCCGGGACCACCTCGTCGCCGCGGTCCGGCGCCAGGTGCCTCAGGCTCGGGTCACCGGGGTGGCCGCCGGGCTGCACGCACTGCTGGAACTGCCGCCAGGCCTGGACGAGGACGAGGTCATCGCCCGGGCCGCGGACCGCCACGACCTGGCCCTCGACGGCCTCCGGCACTACAGTCCCGGGGCCGGCCCCCGGCGGCCCGCGCTGGTCATCGGCTACGCGACCCCGCCCGAGCACGCGTTCACCGGCGCGGTGGCCCGGCTGGTGGCGGTGCTCACCGGCGGCCGGCCCGATCCGGGTGACGGCTTACGTGCCGTCCGGCGCGGGCCCGGTGTGGAAGATCGGCCAGCCGATCTCGGTGCGCCACCCCGAAGCGTCCGCGGTGTCCCGGCGGCCGACCAGGTAGTACTCGCGGATCGGCCCGTCGACGTATTCGTCGAGGCACAGGCCCGCGGAGAACAGCCGGTGCACGAGGAGATTGCTCATGCCCGCGGCCATCCGGTCCGGGGTTTCCGCCCACCGCCGGAGCGGCGCGGCGGAACCGCCTTCCCGCGCGGCCGGAGGCTCACCGGCCGGCTGTGCGGGACCCACCGTGCGGCCACCCGGGCCCACTGCGCTCCCGGCCCGGTCACCGCAGACCGCCGGCCCACCCAGGGGCTGCGACCTGGCCAGGGCCAGCGCGACCGTCGCCCCCAGGTGCTGCCCGCGGTCATCCAGGCGGGTGGAGATCAGCATGTCGAACCAGCGCGCGGTGTCCGGGCTGTGGCAGGGCACCTCGATCCTCAGGGGGCCGGGCAGATCACCGTCGAGCGCCTTGCGGATAGCCGCCGCGGCTTCCAGCGCGACGGGATCCTCGCCGGCTGCGGCGCACGCCTCCAGGTACGAGACGCCCGGGCCGGCGCGCGAGGTATTGCCGTGGTTCGCGGTCGCGAAGGCCTGCCAGGCATGGTTGACCGACACGATCACGCCGTGACGGTCCAGCAGCGCGATCTCGATGCCGACGTCGGGATCCGGCGTGGCCGGCCTCGCCGGGCCCTCGTCCGTGACCGGCCGGTCGAGATCCCCGGAATCCGCCGGCCGGCCGGCGGCTCCGGCCCTCGCGGGGACGTTGGCCGTCGGCGTCAGCGCCCACTCGGCCGGCTTCCTGCTCGCCAGGGCCTGCCCCAGGGAGTGGTGGACCGGCACCAGCCAGTCCAGGCCGCTGATGGTGATCTCGTGCCTGACCGCCTGGCTGGTGACCACCAGCCGCAGGTCAGTGCCGCTGACCACGGCGCGCTGGTAGGCGCGCGCCAGGGCTTCCGCACCTGAATGGTCACAGCAGACCGTCGCGCTCATGTCCGCGATCATCACGGTCGCGCCACGGTTGACAACGGCGAGCAATTCGCTGCGGATCTCCGCGGCGTTGGACAGGTCCATGCGGTCCGGAAGCACCACGACCGCCCGCTGGCCCGCCCACAGCACCGGATAAGGCTCCGGGATCATGACAGCACCTCATGGTCCGGCCGGTCCCGATCGACGGGCCCCCTGTCGAAGTCGTATCACTGATTCACCGTCGTCTCGTCGGCCAAACGAAGACCGTGCCGCCCAGCTCTCAACGACGCGCTCACCAGTACCGCTGGCCCAGCCGGTACATACATCACGTAATTTCCCTCGTTGCGACCATACGCGCCGTTCGCCGGCCTGAATAGGGGCAGCGATGGGAACATTGCGATCTTGTCGAGCCGATTACCTGAGATGAGACGACCCTGGTTCCTGCTGATCCTGTTCCCGGGTTCCCTGGCGGCTTCGCGTCGGACGATAGGTTCGTTATAGAAAACGAACCGGGCGGCCTGGGGATAGCCTCACGGGATGGGGGCAGGCCCTGATGACGGCCAGGACCGCTCGCCGTCGCTGGCGAGGATGCCGCCGGCGATGTTCCCGTTCCGGTCGTAGGCACGGACGACCTGCGGGCGATGGGCCAGCCCGGGCGGGTAACGGCGCGGGGTCGCGTATCCCCCGTGCATCGGCACCGCCTCGGTGGCGAAGCGCGGATTCCGGCGTGACAGCGGCCGCGACGACTAGCGAGATCACTTCAGACCCCAGCGCTCACACCAGTCCCGCAATTACCGCGTGGCATCCGTGATCATGGGATTGGTGTCACTGGAGCGACACTCAAGTCGTGATCACGAAACCCGTTAGGCCCACAGATCGCCTTTCCCGGGCGAGCGGATGGGCGGTGGCTGGCCGGATTGAGGTCGTTGGGGATGGCTGTTCCACCGGATAGTCTTCCGGCTATGCGTCGTACTGGCCAGATCGCCGGCGCCGTTGTCCTGCTCGGCGGCGTTTTCTGGGCCGGGCGTGAAAGCTCCCACGGCCTCAGCGCCTTCTGGGAGCACTGGTGGTGCCCGATCCCGCTCGCCCTGATCCTGCTGGGCCTGGCCGCAGTGCTGGTGGCCCGGCGGCCGTCGGCAACCGCATGACTGAACTGGCTGCCCCGGTACAGGAGGCCGCAATGGCAGGGACGGTGGCACCCGCGGGCGGGACACGACCCTGGGCCGGCTCACCTACGGTGTGCTGACCCCGGTGATCGTTGCCGGCGGCGGATTCACGTTCTGGTACCGGCTGACCTACAACGTCATGCCAGGTCAGGGCGCCTCCGTAGGCTCATGCACATGAACGTTCTCTTCATCGCGAGCATGTCGGTCGTCGCCGCTGACCCACCGCAGAGCCGCAAACTGTTCATGGACGCCCTCGGCCTGCCGCTGGAAAAGTACGAAGCCGATGAGTACTACTCCAGTGAAAGCATCCGCGGCAGCAAGCACTTCGGGGTGTGGCCGCTGACGCAGGCGGCCGAGGCTTGCTTCGGAACGCCGACGTGGCCCGCTGACCGGCTGGTTCCCCAGGCATCCATCGAGTTCGAGGTCGAGGACGCAGCAGCTGTCGCGGCGGCTGGTGACGAGCTTGAGCGCGCGGGGTATGAGCTGCTGCACCCGGCGCGCACCGAGCCCTGGGGACAGACGGTGACCCGCCTTCTCACGGACGATGGCCTGATCGTCGGCATCTCGTATGCCCCCTCGCTTCACGCCGCTGAGCACTCCTGAGCGCCGGGCCACGTCCCTGGGTCCTGGTGCCCGTCCCGTTTCAGGAAGCTCGGAGTCTGCGGTACACCACATGGTGGCGCAGTGCGCTCTCCTCGACGTCCGGGTCGTCGAAGTCCTCCGCGGGATCGGTCATCATCCCGGTCCGCCGCATCACCGCCTGCGAGCGGAGGTTCCGGGCCATGGTCACCGCGACGATCTCCGGGTGGCCCAGGGTGTCGAAGCCGTACCGCAGCGCGGCCCGGCTCGCCTCGGTGGCGTAGCCGTGGCCCCACGCTGGCCGCGCCAGCCGCCAGGCGAGTTCGATTCCGGTGAACGGCATCCCGTCGTCCACGGTCCTCAGCCCCGTGAAGCCGATGAACTCGCCGGACGCACGGACCTCCAGGGCCCAGCAGCCGAAGCCGTAGCGGTCCAGGTCATCCTGGTAGTTCAGGGCCCAGGCGGAAGCCTGCTCGAAGGTCAGCAGCGGTCCGAGGTACCGCCGGACCTCCGGGTCTGCGTTCATCTCCGCCCACGGACCAAGATCGGATTCCCGCCAGCCACGCATGACCAGTCGTTCGGTGTCGATCTCTCCCACACCGTCAGCCTATGAGGACCGGCGTATCTGGTGCCGGGTCACCTGGGAGTTGCGGACCCCGACGCGGATTCGAGACACCGCCCACTTCGGCCTGATCGTCTCAACCCGCTGCACACTGTGCCGCTGAAGTGCGAATTGGTCATGCCCGAGGTGAGGCTACCCGAGTGGTCGGGTACCCGGCAGAGTGTGCCCAGCCGTGCCACAGCCGGGAGCACCCCGGGCAGGTCACGTTAGTAGACCCCCTGCCCAGGATGCCCGGCCAGTATGCTATCAGGATTCGAGCAGATGTTCGATCACCTTGCCCGCGAGCTGCACTTTTGCGCTCTTGGGTATCATCGTGCCTGACGGGACGGCCCGGCAGGACTGGTAAACACGCGCCGGGGTTCGGGGGAAACCCCCTTCGCGGGCCGCCGGGCCGCCCCGCTAAGCACGCTACCCGGCAGTAGTTCATGCCTTAACCACTCAAACCGTGAGCTAAGTCACTGCTTAGCGAACGTCCCTCGGCCGGGTGGCGGTCGACTTTCCGAGGATGGCAGCGATCTCATCGACTGAATCGAGTTCAGCGTCAAGAGCGTGCGAGCCTCAGATCCGGAGTTTCCTGGCTCGGTCAGGTACTCGTTCGATATCGACGTGGGAAAGTCACAGGCAGTTGCTGTCCGAACGATCTTGGTCTGGCCAGGAGTGCGAGTACTCCAAGGCCCCTCGCGCGTCTGCAGCGCCCTGTCAGCCCCCGCGCCTATGCTGGGTTCTGCCTTCGATCCACGGGAGTGACCAATGACTTCACCCCATGCACATTCCCAGGTCATGGCCCGTCCCGCCTGCACCCCGGCCGCGATCCGCGCTGTGCTGGCCGCTAATGCCGACGCACACGTGCTGCGGCGGTACGACGACGAACTGGACTCCGCGTTCGAGCAGGCCCGCGAGCGTGGCGACCTGACACCGTTGATGGAGACCGTCCGGCGCTGGTGGTTCGCGGCCGACGCCTGGCGCGACCCCGGTGCCCAGCGCGAGTTCCTGGCCCGCGTCGAGCGCTACCAGCGTGAGGGGCCGCCACCCCCCTCGGAACGCACTAGCTGGCAGGAGATCCGAGCGCGGTACGGTCTCTAACACGTGTACCGCTGGGACTTCGACAACGCTGCGCGGCAGCACTTCGCCAGCCTGAGCTCATCAGGGCAGGAAGCGCTGGCGGCTTTCATGAACGCGGCTGTCCTGGTCGACCCCATCGAATATCAGCGCCATCCTGGCGAGCCCACTGACCCAACCAAGTTATTGCGCACGCTGCATTTCGGCCGACATCGAAGGACTCGTCACGTTCCTGGTCTACCCACCAGATGACCTCGTGCTCGTCGTCCAGACCCAGTGGCTTGGCGGATAAGGCAGCGTACAGATCGTTGCCGTAGCCCAGGTTCAGGTGAGGCATATTCCCAGGTAGCGCCCCGAGCGCGACTCGAACGCGCGACCTACTGCTTAGGAGGCAGTTGCTCTATCCGCTGAGCTATCGGGGCCAGCCGGGGCCGCGGCGGCCAGCCGCCACAGCACGGGCGCGATCTAGCGTAGCCGGTCGCCCGGCGGACCGGGCAGTCCTGACCGGTCCGCAGGGCGCCGGCCCGGCGACCGTAGTGTGTACGCAACCCCTACAGCCATGCACGCGATCAAGGAGCACACGCCGTGCAGGTACGAGACGTCATGACCCAGGCCACCATCACGGAAACAGCCTCCGACACGCTGCGCGCCGCGGCCGAGCGGATGTGGCGGCAGCAGACCGGGTCGCTGCTGATCTCCGAGCGCGGGCGCCTCGCCGGGATCATCACCGAGCGGGACCTGCTGCGGGCGGTCGCGCTCGGCGCCGACCCGGAGATGAGCACGGTGGACGAGGCGATGACGACGGAGGTGTTCACCGTGCCGCCGGACATGCCGCTGCACGAGGCCGCCCGGGAGATGGCGGCCCGCTGGATCAGGCACCTGCCGGTGGTCCAGGACGGCGAACTGCTCGGCGTGATCAGCATGCGCGACATCACGGGGATCTTCGCGGCCCTGACCCCGGGCGACGTGACCGTGGAGCATGAGTTCGACCAGCTGGTCCGGCAGCGGCGGCTGGCCCGGATCGAGCATGGCGACCTCGACTGATCCGTCAGGGAAGCCGGATCGGGAGCTTGATGCCGTCCAGGACGTGGGGGCAGGGGCAGGTCCGCTCGGCCGGCAGGTTCGCGATGACGTCGATGACCAGCTCGCGCAGCCGGGCCACGTTGCTCGCGAAGACCTTGAACACCTCTTCCTGGGTGACGCCCTCGCCTTCTTCCACGCCGGCGTCGGTGTCGGTGACCAGCGCCACGGCCGTGTAGCAGAGGGCCAGCTCGCGGGCCAGCACGGCCTCGGGGTGGCCGGTCATCCCGATCAGGGACCAGCCCTGGGCCGCGTACCACTGCGACTCGGCCCGGGTCGAGAACCGCGGCCCGTCGATCACGACGAGCGTCCCGGAGTCGGCCAGGTCCCAGCCCGCGGCGCGGGCGGCCTCGATGGCCCGGGCCCGCCCGGCCGGGCAGTAGGGGTCGGCGAACGGGACGTGCACCGCGCCCCGCTCCTCGTAGAAGGTCTGGCTGCGGCCGGTGGTCCGGTCCACGATCTGGTCCGGGATGGCCAGTCGGCCGGGGCCGTGCGCGGGGTTCAGCGAGCCCACCGCGGTCGGGGCCACGATCTGGCGGACGCCGAGCGACCGAAGCGCCCACAGGTTCGCCCGGTACGGGATCTTGTGCGGGGGGAAACGGTGGTCGCGGCCATGCCGGGGCACGAACGCCACCTTGCGGCCGGCCACCTCTCCGGTCACGATCGGGTCGCTGGGCACCCCGTACGGGGTGTCCACGCTGACCTCGTCGGCGGATTCCAGGAACTCGTAGAACCCGGATCCGCCGATCACGCCGATGTCGGCGCGGGCCAGGTTGGGCAGGCGCGCCCCGGCGCTGCCGACCTCAGAAGGATGATTCACGACGTCTGCGGGTTGACTCACGCGCACAGGGTAGCGAGCGGCTGCGGCCTAAGCGGCCGGCGCCGAGCTCTTGCTGCCCTTCCTGCCCGAAGCCCCAGAGCCGGCGCCGGAGCCGGAGCCGGATGAGGACGACGACGAACCCGACGAGCCCGGCCCCGACCCCGAGCCCGACCCGGAAGACGAGGACGACGAGGAGGACGACGACGAATCCGACGAGCCCGAGCCGGACCCGGACGACCCGGAGTCCTTGGACGACCCGGACGACGAGTCTGACGACGCCGAACCGGCCGGCTCCTTGTCCTTCTTGGCGGAACCGTCGCTGGACGAGACCTTCCGGCTGTCGTTGCGGTAGAAGCCGGACCCCTTGAACACGATGCCCACGGGCGAGAACACCTTGCGCAGCCTGCCGCCGCAGACCGTGCACACGGTCAGCGGGTCATCGGTGAACTTCTGCACGACCTCGACCTGCTCGCCGCATTCAGTGCAGGTGTACTGGTAGGTCGGCACGATCTCTCCTCTTGTGGCCTGAGGGGCAGTCCTTAGCACTCCCCGTCCACGACTGCTAAATGGTAGCTCATCCCCCACGCCGGCCTGGTCATTCCCGGGGCAGGCGCGTGATCCCCGCGGAAGGCCGGGCGACCATGCGAACCCGCTGGTCATGCTGGCCGGAAGGCACGTGCGGGAGGAACTCGCTGTCGTACAGCAACGCCACGGTGGGCACCGGTGTTCCGACCCGGGCCAGGGCCCGGTCGTAGCTGCCGCCGCCGCGGCCGAGCCGCATCCCCGAGTGATCGACCGCGACCGCGGGCACCAGCACCAGGTCGGCGCTGCTGATCGCCCCGGCCCCGCGCGGCGGCTCGACAGGCTCCGCGAGCCCCCGCGGGCCGGGCTGCAGCGAATCCGGGCCCTCGTAGGAGGCCCAGTCCAGGTCGCCGTCCGGGAGCAGGATGGGCAGCAGCACGTAGCTGCCCCGCTTCCACAGCGCGAACAGCAGCCCGTGGGTCTCCGGCTCGCTGCCGACCGAGTAGTACGCGGCGACCGTCCCGGCCATCTGGGTCTCGGGCAGGGACAGGATCGCGTCCCTGATGTCGCGGCCGGCCCCGGCTCGCCCGGCCGGGGTGAGCTGCCGCCGGGCGGTCAACAGCCGCGCCCGCAGCGCGGCCTTGTCCTGGTTAAGCGCACTGCCGGCGGGAAGTGGAGCCTCACGCGCGTTCACGCTGTGAGGTTACTGTGAGATTGCCGATAGCGGCCCGCCCAGACGCGGGCCCGGATCATGCCCGCCGTCCCGGCCGACTAGGGTACGAAGATGCCTGACAGCATCGCGACGAAGGTCACGAAGGCGGTCGTGCCCGCGGCGGGCCTGGGAACCCGGTTCCTGCCCGCCACCAAGGCGACCCCCAAGGAAATGCTGCCCGTGGTGGACAAGCCCGCCATCCAGTACGTGGTGGAGGAGGCGGTCACCGCCGGGCTCGACGACGTGCTGCTCATCACGGGGCGGAGCAAGCGGTCCATCGAGGATCACTTCGACCGCAACTACGAGCTCGAGGAAGCCCTCATCGCCAAGGGCGACAAGGAGGGGCTGGCCCTCATCCGCGAGCCCTACGAGCTCGCCACCGTGCACTACGTCCGCCAGGGCGACCCCAAGGGCCTCGGCCACGCGGTGTCCTGCGCGGCCAAGCACGTCGGCCACGAACCGTTCGCGGTGCTCCTGGGCGACGACTTCATCCACCCGGACGACCGGCTGCTGCAGCGGATGCTCGAGGTCCGGGAGCAGCGTGGCGGATCGGTCGTGGCGCTGATGGAGGTCGAGTGGGAGCAGGTGTCCAGCTACGGCACCGCCGCGATCGAGGCGACCGGCGAGGACGACGTAGTCCGGATCACCGACCTGGTCGAGAAGCCGGCCCCGGACGACGCGCCTAGCAACTGGATCATCATCGGCCGTTACGTGTGTGACCCCGCGGTGTTCGGGGTGCTGGAGAAGACCCCACCGGGCCGCGGCGGCGAGATCCAGCTCACCGACGCGCTGAAGACCCTGGCGGGGATGGACGCGGCCGACGGCGGCGGCGTGTACGGCGTGCTGTTCCGCGGCCGCCGCTACGACACCGGCAACAAGGTCGACTACCTGCGCACCCTGATCCAGTTCGCGGTCGAGCGGCCCGACGTGGCCGAGGAGTTCGTGCCCTGGCTCCGCAAGTACCTCGACAACCTGCCGTGACCCACCAGGGGCCGTGCGGGTCCCACGCGGACCCGCCGCTGGTGCCCGTCGAGCAGCACCTGGCCGACGTGCTCGCGGCCATCCGCCCGGTCGAGCCGGTCTGGGTCCCGCTGGCGGGCGCCCACGGCAGCGTGCTGGCCGAGCACGTCACGGCCGGCACACCGCTGCCGTCGTTCGACAACTCGGCCATGGACGGCTACGCGGTACGGGCCGCCGACCTGGCCGGGGCCCGCGCCGACGCGCCGGTCACGCTGCCGGTCCGCGGTGAGATCGCGGCCGGCGACACCGGCGATTACCGGGTCGAGGCGGGAACCTGCCTGCGGATCACTGGACCACGCGGTCCGCCACCGCGGCGACGACGTGGCCGAAGACGAGGTCCTGCTCCCCCAGGGCACCCTGATCGGCCCGGTCCAGATGGCCCTGCTGGCCGCGTCCGGCCAGGGCGAGGTGCTGGCCCGCACGCTGCCCCGGGTCGCGGTCATCTCGACCGGCAACGAGCTGGTCGAGCCCGGCACGCCCCTGATCCCCGGCCAGATCTGGGAGTCCAACAGCTTCATGCTGGCCGCGGCGTGCCGCAGGGCCGGCGCGACCGTCCGCCGGCACCGCCTCCGCGATGACCCGGCCGTGGTGCTCAGCACCCTGGAAGGCCTGCTCGCCGACGCCGACCTGCTGATCACCAGCGGCGGGGTGAGCATGGGCGGCGAGCACGACGTGGTCAAGGCCGCCCTGTCGAAGCTGGGCACGATCACGTTCCGCAAGGTCGCCATGCAGCCCGGGATGCCGCAGGGCTTCGGGGTGCTCGGCCCGGACCGGACCCCGATCTTCACGCTGCCCGGCAACCCCGTCAGCGCGTACGTGTCGTTCGTCCTGTTCGTGCAGCCCGCGCTCGATGCCCTGAAAAACTATTCTCCGCAACGAAAACCGTCCGCCGAGGCGGCCCTCACCCAGGGTGTGCGTTCCCCGAGGGGCCGCCGGTCGTACTTGCGGGGCGTGCTGGATGACGCGCAGGAGACCGTGGTCCCGCTGACCGGGCAGTCCTCCCACCAGCTCGGCGCGCTCGCCCAGGCCAACGCGCTGATCATCGTGCCGGAGGACGTCACCCGGCTGGAGGCCGGCGAGGGCGTCGACGTAATGTGCCTGCCATGACGGGTACCAGCGCCGGAGGTGGCCAGTTCGAGGATGGGCCGGGCACCACGGACGCGCCCCGGCTCTCGCACCTGGACCACTCCGGGCATGCCCGGATGGTCGACGTGTCGGGCAAGGACGTGACCGCCCGGCAGGCTCGTGCGTCCGGCCGCGTGCTGCTGTCCGATAAAGCCGTTAGGGCGCTTCGGGCGGGTGAGGTCCCGAAGGGCGATGCGGTAGCGGTGGCGCGGATCGCCGGAATCCAGGGCGCGAAGAAGACCCCGGACCTGATCCCGCTGTGCCACCCGATCGGGCTGCACGCGGTCACGGTCGAGCTGTCCGTGGACGATGACGGGGTGTCGATCACGGCGACCGCGCGGACCGCGGACCGGACCGGGGTCGAGATGGAGGCGCTGACGTCGGTGACCGTGGCGGCGCTGGCGCTGATCGACATGATCAAGGCGGTCGATCCGGCGGCGGTGATCACGGACGTGCGGGTGGACGAGAAGACCGGCGGCAAGACCGGGGTGTGGCGGAGGCCATGAGCGACGCCTGGAGTGCCGCGACGGACGGCGGGACGACCCGCGGCCCCGTGATCCGGGCGCTGGCCATCACGGTGTCGAACCGGGCGTCGGCCGGGGTGTACGAGGACAAGTCCGGGCCGGTGCTGGCCGGGCTGCTGGCCGAGGCCGGGTGCGCGGTGGACGGCCCCCTGGTGGTCCCCGACGGCGACCCGGTCGAGCAGGCCCTGCTGGACGGGGTGGCCTCCGGCTACCGGGTGATCGTGACGACCGGCGGCACGGGCCTCACCCCCGGCGATCTCACCCCGGAAATGACCCGGAAGGTCATAGACCGGGAAATACCCGGCATAGCGGAATCGATCCGGGCCGCGGGGGTCGCGGCCGGGATCCCCTCGGCCATGCTGTCCCGCGGCCTGGCGGGCCTGGCCGGTGACGTCCTCATCGTTAACCTCCCAGGGTCGAGCGGCGGGGTGAAAGATGGCATGCGGGTGCTCACCCCCGTCCTCACCCACGCCGTTGACCAGGCACGGGGCGGAGATCACCCGCGCAGTGGGTGATCGACCGGGTCGCGGCCGGGCATCACCGGGCATAACCGGCGGGACCGGGTAGCTGGGTTCATTGCGTTACAGGGGCGTTCTGATCGGGTGTCCGCGTAGCGTTCTGATCGCAAACGGGGGAATGATGGGCCACGTGGGACGAATGCGCGGCTGGCCAGTCACGATCGTGGAGCCGGCTCTCCTGGACGCGCCGATCGCGCTGCGGCCGGTGCGCGCCCGGGACGCGACGACCTGGCGGGACTCCCGCGTGCGGAACGCGGACTGGCTGCGCCCCTGGGAACCCACCAACCCCGAGACCCCGCTGTACCGCTCCACGATCAGCCCGTACCTGTCCATGGCCCGCACGATGCGCCGGGAGGCCCGCCAGGGCCTGGCCCTGCCCTGGGTGATCACCTACGGCGGCCAGTTCGCGGGACAGCTGACGGTGGGCAGCATCGTCTGGGGGTCCGCCCGGACCGCCCAGGTCGGGTACTGGATCGACGAGGCGTTCGCGGGGCGCAATGTGACTCCGACGGCGCTGGCGATGGCCCTGGATCATTGTTTCTTCGTGGTCGGGCTGCATCGCGTGGAGGCCAGCATCCGGCCGGAGAACCAGGCGTCCCGCCGGGTCGTGGAGAAGCTCGGGTTCCGCGAGGAGGGGCTGCGGCGCCGGTACCTGCACATTGACGGGGCCTGGCGGGATCACCTCTGCTACGCGATGACGGTCGAGGATGCGTCCGGTGGGCTGCTGCCCCGGTGGCGCAACGAGTTGTCGGCGCGGAGGGCCTCGGCCGGCTGATCCCTGAGAGTGACCGGTCCTGGGGGCTCCCGGGGCCGGTCCGGCGGGCCCGGCGGCTCCCGGGCCGGGGTCCCGGGCCGGTACTGCGGGGCTTCCGGGGCCGGTCCGGCGGGCCCGGCGGCTCCCGGGCCGGGGTCCCGGGCCAGGGGTCCCGGGCCAGGGGTCCCGGGCCAGGACTGCGGGGCTTCCGGGGCCGGGAGTTCCTAATCTGACTCGTGATCTCACGACACACCGCGTCTAATACTGTTCATCCCCAGCGCTGACCCATACCGTGCGTCACGTGAGCAAGCCCGCCACGCGGCTATCCATGCGTGCCTTCAGGCAGTGCGTGGCCCCGTGCCGGGCTGATACCAGCCGGGCGGCCCGGGGGGCGGCCCCTGGGGCGGTCCCTGGCGTGGCCCTCGGCTTGGCCGCGGCTTCGGGGGTGGCCCGGTGAGCAGCGCCATCCTCTACTTCGCGATCGTGGCCATCTGGGCCGGGGTCCTCATGCCCCGCTGGCTCCGCCCCGGCCGCCGGCGCCGGTACGAGGTCACCGAGCACTTCGAGATGCACACCGAGGTCTACGAGACCGAGGCCATGCCCAAGATCCGGGGCCAGAAGCCGCCCCAGCCGGCGGTGACGGAGCGCGAGGTCACGATCGAGGAAGAGATCACCTGGACCGAGGAGGACGCCGCCGAGCGGCGCGCCAACATCCTCAAGGCCCGCCGCCGCATGCTCGGCACGCTCGTGGCCCTCACGCTGATCGCGTTCGTGATCGCGGTGGCGCACGTCGCCGCGATCTGGGTCGTGGTCCCGCCTGCGGTGATGCTGGGCGGCTTCGTGTTGCTGCTGCGTGAGGCCGCCCGCAGCGACCGTGAGCAGGCCGGGAGGCTGGCCCATGCCGCGGAAGTGCGCCGCTCGCGGTCCGAGGCCGGGTCCGGGCACCAGGCCGCTCCGGTGACCGCTGAGCCTCTTGAGCGCGTGGTCAGCAAGCCCGTGGCGCCGGACACGGCGGAGCAGGCCGAGCCGGTGGTGGAGGTCGTGGCCTACTCCGCCGAGATCATCGACATCTCCGAGCGGGTCGGCGACCAGTTCTACGACCAGTACACCGACGCCGCCAACCGCGCCGTAGGCGACTGAGCTTGCAGGAGCCGGTCCCCTCCCCGCCAACTCATGATCACGTTCACTAGGGGGCGCCATGTGGCAGATATTGACCGACGATCACGGTCGCAGCCCTTGCGCTCAGCGCGGCGGGGGCTGGGCCGGGCTTGAGGGGCGGGGGGCGCTGGGCGCACGGGGAGGCCTGAGTCTTTGCTAGGCTGACACGCGTTCCAGGGGCTGTAGCGCAGTCCGGTAGCGCACCTCGTTCGCATCGAGGGGGTCAGGGGTTCAAATCCCCTCAGCTCCACCCTGAGGTCTTCACGTTTCACCAGGCTCCATGTTCACGTTTGGCTCTGACATTTTCGGCTGCCAGGGGATGCATGGGCCTGACTGGCCTGAATTGATCTTGTGCGCGGTGCTGCGCGGGCGTGTGCAGGGTTCCTGGACTGG
>WNGB01007883.1_pt1 | contig 15232 bp, 11 predicted proteins | sample 5400681 | NCBI WGS metagenome assembly WNGB01 (sample SAMN13153367, study PRJNA577476) | soil metagenome | isolation source: 115 cm soil or saprolite under grassland replicate 2 | place: USA:California | collected 2016-06-15
TTCGTGGCCCTCTTCCGGCACAAAGAGACGATCGACGTCAACAAGATCAACCTGTTGAAGTGGTGAGATGACCGCGAGCATCCCTCTCTGGCTCGTTCCGGCGCTGCCGCTGGCGGGGTTCCTCGTCAACGGGCTCGCGGGCAAGAAGCTGGGCAAGAGCTTCGTGTCGGCGGCCGGCGTCGGCTCGGTCGGTCTCGCGACGGTCGCCGCCTCCGCGCGCCTCATTCCCTTCTTCGCGGGCGACCACTCCGCGGTCGTCGAGAGAATCGCTCCCTGGTTCTCGGCGGGCGGGTTCTCCGCGGAACTGGCGATGCGCCTGGATCCCCTCTCTGCCCTGATGACGTCCTTCGTCACGTTCGTCGGCTTCTGGATCCACGTCTACTCGGTCGGCTACATGCGCCACGACGAGACGGAGGCCGGCTACGCGCGCTACTTCGCGTACTTGAACCTGTTCCTGTTCGCGATGTTGATCCTGGTGCTCGCGCAGAACTTCGTGCTGATGTTCGTCGGCTGGGAGGGCGTGGGCCTCTGCTCGTATCTGCTGATCGGCTACGACTACGAGCGGCAGTACGCCGCCGACGCGGGAAAGAAGGCTTTCGTCGTCAACCGCATCGGGGACTTCGGATTCCTGCTCGGTATGTTCGGGCTCTTCTCGCTTTTCTCCTCCCTCGACTTCGACCGCGTCTTCACGGCCGCCGCCGCCGATCCCGGCAGGTACGCGCCGTACCTCACGCTCGTCAGCCTCTGCCTTTTTCTGGGCGCGGTCGGCAAGTCAGCGCAGGTTCCGCTCTTCGTCTGGCTCCCCGACGCGATGGCGGGACCGACTCCCGTCTCGGCGCTCATCCACGCCGCCACGATGGTGACGGCGGGTGTCTACATGGTCGCGCGGTGCAACGTCCTCTTCCGCCTGGCGCCCGGGGCGATGGCTGTCGTCGCGGTCATCGGAGCCGTCACCGCGATCTTCGCCGGCATCATCGCGGTGGCGCAGAACGACATCAAGAAGGTGCTCGCCTATTCGACGGTCTCGCAGCTCGGCTACATGTTCCTGGCCTGCGGCGTCGGGGCCTACGTCGCCGGCATGTTCCATGTCCTGACGCACGCCTTCTTCAAGGCTTGCCTGTTCCTGGGCTCCGGATCGGTCATCCACGCCATGGGAGGCGAGCAGGACATGCGCAGGATGGGAGGCCTGAAGTCGAAGCTCCCGATCACGTACTGGACTTTCTTGATCGCCACGCTCGCCATCGCGGGCATCCCGCCTCTGGCGGGGTTCTTTTCCAAGGACGCGATCCTGGGAAGCGTCTTCGAGCACGGACATTACATCCTCTGGGCAATCACGCTCTTCACGGCCGGGCTAACGGCCTTTTACATGTTCCGCCTTGTTTCGCTGACGTTCGAGGGGAGCTTCCGCGGCACCCCCGAGCAGGAACACCACCTGCACGAATCCCCTCCTTCGATGACGGCGCCGCTCGTGATCCTGGCCATCCTGTCTTTCGTCGGAGGCTGGATCGGACTGCCCAGGGTCTTCGGAGAGAATCTCGACCGCTTCACTGCGTTTCTCTCCCCCATTCTTCTGCCACTCTCTTTGACCGAGAGCGCCGAGCGGGGGGGCCCCTCCCCCGGCGTCGAATGGCTGCTGATGGGCGTCTCGGTCGCCGCGGCCGTGGCGGGTCTGCTTCTGGCCCGCAGCTGGTATGTCCGGCGGGAGGGGCGCGTCCCCGCTAGAATCGCCGCGTCCTTCCCGGCGGCCTACACGCTCGTCGCCGAGAAGTTCCGCGTCGACGAGCTGTACGACCTTCTCTTCGTCCGTCCCTTCGACTGGCTGGCGCGAGCGCTCTGGAAAGTCGTGGACGTGCTGGTGATCGACGGGATCCTGAACGCCGGAGCCTTCCTGGTGGAGCTCGTCGGCGACCTGCTTCGGTTTCTCCAGACGGGCAATGTGCGCAATTACGCACTGGGGCTTTTTCTCGGCTTGATCGCGCTGATGCTCTTCGTGATCGGGGCGGTTTAGGAAGAAGTCATGAGTTGTGAGCCGGAGCCGATCGCACGCGATGAGTGACCTCATCGGCCATCATCTGGTCTCCCTCGTGGTCTTTGTGCCGTTGGCGGGAGCGGCGCTCCTGCTCTTCTTTCCGGAATCGCAGGCGAAGGCAGCGAAATGGTTCGCGCTGGCGGTCTCAGTCGTGGAATTCGGGCTGTCGGTTCCTCTCTGGACACGATTCGCGATCAGCGAGTCGGGATTCCAGTTCTCGGAACGGATGGCCTGGATTCCGTCGCTGGGGATCTCCTACTCGGTCGGGATCGACGGCATCTCGCTCGTGCTGATCCTCTTGACGACGCTCCTGACGCCGGTATCGCTCCTCTTCTCTGTCACGCACGTCGAGAAGAGCGTGCGCGCCTTCTCGATCGCCTTCCTCGTGCTGGAGACCGGAATGATCGGGAGTCTCGCCGCGCTCGACCTCGCTCTCTTCTACGTCTTCTGGGAAGTGATGCTCGTCCCGATGTATTTCATCATCGGCATCTGGGGAGGCGCGCGACGCATCTACGCCGCCATGAAGTTCTTTCTCTTCACGATGGCGGGGAGCCTCCTGATGTTCCTCGCGATCCTGTACCTGGCGGTGCGCCATCGCGCCTCGACAGGGACCTGGTCCTTTCTGCTCGCGGATCTCACGCGCCTCGATCTCCCCGCCTCGACACAGGCGCTCCTCTTCTTCGCCTTCGCCCTCGCCTTCGCCATCAAGGTGCCGGTCTTCCCGCTCCACACCTGGCTCCCCGACGCGCACACCGAGGCCCCGACGGCGGGTTCCATCATCCTCGCGGGCGTGCTGCTGAAGCTCGGCGTTTATGGTTATCTGCGCTTCGCGCTGCCGCTCTTCCCCGATGCCGCGATGCATTACGCGCCCTGGCTCGGTGTGCTCGGCGTCATCGGAGTGATCTATGGGGCGATGGTCGCCTATGCGCAGAAGGACATGAAACGCCTGGTCGCCTACTCCTCGGTCTCGCATCTGGGGCTCGTCGTGATCGGCATCGGAGCCTTCACGGCGACGGCCCTCTCCGGCTCGATCCTCCAGATGATCAACCACGGGCTTTCGACGGGTGCGCTCTTCCTGCTGGTCGGCGTCCTGTACGAGCGCCGCCACACCCGCGAGATCTCGGCCTACGGCGGGATCGCGGGCATCGTTCCCGTGACGACGGCGCTGTTTGTGATTGCGACGCTGTCGTCGATCGGCCTGCCGGGATTGAACGGCTTCGTCGGGGAGTTCCTGATTCTCGTCGGGACCTGGACCTCGCCGCACCGGTGGTGGTCGGTCGCGGCGGCCACGGGGGTCATCCTCTCCGCGGTCTACATGCTCTCGCTCGTCCAGCGCGTTTTCTGGAACCCGCTGGTCCACCAGGAGAACCGCTCGATTCCGGAGATCCGCCGGAGCGAGCTGTTTGCGGCGTCTGTCCTGGTCGTCTTGATGGTCTGGATCGGCGTCCGGCCCAACGACGTGCTCTCCCGTCTCGGGCCATCCGTCGAGGCGGTGCAGCGCTCCGTCGAGCGCAGAACAGCCTCCCTGCCGTGTCATCCCTTCCCTCAGAATGACAAGGCGCGGATCTCGCAATGAGTGTCCTCCAGTTCGGAGCGCAGGACCTCGCGGCGATCGCGCCGGAGATCGTGCTGGCGGGCGTGGGCGGCCTGATCGTCCTGCTCGACGCTTTCGCGCCTTCGACACGGCGCTGGTTCGCGACGCTGTCGCTCGCCGCGGTCGCCGGGTCTCTCTATTTCCTTCTGCGGGCGCCCCTGGGAACGACGTTCGCCGGCCGCCTGGACACCTCGGCGCTGACCGAAGCCATTGGACTCTTTCTGGGCTCGACCGCCGCCGTCGCGATTCTCGTGGCGAAGCCGTACCTGGCGCGCACGGGCGAAGAGAAGGGAGAGTTTTACGCGCTGCTCCTCTGGGGCCATCTCGGCGTTTCCCTCATGACCCGGGGGCTCGACCTGCTCACGATCTTCATCGGCCTGGAGACTCTTTCCCTCTGCTTCTATGTCCTCGCCGCCTTCTTCCGCGGGATCGAGGCCTCCTCCGAGGCTGGCTTGAAGTACTTTCTGACCGGCGCTCTGGGCTCGGCCTTCACGGCCTACGGCATCGTCTTCCTCTTCGGCAAGAGCGGCAGTGTGAAGATTTCGTCGCTGGCCCAGCCGGGGCTTGCCGGCGATCCGCTCGTGATCCTCGCCCTGCTCCTTCTCCTCGTCGGGTTCGGGTTCAAGATGTCGCTCGCGCCGTTTCATGGATGGGCTCCGGACGTCTACCAGGGAATGCCCACGCCCGCCGTGGCGTATCTCTCGGTTGCGCCCAAAGGCGCCAGCCTGCTTGTGCTGTATCGGGTCCTGACGGCGGTCTTTCAGGAAGGAATGCCCGACCGCTTCCGCGCGGGTGTGGCCGCGCTCGCGATTCTCTCGATGACTCTGGGCAATGTCGTCGCGCTGGCGCAGCGCGACGTGAAAAGGCTCCTCGCCTACTCGGGGATCGCGCATATGGGATACGTCACGATCGCGCTCGCCGTTTTCGGCGCGGATTCCCTCGCCGCCGTCATCGTCTATTTCTTCGCCTATCTCGTTTCCAACGCCGGCGCGTTCGCCGCGGTGGCGGCGCTGTACCGCGACGAGACGAAGCCCCACCCCATCGGGCTTCTCGCCGGCGAGGGGCGGCGCTCCCCCTTTCCCGCCGCCGTCTTCGCGCTCTGTCTCTTCTCGCTCGCCGGAATACCGGCGACTGCGGGCTTCATCGGGAAGTTCTTCGTCTTCAAGGCGGCCATCGAGCGGGGCCTTTACGCACTGGCGGTCATCGGGGTCTTGAACAGCCTGATCTCCATCGGTTACTACTTGAAGGTCGTCTACCTGATGTACATGCGGGAGACCGTCGAGCCGGAGGGCCCGCCGCCGATGGCCATCGCCGACCGGCTGGCGCTGTCTCTCTGCGCCGCCGGGATTCTCATCCTCGGTATCTTCCCCGCTGCTCTCTGGGACCTGGCGCGCCGCGCCGCGCAAACTCTCCCGTTCGCCTCCCCATGACACAAGGTTTCCGAGCCCGATCCTAATTAAATAAGGAATCACTTAGAAAACTCCTTAATTAATATTGCTCTGACTGGAGAGGCATCCAATTCTCTAAAGAAGAGGGGTAGCGCGACCAGAGTATAGGCTCCCGGAGAAGCCTCGGACAGGTCGAGGCTTTCGAGGATCGCGACGCCGCGGGAAAGCAGCGTTTTGTGGACCGGCAGGTCCGCTGCGTCCTCGGGATCCACGGACATCGCGTCGGTCCCGACGAGCAGGGCTCCCCTCTCCGCCAGCCGCAGGGCGGCCAGGGGTGACAGAAAGGCTCTCCCACCCGTCCGGAGCAGAACCCGCGGGGTCCCGAAGCAAGGGCGCGGCAAGGCGTCCGGCCCAATCTCGCCGCGGCCCGGCAGATCCACGACCCGCGCGGGGCCCATAAACGCTCCAAGCGCCAGCCGCCCGATCGGCGCGGCGTCCGGCATCACATGCGAGGGGGCATCCACGTGGGTGCCCACGTGAGCGCTCATCGTGAAGCATGTGGACTCGAAGAGCGTTCCTTCGATGAGCCTCGCGGTCGAGCGCCACCGGAAGGGAACGTCCCCCGGCCAGACAGGCGTCTTCTCATCGATGCGCCGCGAGATGTCCAGGATCTTCAGCGCATCCGGCGGACCGTCTTCTTGTTCGCGTAGCGTTCGGCCACGTGGGGGTCGTACCCGCGGTGGCGCGGGTTTGTCGTGACTTCGCGGTACTCGGCGTCGCATCGGTAGCAGATCGTAACCGGACGGACCCTCGCGGCGACAATCCAATCCACGACGACCGTCGCGAGGAGCACCGGCGTAAACCAGATCCAGCCCAGCTTCCACCCGACCAGGAGCGCGATGGCCAGAGAGATCCCCATGAAGAGGCATCCCAGACGCTGGTCGAAGTCCTTCTGAAGAAAGAAGGCGCGGTTGCCGCAGAAGGCGCAGAGCTCGACGCCGTGCTCGCCGAGAACGCCAGAGAAGCTAACCGAGAAAGAGCGGCCACACTTGCCGCATACGAATGATCCCTCTTCGCCGGCGCCATGCTCGCGGCTCGCCATGCAGGAGGGGCAGTAGGTACGGGCCTTCACGCAGCCGAATGTATCCGAATCACTCCGGGTTCCTGTCGCGGCGCCAGCGACGGCATCCCCCTTCCCTCCACCGGATCGCCCCCGGGAGGACTTCTCCGGCTTCTCGGGTACTACGGAAATGCTCCAAGACCCTGCCGCCTCTCCCACCGAGCTTCCTCTTCGCCCGGCAGTCCCACCCTTGGCGCTTCTCGTTTTGCTCCCGCCGGCTGCGAAGCTGCCTCCACCGGCAGGCCAGGAGCTTTTCTTCCTCCGGTGCAGTCCGGACTCACTAGGATGGAAACGACAGGGCGTCCCAGGTTCCTGGGAGACCCCCATGCCCGCATGCCCCGCTCTTAGACCCCGGTGGAACCTCAGCGCCAGGCTATCTTCGGCGCCTCGGTGCTGCCTTCCGCGCAAGCGCGACGGCGTCGGCTTCCACCACTGCTCCCATTTCGGGGCTCAATCACGCAGCCTGCGAGCTCGCTGTCTACGCCTCGCAGCGCGGCTCTCGCCACAACCACGCAAGACTCGCTTCCGGCTGGCGGCCAACCTTTGCCGGGCGGGTACGCTCACCCGCCGGGCCTCGCAAGAAGGTTCTAAGATGTCTTCCGCGTTCTACATCTCTTCCTCCTTCTCCAGGCTTATCCTGGCGCACCGCGCCGCGCAAGCGCGGAGCGACGCGCTACGCGGGAAACCCCGTCGCCACGGTCAGGTAGGAGGAGAGCAATTCGCCGATCAGAACGAAGACGAGCGCGACGTAGAGCAGGCCCGTGGCCGCTTGATTGGATCTCATGTCGGCCGTCTTCCAGATGAAATAGGAGAGCGCGAGCGGGCCCACGATCCCCCAGAGGATCCGGAAGAGAAAAAAGAGCGCGTCCCGCTCCAGCGACAGGAGCGACGCGAGGCCCTCTCTTCTGGGCGCGATCACGACCGCGGTGGCGAGCAGCGCGGCACGGCTGATGGCGAGCACCGCGAAAAGCGCCGCCCCCCGGGCGAGCAGCCGAAAAGAGAGTGAACGAGAGATCAGATACCAGTGACCGAGGTTCATCGTCAGGAGGACGGCTCCAAGGAACAACCCTCCCAGCAGCGCCCCGGCGGCCGTCCAGACGTTCCCGTAAGGACGGGGAGCGTGAAGCGCGACCCGCCACAGAGAGCCTGCGGCGCACAGAGCGCCGGCCGCCAGAACAGGCCGGGCGGAGAGGGCTCTTCCGGCTTGCGCCGCTGCCGTGTAGAGCAGAAGTAGCGACGCCGCGATCCCGTTCGCGATCCCGGGCAGGCCGGCCGGGTGAACCAGCGCGCCGAGCAGGAGAAAGAGGAATGCCAGCGCTCCATGAAGTGAGAAGAAGCCCTTTCCGAGAGTCCGCGGCGGAAAGAAGAGCAGCAACAAGGCAGTCCCCGCGCCGGCTTCCAGCAAGAAGAGTCCCATTCCGCCGAGAGCCATCGCGCGATATTAGTCCTTGGTCCTTAGTCCCTGGTCCGTGGTCGATGGTGCCTTCATCAGGACGACCAAGGACTCAGGACCACGGACTAAGGACTCCGTCTTTCCGCGGCGACGAGGATCTCCTCGGCAATCCTGTCCACGTGCGCGGTCAGTCCGTGATCGCCCTGGGGGATCTCGACGAAGCGCGACCCTTCGCGAAGCCTGCCGGACTCCTGCCAGCGGCTCCAGACGTCCCGGACGATCTCGATCGGGACGCTTTCATCCCGCCGCCCCATGATCACGATCACCGGTGTTGGCGGCGGATGCTCGTCCGCGTCCACGCGAGCCATGTCCTCGAAGAAACGGCGGTGGATGAGCAGCTCTCTTCCCTCTCCATGATGAAAGAACGCAAGCGTGTCGCCCGGGGGCAGTTTCTCGATCCACCGGCGGCCGAAACCCAGAGCCGGCGCCACCAGGACCAGCGGGGCCGCCAGAGCGGTCCGCCCAGCTTCGAGGGCGACGAGCGCGCCGAGCGAGCTGCCGACAACGACTGCGGGAAGGTGCTTCTTCAATTCCCAGACGCAGATCCTCGACATCGCGCGGAAGTCGAGCCTTTCAAAGGAAGGGATGTTCAGATCAGGCGCGATGACTCGAAAGCCGCGGGGCTGGAAGATTGCCGTCAACGCCTCGACCTTCCGCCCGCGGGGCGAAGAAGCGAAGCCGTGGAGATAAAGGATGTTTCTCAGCCTTGCCTCCGAAGCGCCGTCTCCGGCTGCCGCAGCGCTCGACCATCCGGCAGCGGCAAGGTCAAAGAGGCTAACATCCCCCTCCTCCCTCATCCCTTGCCGACCGTCCTGAACGGATCTGCCGCTTCAAGGCCGAGTCTTGAGAGATTTGGCGGGAGGAAGACGATCCTGAACCAGGCGTCCCAGACCTAGGTCCAACCATACCTAGGTCCAATGGAATCTGGCTTGGAGGCGCTTCATCATGGATAGGGAACCTCCAGCCCATGAGCTCACGAGACATTGCTTCCGTCTCCGCGTTTGCCACCCTGCGTTCATCCGATGAACAACAGGGCGGGGCTGATCCTCTGGCCGTGGTCATCGCGAGTCCCCGATCTGATCTTCGCGACCAACTCAAGGAATATCTTCAAGGCACTTATCCCATCCACGAGGTCTCCCATTGGGAATCCCTGGACAGGACGATTTCGAGACTGAATCCGGGCGTGGTGCTGCTGGACGCGGAGCTTCTCCATTCGAGCGGAATCACCGACCTTTCGATCATTCGCCGCATCGCCCGAAAGGCGCGGATTATCGTGATTTCTCCCTCTTCGAATGACAGGGAGGGCATCGCGGGCCTCAAGGCGGGCGCCCGCGGCTATTGCGAGAGAAAAATCGAGGGACCGCTGCTGCGAAAGGCTGTCGACCGCGTTCGCGACGGCGAAATCTGGGCCGAGCGGCGATTGATCCCGCTGCTCGTCGAGCAATGCATGCTGCACCCGGAGGAGCTCTCCGAACTGCCCGTCCGGTCCGACGGACGTCTTGCCCTGCTGACCCCGCGTGAGCGCGAGATTGCCCGGCTCATCGGCGGGGGCGCGAGCAATCGGGACATCGCCACGCGGCTGTTCGTCAGCGAAGGAACGGTCAAGGCGCACCTGACGGCCATTTTTCGCAAGTTGGGGTTCTCCGACCGCCTCCAGCTCGGGCTTTTTCTCGCCAAACCCGGTCTGAAGGCCCGGAGCCGTCATTGACTTCTCTGTCGGGTCGCGCGCACGCCTGAGCCCCGGCGCGGATGTCCCTGCCCTGGGCACTGGGAGGAAGAGCATCGAGGGAGCGGGAGCGGCCCCGAACCGACCCTGGCCCCTCGTCCCACGAAGTGTGCTAAGATCTTCAGCCATCGAAAGAAGGAGGGTGGGTGTAATGAAAAGGTGCGTGCTGCTTGTATTCTTGCTGCCTCTCGCATTCCAATCCCAGGTCTCGGCCCAGGTCACGACCGGTCTCGCGATAACGAAGACCTGTCCCCCTACCGCGCCGCCCAGCACCGCGTTCCAGTGTACTTTCACGGTTCAGAACCAGGATCCAGCCAATACCGTCATCAACCTCGCTGTTACGAACCAGGTTCCTTTTCCGGGCGGCCCGATCGTGCCCATCCAATGCGAATTTCCCACCGGCACCCCTGTGACGACGCTCCAGCCTTTTGGCACCTCGGGAGATACCTGCGCTGGCACCATAAACGAGACTTCGCCTCCCTGCGATCCGGCCGGCGTTCTCCTCACCGATCAAGTCGCCGCCACGGGCACGGACACGAACGGCGGCGGCACCCCACTTCCGGTATCGGCCACCACCACGAACACGGTCCAGATTCCGGCCTGCACGCCCACGCCGACCAACACCCCGACGAACACGCCGACCAATACGCCGACCAACACCCCGACGGATACGCCAACCAACACCCCGACGAACACGCCGACCAATACGCCTCCCGCGAGCTTCACCCCGACGCCAGGGGTATTCACGCCGACACCGGGAGTCGTAGTGCCCACGCTGTCCGAATCAGGGTTGCTGGCGCTGGGACTGCTGCTGGCAGGATTGGGCTACGTTCTGTTGCGGAGGAGCCAGGGCTAATCTGATCTGACAGATCGCGCATCACCGACGGGTTCGGACGGCCGAGGCCGTTCGACCAATCCCACACGAGGGCCGGCTTCAACGCCGGCCCTCGTTCTTGACGACGCCTGGACAGAGACTCGAAGGGAGTTCTGCCCGCACCCGTCACGGTGCTTTCCGGGTTTCGAGGAGGCGCCACCCGGTCTTCCTTTCCGGCTTCGGAATTGCTCGCTTGCACGAGGCGTGCGACTTTCCTAAGCTGCCGATCGGGAGCGACAACATGAGCTCGCGTTTGCCTCTCGCGCCGGTCGTGTCTTTCTTTCTGGCCGCGGCGTCTTCGCTGCAAGCGGCTGACAACCGCCCGGTGATGCTCGACGTGGACGCGCGCGAAGCGCCAAGGAAAATCTTTCACGCGAAACTGACTTTTCCGGCGGTGCCGGGTCCCTTGACCCTCGCCTATCCGAAGTGGATTCCAGGCGAGCACGGCCCGACGGGGCCTATCGCGGATCTGGTCGGGCTCAAGTTTTCCGCGGACAAGAATCCGATTCCCTGGAAGCGGGACCCCGCGGACATGTATCTCTTCAGCGTGGAAGTCCCTCCGGGAGCGCAGTCGGTCGAGGCGGCACTCGAATATGTCTCGCCGGCCGAGACGAGCGGCTTTTCCTCCGGCTCTTCCGCGACGGCGAACCTCACGCTGATCTCCTGGAACCAGCTTCTTCTCTATCCGGTGGACAGGAAGCCGGACAAGATCTCGTTCGCGGCCTCTCTGCGGCTGCCGGCAGGGTGGCAGTGGGCGGGCGCGCTTGATGCCGCCGGGCAATCGGCGGAAGAGATCCGGTTCGAGCCTGTTTCGCTTGCGACGCTCGTCGATTCACCGGTCCTGGCCGGAGCTCACTTGCGCGTGATCGCTCTGACCCGGGAGCCTTCGGTCCACCGGCTCGACATCGCGGCCGACAGCGAGGCCGCTCTGGAGATGAGCTCCGAACTCGAAGCGCAATACCGCTCGCTCGTCGCCGAGACCGGCGCCCTCTACGGAACGCGGCCCTATCGCCATTACGACTTTCTGCTCACGCTCTCCGACCACACGGCCCACTTCGGCCTCGAGCACCACGAATCGAGCGACGACCGCGTAGACGAAAGGTCGCTCATCGATGCGGACCGGCGCAAGTTGATGGCGGGGCTTCTTCCGCACGAAATGACCCATTCCTGGAACGGAAAGTACCGGCGGCCGGCGGACCTCGCGATCGGGAGCTTCCAGGAGCCGATGCACGGCGATCTGCTCTGGGTTTACGAGGGGTTGACCGAGTACCTCGGGCAAGTCCTGGCCGCGCGCAGCGGCCTTCTGACTCCGCAGCAGTACCGGGAGGAGTTGGCCCTGACCGCGGCGGAGATGGATCATCAGAAGGGGCGTGCCTGGCGGCCCCTCCAGGACACGGCCGTGGCCGCTCAGATACTCTACGGAGCGCGTTCGGACTGGGCGGCCTGGCGGCGCGGCGTGGACTTCTATCCGGAGGGCGAGCTTCTCTGGCTGGAAGCCGACACGACCATCCGCCGCGAGAGCCGCGGCAAGAAGAGCCTCGACGATTTCTGCCGTCTCTTCCTCGGCGGGCAGGGCGGCGCGCCGATGGTGGTCCCATACACCTTCGACGACGTCGTCGCGACGCTCAACCGGATCCTCCCCTACGACTGGAAGAGCTTCTGGAGGACCCGCCTGGATTCGACCGGGCCCGGAGCCCCGCTGACCGGTCTCGCGGAGGGCGGCTGGAAGCTCGTCTACACACGGGAGATTCCGGACATGCAGAGAGCGGCCGAGGACACGCGCAAGATCACCGACGTGCGCTATTCGCTCGGCATTTCCGTGCACGAGGACGGCATGATTTCCGATGCCGTCCCCGAATCGCCGGCCGCCGCCGCGGGCGTGGGACCGGGAATGAAGGTCGTGGCCGTCAACGGCCGCCGCTGGAGTCCTGCGATCCTGCGCGACGCCATCGCGCGATCCGCGTCGCGTCCGATCGAGCTGCTCGTGGACAACGGAGAGTTCTTCAGAACGTTCCGGATCGACTCCGCGGGCCCCGAGCGTTATCCGCATCTCGAACGGGACACGACACGCCCCGATCTTCTCTCGCAGATCATCCGCCCGCTCGCTTCCCGCGCCACCCGGACGAAGAAAGAAAAGCCGGCGCGCTAGCGTTCGGCCGCCCGAATGCGCGCGGCTCTCCTGGCTCTGACGGCCCTGGCCGCGACCGGGGCGATCTTGTGCGCCTTGGTGGTCCGCTCGACCCTTCCACGCGAGAGCGGCACGTTACGCGCCGCGGGCATCGCAGAGCGCGTCCAGATCGAAACCGACGCTCGGGGTATCGTGACGATCCGCGCAAACCGACCGCTGGACGCGATCTTCGGCATCGGGTATGCCCACGCCCGCGACCGGCTCTGGCAGATGGACTTCCAGCGGCGCATCGGCTCGGGCCGGCTCTCGGAGATCCTGGGGAAGAGACTCGTCGAGACGGACCGCTTCCTGCGCACCATCGGATTCCGTCGCGCGGCCGAGGAGGCCCTCCGGAGTCTCGCTCCCGGTGCCCGGGCCCAGCTCGACACTTACGTGGCCGGCGTGAACCATTTCCTCGGCACATCCGGCTCTCGACCGATCGAGTTTCGCCTCTTGCGATTTTCCCCCGAGCCGTTCAACGCCGCCGATTGTCTCGTGTGGGCCAAGATGATGGCCTGGGACCTGGCATCCGTCAACGCCGCCGACGAGATCCGCCGCGCCCGTTTCGTCGAGGCCGTCGGACCCGTACGCGCCGCGGAACTGTTTCCACAGGTCCCCTCCGAACCGACGATCCTTCGCGACGAAGAGTGGAACGGGGACTTCCGAAAGTCGGCGCCGATTCCCGCCTCACGCCTTCCGCCTTCCGCTGCGTGGACAGCCCTCGAAAATCGCTTCGCGCTCCTTCAAGAGCTGGGTTTCGGCGCGGACACCGTGGGGAGCAACTCCTGGGTCCTCGCCGGTTCGCGCACGAAGTCGGGGCGGCCGATCCTGGCCAACGATCCGCACCTGGGCCTGCGGACGCCTTCTGTCTGGTATCTGGCTCGTCTCGAGGCGCCGGGCCTCTCGGTCGCCGGAGCGACTCTGCCGGGGATCCCGAACGTCATCATCGGACACAACGCCCGGATCGCCTGGGGGCTGACGAGCCTGGAGCCCGATGTCCAGGACCTCTATCTGGAGGAGACCGACACGAAGGACGGCCGACGCTATCTCTACGCCGGCGTGTGGCGGAGGTTCGAGACGCGCACGGAGACCATCCACGTGCGGGGAGGTCCGGATTTCGTCTTCGAGGCCCGCTCCTCGGTGCACGGCCCGATCGTCACCGACGCGCTGGAAGGCGCGAAAACACTCGGCCCGGCGGTGGCGCTGCGCTGGACTGGCCTCGACCCGCAGGACACGACCGCCGAGGCGCTGGCCGCGATCAACGTCGCGGGAGACTGGAACGAATTCCTGTCGGCGGCCTCGCGATTGCGGTCTCCTGCGCAGAACCTCGTCTACGCGGACGTGGACGGGCACATCGGTTACACGGGCTCGGGAGCGATCCCTATCCGTCCCCGCGCCGACGGGCTGCTGCCCTTATCGGGCGCCGGAGCCGACGACTGGTTGGGTTATATCCCCTTCGAGGAGCTCCCCCACGTTCTGGATCCGCCGCGCGGCTTCCTCGTCACGGCAAATAATCGTGTCGCCTCGGAGCGCTATTCGCATTCCATGACGCGCGACTGGCCCGAGCCCTACCGGGCGCGGCGCATCACCGACCTTCTTCTCTCCCGCCCCTTGTGGGCGCCGGAGGACCTTGGCGCGATCCAGCTCGACCGGGTCTCGTATCAGGCCGCCGACCTGTTGCCGCTGCTGCTCGATACGCGCCCGGAGGACGCCGGGGCGGCCCGGGCCCTCGCGAGTCTGCGCGCTTGGAACGGGGAATTCTCTCCGGATTCCGTGCCGGCCTCTATCTACGCCGCCTGGTACGCGAAGCTCTCGGAGATGCCGCAGGACGAGCTCAAGGACGTCCCGGCCGGCAACGTCCGGTCGCGGTTCCTCGTCAACGCGCTCAAGGCAAACTCGGCCTGGTGCGATGACGTCCGCACGTCCCGAAAAGAGACCTGCGCAGTTTTTAAAGCCATGACCCTCGCCCGAGCCCTCGAGACACTCCGGCAGCGCCTCGGTGAGGATTCCTCCCGATGGAACTGGCAGCGGCTCCACCGCGCCCGCTTCCCTCACGGTGTCTTCGACCGCGTCCCGCTCCTGCGCGCCGTCTTCAACCTCGAGACAGGCGCCGGGGGCGACGCCTCGACCGTAAACGTGGGCGCCTACCGCCGGGATGGCTCCTTCCTCATGACCGACGGGCCGACGTACCGCCAGATCCTGGACCTCGCGGACTTCTCACGCAGCCTCTACGTCCACACGACGGGCCAGTCAGGAAATGTCTTCGACCGCCGCTACCGCGACCTTCTCCCCCTCTGGCGCGACGGCCGGTACTTCCGAATCGGCGAACCCCCGCTCCACACCCTCACCCTCGTACCCAAGAAATGATGGGAGAAAGGATTCCCTTACCTGCCCCTCTCTTCGAGGGAGAAAGCTCCCTTGGACTTTGGACCTCGGACCTTGGACTCTGGACTCGCGTGTCAGGGCGCCGGCGCCGTGGCTCCCAGACGCGGGGCGGGCCGTTGGTTGGGACCGTCGTCGCGAATCTTGCCGTCGAGCAGCCGGACGATCCGGTGGGCGTGCGCGGCGATGTCCTCCTCGTGCGTGACGAGGACGATCGTGTTGCCGCGCGCGTTCAAGTCATCGAAGAGAGCCATGATCTCGGCTCCCGTCTGGGAGTCCAGGTTTCCCGTCGGCTCGTCGGCTAAAAGGATCGAAGGATCGTTGACGAGGGCGCGGGCCACCGCCACGCGCTGTCGCTGGCCGCCCGAGAGCTCGTTGGGGTGGTGGCTCATCCTGTCGGCCAGACCCACCGCTTCCAGAGCGCGCGCGGCCCGCTCGCGGCGCTCCCGGCGAGAGAGGCCCGAATAGACGAGCGGCAATTCCACCTGCTGCAGGGCGG